>Ga0334890_1002406_pt1 | contig 21679 bp, 31 predicted proteins | sample GraSluR1_MG_3_FD_207220 | JGI IMG/M metagenome (GOLD analysis project Ga0334890, IMG submission 207220) | Sludge microbial communities from methane-producing bioreactor in Wageningen University, Netherlands - Granular Sludge_31_08-R1 | ecosystem: Engineered > Bioreactor > Anaerobic >... | reverse complement strand
GAGATCATGCTCTGGCCGCTGGGCGGCCTGGCCCTGGTGGGTCCGCCGCACACGCCGCGCGCCCATCTGATCACGGCCCTTTCCGGACCCGCCGTTCACCCCGTGTTGTGCGTGCTGGCAGCCGCCGTGCTGGTGCTGTCGACGGGGACGTTCGCGTCGGTGCCGTGGAACCCGTTCCGGCCGTTCGACCCGGTCGGCGGCGCGGGGGTCTTCCATGCCCAGTGGCAGTGGTGGATCGCGTATTTCTTCGGGCTGAACCTCTGCCTGCTTCTGTTCAACCTGTCGCCCGTGTTTCCGCTGGACGGGGGCAAGGTCCTCCAGTCGCTGCTGTGGCCGAGCATGGGCTTTCGCGATTCCATGATGCTGGCCAGCGGCATCGGCATGATCGGGGCGATCGGGTTTGCCGTGATCGGCATCTTCTCCCAGGCGTACATTCTGTTCGCCCTGGCGTTCTTCGGGTACATCACCTGCATGCAGCAGCGGCAGCAGATTCGCATGGGCATGTACGACGAGGGCGGCGAGTTCGGCTACGACTTCTCCCAGGGCTACACGTCGTTCGAGCGGTCTGTGGAACGGGCGGGCCGGTCGCCGTCCTATTGGCAGCGTCGCCGCGCCCGCAAGGAAGAGGCCCGCCGGCAGCGGGAGCTGGAGCGTCTGGAGGCCGAGCGCCGCGCTGTCGACGCCATCCTCGAGAAAATCTCCCGGGAGGGCATCCAGTCGCTGACCCCCCGGGAACGCCGCATTCTCCAGCGTGAGACGCAGCGTCAATCCTCCCACGACGGCCACTGACGAGCACCCATCGGACGACCCGGGTCGAATTGCCCGATCCGCCGGAAGACCCTAAGATGAACCCGGCCGCCGCGCCCCGCGCCGGGCCCGTAGCTCAGCGGTTAGAGCAGTCGACTCATAATCGATTGGTCGGGGGTTCAAATCCCTCCGGGCCCAGTTTTATAAGTCTCGTGGCCGGAAGGGGTTATCTCGAGGAGAAGTGTCAGCCTGTATGACGGGAGGCCTGGATTTTGGCCGCCGGCGTCATTCTGGCGTCAGTCGCGCTTCGCGATCCTCCCTTGGTGATCGCCTCAATCACCCAGCGGGCCTGTGCAAAATGATCCTCCGTAACGGTTCCGTAGAACTCCGTGGTGGTCGCGATGTCCGCGTGCCCCATGAACTCCTTCACGACGTTCATCGGCAGGTGATTGGCCCAGTTCTGCCCGCACGACTTGCGAAAGCAGTGCACCGTCAGGGCTCCCGCCAGCTTGATTCCCGCCTCCTTGGCGTGCTGGCGGATGTCACGCACCGTGTTATTGATCAGGTACGCATTAAGCCACGGCTTGCCCGCCGCGCGGCGTTCCCGCCACTTCTGTAGCACGAGGCGATACCGGTCCGGCGGCACGAGAATCAGAGGTGACCCCGCGGGTCGTTTCCTGAGCCACCCGGCTACCAGCCTCAAAGTGGTTCTGGGCAGCGGCACAACTCGATCCTCGTGGTCCTTGACGGTGAACGGGGGGAGAGTGGCAGTGCCCTCGCGACTCCGAATTCGCAACAGGCCTTCCGTCAGATCAACATTGTCCTCTGTGATATTGAACAGCTCTCCAAATCGTGCACCGGACGTGTAGGCCAAGGCGTAGAAGACCTTCCATCGCAGTGTCGGCGCTGTGCGAAGCAGTGCGCGGTAATCGTCCGGCGTTATGTAGTGCCACCTCCGACGTCCCTGCTTCCCCGTGCGGATCGCCCGGATCATGCAGAAAGGATTCTCCGCGATGTGACCCCATTCCACGGCGTACTTGAAGAGGGTCTTCGCGTACCGCAGGATCCAATTGCGTGAGGACTTGGTGAGTTCTTGACCTTCGAAGTCGCGACGGATCTTCTTGGCCGCGGACCAGAACGCGGCGGCCCGTTCTCGTGAGATCGAAGTCAAGCAGGTGTCCTCCCCGAAGTGGTCAATCAGGCGGTCGCAGACGAGCCTGACGTGCTGCCGTGTACTTTCCGACCATTCATGCGATCGAAGCAGCCGGTACTTCGCGCAGAAATCATGCAGCGACATCCCAACCGGACGATCTCGCTGTGAGCCCTTATCGAGCTCCGATTGCTTCGCGGCCTGAAAACTCTCCGCGTCGCGCTTCAGTCGAAAAGCCTCCGCATACCGACGTTGGCGTCCGGTCTCAGGATCGAATTCGCCAAACCACCGCACCACCCACGGTTTCCTCTTTCGTGGGTCGTGCAGCAAGCCCACTTTGGTCGTTGCCATACTGCACCTCACTTTCCTGGCTGCCGATCCACCGTCGAGCGTTTGGGATCTTGACCACCCCGAGGTCGGCACTGCTCGAAGAGTGTCAAGCGCACGGCTTTTCGGATCGGCCTGAGCGTATCACTGTACCTGCCGATCCATGAATGATATCCGCACCCCGCACATCGCGCAACCCCGGTTGAGGTGTCCCGTCATCGCCGTCCGTCAACCTTTTCAACAGTCGTTCAAGCTCGATTCTTCTATACCGGAGTCGGCGCCCAACTCGGGTCGCCCGGAGGATTCCCTTCTCCCGGTAGTGCCGCAGCGTCAACGAGGGCTTCGTTGGACCGTCCACGTCCAGCCGCAGGTACCGGATTGCCTCGATCTCCGTGAGCACCTCCGGGCAGGGCGCGAATCCTCCATTTCCGTCAGGCAAGACACTCATGATCACGCTCACACGATACATCACCACATAGCGCCTCATCGATTATCGCGGAGCGTTCGCGGCGTATGCTGCCGCCACGCTGATTGGTCGCCACAGTCAGGAATGACGCATGGATTGGCGCAAGAGCTTGGCTGGTGCGGGCGGATGTGCGTTCACGTTCCGTCGTGAACAGGACTGGCGGGCCTGACTGCTGGCTGGCGCAGCGATGGCGCGGTCCGGACAGCTGTGCGCAGTGTTTGGGTCTCCGTTTGGGTCAGCAGGTGAGAACCCAAACGGAGGTGGGAACATGGATTCCGAAGAAACAAGGAAGATGGTCGAGACGGCCATCAATGGCCTGGCCGAGGCGCTGGAGCAGGGCCAGAGCGAGACGCTGCGGGCGTACCTGGCGGCGATGGGGAGGTTCTGGAAGTACTCGCTCGGCAACGCGATGCTGATCGCGCTGCAGCGCCCCCATGCCACGCGGGTGGCGGGCTTCCACACCTGGAAGAAGCTCGGCCGAAGCGTGCGGAAGGGTGAACGGGGAATTGCGATCCTGGCACCGCTCGTACGCAGGCCGAGGAAGGAGCGAGACCACGGTGCGGCAGACGTGACCGCGGCCGAGCCCGCAGCAGCTGACCCGGGAATCGAGGGCCGCATACGAGGAGAGGATGTGCAGAATGCCTCGGAGACGGTCGTGGGATTCCGGACCGCGTATGTATTTGACGTGAGCCAGACGGACGGGGCTGAACTGCCGGCATTCGCGGTGGTGCAGGGCGAGGCACGAGACCTCCTGGAACGGCTGCACGCGTTCGCAGCACAGCGCGGCGTGAGCATCCGACATGCACCGCATCTCGGTGGAGCGGAGGGACTTTCTGCGGGCGGCACCATTGTGCTGAGGTCAGGGATGGCCCCGGCGGAGGAGTTCTCTGTGCTTGCACATGAGCTGGCCCACGAGGCCCTGCACCATGACGGCGTGAATCGGCCGAAGGCCGTCAGGGAAACCGAGGCGGAAGCGGTTGCCCACGCGGTCTGCTCTGCCGTCGGATTGGACGTGAACACGGCATCAAGCGATTACCTCCAGCTGTACGACGGTACCAAAGAGACGTTGATGGGGTCGATGGAACGTATCCGATCCCTGGCCGTGGAGATCATCGCGGCGGTCATGCGGCAGGATGGGTGCGTCCGAGACCGAGTCCTTTCCGAGCCCAGCTCCGCACCCGCTGCGGCGTAGATGGGTCTGTCCCGGGCCCTTGTCCTTGGGAGCTGCCGTGGGGCGCTGCGCGACGAAGTTCGACTCATTCTTCTTCAGCCTCCGTCAGTTCGACACGATCCGCGGAAACGCCGACGTTTTTGCCCAGGCCTGCTGCTTCTGGCTGATGTACCGAATGGCCGGGGGCGGCCGCTCTGTAACTTGTGCTTTTGCAGACTGTTACGCCCCTAAACGGCAAGTGGGCGGCGCGGCGGCCGGCCGGGGAATCGCTGTGGCCGCTGGATTGGGCCGCCAGATCGTCCGTGGAAATGCGTATGGAATGGGAGGGGCACAATATGGATACTGGAGGCTGCCACGGCCTATCGGCGGACCGGCTTGCCAACCGTGGCGACGGGGAGCCGGCAAGCCTGGGCTAGCAGAACGGAGGGGTAGCGGTGTTCAAGCGGGTTTGTTTTCTGGTTCTGGCAGCGGCGGCCTTCATTGCCATGCCCAACACGTTGTTCGCAGCACACGCCCTGACCGGGCGGGTCTACGACGCGATCGACTGCAGAGACTCCGCCCTTCAGCCTGTGAAGGCATACCTGCCGGGGAATCCTGATGTGTATGCTTCTGGTACGGTGAATCCGGAGACCAACCATTACATGGTGAACATCGAGGCGGTCTTCCCTAACTGGCAGATCGGCTGGGTGATGTATGTGGAGGTTGTGGATAAGGGCGACGGCTATACTGCCGGACCCGTAAGCGTGACCCTCACAGGAAACGGCTACGATGTTCCGCCAGCGATGACCCTGCACAAGGATGGAATAGTGCAGGATCCAAGCTATCCGGACTGCCCGGATACCGATGGTGACTATACGAACGATGCGAGCGACAACTGCCCCCTGATTCCGAACTGGCAGCAATATGACAACGACGGCGACGGCGCGGGTGATGCGTGCGACAACTGCTCTCTGCCGAATCCGGGGCAAGAAGACTGCCAGCCGAACAGTATTGGAGACGTGTGCGACCTGGCTGATGGGACGAGCCGGGACTGCAATATGGATGAAGTTCCGGACGAATGCCAGCCAGGCGACTTTGACGGCAATGGTACAGTAGACCTGGATGACTACTCAGCGTTTGCGTCGGAATTTCTCGGGCCTGATGCCACTCAGGCCTGCCCGTTCTTCGACCTGGACTCGGACGAGGACGCGGATTTGAGGGATTTCGCGAGTTTCGGAGCTCTCACGGGCGGGTGACCGCGGGTTGGGCCTGACGGCCAGTCGCCGGCACCGAGCTGGGAACGTGGCGGCGGGGTGGCGCCATCGGAGGGCCGCCCGTTCGCCGATGCCGGGTGTTTTGCAGGGTTTTTGCTCCCTGGCGCCCGCCTCGATCTGCTAGAATGCGTTCTGAACGTGCAACCACTCTAGGCTGCCTGGAGGTTTCGTGATGATCCCCTCACTCTCGATGACGACCCGGAACTGTGCACGCGTGGACCTGGGAGTTCGGATGAGCGCGGCGCCTGCTGCACCGCACGCGAGCACGGCGTGCCGGGCTGGGATAGGCAGCGGCCGGGCCGGCGTACGCTTTGCGCGATTCGTCGGCGGCGCGGCGGCGGCTATGGCGGCTGTAATCGGGATAGCGGCATTCGGGGCTGTGAGCGATGCTTATGCTGATGGGCCTCTTGGAGATCCTTTATTGCATGTGCCTTCTTCGTCCACGCCTATAACAGGATATGTCAGGCCGACCGGCTATAACCTTACGGGAGCTGACGGGGATGTCTCGACAAACGCATTCTATGCTATAGATGATGGAGGATATGTTCATAAGTATGATGGGCTGACAGGAGTTATATTAGACCAGTTCCCGACAGGACAGCCCGGAGCTACAGGAATAGCATTATTGCCTAATGGAGGATTTGCGATAAGCAACGGCACTGACATATACAAGGGCCATCTTGATGATAACGGCGCATGGGTTGATGATTTTCCTTCAATCCTGGTTACTGGCATCACTTCAAACATAAATGATGTTGATTATTCTGCAAAGATCGGAAAGTTCTTCATCGCCACTGAGAACAACGGATTGAGGAGGGTTGAGGATGATGGGAGCAGTGTGCAGATACTCCCGAATAATAACGGATGGAAGAGCATAGATATTATTGATTTTAAAGACGGCACATTTAACAATCCGCTGGTGAACTATGGGGGCGGGCAGAGCAATGGATTTAGAAACGCCAATAGTGAAGGCATTGCTTTCGGAGACCCTGTCGGCATGTTAAGCGGGGGAAGCGGAGATTTTCCGAACACGGCTGCTTATATATCGGGAATAGCATACTTTAAGGACGGGTGGGCATTGGTGCAGGATAATACTGCCGGTTTCAACCAGATAATCATACATCCAAAACTCGGATATAATCCGGCAGGAATTCTTCAAGATAATATGCAGCCTACTTTACAGCCAGAACCGCAGTCTCCTGACATTGATGGAGACGGAGATGTTGATACTCTGGATTTTGCAGAGTTTCAAGCTTGTGGAATGAACATCTCAAGGAGTGTTGGAGAGCTAGAGTGCGAGAGGATGGACTTCAATGTCGACGGGCAGATTGATGATGCTGACATTGAGATAATCGTCAATGGGATGACAGGGCCTAATCCAGAGAACTAATTGACTTTTCCCTTAATCACTCCATGGAATTCATGCTCAAGTCCTGACTGGGAGTTCTTTACTATAAGGATGAAGTTGATTTCGTAGGATGAGCCTTTTTGGAGAAGAGACCCGCTTGAAGCTGCATTTGTCATATCCATGACTGTCGGTATCTCAATCCAGTTGCCGTTGGCGACGGTCTGATCTATATTGTCTAATCTGTTCCCGAAATCTGGCAAAGTTATGGTACTGACAATTATATCATACCCAACATTATTCTTAATCTTCAAATCCAGAGTATTGAAGCCTGCTTGATTATACCTCACACTATGGTCCATGCATGCAAGGCCTGAGTCTATCGTGCACTGCTCCGGGAAGTACTGGGCAGCGAAGCCAGAGGGGGTTAAAGGAACGCCGAAATAGGCTAGAGCTGCTATGGCAGAAATGACGACGACAATAGCCCACCCATAAGACAGAAGGAATTCCATGGCTGCCTGGGACCTAAGAAATGAATGGGGCAAAAGCCGGTTCGACGGCCTCGTGCCGAGGCCTATCGACCACCCCGGATGGGGCAACCCCCGGTCGATCGAACGGCAACCCCGCCCACCCACCCTTCCGACCGCTGATTCAAACGTGTTGAGCCTGGGGTGATCGAGGAGAGACCACGCTCAGCCCGTTCCGTGAGGCTGAGCGTGCCCATGATGAGGTGCGCCGCGAGGTGATTCGGATGAACGTACGGAGTGAAAGGAAGGATGGGCGGTTAGTGGCGGCCGCGGATCTGCTCGAGACGATGGGGGGTGAGAGCGTATGAGCATTTGCCGAGGATGCGGGCTCTGGCGGAGCGAGTCGGAGATGGCCGGATCGCTGTGTGTGCACTGTCGAGCGTCGGCCAGCGCGGAGCAATGGTGGTGGGGTGGCCGGGAATGAGAGCCTGTGAACGGTGCGGGGCGGCATACCCGCCGATCGAGCAGGCGCTGCCGGCGGCCTGTCCGGGGTGCATGACAGTCGAGGAGATTGATGGGGTCAACCTGCATCAGCTGGCGATGCAGATCGAGCGGGAGATGGAGTTGTTCAGACCGCTGGCCGTGCCGATCATTGTTGACCTGCCGGGGCAATGATAATGGCCAGGACGGCGGCGGGGCACCGGGCGCATGACGAAGCCCGCCGGCTGGGCGGGCTTCGGGGCGGAGAGGCGCGAACGGATGCTACGCCTCGGTCTCCTCGGGGACGTCGTGAGCGCCCGAGGGATGAGTCATGATCCACCAGTACGCGCGGATCAGCGCGACAACGAGCTGGGGGATCTCGTGGGTGAAGTACGAATCGCTTGTCTTCCAGGTCTGGCTCTTCTCGCAGTAGTATCGCTTCTGCGCCTGGACACTGGGCCGCTTCAAGGAGCCGTTCTTGGTTACGTACTCATTCTCCCAGACGACGGCCTTGATTCCCCCGCCGACAGAAAACTCTGCGACGGGCCTTGTCACTTCTTTCTCTGCGGTCATGGTTTTCTCCTTTGCGTTCAACTCATTGACACGATTACAGCAGCAAGGGCTTGCCGGGCAGCGAGGGTGGCGAGGACGATGAGTGTCCAGGGCACCCAGGGCGGCACGGTATGCCGCGTGAGCCTGGTGAGGGCGGAGCGCACACGCTGGACGGGCGTTTCGGCGAGGGCGCAGATCACAGACTGGACCCGCGTCGCCTCGCCTCCGGCGAACCACCGGATCAGCGTCCGCAGGCCCACGACGAACAGGTACGCGTCCAGCAGGAACACGACCACGGCCAGCGGTGCGACCAGGATGTTGTTGGTGATGATGATCATATCCGTTGACTACTGAACAGGTTTGACGCGACCGAAGGCGCGGCACCGGACCGCGCTTCCCGCCAGGACCTACTCGGCAACCGGCTCAGGCTCTGCAGAGGCGTTCGATTCCTCCAGAGTATCCTGCAGAGCGCATCCCCGGACGTACTGACGTGCCAGGCGGGCTGCGTCTTCAAGATCGGCGAGCTCATTCGTGAAGAAGTACTGTGTTGAACGATACTCGTTCGAGTCCTTCTCACGGTAGATCTTCTCGATCTTGATCCTGAACCGGACCTCGGTTCGGCCATTGCGTTTTTCCTTGTGCTTCCAAATGTCGACCGCAACGCAGCCGACACGAAAGGACGTCACAGGGCGCGATGATTCAGACATGGTGTTTCTCCTTGTAAGAGTGACTTGCTGATTCGTGAGTTCTACTCACGCCGACATACTTCTGAGGTGACTCGCTGACGCTCCAGCCGCCTCCAGCTCGTGCTGGCCGGTCAGCTGGCGTCGGCCCGGCAAAGTGAGGGCGTTCGTGGCCCCCGAGCGGTGGCGGTTCCAGGATCAGGAGCCAGAAGAGCTCGGCGGCCATGGCGGCCAGCATCAGCGCGTAGGGATCGAGGCCGGCGATCACGTGGAGGCCCGGGCGAAGCTCCAGGGCGGCCTTGACGGCCAGGAAATCGCCCAGGCCGGCCACGGTCAGAAAGAACGACAGCCCGGAGAACCGGCAGTACCAAGGGCAATCCGGATCCCCGTAGATCTCTCGTGCGATCTCCCGGATCCCGAGCACGACGCACATGGCCCCGGCAATGATGAGAACAAGGATTCCGATGCTGCCGGGTTTCACGTGGACCAGCCGGGTATCCCGGGCCAGGGCAAACAGCGCGAAGGTGAGGCCGAGGCAGAAGAGGCTTTTGCGAAGGAAACGGGCGTTAATCATCTCGCGAGTCCCCTTCCGACACTGCCACCGTGTCCATGAGCTCGTCAGGTTCGTTTTCTGCCGCGACAGGTTGTCCCCAGTCCGGCTCCTGGTTCTCGGCAGGCAGCTCCAGCTGATCGCCCTCCGCCAGGCACCCATCGGGGCCGCAGAGCGGACAATCCGGCCGGCGTTCGGATCGGGCGGTCATCGTCTCGGCGGTCAACTGGTTGAAGTGAAGGTAGTCCCACGTACCGAAGGCGGGCCCGTGCACAAGGATCAGAAAGGCGCTCACGCCGAACTGGGCGATGATCCCGCTCAGGTTTGCGACGGACGGCGTGGGCGCCGCATCCACCCCGCGGATATAGCCGGCGCGGGCCACGGCAAGGCGGTCAGAGCGCGGGGCGAGCGATCGAGCGGCGGAAGCAGCGTCATAGCCGCCGCAGCAGGTGAGGCAGGCCGATTGGCCGGGAAGCACCACCCGAACCTGGCCACCGGCTTCGGTCTTCTCGCCAGGTATCACCTCGCAGCCGAGATCGATCAGGGGGATCTGGTAGCGGACGGCCAGTTCATCCGCGAGCCGACGGGCGCCGTCGTTGTCGACGGCCAGGATGATGGCGGTCGCGGCCTTGAGGCGATCCTGGGGGGCCTTTTCGGCCAGCGAGCACGGATAGGCGTACACTCGCAGGCCGGGGTTTTTCTGTGCGGCGTACCGAAGGGCCAGATTGACCTTCGGGTGTCCGACGTCCTCCGATGTGGCATAGGGAATGCGGGGGACATTGGACTGATCCAAGTGATCCGAATCGACAACGGTGATCCATCCGTCCTGACCGGCGCCCATGCCGACAAGCGTCTGGAAAAGCGTCGAACCCAGGCCCCCGACGCCAACGATGGCCACGCGCTGGCGGCGCAGGTTTGTCTGGTCCCAGCCCGGAATACGGATCTGGCGATCGAACCTCGGGTCGTCATCGCGTGCGGGCAGCGCTTCGCCCGTTCGCCGAACCGCCCCGCCGCGTCCGAGGATTTCCAGGTCCCCCAGCGTTCGGAATCCTTCGAGGCTTCGATCGAAGACCACACCGTCGTGCGCCGTCACAGTTGGATCGAAGACCAGCTTCAACAGGGTCGCATGCTCGCGGAACCGATCGCGCACGTAGTGGGCGTTCTCCGTTCCGGCCCTCTGATCGATGGGACTGAGCGTCGGGATATGCTGGTGCGGATGGGTGTGGATGTGCAGAATGGACGAGCCGGTCTGCTCGGCAAGCAGATACACGAGTGACAAGAACTCCTTCTTGGGCGCGACGGCGGCGACGCCCTGGGTGGCCAGGTCGCGCGGCTCGGGGATCAGCAGCTGGCGGAGCAGGTAAACGGTGCCGTCGGCAGTCTGCGCTTCCCGGCAGAGTCCGAAGGCAAGCTGCTCAAGCCGAGGATCCTGACGGAGGTGTTGGGCCAGGGCCTTGAAGGTCGCCGGCGGCATGCGCAGCCGTGCTTCAGGGCCGAGGGCGGATGACGATGTACTCTTCAGACGTTTCATGTTTTTCTCCTGATTCATCTAGTTGCGGGTCGGGTGAGTTCGGTACGAAACATGTCCAGAAAGGTGAGCAGGTTGTCTCGATGCATGTCCCATGCGATCCGGTGGAAACAATACCACCCCCAGTCACCCCAGCCCGGACTGACATTCGGGTGCAGATGCACGAGCGGGCGACCTTGGTACTGAAGGCCGCCGGGCACGAAGAGATCTCGATTGATGCCCGGTGGCGTCCGGGGGTAATCCGGCGGACACTTCAGGAGGATCGAGATGTAGCCTCGATTGAAACCCCGAGGCAGTCGAAATCCCCTGAAGGTCGCCCATTGCTGGTCACGCGAAAGCGTGATCGGATAAACATGGGACAGGTGCCGAAAATGATTCTCCAAAATTGCGTTCACGAATTCCCACCCCCTGCCACGTACTGGGGCAGATCGCTGAACTGATCCATCGGACGCACGCGTAAACTGGACCCCGGATTCACGATCTGGTTTTCGCCGTTGCCCTTCTTCAGGATGAGGGCGCGGTTGGACGGTATGCCGCCGGCCCGGCGAATCACATCGCCAGTAATCGCGCCGTCCGGACTCGTCGGAACATCGTACTGGTTGCCATTCACGAAGCAGATCATCTCGTTGCTCCTTAGAAAAAGTGGACTGAGCGGACATCACGCGTCCGCAACTTCTTTCTGTTAATCCCGGCGTTCATCGCGCCTGCGCATGAAGCGGATAGCCAACACGGCGACCGTGAAGAGAACGCCCAATGAAGCGAGCCGCGTATACCGCTCGCGATCGTGGACGTTGAGCCAGTCCATCACGTCGTCCCAGGAAAACGCGACGTCGACACTTCGGATGACCCAGAGTCCGACGCACACAGCCGCGAACGCGGTGACGATCCACCACCGGAACTCGCGCTGGGGCCGGGCGTCCGGAACGCTCTCGCGCGGCGCGTTCCGCCGGGTCGGTGGCAGTGGTTGCTGCTGGGGGGTCTGGTCCATGTCCGGATGCTCCTCTGTATAAGGATAACTCGCCGTTCCACTGCTTAAGTGCCGCCTCGATGACGGCAGCCTTCTCTGAGAGGCGAGTCCGACGGGCCTGAGCTTACAGCAGGGTCCAAAGTGCTGGATTGCGCAGCGATGATTCTGCACGGACGTGGGCGTGGCGCGGTCAGGCAGAGAGCAGCGAGCCGTCACGCAGATGCGTGGCGGGCGCGGGAGAATAGGCCGCTGAGTGTCTTTGCAGGAGGAGTCCCTATGCCCAAATCGCAGGCGATCACAATCGGAAGCTATCCTGAGCCGTCGGAGGGCGAGCTGTATCCAGGACTTGTCTTCCATATGGAAAAGAAGTCCAAGGCGCTCCTCGTCCGCATCCGCAACCTGCATCCCCAGCAGGAGGGCCGAGTGCATGAGCTCGAGTTTGCACTGCCCGTGCTGCCGGAAAGCCGCGCCGCGGAGTTCCTCCGCGCTGCCGGAATCGCGGTGGCCGCAGGCGCGCGAGTGGAGCTGCGCGGGCTCCTGGGCAAGACAGTGCTGATGCAGTTCGGCCCGGGGCGGGACGGGAAGCTGGACGTCGTGTCGTTCACCAAACCGAAGGAGAATAAGTCATGAACGGAAACACGCCGGCCTTGCCGCCGGATCCGAATCGCCGAGGCCGGGTCACGCCGGACCAGATCGCCGCTTGGGTCGCGATGTACTCCAGGGTCGTCGTCCGGATCATCGTGTGGGTGGTCGTGGTGGCCGCGGCGGCCGCGGGGGGGTACGTGGCGCTGCAGGCCATCTGGCAGGCGGTGCAGCTGGTTCTAACCGCATTGGGGGTGTGACCATGCCTGATCCACAGAATCCGTCCAAGCACACACAGGTGCGCCAGATCATCCGGGACGTCTACGGCAACCCGATCCTCATCTCAGACTGGCGGGAATCGCTGGTCGTGACGCCGGAGGGTACCATCACCCGGTACAAGGAGGGCGAGAGCATCCAGCTCGTCTGCGGGACGGTCTACAACCCGACGATGAGCGCTGGCCAGAGCCCGGTCATGCTGCTCAGCGTGTGCGAGATTTGCAGAAACCCGTCCCGATTCGGCCGACGGGGCGAGCATCCCCGTCACGGCCTGTGCGCGAGGGACATGGGGCATCTCTGTTTCGGGTGCGGTCAGTTCTGCTGCCCCTCGCATGCGATTCTGGGCAGGGATAATACGTATCGGTGCCCGCGGTGCAGCGGCTTCAGCCTCAAGCACTTTCTTGTCAACCTGTTCTATCGCGAGGTGGAATAGGCATGGCCAGGCACGTGCAACTGCTTCTCCAGCGCCTACGGGAGCTTGGGCTGGAGAACCGTCCCATTGGTCAGGAGATCTTAAGTCGCCATCGCTGGGGCATGCTGGATGACGACCTCGCCGAGATCTACATGATCCGGCTGGAGAAGGAGGCCGTGGAACAGCAGGTCCGGCCGAATCTCCTTGCCCCACTTCCCGAAGCGGACATGCTCGACCCCTCCTATGCCCCGGATGTGACTGTGGGCCACTGGGCTGAAGCACCTGCATTTCCGGTGGGCATCAATCTGAAGCACCCGGTGTTTGTGTGCATAGCCGGCCGGACAGGCGCGGGCAAGACTGTACTGCTGCGGCGTCTCATTCTGGCCATTGATGAGCACAATCAAACAGCCCAACATCCCGTGGTCATGTTGATAATCGAGAGGAAGCCTGGAGAGTTCCCCGATCTACGTGCGCGCCCAGGGTGCCACTGGAGCCACTTTGATGGACTCAGTTCGCTACGTATCAGTTTGCAGTGTCCGTCCGGTGTTCCCTTGAATGTCTGGATTACCTGCCTCGCTACCCTGATTGCTGCACGGGCGGGCCTGATCGCAAGCACAGTGACATTCATCGGCCTATTCAGATGGCTCATGGACGCAATGAACGCGCCCGGGGACGCCGAAAAGCTGGCGCCGAGTTTCCGGCTTCTCCACGAGGTGCTCGGGAAGCTGCCAAAGCAAGCCTTCTCGACCAAGGACCAATACGCTGAGTCCCTCTTACAGATACTTGCCGGCGTGGTCGCGGCCTCCGGACAGCTCTTCGACGCGTTTCGCGGCCTGGATGTGGAAGAAGACCTTGTGACCAAAGGCGTGAACGCCGTGTTCTCGGTGGCGAACATCAATCCTCCGTGGCTCAGCCGCTTCGTCCTTGATCTGCTTGTCTCACAGCTTCTTTACGGGCGGATGCACCGCGGGCAGAGGGTCGAGAGTCCGGAAGTGCTGGTGATCATCGATGAAGCAGATGAAGATGTTGCGTACGCGGCGGAACAGATGTTCCCACAGGGCGCAATGTCCCCCTTAACGCGATTGCACCGGCAAGGCAGGGAGTTTGGACTGGGCTGCTGCATCAGCGTCGGCGCGATCAACCCGGTCAGTCAGGTCATACTGCAGCAGTGTAACTACCAGTTCTTTTTTGCCATGGCCGACGCGAACTGCCGGATGGCAGCCGCACGGTCGGCCCAACTCCCGTATGGTGCGGACGCGATTGTGCCGGCGCTGAAGCCGGGCGAGTGCCTGGCTCGTACTCCTGCATGGCCGCACGCGTTTCTGGCGAACATCGACTACGTGGCGCCGTGCCGTAACGTCCAGCCGCATTACGATACCAACCCCCACATCCCGTCCAAGCCGCTTGCTCAAATGCCTGAGCTGCTTGCTGCCGTCAATAGACTCGCGGCGGAGCATCGGCAGCGTTGCCGAGAGGACAAATATCAGGAGCACGGGGAGCTCCGGAGTGAGGCTCGGCGGCTGTTGGTCCTGGCGGCTGAACACCCCTTCTGGCCGGTCAAGGAACTCTACCGTGGAGAGAGACGGCCGGCGCCGGCGGTGCAGGATGCGATCAAGGAAGAACTGGAGGCCGGGAAATTCGCGACGTTCAAGACGGTCCGGATTGGTTCTCGGCAGCTGCTCCTGATCGAGCTTCTTGAGAAGGCATGGAACGTTGTCGGGCTTCCGCCGCGCAAGCTCCGCGGAAGGGGCGATTTGCTGCATCGCAGCGTTGCCCACTGGCTGGCGCTCGTCGGCGAGCGGCGCGGCCACTCGGCCGACGTGGAGCGGCTCATCCCCGGCACCACCCATCCGGCTGACTCCGCGTGGCAGGTCAAAGAAGGCGGCTGGGAGGTATTCGAAGTTGTCGCGACATCCTCAAACCTCCGTGATCACCTCAAAGCGTGCCTGCTGACGGAGAATACCCCTGTGCAGACTGTCACGATTGTGGCACCGCAAAAGAGTGAGCTGCGTGCAATCGAGAAGCAGATCAAGGGGTTTCCTGAGTTTACGTTCGTCATGGATCGCATTCGATTCCTTGGCGTGGATGATGTTCTGAAGGAGCTCTGGCCATGAGTGCGGGCAAGGCGTTCATTCTGGTTCTCATCGTTGTGCTGGGTGCGGCTGTCCTGCGCTGGGTTCGCGCGGGCGAGTCGTTCCCGTTCGTGCACGCTCTGCCGTGGATCGGTGGTTACGCGCCGGGGATCTACGACGTTGCCGCCGTGGCTATGCTGCTGATCGGCTTTCTCGGAATTCGGAATCTCTACCGTAAAGACGATGAGGGCGACTGACCACGGTCGGGGGCACTGCCGGGCCCAAAAGGAGCCGAGCGCGGTGCTCGGCTCCCCTTATCGACCATCGGTTGATTACCGTTCAATAATCCGCCACGAACGCGCGGTGTTCCAGGCGATCCGCCACGGTCGGCTCTTGACGATGAAGAAGTACTGTACCACGGCATTATCGCCAAAGGCCCTTCTCAGTCTTCTGACTTGCCCGTCGCGGGCGTTGGAGTTGCTCCACGCCCGTCGGTACGATGCTCTCAGCCTGGACTCTATCAAGAGTTCTCCCAATGCCCAGATGACGTCCTCAAGCAGTGGGATGCCGGTTTCGGAGCCGAGGCCTGGAATTTCGCCGTGATGCGGCCGAATGTCACCGTTCTCGCTGCGAATCCTGATCGTGCCGAAAACGCGATCCCAGTGAAAATCCACGTCACACGGATCGAGAGCGTTCACCTGCGCCCTCGTCAACCGCTGTTCGTGGAGCTTGCCGTCTCGAAACGTGCTGACGAGGAACCTCCTCTCCTCTTGGTCACCGCCTTCTTCTTCTTCTGCAGGCGGCCCGCTCGGGGCGGGCTCCGGCGTGGCCGGGCAGGGGTCCCCCCTGCCACTCTTCTGATTGGCTAACGAAGCGGTTTCTGCTAGACTTTCCATCGGGACGATCCTCCTCGGTTAGGGTTTTGGAAGGTCGTCCTGGCCAGGACCGTGCCGCCACCTCCGTTTGCGGGCGGTACGTCCCAAGCATATCGTACCGATAGCCCGGGGCGGGCAATTTGCGTGTATATTGCCGTGTGGAGAGTTTCAACCGATGACCCGCAATGACTGGAAGCTTCGCATTGACATCCGCAAGCGCATCATCGAAGTACGGTTTCCCCCAGTGACTATGCGCTTCTGTGAAGAACAACATTACTTCTATTTCCTTGTGGTCGCCCTAGTTGCTCGGAAGATGCAGATCCTTGCGACACCCGAGGAACCCTGTCCCTTTGTCCGCTTTAACGATATCTCGCAAGACCTCTGGGCACTAGCGTTGGCCAGCGGTCAGTCGTTCGGGTCGACAGAAAAAATGGCCAAGACTCTATACCACGCTTGGCATCATCGCTTCGCGCCACACGAGGATAACTGCAAGTTTGAAGCCTCACGGCAACTAGACCCAACTGAGGCGAAGTCAGTTCAAGACTTGTTCCGGACTCGGCCGAAGAGAGCGGGGCTCCGCTCTGAGTTTTGTTTGGCTGTATCCTCTTGTGACATCCGCGTGGATGACCCCGAATCCCTCCTAGATTCACTTGCGCGAACTCAGACTCATACTGCCAAGTCCCTGCAATCGACCTCGCCCGACCCTAGCCACATTCCATCGCCTCCAGTCATGGGCATCGCCAGTCCGTCGGTTGGAGGCCCCACTAGAACGTATGGCGACAGTGGCCGTCCTCCGGTTGAACCTGCGACCAATGCGGATTTGGCGCAGGCAGACGGAGAGCGAATCGTTCAGCTACGGGAGGGACATCGTTGGACGCACAAGGATCTCTCGCAGGCCTGCGGCGTACCTGTCACCATGCTAGCCCACGCGGAGAAAGGCGGTCGGCTCCCACTGAACTCGCTCGCCCAAATCGGCCAGGCGCTCGGGGTCTCCCCGACTGACATCATAGGGCGTGACGTTGGCGACGTTGGTGGCTTCTCGCCGCCATCTTCTCTGTCACCGCTCACGTCTGATCTACAGACGGCTGGACAATCGTTTCCTTCAAGCGTTATTGCGCGAGGTGTGGCGATGCCAAACCCACTTCCACATGAGCAATCGGTCGGCGGGCACGCCCCGGAGTGGGCGATGGTTGTGCCCTATCGTCTCGAGTTTCAGGGCCTGATTCGAAACGTATGGGGCGTCGACAAGTATGCTTTGGCCAGCACGGCGAAAGAATGCGACATGCTTGGCTGGAATCTCTGTAGAACCTGGTTTAGCGATGCGGAGTTTGTGGGCGCGCTGCAGCAACGCAGCAGACCACTCAGCATGCGGATTCTGCTGCCACATCGGGATTCATCGATTCTGAAGCAGCGTGACAATGAGTATCAGCTTGTTTTTCCCGAGAGCACGATTTACAGACATCATGACGAGACGATGAGAATACTCGAGAAGCTCGGGCTGAAGGAATATGTTCAGTTCATCAATGATCTAACCATCTTCTCGGGCATCGTTCGGTTCGATAATCGCATGATCTTCACCACCTACCTTATGCTCCGCAGGGGCAGCAATTGCCCGGCCCTGTTGTTTACCGAAGATCATGCTCCCAAGCTGTTCAAGTCGTTGTGCAAGGAGTTCGATGATCTGTGGGCTAGGTACAAGCCCTCGGGACATCGTAAGACTGGCCGCAGCTGAGTTCGCAATGGCGGACCAGATGCGCTGAGATCCGGGGGTATTGCGCGTCCCTCTCCCCCGTCCCGAGGAGAGGGCCTTCACATCAGATGATCGCTCTCGAGGTGAACAGAATGGCACAGCCAGTAGCGAAGTTCAGGGCCGGCGCAGTCAGCGCGGCACTATGGGAAAACGAGGCCAAGGTCAACGGCCGCACGGTCAAGATGTTGAAGGCGACCGTAGAAAGGCGATTCAAGGACCCGAAGACCGACAGCTGGAAGAGCTCGGGGAGCTTCTCAAGGAATGAGGTCCCTTTGGCTATCTTCTGCCTTCAGAAGGCGTTCGAGAAGATGATCGAAACTGAAGCAGAAGACACACCGCAAGAAGAAGTGATCGAGTAGATGACCGGCGCAGGCAGGGGCGGCTCTCGGTGTTTCGGGGGCCGCATTTTCTTGCGCGGAGGTACACCATGATTCACGAACGATTCGTCAGGACGCGTGACGGCGCGTTACGCCGCTGGCGCGAGGAGCAGACGTACCTGGTTGCATTGCAGCCGACCGTCGACGGGGGCGCGGTGCTGCGGATGCGGGAGTGGGATGGCTTCGGCCAGCCTTCGCGGTCCTGCCGGGAGTCCGGCGAGGATTGGTTTCCATATGGAAAGGAATCCGCGGGGCCGGCAATGCAGACGGCGATCGGCAGCCCACACGCGGCGGCCAGTCTGAGCCTGAGCCTGGCCACCGCTGCCAGGGGAGGTACGCACAATGGAACACACGATTACCTTCACGCTGTGTGAAGGCGACTTCGAGATGTCGATGAAACGCAAGCCGAGGAATCGCGAGGAGTTCGAGGAGTGGGCTCGGCTTTGCGAGAAGGGCCTCTGCAATGGCCATATCGACTGGGACATCGTCTACGAATGTGCCCGGGACGCGATGGGTGAGCGCGAATGACGGCCGTCCGGACGCTCATCCTCGAGCACGTCGATGCCAAGGGCGCCAGCCACATCCAGGAGCTGCACATCGAAATCCTCCATCGCAGGCCGGGGACGCCCGAGCACACGATTCGCGCCAGGCTGTCCGAGGCGGTGGCCGACGGCGTACTTCACCGGCTCGGCGGCGGCTTCTACGACCTCTACGCAGAAGACGAGGGCATGACCTCGGTCGTGTCGTATCCGAGCCGATGCCCGCTCTGGGGCGACGCCCGATACAGGGGCAACTGCGACGGCCGGCTCTTCAAGAACCTCGTGCTCCGCTACAGAGCGAAGAGCGTGGCGGATCCGATGGTCGGCTCGGGCACGACGAGAGACGTAATCGACGGGCTGAACCGGTACAAGAAGGCCGGCATCCAGTACTGGGGCGGCGACCTTCGGGAAGGCTTCGACCTGACCAGGCACGCTTTGCCCGGGCGATATGAGTTCGTGTGGATTCACCCGCCCTACTGGAACATCGTGCAATACACGAACGGGGAGGGCGACCTGAGCAACGTCAACAACTATGCTGACTTCCGGCGGCTGCTGATGGCGTGCCTGATGCGATGCTACGACGCGCTGCTGCCGGGCGGACGGCTGGCAGTGCTGATCGGGGACGTCCGGCGGCACGGCCAGTACAAAGCCCTGGTCAAGGACGTGCTGAGCTTCCCGCACGGCGAGCTGCGGAGCATCATCATCAAGGTCCAGCACAACTGCACGAGCGACCGCAAGGCGTACGGCAAGCTCGAAGACCCGCCGATCAAGCACGAGTACTGCGTGGTGTTCAGGAAGAGGGCCGCATCACCGGAGCAAGACGTGGCGCCCGCCAAAGAACCCGGCCTCAATTGAAGACAGGGTGCAGGCCGGCCACCATGCACAACAGAAACAGCAACCAGTAGGCCGCATGTGCCATCGCCGCCTTTCTGGTAAAGCGCGGCCGAGGCGGCGCCGTCCTCCAGGTCAGCAGTACCCAGGGAATCGCCAACACCAGGGGTATTTCCATCAGCAGCACGGCCAGCCAGCTGTATCTGCCGTCAAGCACGCGCTGCAGCGGAACCTCGAAGGCCGGAGCGCACCAGGGCTGAAGGCCGGCGAACAGGATTGTGACGAGGATTAGCCCCGCGGCCGCAGTAGCCCATGCCCTGGGACGCCTGCCCAGGATCGCGATGTTGAGCGAAGACCAGATGGCGCAGAGCAGCGCCATGCCGGGTGCCAGCCACGTGTACGCCCCGGCGCCGGTGGTCCAGGCGATTCCGCGGGTGAGTGCATGATGGACCATGGGGCTGACGAGCGCAAGCATGAAGAGCCAGATGAAGCCCGCCAGGGCTGCGGTGTGACGAACCCACTGGCTCCGCGGCAGCGCGGCAAGGAGGATGATGGGAACAGCGTGAAGGATGTGATGGATGATGCTGTCGGTGATCACCCCCACGATCTGAAGCCACACAACGGCGGCAATCGCCAGGACCCGCTCCCAGCGGGCAGCGGCAGAGCCATCACTGTCGCACACGTCCATCATGATGGGCCACGGACTCCCGGGGGCAGAGGCCGGATCGTCTTCGATCCGAATCTTAACGGCAGCATGACCAGTGGGCGAGGCTTCCGGCAAGTGCACTTGGCCGGCCCGACATCCCTTCCATATTGAAAACAAACCCTCGGTTCCGAGCACCGCGGTGTTTCGAGCGGTGCTCGGAGGTGTTCAGATGAACTGCAATAAGTGTGGAAGCAAGGTGTTTTTCGTCGACGAGACGGTTACTCACGTGCAGGTGGCCGGTGAGATCGTCAAGACCTTCCAGGGTGAGCTGACGAACGCGAACTGCGTGCGATGCACGTACCCGAACGCGTATCGGGAGTATCAGGACTACGAGGTGGTGGAGTGAAGATGGGGATTCATGAAGAGCTTGAGAGGCTTGGGTTCGAGCTGCAGGAAGAGCTCGGATCGAGCGAGGATCGCACCGAGGTCTGGATCAGCCGGCGCAGCGGCATGGGGGTTTCGATCGAATGGTTCAGGCTCCGGGAGGTGCGAAGATGAACGAGGAGCAGGCGCGCCGTACGGCGTGGAAGATCCTCGGCGAGGTCGAGGAGACAATGTCCGGCCAGGGCGTCGGGATTCTGGTGTGGGGCGAAAGGGATGACGGCTGCCAGAGGGCGTTTTTCCGGGATCGCGAATACGCCCAGCTCGAAAACGCGATCGTGCAGATTCTCAAGGACGCAGCGGCACAGGCGCGGACTCCGCCGGCCGGCAGCCGGCCGCAGGGGTGATGAGCATGGACGAGGATCGAGCACGGGAAATAGCCATCCGGATTCTGGACGAGTTTGAGGAGTTGCTGGCCGCGAAAGACATCAAGATCCCGTCCGGGGATCGAGAAGGCCGGAAGGAAGAGGCCTGCCTCTATGGCTCGGAGTACTACGACCTGGAGGACGCGATTGTGGGCATTCTGGTGGAGGAAACGCACAAGGAGCATTCTCCTCCTGACCCGCTGGCCGGGCCGGACACTGAGGCGAGGGCAGCGTGCGAGGAGATGCGGACAAAGATGGCGGCAACGGCAAACCGCTGTGTACAGAACAGGCAGAGGTCGAATCCTCCGGCCATCAACAGGACGGCGCCGGACCCGCGCGGCAGCCATGAGCGGATGCAGCCGTTTGCCCGGGATGTAGACTGGGACTTCCTGTACGAATGCCGGCGGGACTCCACTCGGATGGACTGAGGTCCGGGCTCCATCCGTAGAACTACGTACCCGGCCAAACTCGATCCTGCCTGAGTTCGGCGGCGAGCGGAACAGCTCTTGGGCGGCCAACGCGACACGCGCCCAAGGTCATCGAGACGGCCTCTCCCGCATCTACCTGCGGTACATTGGGCGGCTGACGACTGACTCATCCGTCCGATCATTCTTCCGGCTCTGGCGTGGCCGACTCGGGTTTGGAAGAACAATCCGTGGCGTCCAGTCTGGCAGCGGGTGTACGAGTGTTTTCTGGCCCGTGGCCGGTTCGGTCTGCTTCCCGTATCGGTCCCGCGCTGATCGTCTCCTGTAGAGCATAATCACCAAGCGTGTTTCTGGGAGGGGAACATGGCGCGCCGAGCCCGGCCTGTGCCGGACAGTTCCATG
>Ga0334890_1002397_pt1 | contig 21732 bp, 25 predicted proteins | sample GraSluR1_MG_3_FD_207220 | JGI IMG/M metagenome (GOLD analysis project Ga0334890, IMG submission 207220) | Sludge microbial communities from methane-producing bioreactor in Wageningen University, Netherlands - Granular Sludge_31_08-R1 | ecosystem: Engineered > Bioreactor > Anaerobic >... | reverse complement strand
TTTCTTTTTTTTATTTTTTACATCTTATTTTAAATATTTTTCTGTTCTATTATTCTTTGAAATGCGACTTGGAGGAGATTTTTATGGTTTTAGGATTTGAAGGCGAAAAATGTGAAATTTGTAAAAAAGAATTAGTTAATGAAAAAACATACAAAGATGTAGATATGTTTGGATATACACATAATTTTTGTGAAAAATGTTATACTGATAAAGAAGATGAAGTTGAAAAAATATTAAAAAGAAAAAAACAAGGGATAAAGGATATAAAATATTAGTTTTTACTCTTTTTTTAAATAAAAACCAAAAATAAATGTGCTAAGTATAATAAATGCGCTTGCACACACACTTCCTTCTGTTCCTTCTTTATTTATAATACAAACATTTCCTTGACAGATTTTATTATCAATACAATCTGTATCAGAACAACATTCATATGAAATCCATCTATGGTTAAATGCATACCCACAAATATCTGTTACCTCTTCACAGAATCCATTATTACAAGTTTGAGTATTTTGACATTCATCATCAGAAGTACATACATTTCCAGGTAAACAAAACATATCTACACATTTATATCCTGAAGGACAGTCTTTAGAACTACAACACTCTGCTTCACATTCATGATTTTTTATATCTCCGCATTCACATACAACTTTTATGCATTTATGATCTTCACATTTTTCAGCATTTTGACAATCTGAATTTTTACAGCATTCATATTCAATCCATTCATGATCATCTGCATAACCACATTCTCCAGTTAATTCTATGCATTTATTATTCTCACAAACTTCATCTTTTTTACATTCTGCATCTTTAGTACATTCATAAGCAATACAAAAAGTAGGACCAGGTCTACATGTAAATCTATTATCTCCTTGTAGACAACAGTATCCTGATGCACATTCACTATTTTTAGTACAAGATGCACCTAATGCTGCTAAATCATCTTCTATCTCCACATCTAATTCGATAACAAATGTTTTTGTTTCCCTGATCTCAAAATCTTCTTCAAAATATTCTTCATCTTCATATTCTACTGTTAAATTAAATAGTACATCTGTTTCGTCTCCCCCATCATAAGACACAACCATTATCTGCTTCCATTCCGAATACCCATATTCATCAGTTTTATAACTATTAAATGGTTTTATACCTTTAGATGTTTCTAATGTAATCTCTGCATCTTTAATTGGATCTCCGTCTTCATTTTCTACTAAAAATCTGATATAATAATACATTCCATCTTCATTTTCAAGAAATATATCCTCTAAAGAAATATCAGATGAAGAACTTATACTTAATCCAGTATCTGTATCATACATTTCAATGTCTTCAATTTCAATATTTTTTGAACTTTTAATATAAATTCCAGTCCCAGATTCTCTAATTTCTAAATTTTTAATAACACATTCTTCTATTGAATTAATATATATTGCAGTTTTTGCATTTTGTATTGTTGTATCCTCAACTTTTGCTCCATCTTCATTTATTCTTACTGCAGTTTTCCCACTATCTCCCAAAATATCGCAATCTGTGATAGTAGCATCCTCTGCATCAACAGTAATACATGTATCTCCTGCATCATCACATATAGAATATCCATTACAATCAAAGAGTATATCTGATTCAGTTATTATAAAACATGATTCATTATCATCATCTAACTGTATGTCTTCAGTAATCTCTATACAAGCACTAAATACAGATATAGATATTAATAAAAGAACTAAACAAATTATTTTTTTCATTAACTCACCTTCTAATTTTATTGTATAATTTCATTAAGGGAATAAATAAAAAGGATATAGAAAGCTTTTTAAACTTAAAAAGACATAAAAAAACACAGGTGTTTTAATGGGATTTAATGGATTAACTACTAGACAATTAAAAAGAATTGATAATGAAAGAATTAAAGAACTTAAAATTCTTAAAAATGCAATAAAATCAAAAAAAGTGATTGTAGATCCTGATGATGCAAAAAAAGTATTGGCTGATGCGCTTGATTTTGCTAATAGGCCACATTTAACTGGAAGTGGAGGATATAAACGTAACACAAAAAATCAGATGATACAAGAATCAAGATTTAAACCTATTGTTAATATTAAATTATCTCCAGAACCAGAAGAATTTGAAATAAGAAAACAGCTTTACACAACAAATGAAAAAGCATTAAAAAATATTAAAAAAAGTTTTTATAATGAAGAAAAACCAGGAATATTAATAAGATTACCCTTAAATTTAATTAGAATTGGAGCGCCAATTTATGTAGTTCATTATTTTTGGACCAATGTTCCAAAAATAGAAACCCTTATTGGACTACCAAGTAAATTTAACGAAAATTTTCTTATAAAAACAGCAGGAGTAATATTAGGTACAAGTTTATTCATATTGGGTAGAATTGCTTTTAAAGAAATTAAAAGAAGAAAAGCATTTAATACTGAAATGAAAGCTTATAAATCTAGAGAATTTAATCCAATGTTTAAAACTGCCTCTTATTTAACAAGAAGAAAAAGAAAACAAGCTATAAGACTGATAGCAAAAATAGAAAACTTACTTGAAAAAACAAGAATAAATACTGAAAAACAAAAAGAGAAGATGGAAAGAAAAGAATATAAAAAAAGACAAAAGGAAATTAGAGATATTAAAAAAGAGATAAGAGCGGAACAAAGAGTTATGCACTTTGAAGAAAAAACAACAGAAATAATCAAAAACGTATTTAAAAAAGCATACTGTGCAATAAAACAAACATCTGTTGTTATATTTAAAACAGCAGGGATAATACTTTGTTTAAGCGGGTCTTTAATAACTTTAATTCCTTATCTATTAATAAGAAGTTTAAAAGCAGTAGTTAGAGAAATAAATGAAGATACACCAGAGTATGAAAAAAATAAAATTGAAAAGTATTCTGTTAAAATATCAAAAACCCTTTTTGATAATGCAGTAAAAATAACAGAGTCTATATTTAATAAATAAACTCATTCTTTTTTATTTATATTGTCTATTAACTTTAAAATTTCTAAAATAAATCGCTGTATTTAAGATAATGAAACATTTACATGAGTTTCATTTATTGCACTAATTTCCAAAATATAACTACCTGTTGGTTTAACTATATTTAGATTCGTTGATATAATCTTATAATCAGTTACTCTTACAACATCTAATTGTCCTGGGAGAATGTGTAATCTCACAACAAGCTCATCTTCCTCTGTAATTAACTCTCTAAAATTATAAGGCATCTGTATTTCTGTTTTCAATGCAGATCCAGTTCCTGTTGAGCCAACCATATTAATTGAATGCTCTATTCTTGAGGCCATTAAATAACCTTGTGAAACTCCAAAATCTTCATCCCCATCACTTTTTATATAATTAAATACAAACAAGATAGATGGAATTATTAAAATTAGTACTACTCCGATGATTACCATTAATTCAACACTAACTTGACCTTTTGTATGTTTTTGCATATCTAAATTATAAAGCAAAACAATTTATATATTATGCTCATAGATTAGAATATGAAAAAACAGAACATACTAGAAAAATGTGATATTGCTCATGAATTGGGAGATGTTTTAAGCGAGACAAGAACTTTAACAAGTATAGTTGGAGTACTTTTTGGTTTCTTACTTGCAACAACCTTCTACGCTCAAAATTTGACTGCCCTTGAACATATATTGTTGATTTGTGCTTTATTTTTTAGTATGCTTTCATTAGGCATATTTTCATTGCCTATTATATATCATCATATTGCTTTTCCATATTTTGAAATTAAAAAATACATGTTAAGAGTACATAGATTTACAGTTATAGGTTTTATACCTTTTATTTTGACCTTTTTATTTTCTACATACTTAGCATTAGAAAGATTATCTCAAGGATATGGATATATTGGGGTAATTGTGATTATATTCTCTATTTTAATCGTTTATAAATTAAGAAAATAGAATTTTTAAAAATTCCAGATTTTATCATTTAAATAATGAATACTTTGTATTACTTTGCCTTGAGTTTGGTTTTTCATATCTTCTGAATTATAAAGCGCTATGCCTAAGGCTAATGGCTTTTTTTGCACTTCTTCAATAATTAATATTAATTCACCTTTTTCTATATTTGACTCTATGTTTGTAATACCGGGGCGCATTATATCTGCTCCATTTAAAACAAATTTAATCGCACCTGTATCAACTGTTATTTTATTTAGTTTAATCTCAGCTGAGAAAACAGTTTTTAAAGTTGGAAACCATTCTTCTTTTGTTTCTCCGTCTATAATTTTATGTTTAAAAAGCAAAGATGAGTCATTTTTTAATAAAACACAACTATCCTCTGTTTCAACTACTTCTACTTTGTCTTTTTTACCTAATAATTCAACAGAGTATTTATCCTGCATATTTTGCGCTATTTTCTTAATCTCACTTCCTCTTAGAAATTGCTTTTTCATTTTATCCAACCTCCGCCTAAGATTAAATCTTTTTTGAAAAATACTGCTAATTGCCCTGGTGAAACAGCAAAAATTGGTTCATCAGACACAACTTTTACACGATTTTCTTTTTTTGCAATTTTCTCGTTTATTTTGCGTTTTTGCTGAGTAGTAATTGGGTAAATACGCGCTTTGTGTGGTGTTTGTTTATTCCTAACAATTACTTCAGCGCTTATTGGTTTTTTTAGATCTTTAAAAGCAACCCAATTAACTGCGCTTACATAAAACTCATTTGTTTTTAATTCATCGCGCGTTCCTACTGTTAAAATATTATTTTTTGTATCAATTTTTTTAACATATACGGATTTAGGTGCTGATAAACCTAAACCTTTTCTTTGACCTAAAGGATAATAGATATACCCTTTATGTTCGCCTATTTTTTCTCCTTTTGTATTCAAAATTTTGCCTTTTTTTGATTTTTTCTTTGAAACTTTCTCAATAAATTCTCCTTTACTCATTTTTGCACTATTTAAAAAACATAAATCCTGACTTTCTTCCCTATTTTTAGAATGTAAATTATATTTTTCAGCTATTTTATATATCTCTTCTTTTTTTATTTTTCCCAATGGAAAGATAGATTTAGTTAATTGTTTTTGAGTTAACATAGATAAAATAGAGGATTGATCTTTTTTAATATCTTTAGGTCTGTATACAAGCCAGCGCTTTGTTTTTCTATCCCATTTTTTTACTGCATAATGTCCTGTTGCATAATAATCTGCTTTCATTTTTTTAATTGCATAATCATATAATAAACCAAATTTAAGAAACATATTACATGGAACACATGGATTTGGTGTTCTTCCTTTCCATGATTCATCTAAAAAGTATTGAATAACTTTTTTTCTAAAATCTTTTGATAAATTAACAATTGTTAAAGTAATGTTTAATTGGTCAGCTATCTTCTGTGCATCTTCAATATCCTTCTTAGAATCTAAATAAGGAGATAAATCCATTATTACTCCTTTTACATTAGCCCCTTTTTGTTTTAATAATAAAGCCGCAACAGAACTGTCTACACCTCCACTTAAAGCTACTACTATATTTTTTCCTTTAAAATTCATAATCTCACATCTATTAAATGAATTAAGAAACTTTTAAACTTTTGTATTGAGAAACTTATCAAAAATGATAGATTACTAAATAAGAAAGTTTAATTTATCTAAAATTAACTGAAATCTATTTAAAAGGTTTTTGAAAGTATACAAAACATTTAAAAACAAAAGAAAACACAAATATTATATCTGGTGATAATGTGTTAAACAAAAAACAAATTAAACTTTCAAATAAAATAAGAACAGCAGTTTTCATAACATTTGCAGTAATTATGCCTTTAGTTTCTTCATGCAGTGCAAAAGTAGAAAAAAGAAAAGTAAGTGAAACTTATGTTTTTGAAGAAAAAGAACAATCTACTTATAATTCTTTAGAAGAAGCAAAACAAGATTTAGATGAAGAAAGAAAAATGTTGGGTATGGTACTAGATAGTTTAAAAAAATAAATTAAAATTTAAAATAAAAAAATTTAAAAAGACAAAAATATACATAATTAATAACAAATTAATAATAATTGGGAGGTAATTAATATGAATTTTGAAACATTAAACAAAAATAGTTCAACAAACTATAGAGGATCAAAAAAACCAAAAGCTTCAAGAGCAAGAAGAATTGCTGTTTGGACAGGTTTATTTTTAGGAGGAATTGCATTAACTGCTAGTACAACTAGCTGTTCTAAAGAACATAAAGAAACAAAAAAAATTGAAAAACTTGAAAAGATTAAATCTATTATGGAAGAACAAATTATGAGAGAAATTGATATAATCTATAGCACTCCAAACATTAGTGGAACACAACTCCCTCTAGGCGGTTTTATGTATACTGAAAAAGGAGAAAGAATTTATCCTTATTTAGAACTTGGAACAGTAAAAGGAACAGTAAGAATGAGAGATTATAGGTACACAATAACAAAAGAAGAAATGTTAGAAATAATAGACAGAGTTGCGGAAAATAATCCACAAGCTAAATTTGAGATAAAAGTATCTGTAAAAGGAGAGTCAAAAACATATTTATTAGTAATCTCTAAAACTAATTTTTAAGAAACTCAATATTTAGGCGCACGCCAAAACCTGTTGCGCCTTTATATGAGTATGGTTTTTCTTTTTTATGAAAAGCTGTACCTGCTATATCAATATGCGCCCATTTTGATTTTTCAACAAAATTCTTTAAAAATAAGGCAGCTGTTATTGAACCTGCTTCTCTTTTTTTACCAACATTTCTTACATCTGCAATATCACTTTTAATTAAATCTTCATATTCTTCATCTAAAGGCATTTGCCATATTTTTTCTAATGAATCTTCACTTGCACAAATTAATCTAGAAGTTAAATCAATATCATTTGAAAATAAACCTGCATTCTCACTACCCAATGCAACAACTACTGCCCCAGTTAAAGTTGCATAATCAATAATATATTTTGGAGAATAATGTTTTTCAGCATAAGATAAACAATCAGCTAATACTAATCTTCCCTCTGCATCTGTATTTAAAACTTCAATTGTTTTTCCATTATATGCTTTCAAGATATCTCCTTGTTTATATGAATCTCCAGAAAGCATGTTTTCGGCTAATCCAATTATCCCTATAATATGTTTTTTTAATTTCAATTCTTTTGCTGCAAATAAAGTGCCCACAACAGTTGCAGCTCCTGACATATCTGCTTTCATTTCTTCCATACTTGCAGAAGGTTTAATATTCAATCCTCCAGAATCAAAAGTTATTCCTTTACCTACAAAACAAATTGGTTTATCTATACTTCCCGTATATTCTAAAATAATCATTTTTGGTTCATATTTACTCCCTCGTCCAACAGCTTCAATTGCATTCATTCCTTTTTTTCTAAAATCTTTTAAAGTTAAAACTGTTGTTTTTAATTTTAATTTCTTGGCTTCTTTTAAAATCTCTTTTGAAAGTTTTTCAGGGTTTTTTTCAGAGGGGGCCAAATTAACTAAATCTCTTGCATATGAATTATAATAAGATACAATATCTGCATCATCCATTCCTTTTTCCATTTCTTTTTTGAATTCTTCAGGACTTAAAATAGATATACCTTCAAATTCATAATTACTATCTTTAGACTTAAAAGAATAATCATAAACTGAAAAATTAGATGCATAAATCAATTCATACCCTACTTCATAAGGTTCTAAAGAAGTTTCTAATGGATAAATAAATGCGCATTCTTTAAATTTGGATTTCTTAGCTGTTTGTGCTGCTTTTCCTGCTAATGCATTTAATGTTTTTTTATCTAATTTTTTATCTTCATAACCTAATAAACATAATCTTTTTGCATTTCTTTCTAATCTAAAACAAAATTTCTGTAAATATTTACCATGAAATTTATCTTCATTGCATTCTTTGGATAATCTTCCCTTATACTCTTTGTCTATTGATTTGAATAATTCATTTTTAGTATAATCTTTACTTACAAACAAAACTAACATTTCTGTTTTATAATTTAATGCAGTCTTAACAAAATCCATTAAAAACACCCCATTTTATTAAGAAAATTAGATTTATAAATTAAACCTTAAAGCTTTTGTAAAAACTCTAGAAGTTTATTTATATTTTCTCTTAATCGTTCTTTTTTAATATACCCAATTGCTTGATCTATTATCTGTCCATTATTTATAAAAATCAAAGTAGGAACTGCACGAACTTCAAACATTTGCGCTAACTCTTGCGAAACAGCTGAATTAATTTTAACAAATTTTATTTTTCCATCAAATTCATTTGATAATTCATTTAACACAGGTAAAAGCGCTCTGCATGGGCCACAAGTAGGTGAAAAAATATCTACTAATACTGGTAATTCTGAGTCTTCTACTTCAGATTTAAAATTATCTTTAGTGACGTTTATTAAAACCATAAACTAATTTAAAAAAGCAAGTTTATATAATTTGCTTTTAATATCAAAATATGAATAAAATAGAGAGGATAATCAATTTAGGAAGATTTTCAGGACAATTAAAAAATATTGTAAGAAAAGGCTGGTTAAAATATCCAATAAAATATCCTGAAAGTAATGCAGATCATTCTTTTAGAGTTGCATTTTTATCAATGGTTTTAGCTGAAGAATTAAATTTAGATGTGGATAAATGCGCTAAATTAGCTATTTTACATGAGTTTGGAGAAATTGAAAAAGGAGATCTAACTCCAGAAGAAAGAAAAAATGAAAATAAAATAATAGAAGACCAAAGTAAAATATTAAAACAAATGATGATTGAAATGGGAGGACAAAAATACTACGACTTATGGATGGAATCTGAAAAAACAACTTCAAAAGAAGCTGTTTTAGTTAAAGACGTTGATAGATTAGAAATGTGCTTGCAAGCACTTGAATACGAAGAAAAGTATGAATATAATCTACAGGAATTTTATGATTATGCTGAAAAACTATTAATTTTAGAGTTACCCAAACAGATTTTTAAAAAAATTTTAAAATTAAGGCCTAAAAACCTAAAAAAGATAAATCCCAAATATCTCCAAAAAGGAAAAATTATCTTCTCAGAAATGGATTTAATAGATTAAAAAATAAAAATATAAGTAAAAAAAATAAAAAAAAGAGGCTGTGGAAAGCCGACGTTATTTAGATATAATTCATACCTAATTGTTCTAAGAGCATTTCTTTTGATTCAGCAACACTTTGTTCATCTGCACTTTCATTATTGAAAATGTTTTGAATCTTCAAACCAGTAGCAATCATAATGACTTCTACATTTGCGCCTGCATTTTCATCTAATCTTGCGCCTACTTTTATTTGTGCATTTGGATCAAAAACTTCTGTTAGTCTTTCTCCTATTTTTATACTATCACCTAAAGTCAATGCGCTGCTTCCAGTTATATGAACTAGTGCTCCTTTTGCTCCTTCATATGAAACATCTAATAATGGATGATTTAAAGTATCTTTAACTACTCTTTCAACCTTATCAGGACCAGATGCTTCTCCAATAGAGATTAAAGAAACTCCTCCTTCTTCCATTACACTCCTTACATCTGCATAATCAATATTCATTAATGAAGGAAACATTATTGTATCACAAATACCCTTAACTGCTTTTGTTGTTATTTCATCTGCTAACATAAATGCTTTATTTACTGGTAGATTTGGTGCATAGCTTACCAATCGATTATTATCAATAATAATCAAAGTGTCTGTATATTTAGATAACTCTTTAACTCCCCATTCTGCTTTTTTGAGTCTTGCTCTTTCTAATTTAAATGGTGAAGTTACTATACCTACAACTACTGCTCCCATTTCTTTAGCCATTTTTGCAACTATTGGGGCAGAACCAGTTCCAGTTCCGCCTCCCATACCTGCACATACAAAAACTAATTCGTTTTCGCCCATAGCTTCAAGAAGTTCACTTTTAGAAAGTTCAGCACATTTGGCCCCAACTTCTGGAAATCCACCTGCACCTAAACCCCTAGTTACTGATTTTCCAATCAACACTTTTTTGTCTGCATTTATGATATCTAAATGTAGCCTATCAGTATTTACTGCTACTGTTTTTGCGCTTTTTAAACCCATGCTAACCATTCTGTTTATTGTATTGCATCCTCCTCCCCCTAATCCAATGACAGATATTCTAACTTTATCATTACTCATTAAATTATCGGTTTCAGAATTGCAATTTTCATAAACCTCATTTTTTGCTTGTTTTAAAATTTCATCAAACATTAGTTCATCACCTAACCAATGACCTCTATATCTGGGTAAAATAGATCTCTTTTATCTTCTTCTACTTCTCCGCCAAATATACTTGCGCCTCTTACTCCAGTTACAATAGCAACAATTTCTAATTTGCCTTCATAATTTGGAATTAATCTTGCGCCCCATTTTACATTGGCTTCTGGATCCATTCTCTCTGTTATAATCTCTCCTGCTTTAATTGCATCACCTAAAGTTAAATCTGCTCCACCAGAAATATGAATTAATGCTCCTTTTGCTCCTTCATAATCTACATCTAATAATTTATTCTTAAGTACACTTTCTGCTGCACTTCTAACTTTATCATTTCCTTTACCTTCACCAACTGCGATAAATCCTACACCGCCACCTTCCATAATTGATCTTACATCTGCAAAATCAATATTAATTAAAGAAGGTTGTGTAATTGTCCATACTAATCCTCCAATTGCTCTTGATAGAATTTCATCTGCAACTGCAAATGCTTCATTCATTGGCAAATTAGGGAATAATTTAACTAATCTATTATTATCTAATAAAATAACTGAATCACATACCTTTTTCAATTCTCCAATTCCTGCATCTGCTTTTATTCTTCTTGCTCTTTCTAAATTAAAAGGATATGTAACCATTGCAATCGTAATTGCACCTTGTTCTTTTGCTACATTTGCAATTACTGGGGATGCTCCTGTACCAGTTCCGCCCCCCATACCTGCACATATAAATACTAAGTGTGCTCCTTCTAATTCTTTTTCAATTGAGCCTCTATCTACTTCTGCTGCTTTTGTACCAGTTTCTGGATAACCACCAGCACCTAAACCTTTTGTTATACTTCTTCCAATAAGAACTTTTTTTGCTCTTTCATGCAACATACTAAGATGTTGTTTATCTGTATTTACAGCTACTAATTCTGTTCCTTTTACTCCAGATTTTATTAATCTGTTAATGGTGTTATTTCCACCACCACCTACACCTATTGTTACAATTTTAATTTTGTCTGAGCCCATATCAGATACTTCATTTTGAGCTGGCCCTTGCTCATTCATAACGCTCTTTACTAAACTTTCCATACTAAATCGCCTCTACACAGAGATAAAAAGACAAGATTTAAATACTTTTCGAAAGGTGCCTTTAATTTACGTCTGAAAAAAAAAATTGGAAACAACGAAGAGAATGTAAGATTATTGCACACTTATGAACGCGCGTAATTAAATATATATAAAATTAACAAAAAAATAAAAGATTAGGTTTAAATAATTTGTTAAAGAAGAGTTTGTGTGATAATTATGAAAAGACTAACAAAAAAAACAAAAAAACAAATAGAAATGGATTTTGCATTTTTTATTATTGCGATGAGTTTAGTATTATTTGCATGTATTGGTTTTGAAAAAGAAGTTATTGAACCAAAAGCAGTTTTACCTGCACCCCCAGTAAATGACACAATAAATATTACAGATACAGAAGAACCAGAATTAGTTGATATAATAACAAAAGATCCATGTAAAGGATTGGTTGGAACAAAAAAAAGAATTTGTTTATCAATAAAAGAAAATGATTTTTCTATTTGTGAAAATGATGAATGTCTATTAGAATTTGCAAAAAATAAATCAAGTGAAGAAGCATGCGGAGAAATAGAAATAAGTGCAGACCAATATTATTGTTTAAGTATTATCAAAAACAAAGAACAATGTTATCTTGCACCAAACAACAATGCAAAAGATAAATGTTTAGCAGATTATGCTTGGCATACAAAAGATGAATCTTTATGTAGAAAAATCACACAAGAAAATAGTCAATGGAAAAAACACTGCTATTTAGCTATTGCAGTTACTGAAATGGATTGTAAAAAATGTAATTTTGATACATTAGGACAAAGTTCAGAAAAAGATGAATGCAGAAGAGAATATGCAAGATTAACCGGAGATACATCTTGTTGTACTGACCTTTGGAGTAAATCATGGGAAAATGATTGTTATAGACAAGCAGCATTTGATAATAATAATCCTTCTTTATGCAATGGCATAACAAATCATTATCATAGATGGCAATGTTATCAAGGAGTTTTTAATTCGGGAAATCCAAAAGAGATAGAAGAATGCAGAAATATTTCTGATTTAGAATGGGAAGGGAGATGTATAATAAATATTGCTGTTTTGCAAAATAATTCTGAAATATGTGAAGAAATAACAACAAATCAGGAAAAGGATAACTGCTATCTAAAATTTAATTAAAAGGTAATTATATGGATGAAAAAACAAAACAAATACTTGAAGAAGTTAGGGAATTAAATAAACAAAGAAAATTTCAAGAAGCATTAGATCTAATTAATAAAAACATAGAAGACGATCCTGCTGTTTATAATGCATTAGGATTTATAAAAATGAATTTAGGAAAATATAAAGAATCATTAAAAGATTATGATGAAGCAATAAAAAGAGAAAAAAATTCTGCATTCTTATATTCAAACAAAGCATTTGTTTATTTTAGAATGCAGGATTGGAAAAATACTATTTTAGAATTAAATAATGCAATAAAAAAGAACCCAACCATTCCTGAATTTTATGAATTAAGAGCAAAAGCAAATATGTTAAACAATAATACGAAGGAATCTCTGGAGGATATTGAAGAAGCAATAAAATTAGCTCCAACTCAAGAAAAATTTTATGAAAAGAAAAAAGAAATAATAAATATTATACAACTAAAAACAGAAACTGATAATATAGCAGAAAATATTTTTGAAAATGCAAGAGAGCATTTTAAGAAAAAAGAATTTTATACTGCTGCTGCATTACTTCAAAAAGCAATTTCTATAAAAGAAACTGGAGAATTTTATGAATTAATAGGAATTTGTAAAAATAATTTAAATAATTTTGAAGAAGGACTAAAGGATTTAGAAAAAGCAAAAAAATTAGATCCAAAAAAAGATTCAATATATAGGAATATTGCAAAAACATTACTTAGTTTGGGAGGAATGACAAATTATAAAAAATCATTAAAAGAATATGATACCGCAATAAAATTAGATCCAAAACCTATCTGGTATTTTGAAAGAAGTTATGTATATATTAGACTACAAGAAAATAAGAAGGCACTTGAAGATATAAATATTACATTAAAATTTGATCCAAATAACCCTATGTTTTTAACTAGAAAAGGAGACATTTATGCATATTCTGGAAATATTGATAAAGCAATTGAATATTATGACAAAGCATTAGTGATAGACCCATTAAATAAAGAAATTTATGATAAAAAAGAAGGCGCACTCTTAGCAAAAGAGAAAAAAATTGATTTCTCACAATTTAGAGAAAAAGGAATGTATGGTTAAAAAATAATTATAACTTAAAATAAAAATTAAAAAAAGAAAGTAGAAAATTATCTACTCTGTTTTATTTTCTGATTTAGGTTCTTCAGTTTTTTCATTACTTGTATTTTCTTCAATTTTGTTTTCTTTTGTTTCTTCTTTTTCTTGTTTAGGTTTGTCTGCTTTTTGTGTGTCTTCTTTCTTTTCTGGTTTTTCTTCTTTTGGTTTTTCTAAAACAATTGTTTTTGGTTTTGCTTCTTCTTTTTCTTTTTCAGTTTTTTCACGTTTTTTCTTTGGTGGTTTTCCAATTATTTTTGGTTCGCTTTTTGGTTGTGGTTTTTCTTTTAATTCTTCTACTAATTCATTTTCTTGTTTTTTTACCTTTTCTATTTTCTTAGGTTTTTCTTGTTCATCATCAATCTGTTTTGCCATTTTAACTATTTCTTGTTCTTTCTCTTTTTCTTCTTCTCGTTTCTGTTCTTCTAATGTACCTAATTCTTTCAAAGCAATATCATTTGTAAAATCTTTTGGAGAATATTCAAATTCATCATAAGATTTAATCACTCCTTTTGCAACTAAAAATTCTCTAGCCAACAAATAAAAAATTAATCCTAATGACCTTCTACCTTTATTATTGCAAGGAACCACCCAATCTACATATTTTATTGGACTATCCACATCACACAATGCAATAACTGGAATTCCTGCTTTACCTGCTTCTCTTAAAGCTTCTTTTTCTCCTCTTGGATCAGAAACTAATAATATTTCAGGTTCAAAAAATCCAGGTCTTTGTGGATTTGTTAATGTACCAGGTATAAATCTACCTGCTAAAATTTTAATTCCAGTTATTTTACTAAAATTTGCTGCTGCAATACCAGAATAAGTTCTTGAAGCTACAACTAAAATATTTTCAGGTTCAAATCTTGCAAGTTGTTTTGCAGCTAATCTTATTCTTTCATCAATTTTTTTAAGATCTAAAACAAATAATCCATCTTTTCTTTTTCTATATATATAACTACTCATCCCACCCGATTTAATCTTAGTTCCGATGTGCACACCGGCTTCTAAATATTTATCTTGTTTTACAATCAAACCAGGTTCATTCTGTTGTTCATCTATATCTTTTTCTTTCATGTTATTACCTCTCTTCAGTTAGTTTTCATATAGAAAACCCCTTATTCAAAATGGGGGAGCCGAGATTTGAACTCGGATCACCAGCATTTCAGAACCATAAAAATTACATCACAAATTTGTTAACGTTTTTCTTTTCTGTGTTTCTTTTATTTTCTTTTGTTTTTTATCTTTGGTAAAAATCTGTTCAAAATTTCTAATTTTGAACCTCTTTTTCTTTTGAGTTTAATGTTTTTTTATTTTCTTTTGTTTTTCGTTAACGTTTTTCTTTCTTTTTTAAAAAGAAAGAAAAAGGTTACCCCAAGCTGGCAGCATACCAGGTTAACCTACTCCCCCAGTTATAAATCTAATAATCTTAGATTCTATAATTTTTTATATTTTTTAGATGTTTCAAAATCAACATAACTAATAAACATTCTTCTGCAACAATACCTTTTAACACCTAATTCATCTAGTGCTTGCTTTGGGGTTTTGTTCTCTTTTAATTTATTTACATATTTTTCGTATATATCTCCAATTGGAGCACCACATGTAAAACATCGTATAGGAAATTCCATATGTTTTTACACCTCATCTATATGATTTTTGTTTTCTTGCTCTAGCACCACGACCACCAAATTTCTTTGGTTCTGTTCTTCTTGAATCTTCAACAACCATAAATCTATCTCTATCCATAAATATCTCTTTTAATCCTTTATCATCAGAATATTCAATTAAACCAATTGCAATTGCATTTCTAATTGCTTGTGCTTGTCCAATTGAACCTCCTCCATTTACTGAAACAATAATATCGACTTCAGTACTAATTTTTGGCGCGAATAATAATGGCTCTTTTATAATTTGTCTCTGTTGTCTTGAACCATAAACTTCAAGGTTTGTATTATTTATTCTTATTATTCCTTTGCCTTTTTTAATAGAAACTCTAGCAATACTTTCTTTTCTTTTACCTCTTGCAATTGAAACTTTTGATTTAACTTTTCTTTTTGTTGGTTTTTTCTTAGTTTTTTCCATTAAAATCACCCATTATACCCAAGATATTCACATAACTGTTTAACTGTGATGAATTTCTTTAAACTTTTTGATTTTAGTTTATCATAATTTTTATCTGAAATCTTTTCTTTATATTTTTCTGGAATTCCTTCAACAACTCTTAATCTTTTATATGCTTCTCTGCCTCTTGAAGAAGAATATGGAACCATTCCTCTAACTACTCTCCTAACCAATAAATTTGGTACTCTTGGCCATTTTGGTCTATGACTTGGATTTTGTTTTGGTTTAATAGATCTTCTTTTAAGATACTTTTCCATAATATCTTTTTTATTTCCAGTTATTATTATATGTTCTGCATTTAATATTATCATCTCTTCTTTTTTTAATAATTCTTTTGCTACATGTGAAGCAAGTTTTCCTAAAATCATATCTTTACCATCAATAACAATCATTTAAATCACCTTATCAATACTAACTCTTTATCAGTTTCTTTTTCAGATATTTCAGACAATAAAATTGTCTTTCCACCTGATTTTGTTATTTTTTGTTTTGCACTTTCTGAAAAACTTAAAGCAATTACATCTACTTTATGATCCATTACTCCTGTTCCTAAAACTTTTCCTGCTACTACTGCTGTTTTTCCTTGTGCAACATATTTTGAAATTCTTGATATATTAACTGAATCTCTATTTCTTCTTGTTATTAATAATTTCTTTTTTACATCTTTCCAAATATTTTTGTTTTTACTAGCTTTGCTAACTGCAATAATTGCTTCTATTATTTCCTTACTTTCAGGTCCTTTTTTCATATATTATCACCTTTTAAAATAATGCGGGGGACGCGATTTATTCTTCCTGTTTTTTTCTTTTTAGTACAGGTTTTTCTTTTTTCTTAAAAAAGAAAAAAGTGTTTGAACGCGCGCAGGTACTAAACCACACGGCCCTCAACCGTGCGCGATTAGTCAACGATTTTCCGTTAACATCTTACACACAAAGTGGAAAAGGGTTATTGACCAGACTCCGCCACCCCCGCAAATCCATATTAATGGTGACGGACAATACTGTCCCTCCACTTATTTCAATTGTTTTTCAAATTCCTTAACATCTTGTTTAAGGAATTCCACTGCTTTTAATAAAACATCCCTTGGAGACATTTGTGAAAATGATTCAACAATAAATTCATAAGTTCCATCTTTATTTATTTCATATGCTGCAATTCCAGATTGAAATTTAGCATGTTTTCTTCCTTTATTAATTACTGCCTTGCCTTCTAATCTTAAATCTTGTCCTTCACCCAAAGTAAATACATGTATATCTGGTTTTGCAGGTTGAACATATTTATCTGAAGTTCTTAAATCTGATGCTTTAATTTCTTTTGGTCCTTTTTCATCTAAAGTAAATAAAACTTCTTCATCTCCCTTATATTTTTTTGGAGTTTTTAAAGGAATTTGTCCTATTCTATGTGCAATAAATTCATCAAACATATATGTTGAATTATCATATATAGTTATTGAATCTATAGCAAATGTTGGAACTTGACCTATTATATATCTTCGAATAGAATTAAGCGTTCCAACTTCCAAATCCTCAACTTTAAGTTTTAATACTTTTTCATCTTCAATATCTACTTTTATTTTAATTACCATAATTATACCCTCCTACCTCTTCTTCCACCAGGTCTCTTGGTAGTATCTGTTGGTACTGGAGTAACATCTTCTATTTTTCCTACTTTAATTCCCATTCTAGCTACTGCTCTAACAATTGCTTGGGCTCCTGCTCCTGGTGATTTTGGACCATGCCCTCCAGGTGCACGAATCTTTATATGTAATCCATTTATGCCTCTTGTCTTTAAAATATCTACTACATTAGTTGCAGCCTGCATTGCAGCATAAGGTTTTCCTTTATTTCTATCTTGTTTTATTACATTTCCTCCTGAACTCTTAGCTATAGTTTCAGATCCAGTTAAATCTGTAACAGTAATTAACGTATTATTTTTAGATGAATAAATATTTGCTACTGCCCACCTTATTTTTTTCTGATATCTAATTTTATTTTTATCTTCTTCTTCATTTTTTTCAACTGGTTTTTCTATTTGTTTTTCAGTTACTTTTTTATCTTCCATAAATATCACCTACTCATCTTCTCCTTCTTCTGGAATGGGCCCTACATTTTTTTCATGTTCAACAACTGCATGTGCCTTAACTTCTTCTATTATCTCTCTTTGGACGCCTGCATTTATATCAATTGTCTTAGAATAGGAAATTGTTCTTGCTTCATCCAAATTAACCATATAACTTGGTTTTGAAACTTTTTTCCCATCTACAAAAATAAATCCATGTGTTATTAATTGTCTTGCTTGTTTTACTGTTCTTGCCAATCCACTTTTGAATACTTGTGTTTGTAATCTTCTCTCTAAGAAATCTCTTGTCTTTAAATTTAATAAATCATCAATTGTTGCTTCTTGAGCTACAATTCCTAATCCTTTTAGTTTATTAATTAAATTAGTTGATTCAACAATACTTTCTTCACCTAAGGATTGGAATCTTCTTGCTTCTCTTCTTACTTTTCTTAACCCTTCTTCAGCTCTCCACAATTCTTTCATATTTTTTAAACCAAATTCTCTAACTAATCCTTTTTCTTCTTTTATTCTTTGTTTATCCCAAAGAATTCCGGGAGAACTATATCTTTTCTTTAATCTTCTTGGATCGCCCATTTATATCACCTATTTCTTTTTTCCTTTGCCACCGGCATCTTTTTTAGATTCTTTTGGCTTTGGTTGAGTTCCACCCATCTTTGCTCTTACTGATCTTCTTATAACTCCAACTGCTACTCCGCCTCTACCTGAGTTCTTAGTTTTTTGTCCCCTAACTTTTCCTTTTCTTGTTTGGTGTCTTGCACCTCTCCATGATCTTGAATTAATTTCTTTTTGAATATCTTCCCTCAAATTTAATACTAAATCATTACTAATTAAATGAACGTGATTTCCTGTTTGTGGATCTAATCTTCTATTAAATAAATAACTTGGTATTTTATATTTTTGAGGAGTTCTAATTATTTCTTCTACTCTTTCTATTTGATTTTCAGTTAAATCTCCAATTTTTGTATTAACATCTATACTTAATTCTTTTGAAATAATTTCAGAATAAACTCCAGATAAATTTATACCAACTCCTTGAACATATTTTATTGCTTTAGCTAATTCTAATGCACCATTAATATCTTTTCCACAAATACGGACAATTCCTTTAAGTTCTTTACCAAAACTTCCTGCAATGTGTCTGTGTTGTGTTTGTGGTTTTTCTTTTTCTTCTTTTTTAACTACTGCTTTTTTTGCCATTATATCACCATTGTTTTTTAAAAGCGCCGAAGGAGGGATTTGTTCATCTTGTTTTCTCTTTTTAGTAAAATTTTTTCTCTTTTTCAAAAGAGAAGAAAGTTCTTGAACCCCCAAGGTCAAAGACCACACGATTACTACAAGTTTTCTTTTCTTTAGTTAAGTTTTCTTTTCTTTTACAAAAGAAAAGAAAAGTTACTCAAGTCGTGCGCGTTACCAGGTTCCGCCACCTCGGCATTAATATGACAAGGTATTTTCATTAAATGAAAAAACCTCGACAATTCTTCTTTAAAATATTTTTTAAGCAACTACAATTCGTGTTTTCCTTTTACTATGTTCCATAACATATGCGCAACTCAGGAAAAAATTGAGTTGCGCCCCGTATTTCAGGGGCGTATTATATTTTTGTAATTATATTATGTATATGATTTTATAAATGCTTCGGTAATACTTTTATTTATTGAATTTATTTTTAAAATACAAAACCTTTTTAAATACGTGCATTTATATTAATAAACACTAAATTTACTGTGGGAGGTAATATAAATGAATAAAATTTTTTCTATGTTAGTAATAGTATTCTTGATAACATCAATAAATGCTATTTGTATTGAAAACGATGGATTTATGAATATCTTTTTCCAAGGAATAACTTTAGGCCATTTAAATGGTGAACTTGGAGCGTATTATGATTATTGTGATGGCAGTATTTTAAATGAATATATATGTATGGGAAATGATGCATATCAAATAGAAATTAATTGTGAAACCCTAGGCCTTTATTGTACAGAAGGTAGATGTACCTTTGAAGAACCTCCCCCCATTTATCAATGTATAGATTCTGAAACATATATAGACCCTTTCACATATGGTTATGTATTAGCAATAAATGAAGAGTTTGAAGGAATGGCAGAAGACTTTTGTGTAAGTGATAAAATTTTACATGAAGTTTATTGTGAAGGAATATATAATACTGCAACTGTAATTAATTGTGAAGATTATGATTTATATTGTATAAATGGTGCTTGTCAAGAATTAGAACCTTCTGAACCCACAATAAATGAAGCACCAGAAATAATTGAAATGATTATTCAACCTGAACCTTCAACACCTGGTGAAGATGATAATTTATTAGGTTGTTATGTTTTAGTAGAAGATGATAATGAAGAAGTAGATGTAACTATTAATTGGTATGTAAATGGTATTTTACAAGAAGGTTATGAAACAGAAGGTATTTGTGAAACAGGAACTTTATGTGATTTAGATGCAATTTATCCTGGTAATAATATTGAATGTACGATTATAACTTGTGAAGCAATTGCTTTTGATGGAGAATATTCTGATGAAGCAGCAGAAGATTGGGAAAATTGGGATTCTGATTGTGAAGAACCTCCAACATGTGATGATTGTGGAGAAGATTATGAAGTTTTAGGAGTTGGAGATTATTATGAAACAGAAAATTATAAAGTAGTTTTAGATGATATTTCAACAAGTGGAACATGTTTAGATCCAAATGATCATCCAGCAGTTGTAAGTTTATATGATTCTACAGATACTTTTATAGAACAAACACAAATCTGTCCATATGAATCAGCTAGTATGGGAATTGATAATGAAGTTGAAGTAAGTATTTGTCACACAGTACCTGGAATAACATTAGAAAGTAAATGGGCTTGTGTAAAAACAGAAGAAACAAATTATGAAAATATTCCTCCAGAAATTGTTTATGCACATATACAACCTTTACCCACTATACCTAATTTAGGATGTTATATATTGGTGGAAGACGAAGATACAGAATTCGTAAATGTAAATATTAAATGGTATAGAAATAATGAACATATATCAGAACACGATGAAATAAGACTTTGTGAATCTGGTGAAAATTGTCAAGATCCAACATATGGAGTAGAAATGGTTTTTGAAGATTGTGATAAATGGGAATGCAAAGCAAAAGCTTTTGATGGCTATGATTATTCTGATATTTATACCTCTGACTTTTTTGGACATTGGGATGAAAGTTGTGGAGATGAAGAAGACGAATTACCTGATTGTATAAGTGATTGTACTCAAATAACAGAACCTGGTTATTATGTATTATGTAATGACATTTATGTTGAAGAGATACCAGAAAGAAATAAATGTATTGATATTAGAACAGATGATGTAACATTAGATTGTTTAGGATATAAAATCATTGGACAAGGTAGAGCAGGAATAGGGATACATTCATACGATGTTAATAATATGGAAATAAGAAACTGTGATGTTAGAGATTGGAAATATGGAATTATTTCCTGGTATACAACAGAATCACAAATACATAATAATAAATTTATGAATAATTTTATAGGTATAGAAATGTATGCAGGATCTAATAATAATATTATACAATATAATAATGTAATTGAAAATCAAAATGGAATTGCGGTTTATGAATTAAGCACACACAATTCTTATTTTGAGAATAATGTATGTTATAATGAAGTATATGATTTTATTGAAGACTATGATGATAGAGAATCAGTTCCTAAAAGATTAATTACTGTATTTTCTGAGAATACATGTGAAAAAACACATCCATTTGAACATAGTCATTACTGTGATTATTATTGTGGGGAAATAAATGAAGCACCAGAAATAATTGAAATGATTATTCAACCTGAACCTTCAACACCTGGTGAAGATGATAATTTATTAGGTTGTTATGTTTTAGTAGAAGATGATAATGAAGAAGTAGATGTAACT
>Ga0334890_1002391_pt1 | contig 21761 bp, 18 predicted proteins | sample GraSluR1_MG_3_FD_207220 | JGI IMG/M metagenome (GOLD analysis project Ga0334890, IMG submission 207220) | Sludge microbial communities from methane-producing bioreactor in Wageningen University, Netherlands - Granular Sludge_31_08-R1 | ecosystem: Engineered > Bioreactor > Anaerobic >... | reverse complement strand
ATAAAGAAGACTTACTGAAAAAGATCCAGGATATATCTTCTATGGTTGACATCCACTACATCCGCCAGAAAGAGCCAAAGGGTCTTGGTGATGCGGTTCTTCGAGCAGAGAAGCATGTTGGAGACGAAGCTTTTGCAGTTCTCCTTGGAGATGATATCATCGTCAATGATGTGCCATGCACGCGTCAGCTCATCGAGATCTTCAAAAAATATGAATGTTCCGTACTTGCCGTTGAACCAGTTCCAGACTATAAGATAAGCAGTTATGGAATTATCAAGGGAAAGCAAAGAGAGGACGGTTTATACCTCCTGGAAGATATCGTGGAAAAGCCTCCCATTGAAAAGGCACCATCAAATATGGGGGCGATAGGTCGCTACATCCTTACTCCGGAAATATTCGATTGCATTAAACAGACCAGGGAAGGTGTAGGGAACGAGGTGCAACTCACAGACGGTATCAGAAAGCTGAAGGATATGCAGAAAGTCTATGGATTTTGTTTCCAGGGGAGGAGATATGATACCGGTGATCTTGCCGGGTACGTGGAAGCGATTATGGATTTTGCCATGAAGAATCCTGAAATTCGGGATCGTCTTTTGGAGCATATGAAAACGCTTGTGAAAGGATGAAGTCAGGTATAATCGGTTTCCTTAACGAGCTAGCGGTTTCCGTCTCATGTAAACGCATTTGTGACTTCAACACGGTCATCCGAAATGACCTGGGTTAAAGTGTTATTTTTTGTTTTTGAACAATTTCTAACAATAACCTACCGTAGCACTTCATATTTTTAATTATGAGATCCTAATGTAATATGAACAGAAAACAAACAAATCATTCATCATATGAATGAAAACTGGTGTTTGGAACTACATGATAGAAAAACAATCACAGTACGAGTTGGTAATAAAACCAAAATATGGCATTCTTAATATCAACTGGCAGGAAATAAAGGAGTATAAGGAATTATTATACTTCCTTGCCCTTCGGGAGATAAAGATCCGCTACAAACAGACTGTCATGGGTGCAGGCTGGGCGGTTCTCCAGCCATTTTTTACAATGATTGTTTTTACCCTCATATTTGGAGGGCTGGCACAGATGCCATCTGATGGGATACCCTATCCAATTTTTTCATATTCAGGATTATTGCTCTGGACATATTTTTCAAATTCATTAACACAGTCGAGCAATAGTCTTGTCGGAAATGCACCCTTGCTTTCAAAAGTGTACTTACCAAGACTTTTTATCCCCACTGCTCCATGCATTGCCGGAATTGTGGATTATTTGATTGCGATAAGCATCCTCGTCCTGATGATGGTCTATTATGTATTTATCCCCAACATTACGATTCTCCTACTCCCTGCAATCGTATTTCTGACATTTCTCCTTGCATGCGGCCTTGGATATTGGCTTTCATCAATCTGCGTGAAATATCGTGATGTAAAATTTGTTATGCCATTTTTCATTCAACTCTTAATGTTTGTATCTCCTGTCATCTATCCGGCAGATATCGTTGGAGGAAATCTCAGGTGGTTATTAGATCTAAATCCTATGACGGGCCTCATTAATGCGCATCGCGCCTGTTTACTCGGCCATATGCCTGTAGATTGGTATGGTCTTGGAATATCTGCCGTAATAACTTTTGTTTTATTTATTACAGGAGTCCTTTACCTGAAGAATACAGAGAAATACTTCGCGGATCTGGTTTAAATGACAGCGGGAGACAGCAACAAGGAACCAATCATCCAGGTCAAGAATATTTCCAAACAGTACAATATCGGGATGGACCGGACCTACAAGACCTTTTCGGAGAGTTTCACTAATGTACTCAAATCCCCCATCAAGAGCCTGCAGAGTATTGGATACCAGCACGACACATTCTGGGCCCTCAAGGACATTAACTTCGATGTGAATCGCGGAGAGGTGGTGGGCATCATCGGTCGAAACGGCGCAGGCAAGAGCACCCTCCTCAAGATCCTCTCCCGAATCACGGCCCCCACCGAGGGCGAGATCCACCTTAAAGGCCGCGTCGGCTCGCTTCTCGAGGTCGGTACGGGCTTCCACCCCGAGCTCACCGGCCGGGAAAACATCTACTTTAACGGGGCCATCCTCGGCATGAAGAAAAAGGAGATCGACGACAAGTTTGACGAGATTGTAAAGTTCTCAGGCGTCGAGAAGTTCCTGGACACACCTGTTAAACGGTACTCCAGTGGTATGCAGGTGCGGCTGGCGTTTTCGGTGGCGGCGAATCTTGAACCGGAGATTTTATTAATTGATGAAGTGCTTGCAGTTGGAGATGCGGCGTTTCAGAAAAAATGTCTCGGAAAGATGGGAGAGGTTGCGGAAAGTGGACGAACAGTGTTATTTGTGAGTCACAATATGGGAGCAGTATCCAGTTTATGTGAGAGAGGGATATTGTTATCCAAAGGCAAGGTTGAAAAAAGTGGAGATATTGAATCTGTTGTATCATATTATATTAGAAATATGAATATTTTTGGTAATTACTGTGAAGACTTGATAAATCATCCAAATCGAAGATCTGATCATGAAATATATTTGACCAATTTTGTTATTGAAAATAACAATGGAGTTATTTATCACGGAAATCCAGTTAAAATTAGAATTGGGTATAATTTTAAAAATATTATTACCGTTCCACAATTTACAATAAGTTTCAATACGCTTTTAGGAATACCAGTATTTACATGTATTAGTGATTATCAAAAAAATAATATACCAAATAAATTATTTGGCAAAGGAGAAGTTACCTGTGAAATCAAGTCACTTCCGTTATTACCCGGATCTTATACAGTAACTCTAAAATTATGGCAACCGGGTCAAAAATTAGACGAAATCGAGAATGTTACTAAAATTGAAGTGGAATGGTTAAATCGAGATATTGGTCAATTTCATTGGACTTCAAAATTAGGATTAGTATATGTAGATTCAGAGTGGATTTTTACTGAAGGATGTTAAAATGAAAATTCGAATAAATAATCATCCATTAAAAAATTTTCCAGAAATCATGAAATCTTTGTATTCTGGATTGAAAATAACACTTACAGGGAAACCAATAATAATCAAAGACTGGAATGGAGTATCATTTTGGCAGTATAAGGGGGATAAAATTAGATTTAATCTCAAAAGAAAATCAGTCACTGATGCACAAAATGTTATAAAATATATTGCTGCGAATGTTCAAAAAGGATGGACATGTGTCGATATTGGAGCAAATATTGGAGCAGTCTCTGTTTATCTATGGAAATATGCAGGAAATAAAGGAAATGTTTATTCAATTGAAGCTGATCCCAATAACATTGAAAGAATTAAGAATAATCTAAAAATCAATGATTTTCCATCAAACCAAATAATTGCAGCTGCTATTGCTGACCAATCAGGAACAATAAAATTGAGATGCTATCCGGGACGTAACGGATGGCAAACAATAGGTAATCCTTCATTTGCATCAAAATTCGAATCTCATGTTATTGAAGTTCCAGCAATAACATTTGAAAAATTTGTATCCGATAAAGGCTTTAACAATATTGATTTAATTAAAATTGACGTTGAAGGAGCGGAATTATTAGTACTAAATGGCATGAAAAAAATGTTGGAAGAAAAGAGGATTTTAAGGATAATCTTCGAAGTAAATCCCTTAATGCTTGAAGGCATGAACAAATCAGTCTATGATCTCTTTTCTTTTTGGGATGAATTTGATTACAATCTATATCTATTAAATGAAAGTGGTAAGTTAGAAATATTTAATCAATGGCCAGAAAATCTTGTAGGCGATTGTATTGCAATCATTGATGACGTAGAACATGGGATAACACATGATTTATAAAATAATGGATAGAGGTAAGAATTTTTTTTTGCAGTATAGTGATGCAAGAATTAAGAAAAAAGGCCTCAAATATATTTCAACTATAACACAAAATAAAAAAAATGAATTGAAATTGGATTTAGGTTCCGGCGATCAAAAACGTCCAGGTTTTATCGGAATTGATCTGAACCCTAAAGCAGATTTGCAGTGGGATTTGCGATGGGGGTTACCATTTGGAGATAATTCCGTTGATGAAATTCGGTCCGACCATTTCTTTGAACATCTTGAACTGCCAATGGTTGTTGAATTACTCAAAGAATGTCATAGAGTATTAAAGCAGGGAAGAAGATTGGATTTTTCCGTTCCCCATATTGATCCATATATCAATGCTTACCTGAAGAAAAATTTTGAATTTTTTGAGGAAAAAATATTTGATATTCCAAATACTGATATTCCGATTTATAATACTTGCTTTGATAGACTTTCTTGGCTTCTTTTCCGATCAGGAGAGCATAAATCGTGCTTTGATAAAGATTCAATCATTGATAAGGTTAAATTAGCAGGTTTTAAAAATATACAAACCAGGAATTTTGATCCACAAATTGATATTCAACAAAGATACTCTTCAATCTATATAGTAGCGATAAAATAATAACCTTAAGTCAAATGAAAATGCGTATGTTTGAATATTATTAAGCTAAAAAGAAAAATATTGAAATAAACCTGATAATTTGGGTACATATGAGCGTAAAAATCAAACTTTTAGGAGATTTTGCCCCCACATGGGATATCAAATCAGTAAATTTTGATATTAATTTCAAGAAATACGATTTAATTCTTACGAATTTGGAGACACCTCTCGTAAAAAATTTAGTACCAAACCCGAAAGCGGGACCCAATCTTTCAGGAAATCCCGATCTACTTCACATTTTTGACTCAAATAATGTGGTAATTAATTTGGCAAACAATCATATTATGGACTATGGGAAAGTTGGCCTAATTCAGACTATCGAAGAATGTCAAAATATGGATTTTTCAACAATTGGAGCGGGGCAAAGCCTGAATGATTCAATTAAGCCGATAATACACGAATTCGAAAATACCAGAATAGGCATAATTAGTTTCGCGGAAACCCAATTTGGATGTGCAGATTTTAATAAAGCTGGTTATAACCCGATTATTAATGGTTTTACAGAAAAGTTGATTCAAAATCTTTCAAATGAAGTTGATATATGCATTGTTTCTGTTCATGGCGCAAGCGAAATGTGTGTATGGCCTTCACCAAAATGGCAGTATTTATTGAGGGGTTACATTGATGCCGGCGCTGATATTATTTATGGACATCATTCCCATGTACCTCAAGGATATGAAGAGTACAATGGAGGATTAATTTTCTACGGATTAGGAAATTTCGTTGTTAATCCGGAAAATTGGAAGAAGAAAGAAAACACACTTTGGTCACTAATTCCCGAAGTAGCCGTATCAAAGAGAGGTATCGAAGATTATCAGATAAATACGGCAATTATTGAAAATATTGGCACAATAATAATTCGAGAAAGCGATGATAATGAACTTCAAATTCACAAAAATTATCTTAAACATGCAAACCAACCCTTAAATCATCAAGAGTTACTATCAGCACTGTGGCAGGAAGCTTCTATTAGGATGTTCAATCAATTTTATGCCGAATGGCTTGGATTTAATCGAAAACGGCCCAAAATAATAATCAATCTGAAGAATTTGAAATCAATTTTTCAAACTCATAAAAAAAATGAAAACAACATAAATTTTGATTACCTATTAAAATTTGTATGCATAACCTGCGAAAGCCATCGTTTTGCTATTGAAACCGCATTAGGCGTTATGTCCGGTGAAATTGATGATCTTAGGACAGAAGAAACACGCGATCTAGTAAACAGAATGATGCCATGGTCAAAGGAGTTTGCTGATTAATCAGTTTTTAGGCACAATTCTAACGCCTTTAAAACATAGAGTGAATTCAAATTCTTGGTAATATTATCTTTGATTCCGATTATTCTTGCCAATCTCTTGAAATAGCGTGTATGCAAGGCTTGATATTGAATTTTATTGCATATACTCCTGATTCCAAATAAATTTACATTGATCGATTTAATCTCGTTTTTATCGTAATATTCCGAAAGAATACCTTCGTCCAGTTCAGGGAATATGTACTTTGAATACGCCTGAAAATTCAAGGTATTATCTCTGTCACATTTTAAACCAAAATCTTCAATATTGATGCCCGTCTGTTGGAAAAATTCTTTTTGCCATAGCCGGTTCTTTCTCCTTTCCTCAGGCAGATAAAGCATTCCCATGACAATATCAAAATTCAGGTATAGGGTCCAAGTCGGCCATCCAAAATATTCGGGTATCGTGAGAAGATAGGATAGTAAAAGTATCTTCAGCCTCACCAAAAAAATCGGTTGTAAATTTTGATTGTTCAGATAGTCAATATTTTCATTGAAAAATTTTAATCTATTGTCATCATTTGAATGCAAATTTGATTTTTGTCGATCAGCGGTCATGCCATGTGTATATGCTAAATTGATGATTTTTTGAGACGAATCGATTGCCCCTACATCAATCTTACCGGACCATGCATCACCAACAATACCACTTAATAATGTTGAATCCGATTCCAGATTCATTTTTTTGTAAAATTCAATATGATACATCCCGTGCAGATGTGTGGAACACCCATAAAGCCTGAACCAATCTATATAATATCTAAAATATTCACCAAGGGGGACGAATTTCCATTGAATTCCAAGAATTTCTGCTAATTTTTTTGCATAAACCACTTCGAAGCTTGTATTTTGTTTTCCCGAAATGCCATAGGTATATGCTCTGATCCTTTCCTTATTTTCAATACAATAATTTAAAATTCTTGAATCATAACCACCACTAGTAGGAATTATGATATTTCCCTGTGTGTGTTGTTCGACTTTTGATAGGTAATTCTCAATATTCTGCCATAATTTTTCTTCTGTAGTTGTTTTGTTATAACCAATTACTGGATCGTTCTTATATTCGACACCGATAGTATTACCATCGACCTTAAGTTTTGAGTAGTACCTCAAAAATTGAATATTCTTTATGGGTGTAGATTCGAATACCGAAAATCCAAATTCAAGAAAATAGTTGAAGCCCTCGGGATCTATTACGACACTGTCAGATCCAACTGTTTTATTGAATAACGTGCTGACTGTTCCAGATTTAGAATTATAAAAAATGGGAATCGAGCCAAGCCAATCGTTTTCAATCAGAATACTATCATTACAAATTCTGATGAGGACATTTCGGTCAAGTAATGAATCCGTTGGAGGGAAACCTAATGAATATAGATTATTCCCAACGACACACTCATCAATATTACCAATACCCCAGTAATAAAAAAATAAATCAGAACATCTTTTAACTTTTATTTGAAGGTTTGAATTAAATACATCGATATCGCCGTGATCTATTTCATTTCTAGAGATGGTGAATCCGATAATTTTTGAATTCATATTAAACAGCTATAATAAAATTTTAGTAGTAATTTATATTTTAATTTAAAGTATCTATCTCATATGGGAAATTAGCATAATGCATCTAAAATCAAGATTCGAATGTATGGCTCTGTTGAAATGCTCAAGTAGGAAACTAGACCGATGAAGCTAAGGTACAGTAACTCCTCGGGAAGAATATGTGCAAAACTCAGCCCAAGAAGCCATATTTTAATGGCAATCAAAAGCATATCAGTTTTCTTACCGCCACGATGAATGCGATCAGAGAATCGAATATTCCGTTATACTCCTCAAAATTTTCGTGAAAAGATTACAATCAGCACCAATTACTCGCGTTACTTGTTTTCAAAGAATACCTGGGTGTAAGATACAGAGAGATTATCGAATTAGTTGAAGTTATGGATGCAATCCAAATACTCTTGGGAATCACACGACTCCCACATTTCACCACATTATGCAAATTTTCATCGCGGATTAGCTCAACAGCACTCTCACAGGTTTCTAAGCAAGCCAGTTCTTTTTCGTATCGAAGAAGAGGTCGCGTATCAACAATTGCAATCGATTCTACCGGTTTCTCAACTGAATATTTCAGTTACTATTACTCAGTGAGAACTGAAAAAACCAGGAAGGATTTTATTAAGATCTCGTTGGCTGTCGACACTGAAAAACAAACAATCCTAGGTGATAAAATCACAAAAAGCCGGCAGCATGATACAAAGCATGCACAACCTCTCTTAAGAAATACCTCAAAAAAGGCAGAATGTTATGTCCTCGATCGGGGCTATGATTCCGAACAAATTCATCTCCAGATCAGAACCGAGCTTCAGGCAAAATCAATCATACCTATTCGCAATTGGAAAGCAGACTATTTTAAGGGGAAGTTTAGGAAAGAGATGAGCGAAAATTTTGATAGAATTCGATATGGTCAACGTAATAAGGTTGAGACTTTTTTCTCTGTTATCAAACGAAGATTTGGAGATCAAATTAAAAGCAGACGATTTCGAAGTCAGGTTAAAGAATTGAAACTCAAGTGCATCGTTTACTCAATTGACTTATTCTTGAAAAAACAGAGGATTTTTATTACGGACTAGGGTTTCAACAGAGCCGAATGTATAATAAATGACAAATAATACAAGCGCTTACCCCCACCTATACAAATACCCTTAATAAATCGAAGGAACAAAAACGATTATAGAATTACAATATTGAGTATGTAAAAATGATTCTGATTCCAAAATTTCTTGCAGATTTCGGACTATATTTAAATAAAAAATATTATCATAGACTATTCATTTCCAAATATGTCAAAAATGCTAATTCACCATCATGGTTTGATCACCGAATAGACCACTATTATAATTGGCCAAACAACCTATTCTGGCTTGAAAGAGGCATCTTTCCAAGAAAATTCATGTTTCAAGGGTGTAAAATTTTGGATCTGTTTTGTGGCGACGGATATTATTCCAGATATTTTCATTCTACTATTGCGGGAAAAATTGATGCAATTGATAAAGATCCGCGAGCAATTGCCCATGCCAAAAAACACCACTCCCATCCAAAAATCAATTTCGCCCAAATTGATGTGATTAAGGAAAACTTGCCTGGAACAAATTATGATGTTATTCTTTGGTATGAGGCTATTGAGCATTTGAGTGAGAATGATTATTCAAATGTAATCAACAAAATAAAGTCCTCGCTCTCCGAAGATGGAATTCTATTCGGATCCACTCCGATCATCAAGGAAGAAAACCTGGGTAAGAACAACTGGGAACATGTAAATGAATTTACAAGCATCAATCAGTTGAATCAATTTTTATCCAAAGATTTCCATGAAATAAGTATTTATACCACAGAATACCCTGAGGGGGGGGGTAAAATTAGAAAAACTGCGTACTTCTCCTGTAGGCATCCAATATGATAGAGAATATACCCCCAACAATCACCTTTGGCATCATCGTCCTTAACGGCGAACCCTTCACCCGCTACTGCCTCCGTGCCCTCTACCCCTTCGCCCATGAAATTATCGTCGCTGAAGGTGCAAGCCCAAAAGCTGCAGCAATTGCCACGAAAGACGGCCATTCAATGGATGGGACACTTGAGATTCTTCGGGATTTTAAAGAAAAAGAAGATCCGCAAAAAAAAATTATTATTGTTATAGCTGAGGATGAAGGACATCCTAACGGTTTCTGGCCGGGGGAGAAGGACGAACAGAGCCAGGCATATGCAAAACGTGCAACAGGCGATTATCTCTGGCAGGTAGATATCGATGAATTTTATAAGCCGGAGGATATGAGAGAAATCATTCAAATGTTGCATGATGACCCGCAGATAACCGCAGTTTCATTTAAGCAGATTACGTTTTGGGGCGGGTTTGATTATATTACGGATAGTTGGTATTTACGGCGTGGTGCGGAGATATATCACCGTTTATTCAAATGGGGGAAAAATTACAGATACGTGACTCATCGGCCTCCAACCGTTTATAATGAAAAAGGACAAAATTTACGCGATTTGAAGTGGATTAACGGGTATGAATTGGAAAAGAAAGGGATTTTTCTGTATCATTATTCCCTTACATTTCCCAAACAGGTACAAGAAAAGTGTGAATACTATAGAAATCAAGGTTGGGAGCATTCTCAAAAAGCTATTGAATGGGCCGAAAAAAATTATTTCAAACTGGAAAATCCCTATCGAGTGCATAATGTTTATACGTATAATAGCTGGTTGAAACGGTTCAAAGGGCAGCACCCACCTATGATTGAACAGATGAAGAGGGATATTTCAATTAAAACACTTGTTGTCGAGATGCGACAAAACAATGATGTAGAGAAAATAATAGATTCAGTTATATACAATCTCGGAATTACGTTACTAACCAAAATGGATTATCTGGAGAGACTCTGGAAGCTCGGCTTAAGGTATGCTAAATTAACAAAACGAAGGATAATAAAAAACAGTTGAAAATGTCATTTCATTTTGGGTTAAATTGGGAATTTTGCAGAAATAAACCATTCGTTGAAAAATTTCCAATTTTTGTAATCGACTAAGAAAGAGGGGACTAATTGCATATCGTAATGATATCAGATACTGAAACAAAAGGTGGAGCAGCTATCGCAGCATCTCACCTTGCAGAGGCATTGATTACCACCGGACATGAAATAACCCGAATAATCGGAATTAAAAATATTGATGAAAATTCAAACCACCCTTGGAAATCTAAGTACGTGAATTCATTTCCTTTCGAAAAGATAGTTTTAAGAGGAATCGAAATACCATCCAAGGTTCTTTCCAACGTAATTTCCACCGCCTTACAAAAATTACATTTGGACAAATTATTAAACGAATTACAACCTGATATCATCAATATTCACAATATCCACGGCACAAAATGGTCACCCGAAATCGTTCAAACCTGTGAGAAACACGCTCCTGTTGTTTGGACATTACACGATATGTGGAGTTTCACAGGAAGATGTGCATACAATAACAATTGCCGGAAATTTATTTCAGGATGTGATAGCACATGCCCAACGCCAAATGAGTATCCGGCGTTATCACCAAATTTGATAGAGAGATCTTGGAAAATACGAAAAAAAATGTTTTCTGATTGCGAAAATCTAACCGCTGTGTGCCCTTCGGAATGGCTTGCTAATGAGGCAAAAAAAGGATTGTGGCGTGATCATCAAGTTGAAATCATTCCAAATGGGCTACCTCTAAAAGTATTCAAATCCGTGGAAAAACAAACTGCGAGAGCCGAACTAAAAATTGAATCTAAAAGCCCTATTATTCTTGCCGCGGCTCAAAACATCAATGAAAAGAGAAAAGGAGGACCAATTCTTGCTGCGGCTCTGGAAAAGGTAACAACAGAACCACTCACAGTTTTAACATTTGGCTCCGGAAAACTTGAGATTAAAAATAAAAATGTTAATATCAAGAATTTAGGCTTCATTACAGAACTGGAGAAGATCCTGGCATATAATGCAGCTGATTTATTTGTTCATCCAGCTTTAGAAGACAACTTACCCAACGTCGTTATGGAATCCATTGCATGTGGAACTCCAGTTATTGGTTTCACTATTGGTGGCGTCCCTGATATGGTACGTCCGGATATCACTGGCTGGCTTATTGATGAGATAAATTCTTTGAACTTGGCTGAAATGATTACATATTCACTAGAAAAGATTAATAATGAAACAGGACTTGGACATTCATGTCGCAGAATTGCTGAAAATGAATATTCTTCAGAATTACAAGCAAGTCGTTATATCTCTCTATTCAAATCAATGATTAATTAGATGATTGACGATGGAATTAACTGATTGCCTATGAACGATATTGAAAATACGAATAATTTTTCTCCATACGAAAGAAGGGATAAAAAAAATTGGCCAAAAATAAGCATCGTCACCCCAAGCTACAACCAGGCTCAATTTCTCGAAGAAACCATCAGATCTGTCCTCCTTCAGGATTACCCGAATTTGGAATACATTATCATTGATGGCGGCAGCATGGACAATAGCGTTGAAATTATTAAAAAATATGAAAGTGATCTGGCATATTGGGTCAGTGAGCCGGATGAAGGACAGACATCTGCAATAAATAAGGGCTTTCGAAGAGCAACAGGAGATATCATGGCCTGGATTAACTCCGATGATCTGTACACAAAGGGGACCTTCCAGAAAGTGGGAGAAATATTCAAGCAAAGTCCGGAATTGTGTGCAATCTATGGAAATTGTATCTTATTCGATGAGAAGGAAAGAGAATTGCTACTCAAGCCAGGGATCTTCATATTTCAAAAAATGATCTCAGGTGATTATATACCACAGCCCTCAACGTTTTTTAGAAGAGACGTGATCGATAAAATTGGTTATTTGGATGAAAATTTTCATTATTCAATGGATTATGATTTATTTCTGAGAATTGGAGCGAAATACAAAATCGAATACGTAGATGAGGTATTCTCGAAGTTCCGTTTCCATGAAACCTCTAAAACCGTCTCTCAGGATTTCCATTTTTTCCCGGAAGACATACTCGCATTGCATAAAATACTTCAAGAATATTCATTCGGAATAGAAATTATGGATGCTGCATATCGGCACATTTTCTTGGATGTTTTAAAAGCGCAGTATGTTTTACGCGATGCAAATGTCGACATTGACAATATCGATTTCGATAATTTTTTAGTTGGGGGCAAAAAAATCAATAGTAGTGAGATTTTCTTTACTTTAATAAAAGTAAAGTTACTTCCCGAATCGATTGATAATAAGCCAGAAGAGAGAGAATTTACTAAAATCTTTGAAAATATAGCATTATTCTACAGCTATCTCAATATTTTTTACCAAAACGATGCACAAAACCCCAATTCAAAATATAATATATCGTGGATAAAAGCGCAGGCACTCGAATTGTTGCATTTTTTTTATGATAATTATAATCCAGTGTACTCAAGACAATTTTACTTCTATTTAATTAAAAAGGATCAACGAACGATTTTTTCCCGGTCATCAATCCGATATATTGTAAAATGTTTACTCACAAAACGAGGAGTAAAGAGCTATCATAATTTCAAGAGATGGCTCCAATATCGGAGAATCTGTAAGTATTGAGTTTTATTCGCCTTTTTAAACTTCGGAACAACATAGACCTCTCCTTTCCGGATGTACTCGTCGAAGTAGTGGACAATCCTATAAAAAAAGGCATGTTCGGATTGATACTGAAATAAATTGCGTTGGAGGCTTTTTTTTAAAAATTACAAATAAAAATCTCTTATTGTATCTTTTGTTTTCTTTCCATATGAAAAAAAATAATAATATACTTTCGAACCACAAAATGATAGTAAATACATAAAATATTTTGTTAATGAAGGTTTTTGTTTGAAAGATATTATAAGGTACTTTCGAGCTTCATTCATCTCATTTTTAAATGCAAATAATGTACCAATCTCAAAATTTAAAAGAGATTTTTCCTCATCTGAAAAGACATCTGAATATTTTTCCAGGATTTTTTGATATGCATCAATGGGTATCTCTTCATTTCTTGATGCTCTTTTAATAAGGCTATCATCTTCCAGGCTTGATTCCACAAGTATCTCATCGCAAAACGCAAAATCATATTCTCGAGCTAAACGAATAAATAAGTCCCAATCTTCACCAATAGGCAGATCTTCATCAAATAATCCTATTTTACGAATGCAATCAGATCGTATGACCACCGTTGGCGTGGAAACAAAACAGTTTTTGGCCAGGTCATGAAATATATTTCCCTCTAAATGCTTAATGTGTGGATTTGGGAAAAGTAATTTTGTTTGATTAATATTTCTTTGTAATCGACAATAAACAACCCCAATTCCCTTACGGAACATATTCATTTCTTTTTCAAGTTTATCCGGAAGCCAAATATCATCGGAATCGTTAAAAGCGATAAAATCTCCTTTTGCATTCATTATACCGATATTTCGTGCTGCTGCAGGACCTTGATTATCTGTTTTCTTTATATATCGGAGATTCTTTTGCGAAAAAGAAGAAACAACGAATTCTGTAGCGTCAATACTGCCATCATCGACAACAATTATTTCAATATTATTATAAGATTGGTGTAGCACTGATTGGATACATCTAGCGAGAAGATGTGCCCTGTTATATGTCGGAATAATAACTGAAACAAGTGGCTGTGTCATTGCGCATCAAGACATGGGACCTTGAATAATTCATAATATTCTATTGTTACATGCATTGATACTATTGTTTGAAATATTAAGATCAGAATATAGGGCTTTGTAGAATTCCTCAATAAGGATGAGAAGAACAAAAGCAGAAATCACTCTTGAAAGGTAATAGAGGATTGCTTTCATTTTAATCTCTTTGACCTGGGGCCTATACTTTCTGGCCTTGAGAGTTTCCCCAAATTTTCTTTTCAGGACCGAAAATACTGTTTCAAACTTGTTACGTTTTCAAGATCGAACGATTGAGCAAGTCTCTTTCGGTAGTATCCCGAGATACATTTTCATTTTCTGATTCGGACCGGAATAAAGGAACATGAATTTAGAGTATCCCGGATTAATTCATGGATATTTTCCGAATCGTATCCCTTATCCATGACATAGAAATCAGATTTTCTGGTTCTGTGACATTGCCTGATGAGCTTTTCCGCGTGAAGGACATCATGGACCGGATGCTGGGAGATCTTCAATCCAGTGATAATTTGTTGCCTTGTATCGACAGAAATCGAGGTTTTCAGGAATCATTTTCTCGTCTTTCCCGTTCTCCATGAGTAATAGTAACTTGCATAGGAACTGGTAAATTCTGATGAATCAATGGCAGTACAGGGAATCCGTTCACCCCAATCATAGAACATTTTCACCAGTCAGTTGAGCAATCGGTCGAAGACGAATGACTTAATTCGATGACAGAATTTTTGTAACGTCTTAAAATGGGGTACTTCCTTGAGCTGAATCTTCTCCCTGACAGAATCCATAATTTCAGTGAGCTCGATGGTATCCCGGTAATCTTCAGCCAGATACTCTTTTCAGAAGTAGAAGAACGAATAATTGGTGTTGAGTGTAGGCCCTTTTTGAAAATTTACAGGAATATAGTGGTATTCTCGATTCTTTAATAACTTGACTCGCAATGTCAACAAACCTGATATACTTATTTGTTGACATTTATATCAGCTCCTTGTTGTTCTTTTGCACAAAGATTCAAGGAGCTCTCGTACCTTGGATCCTTCGGTCGATTAGGGTCATCTCTTCTTTGGAAAAATGATTTCTACAGGGCCAAATATAGATAAAAAATCATAAGGGCATTCAGAATGCGCATATTGAGGAAGTAACTTCCTACTGATACATTTGAATAACTTCAAAGATAACATTTTCAAAATCATGTGCATTCTTAATAATATCATATTTTTTGCTTTTAATCGTTGTATTATTTTTTATATACGATTGTAAGGATTGATTCTTTAAAATCTCAATAATTTTTTCGCCTAAAATCTTCGAATTGCCAGGAGGCACTAAAAGGCCGGTTTTCCCATCCTCAATTAATTCAGGAATCCCACCCACTTCACTTGCAATTACAACATTTCCCAAAGCCATATTTTCAAGAATAGCAATCCCGAATGATTCCGATAAAGACGGTTGAACTATCAAATCCATTGCCTTGTAATATGATGGAACTTCATCGTATGGGATTGGTGATATGAAATGGACTCTCTTTTCCAAACCATATTTCGATACAATTTTTTGTAATTTATCAATTTCATTCCCATTGCTGGAACCAAGTAAAAAGAGATGCGCATTTACTGAGGATACGACAATTCTCATTGCCTCAATAAGGAACATTTGTCCCTTTTCTGGTGATAATCTTCCTGTACATAAGATGCGATATCCATCGCAATCAATTTTGGCTGGACTCACTCCGGGATTAAATTTAGTAAGATCGATTGCATTCGGTATTGTGATTATCCGATTCTTCCTGAAACACCGAATAGACGCTTCTAAATGCTTGGAAATTGTAATGACCATATCAGCATTTTTAATGGATTTTCTATCCATATACATGCCAGGATAAAGTCGTAAAACTCTTCTAAATGGTTCCTTAATTGTGAACCTAAATTTTCGATAAATTGGGTCTGCAAACCAAGTTACATGTACGGTTGTAATTATTGGGAGGTCTAAGTTCTTCTTAAGAATAAAAGTGAAGGGATATGACCTATCAAAATGAACAACATTGATTACTTCAATTTCTTCATCATGGATAATTTTTAAAATTATCTTGAGATTTTGTTTTATGAAAAAATAACTCCTCCAAGGATCGAGCTTGAGCGGAAAATCTCGCAATCTGAATATTTTTGTATCTCCAGTTTCTACTGATTGAGCATCTTTCCTTTCGGTTGTTACAATAACAATATGATGACCCCGCCTGCTCAATTCGTCAACCAGCAATTTCGTAGCAACTTCGACACCCCCAACACTAGGAGCATAATCTGGTGTTAAAATTAAAATTTTCATTAACGATAGGATAATTAGTTTATCTTAAATAAAAATTAGAATGATTGACAAAAATTTCCTCCTGAAATTTAAATTCACGATTTCATGGATCCTTTTTTTCCTGAAATATTCTCTGATTTCATTATCTTCAATTTTTGGTTTTTTTGCGATTACTCCTGAAAAATATCCTATTGTGACTGCAATTGGATTGTATTGGCGCTTTTTGAAGGTTAAATAAATAATGCTAAGTAAGAATAACATTGGATGATAATCAAGATAATATCTCGCTTCACCGAGTTGCCGCGATGATTTCCAAGAATTTTTTTCAATGCCTGTATCAGCTCGTATATTTATGACTTTCGTTCCGTCAAATGTCTTGATCTTCCAATTTCGTATTCTAATTTTTGCAAGCGTCACAGTGTCTGGCGAATATTTACTCACCGGAAAACCACCAATTTCTTCCAGAGATGACCTACGGTATAATCTTTTATCAGGTAATTCGTCTTCAGGATAATTATCTTCTGTTAATTGATTAGAATTGATACAATCTGCAATACTCCTGCAATTATTATTTATCGTATAGGATTTTCCACAAGCAACCCCCAATTTAGGATCTGATTGGAATTGTTTGATCAGGAATTCAAAAAAATCCGGACTAAGTAAATTATCCGCATCAATTTTTCCAATGAATTCATAAGAAATATTTTTCATATAACAATAGGATTGTAAAAATTCATATGCTTCACGTACGCCCAATGCAAAGTTCAGATGGCCCCTATTATTAGAGAATTGTGTTTGTTCCTTCAATAATATCCAAGAATATTGTAAAGAATATTTCTTGATAGTTGATACAGTTAAATCATTACTTCCTCCATCAATTATGACCCATAAAACTGGCAGTTTGGTTTGAGAGAGTATATTTTCAATTAAATCGTGTATATAGAACTCTTCATTTTTTACGGGAGTTATCAAAATATAATTCACTAAGAAACCTCAAAGTTCACAATTATAATTTATTGGATTAAAATAAATTAATGATCATGACAATGGTGACTTTTATTACGAGTTTTAAATGTATTAAAATTAAGAGGTTGAATCAAGATATTTAAGACCAAAATTAATTATCCTATCAAAAAATGATTTGAAGGAGTAAAATTCCCATATATTTGTAAACATAAATCTATTGATGTTTTCTATGAGAGTCTTTGTATATTCATCACGATTTAAAATTGTTGTTTCGTTACAAGGAACACACACACCATCCAAGGGTGGTAATTTCAACGCAGGATCTGAAATGTAAAATGAAATGCATCCGCTACGGATACTACTAAAAAGCTTTTCTGAATGATATAAATTCTTGAGACTGTTTTCATATACGATTCGATATTTATAGTTCATTGAAGTCGCAATTTCATTTTCCGTAAATCCCCTCCAATTCGGTAGAGGCCAAGGCTCTTTACTGTAAATATCCAGCCCAATTCCCATTTTATTAACTTTTTTAGCCAATCGTATCCTTTCTGGTAAGGGCCTTCCAATCCAGCAGATCCTGTCAAGACGTTCATCCCAGCCCTCCAATTGAGGATCTGACCATACACTTGGAAAAAAAAGTCTTTTGAATTTATTCCCCGGGGCTACTGAAAATGTTCTATCCGGATCGGCAAGAAGATATGAAATTCTGGAATTTTCCTGGGCCTCTCCGTTTAAGTTTATATAAGGGATATTTTCAAATTTTTTTTGATATTCATTTTTAATTCGACGAAATGACAGCAATCCATTTTGAAGATTTTCTTCTTTGTAAACCCTTAGATCAGCTGATTTATCGTCTCCAAATCTCCAATAAATGTTTTTTTCTTCCAAATATTCTGCAACCGTTTTATTCGTTCTATCAATTGGGAATGAAAAATAAGGATGGAAATTCCATATTCCTGAAGGGATCTCAGCGATTGTTAAGTGGTCCATCTCAATACACTTGACGTGATTATCATTTGATGTGAAATTATAACATAATAATGTAATATTTTTTAAAATTTCAAATTGGATTAGTATAAATGTTGTTTTTAATAATCTAAAAATGTTTAGATAGAGAAATAAAATTTATCTTTTATATTGCCAGATATTACTAAGAAATCTTAAATCTGGAGTTAATTATGCCCAAAAGATCCCTAAAAGAACTCTTTGATGCATCCTTAATAGGATTCGAGCAGGATAATCAAAATAATTTCTCGAATAAGTTGAATTTACTTACAAAATTTCTACATACGCCCATAAAAATGGTTCGTTTGGCATTTTTAGTAATAAAATGTAAATTTCAGAATTTTTACCAACCACACACAATTACTACTTTTTGGGGGGAATCCATGAATATTATCATCCCTGAAAAAGTCTCATTGAAATTGTATGCATATGGTTATTTCGAAACCGGACTTACAAAAATGATTATTGAATATCTTAATGAATGCGATACATTCATTGATATCGGAGCTCATTATGGATACTTTTCTTTACTTGCATCTACAATTATTGGTGATTGCGGTGAAGTTCATTCATTCGAACCGACACCTAGTACATTCGAAATTCTTTCGAGCAACACAAGATGTAAAAAAAATATCAATATTAATAATTTAGCTGTTTTCTCAAAAAGTTGTGATATCTGGATAAAAGATTATGGGGTTGAAAATTCGGCGTTAAATTCAGTTGTATTGGAAAAAAATGGAAAGAATAATATCATAAAAAAGAGAGCGATAACTTTGGATGAATATGTAATAGATAAAAATATTCAACCAAATTTCATTAAAATCGATGCTGAAGGCGCTGAATATGATATTTTAAAGGGTGCTGTCAGAGTTATTGAAGTATATAACCCATTAATAACATTGGAAATGGGCGGGCCGAACAGCGAGAACTGTTTAAATTTTTTAATAATTAGAGGATACATACCATACGAATGCAAGAAAGGTCAAATCTTCGAACATACAATAAAGGAAAAATACAATTATGATAATATCCTGCTCATTCCTAAAATTAAATCAAATAATTAATAGTAAAATGTATTGTGGTGAGTTCTTTTCCACCACCACGCGGTGCGAACCGGATCGCGGATGATAACCTCGTCTTCTGTCATGGTATCACAGAAAAATAGGGGGGGTTCAAACCGCTGCCACCGGCACGATCACATCTGCACGGGCATCGAGAAGCCTGTTCTTTTCAGTCCTGAAGAGGGCATCCTGCACAAACGGGCTCAGTTTCTGCCCGTGAGTCGCGTAGTTCGTGAACGTGTTGAACAAATCAAAACCGCCTGACATCTGTCTTGTCGATATCGCCGACTTCTGCCACGAGCATGTCGGCAATATCCTCTACGTGCCGCTTTGCGGGTGTCAGGTTACCAAAGAAGTCTACAAATTGTTCCGAAAAAGAGAGCAAGCAAAATAGAATGTAACAGGCTTCAGGTATCGACCGTATGAATCAGCTATACCTGTTATTCATCCCCACACCCATACCGCTCGAGTACCTTCCTTATGATCAAACTCGAGCTGCAGTAGGTATCCTCCGAGTAATTCCCGATCCGCACAAGCTCGACATCGAGCCCCCTCTTTTCCAGTTCATTCCGGATCTTCTCCTCGTTGAAGTGCTGGTTGAACCCGAACGTGATTACGTCAGGCCTGATCTCCTCTATTGGGCGGAACATGTCGTGCAGGTCGCCGAGCACCGCGTGGTCAACAACTGCAAGGGATGCGATCATGTGGACCCTCTGCTCCTCGGGGATGACGGGTTTTGGCTTGTGGGTAACGTTCGCGTCCCTGGCAACGATCACGTAGAGCTCGTCACCAAGCTTCCGCGACTGCTCGAGGTAATAGATATGCCCTGGATGGAGGATATCGAACGTGCCGGTCGCGACAACCTTCCTCATCCGATCACCTCCATCTCGGTCGGGTTCCCGTTTGCACGGAAACACCGCCAGTTCTCCCCGGTGTAGGGATACCCGATGATGAGGTGGAACCTCCCTACCCGTGGAAAAAAACTCAAGTCCGCGTCTGAAGGAACCAGCGCTCCGTTCGGGTGGCTGTGGGCGCTTCCCGCGACATGGGTGTCGAGCGGCATCATGTCGAGAAAGAGGCTCGCGCTGGTCTCGCTGCTCACCGTCCCTGGCAGGAGGTTGAACTCGTCGATGACCCCGTCCGTCTCCCTGAGGATGCCGGCGAATTCGTACGGGTGGCGGTCGCGCCCGACCTCCAGGAGCAGTTCCAGCAGGTCCCTGCTGATTCCTCGGATCTTCATATATGACCCGTAGATATTGGGGTTCCTGGAGATTAAGGGTAAGGGTATTGGCTTTAGACTGGAAGGAGAGATACCAGAATGACAGGCTGGCCCTGGCGTATTGTGGTGAGCTGGGCATTGCTTGATGCTCGGCTCCCTGCGAGCTGGCCTGGACATGGTGCACGGGGGCATACCGGGAGATTGGTGACACCGAGACCCACTGCTACCTGACTTTAGCCCCCCTTTTTTGGAAAATGTTGAAAAGTATCAGTATGGTGGCATGCCGGGGGCCTGATCGCGGATCAACCCCTCTGACACCTGTTTCGGACGGATGCATGGTAACATGCCAGATACCGCTCGCGGCTCGACACAAAGACACCGGGCGCGACCCTGGCGTATCCGATGCATGCCAGGGGATCTCTCGATGCCAGACCCCGCACACCCTGGCGCATTGTGGCATGCCGGGCACCGTTCGCGGCCCGGTTCTCTGCAACACGGCGCAGGGAAGAGATACAAGTGGCCAGGATATTCCGCCCCCAAAAACCCCCCGTGCGATGCAACCACACATCAGCGGTAAAGTGCGCGAACTGGTATGCAGATAAATACCCGGTTCTCTCCCACACGTCAAAAAAGCGTATTGCGGTCTATGCATGCTCCTGCGGGAGCCCGCCTTTGATAAACCCGTTCGCCTGGACTCTCCTGTAAAATCCGTGAGAGAAGAATAGAACAACAGCGAAAAAAACCTTCAAGGTCTTGAAAAACCGGAATAAAACGCCCTTGAATTCCAATATCCGGTTTTGGAATGGTGCCGGACAGTCTGTTCTCTTCCAGGGGAAGAATCGCATATATACGGGCAGATTGATGGTTGCGAACCAGAGAGAAGATGATTTCTCCCTGAATGGTTCACCAACAATCCGGTCACACACATTCCCTGGACCGGTCAGAACGGGCCGTCCTGCTCGAAACTCCGGCCGAACCGGATGGCAAGCCCGGCCTTGTAGAGCTCCTTTCCAAGGTATGCGGCATGGTCCATCAGGGATACCCGGCCGTCCTTCAAAATGGTATAAAAGACGTCTTCCCACCGCTCTCCCCGGTAGGCCTCGCCTTCGATGACAGCCACGATATCCCCGCCCTCGATCCCGATCCGGAAATTGCCGCACGGATCGTACACGATCTC
>Ga0334890_1002388_pt1 | contig 21769 bp, 19 predicted proteins | sample GraSluR1_MG_3_FD_207220 | JGI IMG/M metagenome (GOLD analysis project Ga0334890, IMG submission 207220) | Sludge microbial communities from methane-producing bioreactor in Wageningen University, Netherlands - Granular Sludge_31_08-R1 | ecosystem: Engineered > Bioreactor > Anaerobic >... | reverse complement strand
AATCGAAAAAAATGGTGAACAAATCATGGAAAACGAAAAAAATGTTGCGCATACCATGGGTTCATTCATTCCAAAAATAATTCAATGGCTCAAAACCATGACCACCAATGTATACATTTATCGAGTAAAACAAGATGGGTGGAAACCGTTTCATGGTAAACTCTGGCAACGCAACTATTACGAACATATCATCAGGAATGAAATTGAATTAAACCAAATTCTTGAATACATTATTTATAACCCTTTAAAATGGGAATTTGATCAGGAAAATAAACAATATTACGAAAGATAATTACACCAATAAACTGTGGCCAGGTCTTGAATGTTGAATTTTATAAAGCTGTGGTATTGATGAATTGAGCAAGTGAAAAAAACGAAAAGATGAGATCCTCACGGTAAAAGGAACGAGGGGGAGAGAAAAGAAATTAACAAAGGGATAAAAAAGAAATTAACAAAGGGATAAAAAAGTAAGAAAAAGAGCTCTCTTGAAATCTTGAACAGAAAGCGGAGAAGAGAGCCCTATTGCCAGGAATAAAATCTAATGGGTTGAGGTGGAGATAAAATGATTGATTTTTTAATTTTGTTTGATTTGTGGTTTTCTGGCTGTGACCTCCAAACTGGTTACATAATCACTAAAATTTGACTCTGACGGGAGATGTTGGGAAATCTCGAGATAAAGCGGATCGGACCAAGACGACAACTGATCAATATAGTTAGAACTGGTCTTTAAAACGATGTTAACCAAACCGGCAGAGAGTGCCATCTTCTCGGTTTCATCTACCAGGACGGCTCCGGCTATACATCCTACCAAGGCTCGAACCGATTCTTGAACAGTATTTGGTAGCGGCTTTAAAAGTGCCAGGTCGGAAACCGAAACCCGTCCGCCAGGTTTCAAGACCCGGGCAATTTCACGCCAAACCTGGGGTTTGTCAGGGGAGAGGTTAATAACACAATTGGATATTACCACATCGATGCTTTCATTTTCCACCGGCAGGTGTTCGATCTCACCCAAGCGGAATTCAACATTATTTAAACCGCTTGATTCTCTGAAGGATTGAACATTGTGTCGTGCTTTATGAACCATATCCGGGGTCATATCAACTCCTATGACCCGTCCAGTTGCTCCAACCTTTTGTGCCGAGATGAAGACATCAAAGCCACCTCCCGCACCAAGGTCGAGGACGACTTCTCCTGGTTGAAGTGAAGCAATGGCCACCGGATTCCCGCAGGAAAGTCCCATATTCGCTCCTTGGGGAAGTTGACTGAGTTCTTGCTGGTCGTAGCCTAGGCTTGAGGTAATGAGTTCAGCTGATGAATTCCCACAACAGGAAGAACTGCTGCAGCAATTTCCCTGCTTGGCAATTTCGCTATAGGCTTCACGAATGACTTCTCGCGGATCTAAATTTTTTTCTTGATGACATTCATTGTTCATGATATTTCCTACCTTTCGTAAACTTAATATTCAATTTATTAAATCTATAGAAAATAGTCATCCATGCTGCTTGGCAACACCTGAAGCGGAAGAAAATACCTATCAAAACCGTCATAGCGAGGAGTTCAACCGTTTTTTGGTTGGACGACGTGAGAATCCCGTCAATTCGCTCCATAATTGCGAGGAGCGTAGCGACGTGGCAATCTCTTTTTTAAAAAATAAAAGCATAAATATAAAAAGAGAGATCCTCAAGGCTTCTGAATACGAAGCTTCAGGATGACGCCTGTAGAGTCGGATGAGATCCTCACGCCCTCAAAAGATGAGGGTTCAAGATGATGGATAAAAGCACACCCCCCTAACCCCCCTCAATGGGGGAATTCATTTGATGATATTTTTAGGAAAGATCTTCATGCTGCTTCTCAGCACCAGATGAGGATGAAAACCAAGATACGACATGCCATGGCATGTCGCTACGTTAATCAGGCGCAATTTATTGCATCCATCCAATTTATATTCTTTTGTAGGGACTTGATTTATCATGCCCATTCCAAATCCGTCATTGCGAGGAGTCCAGTCGTTCTTTGGTTAGACGACGTGGCAATCTCATTTAGCCAATCTTTTTTGTCCTTTTCCAAGGATAAGCAATAAAAATATTAAAAAATAAAGACACCCTCCCCGCCGCAAAGCGGCACCCCTCCAAGGAGAGGAATTGTTGAATTCATTCCCCCATTGAGGAGGGATTCAGTGGGGATGTGCATTTCTCATTTTTATTTATTAATTTTTCACTAATTCTGGTATTTTCAGGATAGGATATTAAATCAAGGAGAATTATCATCCTCTTTCCATGAGGGTGGGTTTTAATGTTTGGGCATATATATTCACAGCTCATCCAGATTCATTTTGAGGATTTTCTGCAACTTTTCCTGGTCTTTCCTTGTTTGGCTGCAAATTCGAGTTGCTGTGAGTGTCCAGTTTAAGGTTGCTGTAACTAGCTCAGAAGGATTTTGATTGGCAAGGCGATAATATGACCAGCGGCCTTCTTTGCGTAAATCAATAAGTCCGGCTTGTTTGAGGATCCATAAGTGCTTGGACACTGTTGATGGTGCAAGTTGGAGCAGTGCTATCAATTGGCATACGCATAGCTCTCGATCCTCCAATGCAGTAAGTATCCGAACTCGATTTTCGTCAGCAAGGGCCTTGGTTATGGTAATGAAATCATTCATGCACAGTTCTCCAATTCGTTATTTCGAGAATTATAGAAATGTTCATTGATTATGTCAATCAAAATTATCGGATTTGCTCCGTATATAGAATGTATTTCAGGAAGTTGCAAAAAATCTGAGGTAAAGTCTTGATTCTTAAATTTATTAAAAAGCTATGGTTTAGAGGAATTAAGAATAAAGCTAAAAGATGAGATCCTCACGCGGGAAAGTACCGCTCAGGATGACAGCTTTTTTTAAATCTCTTACGGGGGTTTACTTTACCAAACCCGTAAAGGGATTTACCATGTTAAAAAATAATAAAGATTAACGAGATGAGATTGCCACTTCATCCAACCATAGAACGGTTAGAATCCTCACAATGACGGATTGGGTTGATGAGATTCTCACAGCCAAAGGAACGAGGGGGATTATGGCGGAAAGCGCCGAGGGAGAGGGGGAGAATGGAAAACGAAATGGAAACAATTTAAGAGCTTGAGTTGCATGGTGATTTGAATATATTTATAATATCTCTGAATGTCATTAGTAAATTTTATTGTAGAAATGTGTTGGATTTTATACCTCGATGATGGAAATCGAGGTATATTTTTTCTATTTACTTTGAGGTTGATTCGAGCTGGGAATAAACTCATCTCTTAGTGCATTTCACATAATTGGTAAATAATGGTAAAATCTTCAGGTTATATGAGATGATCGTCCTTCTTTTGAGTTCATATAGAGAGATCGGTTCTCTGCCTTCAGAGGGATAATATAATTCGATTTTCAGATTGGAAAGGTGGAAGTAGCATGGTTCAATTTAAAAAGGAAGAAAAGGAAAAACATCTTTATGAATACGAAATAACCATTGAAGAGGAAAAAGTCCAGGAGAAACTGGAAAATATTTATAAAGAGGCGAGTCTTCGAGTAGCGGTTCCTGGCTTCCGGAAAGGGAAAGCCCCACGGGCTATTCTCAAGGCTCATCTCAATCAGAATTTTATCAAGGACGAATTAGCTCGAAGCTTAGTTCCCGACGCTCTGAGTAAGGTGATCAAAGAAGAAAACCTTACTCTTTTTGGTGAACCGGATATTGATCTGGTAAAGGTGGAAGAAGGACAACCGCTGGTTTTTAAAGCTTTAATATTAGAAAAACCCCAAACTACCCTGGCGAACCTGGAAGATATTGAAGTCCGCAAATATAAGGTAGTGATTCGCGATTCTGATGTTGAAAAAGAGATCGAAGGGATCCAAAAATCAAGAGGGTTGTGGAAAGAAAAAGAAGACCTTCCAGTTGAAACTGGTGATATGGTTAAGGTAAAAATAGAGGACAAAGAATATGCGGTCATGGCATCGTTTTCTGATGATGAATCGGTATTGAGCCGAGTAGTCATCGGGTTGAAAAGGAGTGAAACGGGAAAATTTCGCCCTCAGGAAACTGGGGCCGATAAACCTGCCGAAGAGGTGGACTTTACCGTGATCGAGATTATGAAAAAAGAAATTCCAGAATTGAACGAGGAATTTTTAACCAAACTCAATCCCGAATTGAAGTCTCTTGATGATTTACGATTGAAAACCAGGGAATCTTTGGAGAAATGGGCCGAGGATTTGGTGCAGATCCGTATGGAGAAGGAAGCAGTGGCATTGCTCGCTAAAAAATCTGAAGTAGTGGTTCCCAGTGTTTTGATTGACCATGAAACCAAGCATCAGATCGATCATTTTATTGAACACATTCAAAAAGACGGAATGACCTTAGAAAAATACATGGAAATAACCAATACCGATTTTGAGAGCATTGAAAAAGATTTCCGAAAACAGGCTCTTTGGCAGTTGAAAAAAATGTTTGTTCTTCAGGAGTATGCCGATAAAAATGGTATTTCGGTTGGAAAAGAAGAAATGAATGAAGAGATGGAAAGGATTGCCCAGAGAACGGGAAAAGAAGTCGAGGATGTCAAACAAATTTTAGAGAAGAATAATAAGATGGACGATTTAATGGACCAGAAGCTCCAGCAAAAATTGATTTTAGATATCCTGCAAAAGGTGAAGACCAAGGAATTAGAAGAACCGATCAATATCGATCAGTGGAAAGCTCTTGAAGATCCAGAAGAGGAGATGGTGGAATAATGCAGGATTTAAAAAATAATTATTTGGTTCCTATCGTTGTTGAGCAAACTCCGCGGGGAGAAAGGTCCTATGATATCTATTCCCGCCTGTTAATTGATCGAATCGTTTTTCTTGGGACGGAGATCGACGATGTGATCGCCAATCTTATAATTGCCCAACTGCTCTTTCTCGATGCTCAAAGTACTGAAAAAGATATTAATCTTTACATTAATAGTCCAGGAGGATCAGTGTCTTCGACACTGGCTATATATGATACGATGCAGTATCTGAAATCGGATATTTCAACGATTTGTATTGGAATGGCTGCCAGCGGTGGAGCAGTGATTCTGGCTGCCGGTACCAAAGGGAAGAGAATGGCTTTGCCCAATTCACGGGTGATGATACACCAGCCCTTAGGTGGAGCCCAGGGTCAGGTGACGGATATTGAAATTCAAGCCCGTGAGATGATTAAAATTAAAGAAAAACTCAATAGTATTTTGGCTAATCATACTGGCCAACCATTAGATAAAATAAAAAAAGATACTGAACGGGACTATTTTATGTCGGCAGAAGAGGCACAACTTTATGGCTTGGTTGACCAGGTTATCATTCCAAAAAAAGAAAGAAAAGGAGAAACGGGCGGGAATGGCACGTTATGATAATGAAAAAGGAGAAATCCGCTGTTCTTTTTGCGGGAAACCGCAGGCGGAGGTAAAAAAACTGATTGCCGGCCCCGGAGTCTTCATTTGTAACGAATGCATTGACCTTTGTAATGATGTGATTCGTGAAGAAACCAAGAACAACAAAAAGCAGCCGGAATTCAATTTGGGAAAATTGCCGACACCGATGGAGATGAAAAAATTCTTGGATCAATATGTCATCGGACAGGAAAGAGCCAAGATCACCCTCTCGGTTGGAGTCTATAACCATTATAAGAGAATTCTTTTTTCCCTTGAGGAAGATGAAGTTGAAATTGAAAAAAGTAACATTCTATTGATTGGGCCAACTGGTTCAGGAAAAACTCTTTTAGCCCGAACCTTGGCCAAGATGTTGAACGTTCCTTTTGCAATTGCTGATGCAACCACCCTTACTGAGGCGGGTTATGTGGGCGAAGATGTTGAAAATATCTTGCTTCGCCTTTTGCAAAACGCTGAATTTAACTTAAAAAAAGCCGAAAAGGGAATAATCTACATCGATGAGATTGATAAAATTGCTCGGAAATCTGAGAATCCTTCAATTACCCGTGATGTGTCGGGAGAGGGAGTGCAGCAGGCCTTGTTGAAGATTTTGGAGGGTACCATTGCCAATATTCCTCCCCAAGGGGGGAGAAAACATCCTCATCAAGAATTTATCCCGATGAATACCGCTAATATTCTGTTTATTTGTGGTGGAGCTTTCGTTGGATTGGAGCGGATTGTTGAAGCTCGGATGAAGGAAAAGAAAATCGGTTTTGGAGCTTTTGAAGCCAACCAGACCAAGCTTCAGGAAAATCCTTTAATTGACGTACAGCCGCATGACCTGATGAAATTTGGTATGATTCCCGAGCTGGTGGGGAGAATTCCCATCATCTGTGCTTTGGATGAGCTCAATGTAGAGGATTTGGTACGGATTTTAACCGTACCAAAAAATTCCTTGCTAAAACAGTATCAGCATCTTCTCCGCCTGGATGGAGTTGACCTCCGTTTCACCGATGGCGCCTTAAAACAAATAGCCATTGAGGCCATGGAAAAAAAGACCGGGGCTCGTGGTTTGCGGGCTATCATGGAAAAGTTGATGACCAAAGTGATGTTTGAATGCCCCGATCGGAAAGATATTAAAAAATTAACTGTTGATAAAGACATGGTCATAAAAAATCAAACCAATGATATTTATGTGGATAATCAACTCATTCAAGATAAGCCAGCCTAAAGAAAGGAATAAAAATGAACAATCGAACACCGATTCCGCAGGTTTATGACGCTTCTCACACTGAGACCAAATGGTATGAGTATTGGGAAAAAAACGGTTATTTTTCTCCAGATCCGCAGCATTCCAACCCTTTTTGTATGGTTATTCCTCCTCCCAATGTGACCGGTTTCCTCCATATGGGTCATGCTCTCAATCTGACTCTTCATGATATTCTCACTCGTTACCGGAGGATGAAAGGTGATCAAACGCTTTGGTTGCCGGGAACCGATCATGCCGGCATTGCTACCCAAAATGTTGTTGAAAAACAGTTGGCGAAGGAAGGATTAGATCGCCATCAACTGGGTCGAGAAGAGTTTATTCAGCGGGTTTGGCAATGGAAAGACCAATACCACGATCGGATTGTAAAACAGCTGAAAAGCATGGGTGCTTCCTGCGATTGGACCCGAGAGCGTTTTACCTTTGATGAAGGATTGTCGGCTGCGGTAAAAGAGGTGTTCGTTCGACTTTTTGATGAAGGGCTGATTTACCGGGGAGAGTATATCGTTAACTGGTGCCCCCGTTGTGAAACGGCCATTTCCGATATCGAAGTTGATTATCGTGATGTTCCATCATTTTTGTATTATGTCCGGTACCCCATCAAGGAGCATCCTGAACAGTACTTGGTGGTTGCTACCACCCGGCCGGAAACCATTTTGGGAGATGTGGCTTTAGCCGTTCATCCCGAAGATGAACGATACCGCCAGGTAGTCAATTCCACTGTTATCCTTCCTATCATCGGAAGAGATATGAGTATCATCCAGGATGAATATGTTGATCCGCAATTTGGAACCGGGGTTCTCAAGGTAACACCGGCCCACGACATGAACGATTTTGATTTGGGGAAAAAACATCACCTTCCGGTAGTTGCGGTTATCGATCCTCACGGAGTGATGAATGAAAATGCTGGGATTTTTGCCGGTATGACTCGAGAACAATGTCGAGAGGCAATTGTCGAAAAGCTGAAGAGTTTGGACCTCATCGAAAAAATTGAAGAATATTCTCATTCGGTTGGTCACTGTTACCGATGTAATACTCAGGTAGAGCCTTTAATATCCAAACAATGGTTTGTGAAAATGAAAGATTTAGCTCAACCGGCAATCCAGGCAGTTGAAGAGGGTCGGGTTGAGTTTATCCCGGAACGATGGAATAAAATTTATTTTGAATGGATGAATAATATTCGGGATTGGTGTATTTCGCGGCAGATTTGGTGGGGCCATCGGGTGCCGGTTTTTTATTGTCAAGAATGTGGTCATTATTTTGCCGACCGAGGGTTACCCGATCATTGTCCGAAATGCCAGGGAAAGGTAGTCCAGGATGAAGATGTTCTCGATACCTGGTTTAGCTCAGCTCTTTGGCCTTTTTCTACTTTGGGGTGGCCAGAAACAACTCCTGACCTAAAAACCTTTTATCCTACCTCGGTTTTAATCACGGCATTCGATATTATCTTTTTCTGGGTTGCGAGGATGATTATGATGGGATTGAAGTTTATGCAGGATGTTCCCTTTCGAAAGGTTTACATCACTCCCTTGGTCCGTGATGCCTATGGGAAGAAGATGAGCAAATCGTCAGGTAATGCCATCGATCCCTTAGAAGTTGCTCGTCAGCTGGGATCGGATTCTTTACGCTTTGCTCTTGCTTGGTTGACGGTTCAGGGTCGAGATATTCATCTCTCCATGGAAAGAATCGAAGCCTCGAGAAATTTCATGAATAAAATCTGGAATGCTTCCCGCTTTGTCTTGATGAATCTTGAAGAGGACTTTGTTCCGGTCGAATTGAATAATGAAGCTCATCTCAGTTTGAAAGACCGCTGGATAATCTCCAGATTTCAACAAACCATCGAACAGGCCAGCCTGGCTCTCGATGATTATCGATTTGGTGAATATGTCCAGATTATTTATGATTTTATTTGGGGTGAATTCTGTGATTGGTATATCGAATGGAGTAAAAAAGACCTCTACCAGGGAAGTCCGGAAGAGAAAAGGAAGACCCAGTCGGTTTTAGTTCAAGTGCTTTCGGGAATTCTTCAACTTCTTCATCCCGTAGCACCATTTATTACTGAAGAAATCTGGCACTCTTTCCCGATGAAAAATGATAAAGATGCGCTTATCATATCCGACTGGCCAGTTTCGGAAAAACCGTGGTTCAATGACCAGAGTGAAAAAGCTATCGGATCAATCCAGAATTTGATACGAGAAATACGATTTTTAAGAGCAGAACTGGAGATTTCTCCCGCTGAAACCTGTCGGGTGCAGTTTGGTTTTCATCAATCGGATAATCGGATTATAATCGAGGAACATTTGGGATACATTGAACAACTGGCAAAATGTGAGATAATAAAAACTGATGTTGAAATCTCAAAACCCGGAGGCGCGGTGACTGGGCAAGTTGATGGGATAGATATCTTTTTAATGATCGAAGGATTGGTGGATATTAAGCGGGAACTGCAGCGGTTAAATAAAAAGCATAAAGTTCTTAGCGAGGATGTGGAAAGAATTCAAAAACGTTTTGAAAAACCAGATTTCTTGGAAAAAGCTCCCCAAGAAGTGATAGAAAAAGATCAGGTTCGTTTAGAGAAATTATTAAGCGAGGCGCAACGCCTCCAGAAATTAATAGAGGGGATAATGAACCAATGAAGCAATTTCGGAAAAGGCGGGACCCAGTTGAGTTGATTATTCTTCTTCTCGGTGGTTTTTTAGTGGTAATGCTGGCTTTTTTTATGGCACGGGGAGATTTGGATGCCTATACTCAGCTTCTCCTTCAGGGAGGAGTCAAAGAAGAAACAACTCAAATAGCGGAAAGACCTTTAGTTGGAAGCGATTATCCTGAAGAATTTGAAGAAATAACTACGACCAATCAAATTCAAAAGGGGTTGATAATTGAAGAAGAGAGAGAAGTGAACCAAGAAAAGCCACAAGTAACTACTGCTCAGGAAGCAGTTTTAGCAACTCCATCACCACCTCCATCTCAACCCAAACCAACGCCGACACCGGTTCCTCCCCAGTCGACACCACCACCGACCGGGAGTTTTTATTTACAAGCGGGGGCATTTTCCAGTGAAGGCAATGCCAATAATATGGTAAATACCCTCAGAGAGATGGGGTTTGGGGCAACCGTTGAAAAATCAGCTAATTTGTTTAAGGTAAAAGTTTACGGTTTTAAAACCAAACAAGAGGCATCTGAAGCGATACAAAAAATCAAGTCGAAAGGAATTGATGCCTTTATCGGTCAATAAGGAGAGAGGTTTCCAATGACCCTACGTGAAATCAAAGACCTTCTACAGGCTGAAATATTAACTGGAGAGGAATTATTAGATATCGAACCGACCTCGATTTGCGGGAGCGATCTTTTAAGCGATGTGCTGGCTTTCACCAAAGAAAAATCACTACTACTTACCGGCCTTACCAATTCACAAGTTATCCGGACAGCTGAAATGAGCGATCTGATTGGTATCGTTTTTGTTCGAGGCAAAAGACCGGATAATGCAACCATCGAATTAGCAACCATCAAAAAAATACCCCTTTTGACAACTCGGCTGCCCATGTTTGAATCCTGTGGGAGATTGTATCAGGGAGGAGCTCGAGGGTGTAGCGAAGTAAAGTAATGGACCAACATCAACCCCACATTGAAATCAAAAAGGAAATTACTGGAGGTGATTTTTCAAACGCTGGAGGAATATCCAGCGAACTGAAAAATATCCTCCAACAAGCTGGTTTACCGCCGCAATTTATCCGACGGGTGGTAATCGCTACTTATGAAGCCGAGATGAATGTGGTAATCCATGCCTATCGGGGAACATTTTCCACATCAATTTATCCTGACCATGTACAAGTGGTTCTTGAAGACGAAGGACCGGGGATTCCTGATGTTGGCTTAGCCTTTCAAGAGGGATTTTCAACAGCACCAGCCCATATTCGAGAAATGGGTTTTGGAGCAGGGTATGGACTCTCGAATATGAAGAAGTGTTCAAACCAGATAGACATCCAAACCAAGGTTGGAAAAGGGACCAAGGTAATGATGGTTTTTTGGCTTGATTCATCCCAAGTAGGTTCGTCTGCTCCTGATCAAAAAGAAATGCCATAAAATTTAATTAGGGGAATTCCCACCCGTTTTTTCTCCGACAAAAGAAAAGAGGGTGAAAGTATTGAATCCAGAAATTTTTCATTCCGTTCTTTTAGATGAAGAAAAATGTAAGGGTTGTACTCATTGTATTCGAAGATGTCCAACCGAGGCTATTCGGGTGAAGCGAGGGAAGGCTCGCATCGACGAGGATCGTTGTATCGATTGTGGTGAGTGCATCCGAACTTGTCCCAACCATGCTAAATACGGCCAAACCGATTCACTGGAATTGTTAAAAAATTTTAAATATACGATCGCTTTACCGGCTCCAGCTTTTTATGCCCAGTTTAAAGGGAATCTTTCTCTCGGCAAACTATTGGGTGGCTTAGTTAAGTTAGGTTTTAATGAAGTATTTGAAGTTGCCTGGGCAGCTGAAATTTTAGCCGATGAAATTGATCGATACTTGAAAAAAACCAACCTGGATATTCCCATTATCTCCTCAGCCTGTCCAGCGGTTGTCAGGTTGGTGGAAGTTCAATTTCCCTCGCTGATCGACAATCTCCTTCCTCTTGACTCTCCCTTGGGTTTAGCAGCTAAAATAGCTCGAAAGCAAGCCATGGAAAAAGGCTTCAAGCCCGAAGAAATTGGGGTATTTTTTATTACTCCCTGTCCGGCTAAGGTGATGGAGGTCCGACGCTCAAGTGGAACGCTTGAACGAATTGATGGCGCCATTTCCATGTCGAGTATTTATCCCCGCTTAATCAACGATATCGACAGTCTTCCCGAAGAATCATCTTGCCAACTGGCTTCCTGGAAGGGCATTGGGTGGGCTCGTTCAGGAGGAGAACAAGAATCCCTTGGCGAAGGGGAATATATGGCAGTGGATGGGATTCATAACGTGATTTCAGTTTTTGAAAAGATAGAGATGGGAGAACTCAAAAAAGTTATCTATTGTGAAGCCCAAGCCTGTGTAGGAGGCTGTATTGGAGGAGTTTTTGCCGTCCAGAATCCCTTTATTGCTAAAGTCAACGTTAACCATCTGATCAAAAAGCATTCCACTCCTCAACCTCCAGAAAAACATCAGTTGGAAGAGTGGAGAAAAGAGAAAACTTTCCAAAGAATTCATCCTTATGAAATTCGGGATGTGTTGAAGCTGGATAATGACTATCGTAAGGCGATTGAAAAATACCAGCAAATTGAAAAGATACTGGAAAAACTTCCCGCCCTTGATTGTGGCGCCTGTGGTTGCCCAACCTGCCGATCGCTCGCCGAAGATATTGTAAGAGGAAAAGCCCAAGAGATCGATTGTCCCTTCTTGTTACGAGAAAAACTATGTGAAATATCCAAAGAAATTTTTGATTTAGCCAGTCGCGTTCCTCAAACCATGAGTGAAGAAGGAGGAAAAAAGAAAATTGAAAGTCAGTGACATTGTAAAACCGCTGGAAGCTGAAGTTCTTTGTGAGGGAGACCTCAATAATAGTGAAATCACCGGAGGATATTGTAGTGATTTACTCAGTGATTGTATTGCCAATGCCAGTGAAGGGAGTGTCTGGGTGACCATTCACTCTCATCCCAATATCATTGCCGTTGCGGTATTGGTAGGCATGCCTTGTATTGTTATTAGTAATTTTCAAGAAGTTGATCCCCAGACAATAGAGAAAGCCAAAAAAGAAAAAGTAACCCTTTTGCGAACTTCCTTAACCAGCTATCAAGCAGTGGAGGTGTTAACCAAGATTGGTGTTCACGGAACCAAAAAACATGCCTGAAAGGGTCTACCGTGCCGATCTTCATATCCATAGTGTATTATCTCCTTGCGCCGAACGGGATATGTTACCCCATTGTATTATCTTGGAAGCCTTGGAAAAACATTTAGACATCATAGCTATTACTGATCACAACTCGTGCGAGAATGTGCAAGTCACTATTTCTTTAGGTGAGCAATTTGGGGTTTGGGTCATCCCGGGCATGGAGGTTGAAACCCGAGAAGAGATCCATTTTCTTACTTATTTCCCCACTTATCAACGAGTACTTTCCTTCTATCAAGTCCTGCAGCAATTTTTCCAGCCAATTCCTCTTGATGAAAATCTTTGGGGTGAAGAGTGGGTCATTGGCGCTGCCGGTCAGATTGTGGAAAAGAAAAAAGAACTTTTAACCTTTCCTCTTTCGCTTACCGTTGAAGAGCTGTATCAGTTGGTGGTAATTCAGGATGGAATCATAATTCCATCCCATGTCGATCGAAGCGTTTACAGCATTATTGGAGTACTGGGTTTTCTCCCGCCTTATCCCCCCTTTCCAGTTTTGGAAATTTCTTCGGCTTTAGCAACTTCCAATGCCCGTGCGAAGTTGAAGTTAAACAACTGTCGCTTGGTACGTTTTTCTGATGCTCATGCTTTACCTCAAGTTGGTTTGGTTTATACTGAATTTCGTATGGATCGACCCTGTTGGGTGGAGTTTAAAAAGGCAATTAATCAGATGGAAGGAAGAGATTTTTTTCCTCAAGAGTAGTTCATGTTCAGCTTGATCCCTGATGTTTTTAAGACTTTTTTTATATCTTAACTGCTGTAAGTCAAAAAGTAATATTTATAATTATTCAATTTATATTTAGGGTTGGCATCGTTTTCTTTCTTTACTGGAACATTAATTGATTTCTTTTCTTCTTGATGGTTCATGCAATTTAATGATCCCTCATCTGATATTCATAGTGAGCTCCATTTCGTCACCTCCAGTCTTCTTTGTATCACCTGGAGGTAGGATAATGTATATCAAGATTTTTAGATGAGGCAACGATAGGAGTTTATCAAGATTTTAGATGATTCAATTCGGTGAATTGACACTTTATTTGAGTCAGAGTATAATCAACATAAGTTTAAATAGCAGTAATTAAAGGAAATATTTCAGATTTACGGGAAACCGGTGAAAATCCGGTGCGGTCCCGCCACTGTGAGAAGGAACGAAAGGTTCAAAAACCACTGGTAAGTAATACCGGGAAGGTGAGCTGAGTAGGATAAGCCTTCAAGTCAGGAGACCGAATCTGAAATAAAAAATCGCACTTCTGCGAGAGACAGGAGGATAGATTGTATGTTGAATAGTTTATTTGTTCTAAGTAGTTTATTCCCCTCAAGAGCACAAACTACTCAAAAAGGACCTATTAGTGTTAATCTTGTTAAGCCCCATCGAAAAAGTTCACTGGTATTTCTTATTTTCATTTTCATCCTTCTTTTATTCATAACTACAAAAGTTCAAGCAAGCCAATATCCACTGGAAATTGATAATCTAGGTCATAAAATTACTTATTATGCTTCTCCAAAACGTGTCGTTGTTTTAAATCAGCACGCCATAGAAATTATGATGGCGATAGGGTTGGAAGGGAAGATTATCGGAACTGCATACTTAGATGATGAAATTATTCCAGAATATAAAGAAAAATTTGAAAAAATAAATTATCTTTCCGATAAATATCCTTCACAAGAAGTACTTTTAAATACCGATCCAGATTTTGTATATGCTGGATTTAAAAGTGCGTTTGGAACGAATGGAGTAGGAACCCGGGACACTCTTCAATCACTTGGAATCAATACTTACTTAAATATTGCTCACAACCAAGACGATCAGGTTAATTTAGACAGTCTTTTTGCCGATTTTTATGATCTTGGTGCTATCTTTGGAATAGAGGATCAAGCCAATGACGTTGCCAAAAAAATTAGAGAAGAAATTGATAAAGTGATTTCCCAAATCGAAGGAATTGCTCAACCAGTCTCAGTATTTGTTTATGATAGTGGGAACCCGCCTTTTACTGCTGGAGGATGGGGTGTACCAAATCTTATTGTTGAATGTGCCGGTGGTAGAAATATATTTTTTAATCTACCTAAGAAGTGGACCACGGTGAGCTGGGAAGAGGTCGTGGCGGCAGATCCTCAAGTTATTGTCCTTATTGATGCCATTTGGTCACCAGCCGAAGAAAAGAAGAATTTCTTACTCGAAACGAAAGCTTTTCGGGATTTAAGTGCGGTTCAAAATCAAAGGTTCGTGGTATTGCCTTTTACTTCTACCACTTCGGTGGTTCGGGTTCCACAAGCTATTCGTCAATGCGCGAAAGCCTTCCATCCCGATCTATTTAATGAGTAAGTAGCAAATATTTATGGAAAAAAGTACTTTTCGTTTTTCCCGAATTCAGTTCCGATTGATATTATGGGGGTTAGGATTTCTACTCTTTTTTACCCTGATTGCAGCTGTTGCTATCGGACCAGTTTCAATTCCACTCATAGCAGTGTGGCAAATAGTGAGGGAAAGTTTTTTTGGGAGTCCGTCTGAGAATATAAATTCAGCGTATGTCAATATTGTATGGTACCTTCGTCTTCCTCGGGCTTTTCAAGCAATAGCGACTGGTTCGGGGTTGGCGGTAACTGGTGCAATGATGCAAGCTGTTTTAAATAATCCCATGGCCGATCCCTATATTTTAGGTATTTCTTCAGGAGCTTCGGTTGGAGCAGTTTTGGTTATCTTATTCAATCTTTTCAACTCACTACAAACTTATGCTCTCTCAACGGCTGCCTTCATTGGTGGTATATCAGCGTTTTTCCTAGTTCTTCTTTTAAATAAAAATAGGTATGAAATCTTAAGACTTATTCTTTCTGGAGTAGCTGTCTCTTCCGCCCTTTCTTCCCTTACCAGTCTTCTCATTTTTCAAGCTCGGCATGGTGAGGGGATACAATCGGTTTTATTTTGGTTGATGGGCAGCCTTGCTCGAGCTGAATGGTCAACCTTGCCTTTGACTATATTGGTGGTGTCTTTTGGAATTACATTCATGATTATGTCAGCAAGAATTTTAAATGCTCTTTCTTTAGGAGAGGAAACCGCAATTACCTTGGGAGTAAAGGCTATTTCCTGTCGATACTCTATTATGATTGTTGGAACATTGATAGTGGGAGTTTTGGTTGCCCAATGCGGAACAATCGGTTTTGTAGGACTGATTGTTCCGCATTTAGTCCGTTTGTTCTTTGGTAACAACCATCGTAAGCTCATTCCCGTTTGTGCTTTGGCGGGCAGTATTTTTCTAACCTGGGTAGATATTGCCTGCCGATTAGTTGTGAAACCTGCTGAACTTCCCTTAGGTATTCTCACCTCTTTATGCGGAGCTCCTCTTTTTATTTTTCTTCTGGATCGAAAATCAACAATTGGGATTAGAAAGAAATGATTAAGGTTAAGAATCTCTTTTTGGAGCGAGGAGGAAATAAGATTCTTCATGATATCTCTTTTCAATTGAAACCTGGATCTTTCGCCGGACTGGTAGGACCTAACGGTTCTGGTAAATCCAGTTTTTTGAAATGTCTCTATCGGGCTTTATATCCACAAGCCGGTTTTATATATTTTGAAGGGAAGCCACTTCCAAGCTTGAATCTTAAACAAACTGCCAGGAAGATGGGAGTTGTAATTCAGGAACATAATACAGATTTCGATTTTACGGTTTTCGATTTAGTCTTAATGGGTCGTACTCCTCACCACCAACCTTGGGAAAGGGATAGTGATGAAGATTATCAAATAGTTGAAAAATCCCTGAATCAAGTGGGGATTAGTTCGCTGAAAAATCGTATTTTTTCTACCCTTTCAGGGGGTGAGAAACAACTCGTATTGATAGCTCGAGCTTTAGCCCAACAAGCTGTTCTACTAATTCTTGATGAACCAACTAACCATTTGGACATTTATTATCAACTGGAAATTTTACAATTGGTTAATTCTCTTCCTATAACAAAACTAGCTGCCCTGCATGATCTTAATATGGCAGCACAATTTTGCGAATATCTTTATTTCGTTAATCATGGATATTTAGTAGCAAGCGGTTGCCCCCAAGATGTTCTAAAACCAGCTTTAATTTATGATGTTTTTGGAGTGAAAGCCATAATTGGTTATCACCCAGCAAATCAAAAACCATATTTATTTTTTCAGATGGAAAAAGATATATATGACCTTAATATTAAATAATAACTTTTAACATTTTTCTTCTGAATTACCTTGAAGGCGGTTTTGATTGTGTTTATTTTTGGGGAATTGGGAGAAAATATTTTTAAAATTTCATTACACTTTTTGGGGTAAATGGTTTAAGCGCTTGAAGGAAGCTTCGAAAAAAAACCATATTTTTCGTTGAGGCTTCCATTTTTCCTAATAAACAATAGTGAATGTTGGCGGTTAGAAAAACGGTATAAAGAATTTTCTGTTTTTGAATAGTTTTGGAAGGATGATTTAGCATGATAAGCCTGGAAAAACTAAGTATGGTAGGAATTGATCATAATGCTCCCCTTGAAATCAGAGAACAAACTGGATTTGGATTCGGAACCAAAGATGCCCTGAAAGAATTGAAAAAGTTAGAGAAAATAGATGAAGCAGTAATTATATCGACCTGTCAACGTAATGAAATTTTATATATTTCATCAGAAGAGGATCAAACAGTTATTCAAAATTTTTTTTCCAACTTCTTTAAAATTTCACCAGGTAAACTTGCTCCTTTCTTTTATGTTTTAAAAGGAATTGAAGTTGTGGAACATATTTTTCGTCTAACTTGCGGCTTAGAATCGATGGTCATGGGTGAACCACAAATTCTTGGTCAAGTAAAAAAAGCCTGGGACTTGGCACGAGAAAAAGGAACCGCGGGTTTGATTTTAAATCGATTATTACGGGATGGAGTAACTTGTGGCAAAAAAGCCAGAACTCAAACAGGAATTAATGCCTATCCAGTTTCAATTAGTACAATTGCAGTTCATTTTCTTGAAGAAGAGTTAGGAAATTTAGCAGACAAAAAAGCTTTTATTATTGGTTCTGGTGAAGTAGGTTACTTAACAATTAAACATCTCTTTGATAGAGGAATTGGGAAAATATGGGTTTCTAACCGTACTGATTCAATCAAAAAAAATTTAAAGTATTTATTTCCAAGGGTAAGTTTCGTTTCTTTTGATTCAAAATATCAGTATATTTCAAAATGTGACATTCTCATCAGCGCAACAACTGCTCCTCATTATACAGTTAATTTAGATAAATTCAGTTTAAATTATTACGGAAATAAAATGTATATTCTTGACCTTGGGTTTCCAAGAAATATTGATCCAAAAATTAGCGTTTATCCACAAGTCAGCTTATTTAATCTTGATAATTTAAAATCAATTTCTGAAGAAAATCGAATAAAGAGAAAAAATTATGCGGATTTAGTTGAAATTATGGTTAAACAAGCAACGGAAAGGTTTTTAAAATGGCACAAATCATTAGAAATAGTTCCTTTAATATGTAAGAACAAGGAATTTGTTTTTAAAACATGTTGGTATGAATATGAAAAGCTGAGCAAGAAAATAAATGGCATTGATGATGCTGAAAGAGAAAAAATACGCCAGGCGATAGAAAGAACAGGTATTAAAATATCGAAGAAATATTTTTTAAGGTTGAAGTTATTAGCAGAGAGAGATGAACTTAATCCTCAAGTGCTCAATATATTCCAGGAGGTTGATAAATAATCCAAACCATAAAGATTGGAACCAGAGAAAGCCAATTAGCATTGATTCAAGTCGAACTGGTAGTTAGAGCACTGAAAAATTATTTTCCCAATTTGAGGTTTGAAGTAATTCCTATTAAAACTCAGGGAGACCGACTACTTGATAAAGATTTGAAAATGTTTGGAGGGAAGGGTCTTTTTTTGGAAGATATCGAAAAAAATCTTCTTTCTAACAATATAGATATTGCCGTTCACAGCGCTAAAGACGTTCCCTTTGAAATTCCTGATGGGTTAGGATTGATTGCAATGCTTAAAAGGGAAGATACCAGGGATGTTTTTGCGTCAAGCCTGAGGATTCCATTCTTTAAGATGAGGAAAAATGCCAGAATAGGAACTTCCAGCTTGCGTCGATCGGTTCAATTAAAATTCATACAACCAGAGCTTGAAGTTATTCCTTTACGTGGAAATATACCCACTCGAATAAAAAAGATTGACGAACTTAATTTGGATGGAATCGTATTAGCGGCTGCTGGATTAAAAAGATTGGGTTGGGAAAAACTGATCACTCATTATTTTGATCAAAATTTAATTGTACCAGCGATTGGTCAAGGAGCGATTGTAATAGAAAGTAGAATTGATTCTGATATAAACGTGTTAATCCGCAGAATTAATCATGATGAAACAGAACTTGCAGTAAAAGCAGAAAGATCTTTTATGAAAGCATTGGGAGGGAATTGTCATATGGCGATAGGTGCTTATGCAAGTATTGTTGGAAAAAGTATACACATGATTGGTATGATTGAATCTGATGGAAAGATTCAAAAGGAATTCATTATTGATAAAATTTCTCAATCCAATGAGATCGGTAAACGATTAGCTCAAAAATTAGGAGAGAATAGGTGAGTGGGAAAGTATATTTAGTAGGAGCAGGGCCTGGAGATCCCGATTTATTAACTATTAAAGCGTTAAAAACTATAAAAAAAGCAGAGGTTTTGGTCTATGATCGACTTGTGAATACCGCACTTTTGAAAATTCCTTATGAATCGTGTGAGCGAATTGACGTTGGGAAATCGCCAAATTCGCATCCAGTCCCTCAAAATGAAATAAATCAGATCCTTTACGAAAAAGCTTCTCAAGGAAAACAAGTTGTGCGATTAAAGGGCGGAGATCCCTTTGTATTTGGAAGAGGAGGAGAGGAAGCACTTTTTTTAAATAGCTTGGGGATATCAGTTGAAGTTATACCTGGAATAACATCTGCAATTGCAGTGCCTTCCTGCGCTGGCATTCCAGTAACTCATCGGAACATCAGCTCTTCTTTTCATGTTTTTTCTGGACACGAAAGTAATTCAAGCTCAGCAGATATGGATTGGGAAGCTATTTCGAAATTAAAGGGGACTTTAATATTTTTAATGGGATTCGCTAATTTGAAGAGGTTGATTGAAAAACTGATTTGGTTGGGAAAGCCTATAGATACACCGGTAGCCATTATTGCTAATGGGACTACCTCGAAGCAAAAGACAGTGGTAGGGTCATTAGCCAATATTATCTCTCAATCAGAACAAATAGGGATTACCAATCCAGCGGTTTTGATTGTGGGGGATGTTGTTAGGTTGAGGTCACATTTAAATTGGTTCGAAAGCAAAAAATTCATTGGGAAACGGATTCTATTTACTGGATTAATTGAAACCGAATTTTTCAATCATAAACATTCTTATTTTGATAGATTGTCAGAGCAGGGAGTTGATATTTTATTTTATCCAACTATCAAGATTACACCATTGGAAGATGATCTTTCGGATTTTTTAGCTGAATTACATCAATATCAAAGCCTAATATTTACTAGTAAAAACGGAATAAATTGTTTTTTTAATTTTCTTAAAAAGAGGAAATTTGATCTGAGGATGCTTTCGGGTATCCAAATATCTGTTGTAGGAGAAAAAACAGCACTACACTTGGAAAAATATGGTCTTTTCCCAAATTTTGTTTCACCAGATAATACCTCCTCGGGTTTATTAAAAATCATCCAGTTCCAAAACCCATCTCAAAAAGTGGCAGTTATAACCTCCGATATTGGTGGAGCAAATTTCGTTTCAAGCTTAAATCAATCAGGACTTCAAACCAAAAAGATTATTGCCTATCAAAATCAACCCAACCTTTCTGTAGAAAGATATATTCTTGATGAAATAGAAAAAAGAATTGACATCATCATATTTACCAGTCCCTCGACTTATCGAGCTTTGAAAAAGATTGCTGGTGATAGATGGAAATTCATTCAACATGCAGCCATCATTGCTATTGGACCGACCACAGCGGATGCTATTGAGAAAGATGGTTTTTTCGTTGATATGGTACCAGAAGAACATAGCATCTCGGGCATTGCCCAAATAATAGAAAAAAATTTGTTAACTAACGAAAAACCCGAGAAGGAGAGAATTTAACCATGGAAGGTATCTACCGACCAAGAAGATTAAGAATCAATAGCTCAATTCGTGATCTGGTTCGAGAGACGGAAGTAAACGTAAAAGATTTAATTTACCCAGTTTTTGTCAAGCATGGCAAGGGAACCAAAGAGATGGTTACATCCATGCCAGGAGTCTACCACTTTTCGATTGACCAGCTGATTGAAGAAGCCAGTGAAGTTTACCATTTGGGAATACCGGCAATTCTTTTGTTTGGAATACCTAACCGGAAAGATGAATTGGGGAGCGAAGCTTATCACCAGAATGGAATTATCCAGAAAGCGATTCGATGCTTGAAAGAAGCAGTTCCATCTTTGTTGATCATTACCGATGTGTGCATGTGTGAATATACGAATCACGGTCATTGTGGTTTAGTTGAAAAAAATCAAATAGTAAATGATCCCAGTCGGGAACTCATTGCTAAGATAGCTCTCTCACATGCTCAAACGGGAGCAGATATGGTGGCTCCTTCTGACATGATGGACGGTCGAGTTAAGGTCATACGAAATCTCTTAGATATTGAAGGATACCAAAATATCTCAATATTGGCCTATAGTGCAAAATATGCGTCAGCTTTTTATGGTCCATTCCGTGAAGCTGCTGGTTCAACACCACAATTTGGAGATCGAAAATCCTATCAGATGGATCCAGCTAACTCGGACGAAGCCTTAAGAGAAATAGAACTCGATATTAAGGAAGGAGCCGACATAATAATGATTAAACCAGCCTTATCTTATTTGGATATTATTCGGCGGGCAAGAGAAACCTTTCGAGTTCCTATAGTTTCTTACCAGGTAAGCGGAGAGTACGCAATGATTAAGGCGGCTGGTAAAATGGGATGGCTTGATGAGAAAAGTGTGGTTATGGAAACTATAACTTCAATCAAGCGTGCCGGTGCTGATGGTATTATTACTTATTTTGCCAAGGATATCGCCCGATGGTTGATTACCCGATAAATTTACGCTTGAAAGAAAAAAAATGCTTGGTAATAGGAGGAGGTCAAGTTGCTCTCCGAAAAATTCGCCATTTATATAAAGCCGGAGCCAGGATTACAGTTATAGCTCCAGAAATTCATACTGAAATTAAAAAACTCAATGTTACTATC
>Ga0334890_1002384_pt1 | contig 21781 bp, 21 predicted proteins | sample GraSluR1_MG_3_FD_207220 | JGI IMG/M metagenome (GOLD analysis project Ga0334890, IMG submission 207220) | Sludge microbial communities from methane-producing bioreactor in Wageningen University, Netherlands - Granular Sludge_31_08-R1 | ecosystem: Engineered > Bioreactor > Anaerobic >... | reverse complement strand
GCTTGTGGCACTGTGGAGACGCACGATGTAGCATCTCGATATATCGAGCCGATACATTGTGGTTCGTTCGAGCGTGAACCTCCAACACAAGGGAAGTGAGGTGTGCAGATGGCCTTGCGCCAACCGGCCTTGGATCTGGCGATCCTCGGACGACTCTCGCAGGGCCCGTCATATGGGTATGAAGTGCGAAAGCACGTCAATCTGGTGGTCGGCTACCTGCACAAGGTGTCGTTCGGCTCGCTGTACCCGGCACTCCGCCGGTTGCTGGAGCGAGGTTTCATTTGTGACTGCGGGACCGAGCGTCCGTTGCTGGTCGGAAGCCGCTCGCGCCGCATCTATCACCTCACGCCCAGTGGGGAGGAGTACCTCGCGCAACAACTGGCTACCACAGATCCCAGCGCATGGACCGACGACTTCGGCGTCCAGTTCAGTCTGCTGGGGATGACTGATACTCACAATCGGCTGCGCATTCTGCACGGACGACGTGAGGTCACCGTGTCCCGGCTCGCGATGATCGATTCTTGGTCACTGTCGGGGTTGGACCATTACTCGCAAGAACTCGTGCGGCATTCTCGCGATGTCGTGGCAGGCGAATTGGCCTGGCTCGACTCGGTGATCGCCGCCGAGCAATCCGGAATTCAGCAAGGAGAATAGATGAGTAAGATCCGTGTCGCGATCGTCGGGGTGGGCAACTGTGCGTCCTCCCTGGTGCAGGGCGTCACCTATTACCACGATGCCGATCCCAGTGAGCGCGTGCCCGGCCTGATGCACGTGCAATTCGGGGACTATCACATCAGTGATATCGAGTTCGTTGCCGCTTTCGACGTCGATGCGGCGAAGGTCGGGCTTGATCTGGCCGATGCGATCAACGCCAGTGACAACTGCACCATCAAGATCAGCGATGTCGCCCCCACCGGCGTGCGAGTGCAGCGCGGCGAAACCCTCGACGGTCTCGGCAAGTACTATCGCGAGACCATCGTCGAATCCGATGAGACCCCGGTCGATGTCGTCGGTGCGCTCAAGGACGCCAAGGTCGACGTACTGGTCAGCTACCTCCCGGTCGGCTCGGACGAGGCCGACAAGTTCTATGCCCAGTGCGCCATCGATGCCGGCTGCGCGTTCGTCAACTGCCTGCCGGTCTTCATCGCCTCCGATCCGTCGTGGGCTGCGAAGTTCTCCGATGCCGGTGTGCCGATCGTGGGTGACGACATCAAGAGCCAGATCGGCGCGACCATCACCCACCGCGTGCTGGCCAAGCTGTTCGAGGATCGCGGGATCACCATCGACCGCACCTACCAGCTGAACGTCGGCGGCAACATGGACTTCAAGAACATGCTGGAGCGCGAGCGCCTGGTGTCCAAGAAGATCTCCAAGACGCAGGCCGTCACCAGCAATGTCGAGCACCATTTCGATGAGCGCGATATTCACATCGGGCCCTCCGACTATGTCGACTGGCTGGACGACCGCAAGTGGGCCTTCGTCCGCCTGGAGGGCCGCAACTTCGGTGGCGCACCGGTCAGCCTCGAGTACAAACTCGAGGTCTGGGACTCGCCGAACTCCGCTGGTGTGGTGATCGATGCCATCCGCGCTGCCAAGATCGGCCTGGACCGCGGCATCGGTGGCCCGCTGCTCTCGCCGTCCAGCTTCTTCATGAAGTCGCCGCCCGAGCAGCGCCACGATGAGGACGCTCAGGAGTCCGTCGAGGCCTTCATCGCCGGAGAAGTCGAGCGCTGATCCGGCCCGGCCTCACCACAGCGGCCACCGCAAAAAGATCTTGCTGCGCGAATCGCCAGCGGATGCTTCTTGTGGTGGCCGCTGCGTTCGTTGCGGAATAGCCGCGCCGTCATCAGAGTTGAGTGACGTAGACTCAAGTTTGAAATACCCCTACTACGCGGAGACCTGATGGACACTGAAAAACTGACCACCATGAGCCGCGATGCGGTTTCCACCGCGTTGCGACTCGCATTGACCAACGGCAACCCCAGCGCCGAACCAGTGCACCTGCTGCACGCGCTGCTGATGGTTCCGGACAATTCTGTCAACCCGTTGCTGGCGAAGATCGGGGTCGACGCCGGCCAGATCGACCAGCAGGCCGAGGCTGCGATCAAGCATCTGCCCGCAACCTCTGGCGCATCGGTGACCCAGCCGCAGCTTTCCGGCGCGTTCGCCCGCGTGCTGGCCGACGCCGAGACCCGCGCCGACCAGATGGGCGACCAGTACGTTGCCACCGAGCATCTGCTGATCTCGCTGGCTCAGGTGCAGTCGGAGGCATCCCAGATCCTGACCAGGGCCGGTGCCACCGCTGCCAAGCTGACGAAGACCTTCAACGAGGTTCGTGGCTCCAAGCGCGTCACCAGCGCCGAATCCGAGGGCAGCGAATCAGCACTCGACAAGTATTCGGTCGACCTGACGGCGCGTGCTCGTGAGGGCAAGCTCGACCCGGTGATCGGACGCGACGCGGAGATCCGGCGCGTCGTCCAGGTGCTGAGCCGTCGTACCAAGAACAACCCGGTGCTGATCGGCGAACCCGGCGTCGGCAAGACGGCCGTCGTCGAGGGCCTCGCTCAGCGTGTTGTTGCCGGTGATGTGCCCGATTCGCTGAAGGGACGCCGGGTGGTTTCCCTCGATCTGGCGTCGATGGTCGCCGGCGCGAAATACCGTGGTGAGTTCGAGGAGCGGCTGAAGGCTGTCCTCAACGAGATCAAGGACGCCGCCGGCCAGATCATCACCTTCATCGACGAGCTGCACACGGTCGTCGGAGCGGGCGCCTCCGAGGGCGCCATGGATGCGTCCAATATGCTCAAGCCGATGCTGGCCCGTGGCGAGCTGCGCATGATCGGCGCCACCACCCTGGACGAGTACCGCGAGCGCATCGAGAAGGACCCGGCCCTGGAGCGTCGTTTCCAGCAGGTCTACGTCGGTGAGCCGAGCGTCGAGGACACGGTCGCCATTCTGCGCGGTCTGCGCGAACGCTACGAGGCGCACCACAAGGTCCGCATCACCGATGGCGCGCTGGTTGCGGCGGCCACCCTGTCGAACCGCTACATCTCCAACCGTCAGCTTCCTGACAAGGCGATCGACCTGGTCGATGAGGCGGCGTCCCGGCTGCGTATGGAGATCGATTCGTCCCCGGAGGAGATCGACCAGCTACGCCGTCAGGTCGACCGGCTGACCATGGAACAATTCGCGCTGGGCACCGAGAGCGACGAGGCGTCCAAGCAGCGGCTGGCCAACCTGAACGCCGAACTGGCCGACGCCAAGGAACACCTGCGAGCCCTGGAGGCCCAGTGGGAGTCGGAGAAGGGCGGCCTGAATCGGGTCGGCGAACTCAAGGAGCAGATTGACGCCCTGCGTACCGATGCCGACCGCTACCAGCGGGAGGGCAACCTCGAGAAGTCCGCACAGATCCTCTACGGCGAGATCCCGGCCCTGGAGAAGGAGATGGCCAGCGCCGAGCAGGCTGCCGGCCAGAAGAAGACGATGGTCTCCGAGGAGGTCACCAGCGCCGATATCGCCGAGGTCGTCAGTGCGTGGACCGGCATTCCGGTGGGCAAGATGCTGGAAGGCGAGTCCACCAAACTGCTGGAGATGGAAAATCGGCTGGGCAAGCGCCTGATCGGCCAGACCAATGCCGTCAGGGCGGTCTCGGACGCGGTGCGCCGTGCCCGTGCGGGCATTTCCGACCCGAATCGCCCCACCGGTTCGTTCCTCTTCCTCGGCCCGACCGGCGTCGGCAAGACCGAACTGGCCAAGGCCCTGGCCGAGTTCCTCTTCGACGACGAGCAGGCCATGGTGCGCATCGACATGAGCGAGTACATGGAGAAGCACTCCGTCTCGCGGCTGGTCGGCGCGCCCCCCGGCTACATCGGCTACGAAGAGGGCGGTCAGCTGACCGAAGCCGTACGGCGTCGTCCGTACTCGGTGGTGCTGCTGGACGAGGTCGAGAAGGCCCATCCCGATGTCTTCAACATCTTGCTGCAGGTGCTGGACGACGGTCGTCTGACCGACGGCCAGGGACGCACGATCGATTTCCGGAACGTGATCTTGATCATGACCTCGAACCTGGGCAGCAACTTCCTGGCCGATCCCGCGATGAGCGAGAAGGCCAAGAACGAAGCCGTCATGAACGTGGTGCGCAAGGCCTTCCGTCCGGAGTTCTTGAACCGGCTCGACGAGATCGTGATGTTCTCGCCGCTGAGCCGCGAGGATCTCGCCGCGATCGTCGACATCAACCTGGCGCGTATCAACCGTCGCCTCGCCGATCGCCGGATCAGCGTCGAGGTCAGCGATGCCGGACGCCAGTGGCTGGCCAATCGCGGCTACGACCCGGTCTACGGGGCACGTCCGTTGCGCCGGTTGCTGCAGAACACCGTGGAGGATCAGCTGGCACGCAAGGTGCTCGGTGGTGAGATCACCGATGGTCAGACCGTCCAGTTCGGGGTCACGCCCGACGGTGACGGTCTGCAGATCGAATCCGTGCAGTAATGGAGGAGCAAGAGATCCAGTTCGTCCCTGACGGGACGGGCTGGATCCTTGTCATGGACGAGGTGGCCCACTCGTGGGTCGACCTCGACGATCCCCTGCGGCTCGAGTTCGCCTACATGCGGCGGGTGGCCGACTACCTCGACACCGCCGCCCCGCCGGGGGAACGGATGCGGGTGATCCACATCGGCGGGGGAGCGCTGACCATGGCCCGTTACATCGCGGCCCGTCGTCCGACCTCACCGCAGATCGTCCTGGAGCCCAACGAGGACCTCACCGCGGCGGTGCGCGACAAGCTGCCGCTGCCGGCCCACTCGGGGATCAAGGTGCGCGCGACCGATGGCCGCACGGGCCTCACCCAGATGCCCGACGACTACGCCCAGGTGATCATCGTGGACGCCTTCGCCGATGCCCGGGTACCGCCATCGCTGGTCAGCGTGGAATTCTTTGCGGAGTGCTTCCGGGTGCTCAACCCGGATGGGCTGCTGCTGTTCAACGTCATCGACATCTTTCCGCTGACGTGGACCAAGAGGGTGCTGGCCGGCATCGCCCGGTTCGCCGATCACCTGGCGCTCAGCGCCGAACCGGCAGTGCTGAAGGGCCACCGGCACGGCAACCTGGTGCTCGCGGCCAGCCGGGCACCGCTCGACACAGACCTGATCGTGCGCCTGGCCGCCGGGTCGGCGTTCCCCTGCCGGATAGTGCACGACGAACAGCTGACGAAGTTCATGGGCGGGGCATCGGCGTTCTATGACGACGAGGCCGAGGGCTCCCCGAAGGTGGTGCGTGGGCTGCTTCATTTCGAATAGGCCCCACCCGCATGCGTGGAGTAACCTGCGACGGTTACAAAGTTGTAACCGATTGTCAGGCGGACGCCCGGGATAAGCCCTGGCTGTCAGTGTCAGTCTTGGTTTGCACAAATTTTACGGGAAGGTTCACCGATGAAACGTAGACTTGCTGCCGCTGCGGCTGTATTTTCTGCAGCTGCCCTGCTGATGAGCGGATGCGGCTCCGACTCGCTGAGCAGTTCAGGAACCTCCGGTTCGGCCGGTGGGGACGAGAGCATTCCTGCGGTCGAGGCCAGCCAGGAGTTGCACGATTCGCTGCCGGACGCGATCAAGCAGGCGGGTGTTCTCGAAGTCGGTGTTGACCCCACCTACAAGCCCAACGAATACATGGACGGCACCACGGTGGTCGGCATGAACGTTGAATTGTTCGACGCGGTCGCCGCCCGGCTGGGCATCGAGAACAACTGGAATCCGGCCGCCTTCGATTCGATCCTGGCCGGCGTCCAGGCGCAGAAGTACGACGTGGGCAGTTCGTCGTTCACCATCACCCCGACCCGCCTCGAGACGCTGACCTTCGTCGAGTACCTGAACGTCGGGACGCAGTGGGCAACGCTGGCCGGCAACCCGGCAGGCGTCGACCCGACCAATCCGTGCGGCAAGACGATCGCCTTCCAGACCGGCACCACGCAGGAAGAAGAGATCACGGCCGCGCAGGAGGCCTGCGGATCGGATCCGATCAACACGCTGTCCTACCAGGGCCAGGACGAGGTCAACAACGCCCTGATGATCGGTAAGGCGGACGCGATGCTGGCCGACTACCCGATCACCCAGAACGCCATCCAGACCTCGAACGGCAAGATGGAGGCGCTCGGTGACCAGTACGGCGCCGCCCCCTATGGCTTCACGATGGCCAAGGACAACCTGCAGCTCGCCGAGGCGATCTCGCAGGCCCTGACCGATCTGGAGGCCTCCGGCGTTTACGGCGCCATCCTCGCCAAGTACGGTGTCTCCGATGCGGCGGTGGACGCGTTCCCCGTCAACCCTGAGGTGTCATGACCCAACCCGAGACCGCGGTCCCCGGCCAGGCCACCGACGAGCGGCCGGGGACGATCCACGCAGTGCCGCTGCGCCGCCCCGGCCGCGTGGTGGCCGGTGCGGTGATGCTGCTGATCGGTATCTGGATCATCTACCAGATCATCACCAACCCCGCCTTCGACTGGGCCTTCACCTTCGAGGCGATGAACCAGACCCAGGTCATCCGGGGCTTCGTCACAGGAACCCTCGTCGCGACCGTGGGTGCGATGATCCTGGGCGTGGTGCTCGGCGTGGTGCTCGCCGTGATGCGGATGTCGGACAATCCGATCCTGCGCTGGTCGGCCGGCATCTACGTGTGGTTCTTCCGGGCGATACCTCGATACGTCCTGCTGATGATCCTCGGTGCCGCCGGCGCGTTCGCGCTCGGTGGGCTGAGCGTCGGAATCTGGCCGGTGGACGGCACTTGGCAGGTCGTGAAGGTGGATCTCAACCGGTTCTCCACGACGATCTGGATGGCCATCATCGGCTTGGGGCTGTCGGAGGCCGCCTATATGGCCGAGATCGCGCGCTCGGGCATCCTCAGTGTCGACCGCGGGCAGTGGGAAGCCGCGCGTGCGATCGGCATGAGCAACGGCCAGACGATGCGCCGGATCGTCCTGCCGCAGGCAATGCGGGTGATCGTCCCGCCGACCGGCAACGAAACCATCGCGATGTTCAAGGACACGTCGTTGCTGTCGGCACTGCCGCTGGCCAACGAGATGTTCTTTCAGCTGCGTGGCATCGGTACCGCCACCTACAACCTGATCCCCAGCTATATGGCGGCGACCTTGTACTACATCATCACCGCGACCATCCTGGGCTTCGGGCAGTCCTGGCTGGAACGGCGCTTCGGCCGCGGCTACAACCCGACCGAGCCCTCCGCCAACGGCCGCCGCCGTGCCAAGGCAGACGCCAAGACCGCTCGTACTGCGATCATGTTCCCGGGAAGCGATCACTGATGAGCGACCATATCGACCACATCGATCGCAGTGGCGAGCCGCTGGTCCGGGCCGTCAACGTCCACAAGTCGTTCGGCTCCAACGAAGTCCTCAAGGGCATCGACCTGGACGTCTACCCCGGCGAGGCAGTGGTGCTACTCGGGCCCTCCGGGTCGGGCAAGACGACCTTCCTGCGGCTGATCAATCAGATGGAGACCCTGACGGGTGGGCGCATCTGGGTGGACGGTGAGCTGATCGGTTACGAAGAACGCGACGGGCGGCTCTACCAGCGCAAGGATTCCGACATTGCGCGGCAGCGCTCGCACATCGGGATGGTTTTCCAGCGGTTCAATCTCTTCCCCCACAAGACGGCATTCGAGAACATCACCGAGGGCCAGCTGGTGGTGACCAAGAAGTCCAAGAAGGCCGCCGCGGAGCGCGCCTGGGACCTGCTCGGGCAGGTGGGGCTGACCGACAAGGCCGACGCCTATCCGTCCCAGCTGTCGGGCGGTCAGCAGCAGCGCATCGCGATTGCGCGGGCGCTGGCCATGGATCCCGAACTGATGCTTTTCGACGAGCCGACCTCGGCCCTCGACCCCGAACTGGTCGGCGAAGTGCTGCAGGTGATGAAGACCCTGGCCGGTGAAGGCGTCACGATGATCGTCGTCACTCACGAGATGGGTTTCGCCCGTGAGGTCGCCGACCGGGTCTACTTCATGGACGGTGGCGTCGTCGTCGAGTCGGGCAGCCCCGAAGACGTGCTGGTCAACCCGCAGGCCGACCGAACACGAGCCTTCTTGTCCCGCGTGCGGCGCTGATCTGCGGGCGGGCCGCTGACACTAGGATCGGTGAGGTGAGCGAGAAGCCGGCTGCCGTGACCGCAGCCCAGACAGGCCAGCGACGCAGCTGGGGTGCTCGTGCGCTGTGCGCCGCCTGGCTGCTGCTCGCCGTGGCGGTGCTGGCAGCGGGGGTGTGGTCACTGTGGCTGTTCGTCGGCACCGACCAGCGGGCCGCCTCCCAAGCGCGCGCTGCGATCGAACGATTCGACGCCGCCTGCTCGACCGCCGGCGAGGCCGGCAGTGAGTCCTCAACCTCTGCCGAGGTTGTCGGATTGCTGAGTTTTCCTGGGTACGACGATCAATCCTGGCCGGTGCTGGCTGGGACCGGCAGCGAGCAACTGGCGACCGGCATCGGCTGGTATCCCGAAACCGCCGGCGTGGGCGAGATCGGGAATATGATCCTGGCCGGCTACCGGATCACCCACGGCGCGCCCTTCGCCGCGCTGGCCGATCTCAATGTGGGCGACCAGATCCAGATCGTCACCTGCACGCATGTCTACCTCTATGAACTCGATGTCGCGCCGCGCGATCTGACCGTCCAGGCACATGACGATTGGGTGCTGGACGCCGTTCCCGGAGACCCGGGCAAGCGCCCGAGCGGGCGCCAGATCACCCTGATCACCAGCCAGGATCTGCTGCCGACCAGTGACCGTTCGGTGGGCATGGGGCATCTGGTCTCATCGCATCCGCGCTGAGCGGCTGGTGCCAGGATGGCTGTATGAGATCATCGTCATCGATTGTCTATGGGCCGCATCCCGATCAACGAATCGCGGTCTTTCCCGGTGCCGGCGCCGGCGCGGGCAACGGCTGGGCTGCCGTCGTGGTGCACGGCGGGTATTGGCGGCATCGCGTCGACTGGACGCGTACCACCGATCTGGTGTCACACCTGGCCGGCCGTGGGTTCGATGTGATCAACGTGGAGTACCGGCGTGGTCACGGTGCCGGCGCCTGGCCCGCGCCGAGTGAGGACGTCCGGCGAGCGGTCGAGGTGACCCAGGAGAGGTTCCCGGCCAGCCGCCTGGTCGGCGTGGGGCATTCGGTCGGTGGCGAACTGGTGCTGCTGGCGGCCGATCTGCTGGACGCCGTGGTGGCGCTGGCGCCGGTCACCGATGCGGGCCGGGTCTATGACGAGCACCTGGGTGAGGACGCGGCGCTCGACTACTTCGGCTCCGGACCCGAGGTGGCCGCCGACGTCTACCGCGATGCCTCGCCGGTGCACCGCCGAGCCCCCGAATGCCCGACCCTGCTGGTGCACGGCGCCGCGGACGACCGGGTGCCGCTGGCCCACACCCTCGACTACCTGGCGGCTCTGCCGGAGGCGCCGCTCGATCTGATCCTGGACCACGACGCCGACCACTTCGAGGTCGCCGATCCCGCGCAGGCATCCTGGCGGCAGGTGGACGCCTGGCTGGACTCGCTGGTGCGCAGCTGACCGGCACGGCAGCCGCCGAATCGTCGGCAGTAGCGGGCCAGCTAGGCTGTCCCCATGAGCGACCGTGAGCGACTGCGTGAACTGATCAATGAACTGGCGATCGTCAAGGGCCGGGTGACGCTGGCCTCCGGGCGCGAGGCGGACTACTACGTCGACGTCCGCCGGGTCACTCTGGATGGACAAGCAGCTCCCCTGGTCGGAAGCGTCATGCGCGAACTCGTCGCCGATTGGGACTTCGATGCCGTCGGCGGCCTCACCATGGGCGCAGACCCCGTAGCCATCGCCATGTTGCACGCTGCTGCCAGCGCGGGCGAGCGTCTTGATGCCTTCGTCGTCCGCAAGGACGCCAAGACCCACGGTCTGCACAAGCGCATCGAGGGTCCCGATGTCGCCGGCCGTCGCGTCCTGGTCGTCGAGGACACCTCCACCACCGGAGGCTCCGCGCTGCAGGCGGTCGCTGCGCTGCGCGAGGCGGGCGCCGAGGTCGTCGGTGTGGCAGTCATCGTCGACCGTTCCACCGGTGCCGCCCAGGCCATCAACGCTGCCGGGCTCGACTACCGCTACGCCTACGGAATCGAGGACCTCGATCTGTGATCGCGCCGAGCACGGCTGTGCTGCGATGACCAACGAACCGGCACCGGACCCGACCAATACGGACGTCGGAGTCGGGCCCTACCCACAGCCGTGGCCCGAGGACCCGCGCTTCGACCCCGCGCTGCTGGCCGACGGCGACCGCCGCAACGTCATCGACCGCTACCGCTACTGGCGGATGGACGCCATCGTCGACGATCTCGATGCCCGCCGCACGAGGATCGCCCCGGCGCGCCTGCAGGTCGCCATCCAGAACTGGCAGCACGACTTCAACATCGGCTCGATCGTGCGTACCGCCAACGCGTTCAATGTCGAACTCGTGCACATCATCGGAAACCGTCGCTGGAACCGTCGCGGTGCGATGGTGACCGACCGCTATCTGCACGTCGTCCACCGCCCCGATGAGCAGGCTTTGGCCGAGTACTGCAGTAGTGAACGGCTGACCATGATCGGAGTCGACAACCTCCCGGGTTCGGTGCCGCTGGAATCGACACCGCTTCCGCAAGCCTGCTGCCTGGTCTTCGGATCGGAGGGCCCGGGCCTGACCGAGGCGATGGTCGCCCGCTGCCAGCAGCTGGTCGCCATCACCCAATACGGCTCCACCCGCTCCTTCAACGCGGGGGCTGCCGCAGCGATCGCCATGTATCAGTGGACGCTGAGCCACGCCAGTGCTGCCAGACTGGAGCCGTGAGCGAGTTTGCTGAGCGTATCGACGCACTGACCATCGACGACCTGACTGCGGCCGGCAGTCTCAAGTGGACGACCTACCCGAACGCCATCGGAGCCTGGATCGCCGAGATGGATTTCGGGATCGCCCCCGAGATTGCGGAGGTTCTGGAGCAGTTGCTCAAACGCCAGCAGACCGGATACGCGCCGATGGCCTGGCGCACCGAGCTCAAGAAGGCGACCAGCGAATTCGTCGCTGCCAGGTACGGCTGGCAGGTCGGTTGGCCCCAGATCCATTGGCTGCCCGACGTGCTGACCGGCCTGGCCATCGTGATGACCCACTGGCTGCCGGCGGGCTCGCGGATCATCGTCCCCACGCCCTGCTACATGCCGTTCGTCGACATGCCGGGCACCTTCGGCCACCAGCGCGTCGAGGTGCCCATGCTGCGCGGCGACGACGACTGGACGATGGACCTCGACGCTCTGGACCGCGAGTTCGCCGCCGGTGCCAGGCTGCTGGTGCTGTGCAACCCGCACAATCCGATCGGGAAGGCCTTCGACCGCGCCGAACTCGAAGCCATCTGTGAGGTCGTCGAGCGGCACGGCGGCCTGGTCTTCAGCGACGAGATCCATGCCCCGCTCAGCTATCCCGGCGTTCAGCACGTCCCCTATGCCAGCATCAACGACACCGCCGCCGCGCACACCGTGACGGCGATGTCGGCGTCCAAGTCGTTCAATCTCGCCGGGCTGAAGTGCGCGCAGCTGATCCTCACCAATCCCGAGCATCAGCGCTTCTACACAACCCAGGGCCACGGCCTGCCGTACGAGTCGACCCCGATGGGCATGATCGCGAACATCACGGCGTTCCGCGAGGGCGGCCCCTGGCTGGCCGAGGTCCTCGACTACCTGGACGGCAACCGCAGGCTGCTCACCGAGATGCTCGCGGATCTGCTGCCCGCGGTCGGCTACATCGAGCCCGAGGCGTCCTTCCTGGCGTGGCTCGACTGCCGCGAACTCGAGCTGGACGATCCCCGCAAGCACTTCCTCAAGGCGGGGGTGGCGCTCACCGACGGCGCCGAATGCGGCGATGCCGGACGAGGGCACGTCCGCTTCAATTTCGCGTTGCCGCGTCCGATCCTGCAGTCTTCGATCGAGAAGATGGCCGCCGCGCTGCACTGACCCTGGCGGATGGGCGACTCAGCTGCGGACGTAGACCAGCGCGTTGTTGCCGCCGAAGCATCGTCCCACGCCCGGCGCGGCGGTCTCACAGCTCATCGTGTAGGTCTGGCCGGTCGTCGGACTGTCCACCAGATAGGTGCCGGGCCCGAAGGTCACCCAGACGTTGTGCATGACACCGGCGAACGCGCAGCTGGTCACCTGGTTGACCGCGGTCGAATCGTCGCACAGCGAGGTGCCGTCGGGTGGCCAGGCGAGCTGTGCGCTGGGGGTCGGTGCCGCCGATGTGGTGGTCGGGGCCGGCGAGGTCGTCGGCGGAGCACTGGCAGCCGTCGTGGGCGGCAGCGTCACGGTGACGGTGACGGTGGGCTCTGACGTCGTCTGCGCGGTCGGGCTCACCGAGGCCACCGACGGAGTGCCGGTCACCTGGCCGCCGGTGGGACGAAAGAGCATGATCGCCCCGACCACCACGGCCAGCGCGACGCCGATCAACGTCCCGATGAGCGCAATCCGGGTCCGATCGTGCTCCGGGCCACGCCCGGTGCCGCCCGAGCTGGGACCACCGGGCCCCCCGGGCTGCCACGCCGGAACCTGAGGGCTCCCGTAGCCGGACGGTGGCTGTCCGCCGGGACCGGGCGAGTAGTCGGGGCCGGGAGAATACGTCATGCTTGGGAACCTATCGTTGGTCTTTCTTCCGGGCCGATCAGCGTACCGGCAGAAATGGATGAACAACAATCTAGCGATCGAGGTTGAGCACGCCTATCTGCGCAGCCGCCGAACCTGCTTGAATAGCGGTGGAGGGCAGAATGGACGATTTGCGTGTAGTGGTTGCGAAACCGTTGGCCAGTGAGTACGTCGAGCGGCTCAGGTCCGCCGATCCCCGAGTCGAGGTCAGTTACGAACCCGACCTGATGCCCCCGATGCGGTGGCCGTCCGATCATCGGGGCGACCCGAGCTTCAAGCGGACGCCCGAGCAGCAGGCCCGGCTCGCCGAACTGGTCGACAGCGCCGACATCCTGTACAGCTTCCCCAATAACAACTCGGCCGAACTGGCCCGCATCGTGCGAGCCAACCCGAAACTCAAGTGGGTGCACATCATGGCCGCCGGCGGCGGCTCGCAGGTGAAGGCGGCGAACCTCACCAAGGAAGAACTCCGGCGGGTGATCTTCACCACCTCCGCCGGGGTGCATGCCGGGACGCTCGCCGAGTTCGCGCTGTTCGGCGTTCTCGCCGGCGCGAAGGAACTGCCGCGGCTGCAGGCTGACAAGCAGCGGCACTACTGGCCGACGTCGCGCCGGACGATGGGCATGGTCTCTGACATGACCGTCGTGGTGGTGGGCATGGGCGCCATCGGTCAGGAATGCGCGAAGCGCTTCTCCGAGCTCGGTGCCACCGTCATCGGCGTCAACCGCTCCATCAAACCGGTCGAAGCGGTGGAAAGGCTGTACACCTCCGACCAGATCGTCGAAGCGGCCCAAGGAGCCGATGCCCTGATCAACGCGCTGCCCGGCGCCGTCGGCACCGATGATCTCATCAGTCGTGAGGTCCTCGAGGCATTGGCGCCCGGGGCCATCATCGCCAGCGTCGGCCGCGGTCAGTGCATCGAAGAGGACGCGATGATCGAGCTGCTGACCTCCGGGCATCTCGGATTCGCCGCTCTCGATGTGGCGAAGACCGAACCACTGCCCGCTGACAGCCCGCTGTGGGATCTGCCGAACGTCGTGATCTCGCCACACACCGCGGCGAACTCCGCCAAGGAGGACTCGCGCATCGCCGATCTGTTCATCGAGAATCTGCACGCTTTCCTCGACGGCAAACCGATGCGTAACGTGGTCAATACCGAGCTTTTCTACTGACCATGGAGATCCAGCCATCACGAAGCCATTGAGGTCGTGCCCATGAGCCCCGCAACCACCGGCCCGGACTACCCCGTCCAACCGGTGCACCCCGATTCCGGTGCTGTTCCCACGCGGCCCAGCCCCGGGGTGCAGCCGGATGCGGGCATGCTGGTCAGCTACTCACCGGTCGCGATGGCTCAACGCGCTGCCGGGATTCGCAAGCGGCTCGACCGGACGACGATCATGGGCGTGATCAGCCTGCTCATCACGGGCGCCTTCTATTTCTTCATCCGGCCGGAGCCCAGCAGCGCATTCTTCTGGCTGCTGATCGCTTCCGCGGTGTACACGGTGACGAACATCATTGTGAAGTTCGTCCAACTCAAACGGGCCCGCAAGGCTACCGCTCAGGTGCCGCTCGGGCCGGCCTTCCAGATCGACGATGACGGTCTGGTGGCCTCGACGGTCCCGGAAGGGGAGCGGATCGGCTGGGACCGCATCACCTCCATCGCCGGCCTCGACAAGCTGTTCAGCCCCGGGCCCCGGCTCGAGGTCCGGTGGGACCAGGACCGCAGCTGGTCGGTGCCGATCATCGTGCTGGATGCACCCCCGAGCTCAATCGATTCAGCGCTGCGGGCTTTCTCGCTGGGCCGATTCGGCTTGGATCTCAGTTCAGTTGATGACATTTGGTGAGCTATCGGCCGCCGGTCGTCGGAGTTTGACACAATGGTGACCACGGCAAACGCAGATCCACGAAGACTCGTGGCGAGCGCCGCGAGAACGACAGAAAGAAGCAGATATGCCTATCGCAAGCCCTGAGGTCTACCAGGAGATGTTCGCCAAGGCGAAGGCAGGCGGCTACGCCTACCCGGCGATCAACGTGACCTCGTCGCAGACCGTGATCGCTGCCATCCGAGGCTTCGCTGAGGCCGGCTCGGACGGCATCATCCAGGTATCCACTGGCGGTGCGGAGTATGCGTCCGGATCGACGGTCAAGGACATGGTTACCGGTGCTGTGGCGCTCGCCGAGTTTGCCCGCGTGGTCGCCAAGAACTACCCCGTCAACATCGGTCTGCACACCGACCACTGCCAGAAGGAGAAGCTCGACAAGTACGTCAACCCCCTGATCGCACTCTCGCAGGAGCGCGTCGACCGCGGCGAGGATCCGCTGTTCAACTCCCACATGTGGGACGGCTCGGCTGTTCCGGTCGAGGAGAACCTGCAGATCGCCGAGGAGTTGCTCAAGCGCACGTCGAAGGCCAAGCAGATCCTCGAGATCGAGGTCGGCGCGGTCGGCGGCGAAGAGGACGGCGTCGTCGGTGAGATCAACGACAAGCTCTACTCGACCGTCGCCGACGGCATGCGCACCCTCGAGGTGCTCGGCCTGGGTGAGCAGGGCAAGTACATCACCGCGTTGACCTTCGGCAACGTGCACGGCGTCTACAAGCCCGGCAATGTGAAGCTGCGCCCCGAGGTACTCAAGGAGATCCAGGATGCCTGTGGCGCCAAGTACGGCGTCGACAAGCCGTTCGACCTGGTCTTCCACGGCGGTTCGGGTTCGACCCCCCAGGAGATCGCCGACGCCGTGAGCTATGGCGTGGTCAAGATGAACATCGACACCGACACCCAGTACGCGTTCACTCGTCCGGTGGTCGACTTCATGCTGAAGAACTACGAGGGCGTGTTGAAGATCGACGGTGAGGTCGGCAACAAGAAGCAGTACGACCCGCGCACCTGGGGCAAGGCTGCCGAGGGCGGCATGGCCGCTCGCATCATCGAGGCCTGCCAGCAGCTCGGCTCGGCCGGCACCCACACCGACTGACCATCAACCCAGTAGGTCCTGCAGCACAACGACTGGGCCGGACGCTTGGTTAAGCGTCCGGCCCAGTCGTTTGTTGTCTGCTGCTGTGGCGTCGTCAGCCTCAGCGCAGCAGCGGATCGACCGCAAGCACCCGCTGGACCTCCTCGCGCCGGGGGGCGTAGGCACCCGACCGGCTGACTGTCAGACCGGACGTGATGACTGCGCGGTGCAGAGCCGTGCGCACCTGGCTCCAATCCGCGCTCCGCAGCTGCGCCTTCGCCAGGGGACTGCCGAGCAGGTCGGCATCAAGCAGGCCCGACAGGAGACCCGCCATGAACGAATCACCGGCGCCGACCGTATCGGCCACTTCGACATTGAGCGGGTCGACCACCATCATGTCGCGATCTCCGGACAGCAGCGCATAGGCACCCCAGGGGCCACGGGTGACGATTACCAGCCCGGGGCCCATCTTGATCCACCTCCGCATGACCTCCTCGACCGGAGTGTCGCCGTAGAGCCAGGCCACGTCCTCGTCACTTGCCTTGACCACGTCGGACAGCGCAACGATGTCCTCAACGCGGCCGAGCACCTTCTCCGGCGATTCCATCAGTGCCGGACGCACGTTCGGGTCGTAGCTCACCGTGCCGTTGATCGCCATCCTCTTGACCGCGGCAAGTACCTTGGCCGCACCCGGCTCAAGGGTGGCGGCGAAGCTACCGGTGTGCAGGTGGGCCAGCGAGGCTGCCGGGGGCAGCTCCGGAACGTCCCAGACCAGCTCGAAATCGTAGGTGGCTCGTCCCTGCGCGTCCAGGTGGGCGTTCGCAATGGCGGTGCGGTCGGCCTTGTCACTGCCTGGGACGATCCCAACGGTGTGCTTGGTGGCGTGGGCTTCAATGGCCCTGCCCCGCTCATCGTCACCCCACCAGGACGCGATCAGCGCCGGATGCCCGAGTTGGGTGATTCCGCATGCGACATTGAGGGGGCTGCCGCCGACATGCTCGGAAAGGATCTGGTCGTCGCGGATGATGATATCGACCAGCGCCTCGCCCAGGCACAAGACCGGGGCTTCGGTGCGGGCTGGGGCGGTTGGCTCTGCGGTTGGATTCGTCATGACACTCCTTTATGTCAATCGAGGGGCGGCTATTGCTCGAGTCCGAGCTTGGCTGACATCTCCTCCAGGGGCACACCCTTGGTCTCCGGCATGACCTTCTGCACCCAGAGCAGCTGGCCACACATGAAGACGAAGAAGATGGCGAATGCGATGCCGCCACCGAGTTTATCGACAATCGGGGGGAATGCGTAGGTGGTTAGCGCGGCAAACGTCCAGTGGGTGAGGCTACCGAACGACTGACCACGCGCCCGCACCCGGTTCGGGAAGATCTCCGAGATGAACACCCAGATGACCGAACCCTGCCCGAAGGCATGCGCTGCGATGAAGACGAGCAGGCCGATGAGCACCAGCACCGAGGAGGTCGAGTTGTAGCGGCCCTCGAAGGTGAACATGATGATGGTGAGGAAGCCGAGGCTGATCAGGTAGCCGATCGAGCCGACGAACATCAACGAGCGGCGCCCGATGCGGTCGATGACCGTCAGTGCGGTCATGGTGGCGACCAGGTTCATGAAGCCCACTGCCACGCTCATCAGGTAGGACGCGTTGTCGGAGGCGCCCGCCTGCTGCATGACAACCGGAGCGTAGTAGAGGATCGCGTTCACGCCGGACAGCTGGTTGAACATGGCGATCGCGAAGGCCATCAGGATCACCTTGCGGTAGCGCTTGGTGAAGAACGGCACCTTGGTCGCGCGCGCCGCGGCGTCCTGCTGGAGCTGAGCGCGGATCTCGGAGATCTGGAGGTCGGATTCCTCAACCGTCTTGCAGAGCTGGCGGCTGATCTGCACGGCCTGGGCTTCGCGTCCGTGGGCCATCAGCCAGCGCGGAGTCTCGGGAACGGTGAGCAGCAGCAGGACGAAGATCGTCGCCGGCGCGGCCATCACGCCGAGCATCCAGCGCCAAGCGGTCTCTTCGGCGACGATCTGGCGGATGATGAAGTTGCTCAAGTAGGCGAGCAGGATGCCGAGCACGATATTGAACTGGACGAGGCCGACCAGGCGGCCGCGTTGGGCCGGCGGGGCGATCTCAGCGGTGTAGATCGGTGCACACACGCTCGACATGCCGACGCCGATACCGCCGAGGAACCGGAAGAGCATGAAGACGTTGTGACCGAAGGGGCCTTCGGGTGCCAGGGCGGTCCCCAGCGCACCGACGAGGTAGAAGGCACCGATGACGAACAGCATCTTGCGGCGGCCGTACTTGTCGGCGAGTTGCCCGGCGAAAATAGCACCGACGATGGTGCCGATGGTAGCGATCGCGACGGTGAAACCGAGACCGCTCGAGGTGAGGCTGTACACGCGTTCGAGGGAGGTGGTGGTGCCCGAGATAACGGCGGTGTCGAAGCCGAAGATCAAACCGCCGATGGAGGCGACGATGGCACTGCGGATGACCAGCGAATTGGCGCCCGCGTGTTATTGGGTGACGGAAGTATCCGACATTATGGGGTTATTCCTTGCCTTAGGTGTGGGGTCTCCTATGACGACATCTGCTACAACGTTGTCGCTAGGAGGGAAACTACGCCCTTAGCAGCGTCCTCGGCAAGGGGTGAGACGCATTACTGAAGCAATGGTCGACAGCCCGCAGCCACCCGCCGGACGGGTAGCGTCGGGTTGGTGCGGCCGTGACGCGCACGACATCGTCCGGGATCGCCCGCTCACCGGGTCGCGGGTGCCCTCCGACGCCCGGTCATTGCGCCAACAGTGCCATGCGCTCATCGAGAGTGACCGGTGCCGTGCCGATCGCGGCCGGTAGGCCGTCGAGAGCGGTCAGTACCTGCTCGGGCGCCGCGCCGAGCACGCGCACTCCTCGGCCTGCCAAGCTCACCAGTAGCCCGGCTTGCACCAGCCGGTCGAACGCGGCCTGCCAATCGGCGGCCTCGACGGTGACGACGGTGGCCCCGGCAATGATGTCGGCCTCGGTGCCCTCAGCGGCGATCAATCCGTCGACCATGACCGCCAACCGGTCGCACTGGACGGCTTCGTTCATGGTGTGGGTGGTGACCAGCACACCGATTCCGGCCGCAGCCTGCCGTCCGATCACCTCCCACAGTTCGGCGGACTCCAGCGGCCCGACCCCTGAGGTCGGCTCATCGAGGACGAGCAACAGCGGCCCGTGCGCAAGGGCGATGTCGAAGGCGAGCCGGCGTTGCAGGCCGAGTGGCAGCTCACGCACCAGACGCCGCGGGTAGCTGTCGACCGACAATGCCCGCTCGGACGCGGAGGCAGTCGCGCCGGTCCGGATGCCGTAGGCGGCTGCCGAGAACTGGGCATTCTCGCGTGGGGTCAGATCGGGATACAGTCCGCGGCCTTGCGGAACATACCCGATGCGGGCGCGGCCGAGCCTCGACGGCGGCCGGCCGAACAGCAGTGAGGTACCGCCCGACGGGGCGAGGATGCCCAGGGCGCAGCGCATGAACGTGGTCTTGCCGGCGCCGTTGGCGCCCAGCAGCCCGACGATCTCGCCGGCTTCGACGTCGAGGTCGACCCCGCGCACCGCGTCGAGATCTCCGTAGCTCTTGCGCAGCGATCTGGTGCTGAGCAGGGCGTTCATGCTGCATCCTGCTTGGCCCGCAGTGCCGCAGCCACCACGACGTCGTGCAGATCCGCGGCGATGACCTCGGCGCCGGGCGGGGCTGTGGCGGCCCAGCAGTGCCACGATCGGCCCACTCGCCAGGCCTGTCCCGGCCCGCGATGGGTGGCCACCCAGAAGGTCCCGGGAGCGCTGCGCACGGCCTCCGCCGGGTCGCCGGACAGCAGCGTCCGCCCTGCTTCGAGGGCGAGGAACCGGGTTGCCCGCTCGGCTTCGTCCAGGTAGGTCGTCGTGGTGAGGACGGCCGCCCCCTCGGCGGCCGCGCGGCTGATCAGCCGCCACAGTTCGACCCTGCTGACCGGATCGACGCCGGTGCTCGGCTCGTCGAGCAGAACCAACTGGGGGTGCCCGACCAGGGCCATGATCACACCGAGTTTGCGGCGCATGCCGCCCGACAGCGCCGAGCCGAGCCGGTCATGTGCTGTCTGCAGCCCGGCCAGTTCGATCAGCTCACTGCTGCGGGCCACGGCCTGGCTGCGGCTGAGCCCGAAGACCGAGGCCACGAACTCGAGGTTCTGGCGCACGGTCAGGTTCGCCCATGAGCCGGCCGAGGCCGGCAGCATGCCGAGGTCGCGCCCGATGGGTGCCGAGACGGTGCCGCGCTCGGGTACCACCCGCCCGGCGAGCACCCGCAGCAGTGTCGTCTTACCGGCGCCGTCGCCGCCGACGACAGTGCTCACGGTGCCAGGCGCCACGTCGAAGCTGACGTCGTCCAAGGCCGGGACCTCGCCGAAATGCACGCTGACATTGCGGACGCCGAACATCAGGCAGCCCTGCGCGCGGCAACGTGCTTGCCGGTCGTGCCGGCCTGGTGGCGCTGGTGCGGGGCCAGGGAGGCGCCGAAACGCAGGATCGCGACGGACAAGATGATGACCGCCATCGCGGCCAGGATGAGCAGGCTCGGCCACAGATCGCCGAAACCCGCGCCACGCAGCAGAACCCCGTGGGCCACCTTGATGAAATACGTCAGTGGCAGGCCGTAGCCGATCCAGCGCACGCCCCACGGCATGGCCTCCAGGGGAAAGATCATCCCCGACAGCAGAATCTGGGGAAACATGAAGAACATCGCGGTCTGGATGGCCTGGCCGGTGGTATCGGCCAGGGTCGAGGCGAGCACCCCGAAGCCCAGCACCGCCAGCAGGAAGAGCGCGGCGCCGAGCGCGTAGACCCAGATCGGGCCGTTGAACGGCACGTCGAACAGCGACAACCCGAGCAGTGTGACGATGGTGATGTCGATCAGTGCCAACACGAAATAGGGTGCGATCTTGCCGATGATCACCGCCGGCGGCCGGATCGGCAGCACCGCGAGCTGCTCGATGGTGCCCCGTCTCCTTCTCGCGGACCAGCCCGATCGAGGTGATGATGGTGCCGATCAGGGCCATCACCAGCCCAGCGATGGCCGGCACCAGCACCCACGATGTCGACAGATCGGGGTTGAAGAGCACCTCGGCGCGCAGCAGCCCACCGCTGTTGCCGGTCGCGACCTGCACCGACTGGGCCACGAACAGCGCCGATCCGTCGACGTAGGCGGTCATCGGCATGGTGTCGGTGTCGATCACCACGTCCACCTGATCGGAGCGCAACAACTCGACCGGATCAGTGCCGCTGACGTCCTCGGTGACGTCGAACAGGTCGGGAAGCCGGTCGGTGACGGTGCCCGCGTTGTTGCCGATGACCGCGGTCGAGATGTGCTCGACGCTGAAGTTCGCCGCGTAGCCGAAGATCACCAGCAGGACCACCGGAAGCAGGACAACCATCGCAAGTGTCCGGCGATCTCGTCCCAGCTCACGGAACTCTTTGACGATCATGGCGCGCATATCGCAAGCCTGATCTTGGCGCGGGGTTAAGTCAACGCTGTCGAGTCAACCCCGCACCGATCGCCACGACGGACGCTCAGTCGAGCTGGCGGCGGGTGGCACCCTTGTCGGCGCTTTGGGCGAGCAGCGCGAAGATCTTCAGCGAGTTGCTGACCTTGCGGTCGCGGGTGGCCGGACGCCAGCCCTTGGCGTCCTGCTCGGTGCGCCGGGCATCGAGTTCCTCGTCGCTCAACTCCACGTTGATGGTGCGCCCGGGGATGTCGATCGCGATGATGTCGCCGTCGCGGACCAGGCCGATCGCGCCTCCGCTCGCGGCTTCGGGGCTGATGTGACCCAGCGAGAGTCCGGACGATCCGCCCGAGAAGCGTCCGTCGGTGATCAGGGCGCACTTCGGGCCGAGCCCGACGCCCTTCAGGTAGCTGGTCGGGTAGAGCATCTCCTGCATGCCGGGGCCGCCCTTGGGGCCCTCGTAGCGCACCACGACCACGTCGCCGGCCTCGATGCGGCCGCTGAGGATGGCGTCCACGGCCTCTTCCTGCGATTCGGTGACCTTGGCCGGGCCACGGAAGACCCACTGATCGACGGGCACGCCCGCGGTCTTGACCACGCAACCGTCGGTGGCGATGTTGCCCTTGAGGATCGCCA
>Ga0334890_1002380_pt1 | contig 21811 bp, 20 predicted proteins | sample GraSluR1_MG_3_FD_207220 | JGI IMG/M metagenome (GOLD analysis project Ga0334890, IMG submission 207220) | Sludge microbial communities from methane-producing bioreactor in Wageningen University, Netherlands - Granular Sludge_31_08-R1 | ecosystem: Engineered > Bioreactor > Anaerobic >... | reverse complement strand
ACTTAAAAGATGAGATCCTCACGCCCTCAAAAAGCGAGGGCTCAGGATGACCGATTAAAGGCACACCCCCCCTTTATCCCCCCTCAATGGGGGAATTTATAAGATGGTATTTTCAGGATAGAACCTCATGCCATATGTGTGGTACCTCCCCCTTTTGCAAAGGGGTTAGGGAGATTTGAATTTATTACTGCTCTTTCATTGCGAGGAGTAAGGCGACGTGGCAATATCATTTAGCCAAATTTTTTGTGTTACTTACTCATTCTCTTAGGGTAACCATAAAAAAACCAAAAGACATCCTCCCCGCCGCAAAGCGGCACCTCTCCAAGAAGGACAATTGTTAAATTCATTCTCCCATTGATTGATGATTCAATGGCATGTGTCTTTCATGTTTTTTTATAGGTCGCTAACACTCATTTAAGTAAATGATCCCTAAAAACATTTATAGGGAGCTAACTCGGGCGAGTCGGCTCCCTATAAATGCAAGGAGGGGATTTTCTATTTATTTATATTTTTTTAAACGTTATTTCCTTACATTATTATATTCATTTAGTTAAATTTGTCAATATCTGTTATGTTATTTCTCTTTCTTATGTATAAATTAACTTATTAGATAGTAACCAATTCTCTCCCTTTTAAGAAGGCCCTCATATTGATATCAAAAAACTTCTGAGGAAATGTTTCCCTGACAACATCTTCCCATATATTTTCATTATCGGCATTAAATATTTTACTAAAAGCACCAATCAATACTGAATTTGCAACTCTTGAATTCTGCAGGGATTCAGCTACCGAATTAGCATTCACTTCATACACTTGAATACCTTTTTCCCTATATAAACGAGCGGATAAGCCGGTATAAGGTTCTGGCTTGGTACCCAATGGGTTCAGCCTCCAGGAATTAATGATGATAGTTGCATCAGAAGAAAGAAATTCACCATATCGAAGCGCTTCAACTTCTTCAGTGGCAATCATATATTGAGCTTCGCCCTTCCCTAACAAAGGGGAATACACTTTTTCACCATATTTGAGTTGAGTTATCACTGATCCACCGCGTTGAGCCATTCCATGAACTTCTGATTGACGAACATCAAATCCCTGAATAAGGAGGAATCTCGATAGTATTTCACTTGCTTTTAAAACACCGGTTCCACCCACACCGACAATAACAATACCACCAAATTTCATGATTGGTATTCCTCCTTAATTGCGTTAAACTGGCATATCTGACTACAAACACCACAAGCACGACAATATTCAGCGATAATCTGAACTCGTTCGCCATCGAGTCGTATTGCCGGACAACCTAATTGTAAGCACTTTTTACAAAGCCGACAGAGATTTGGATCTACTTGATAGAAATTTTTATTTCCTTTTTTTCGAATAAGCTGACAAGGCTCACTGAGAATAAAAACGGTTGGTCCAGAATTCTTTTTTATTACTTCCTTCAGGAGCGATCGGAAATGTAAAATATCAAATGAACTAAAATGGTGAACCTCTTTCACTCCTAAAGCTTTTACCAGCTCTTCAATGTCGAGTGCTGAGGTTTTTTCTCCCATCAAAGTTATTCCCGTTCCAGGATGATTTTGCCCCCCAGTCATTGCGGTAATGCGGTTGTCTAAAATAAAGACTATAATATTGGTTTGGTTATATACTGCATCTAAAAGAGGGCCGATCCCGCTATGAATAAATGTTGAATCACCAATTACCGCTCCAACGGTCAGTTCTGGATGAGTTAACTTGAAACCTTCAGCATTTGAAATTGATGCCCCCATACAAATACAGGAATCAATAGATGAAATTGGCGGCATAACGCCCAAGGTATAGCATCCGATATCCCCTGTAACGGTAATTTTCAGTTCGGAAAGAATCCTAAATACTCCCCGATGAGGACAACCAGCACACAATACAGGTGGCCTGGGGAAAATATATTGATTTAAATCGTCAATTGACGGTACGGGTTGAGGTACTCCAAATGCTACCTTTAGAACATCGGGGGTGATTTCACCAATTCCTGGAATTCGATTTCTCCCCTCAACCGGAATGCCGGCTGCTTTAATTTCAGTTTCCCAAAAAGGATCCAATTCTTCAACAACCACTACATTTTTAACTTTTCTGACAAAATCTGATATCGTCTGATAAGGAAGAGGATAACCAATTCCTATTTTTAATATTGAAGCTTGAGGAAATACTTCACGAACATGATTATAGAGGACTCCTCCAGTGATTATTCCAAATTGAGGGTCTCTCATTTCAATACGATTTAGATCTGATTCTTCTACCCAACCTCTTAATACCTCTAAGCGCTTTTCAAGAGCAACTCTTCGCTTTCTGGCAAATGCTGGAATCATAACATATTTTTCTGCATCTTTTTGATAAGGAAAAGGTGTAAAATGAATTCGTTCCTGAGGAAATACAACTGATCGAGAGTGTGAAACTCGGGTGGTTGAACGAATCATAATTGGAGTGTCAAATTTTTCACTTATAATAAACCCTTCCTTTGTAAAAATCCGGGCTTCCTCACTATCTGCTGGCTCTAAAAAAGGTATTTTGGCAAACTTTGCATAGTTACGGCTATCTTGCTCATTTTGAGAAGAATGCATCCCTGGATCATCGGCAACGACTATAACCAGCCCTCCTCTCACTCCTGTATAAGAAATTGTCATCAATGGATCAGCAGCAACATTTAGACCAACGTGTTTCATAGTGACTAAAACTCGTCCTCCTGCTATAGCTACTCCAGCAGCTACCTCGAGAGCAACTTTTTCATTTGGACACCACCTTGAATGGACTTCCTTATATTGACTGAGATACTCAAGAATTTCGCTACTGGGAGTTCCTGGGTAACCAGAACCAACCTGAACACCCCCTTCATAGGCACCCCTGGCAATTGCTTCATTTCCTAACATTAAGCAAGAATTATTTTTTTGCTCTTTCAATGATTTCGCTCCTTCCATCAAAACGGAAATATATAATTCAGCTAAATTTGGCTTAAGTTATTCTCCAATAATTTTTACTAGAACTCTCTTTCTTCTTTTCCCATCAAACTCACCATAGAAAATTTCCTCCCATGGTCCTAAATCCAATTTTCCATTCGTTATTGCAATCACAACTTCTCTCCCCATTATGGTTCTCTTCAAATGAGCATCAGCATTATCTTCATAACCATTGTGTTGGTATTGATTATAGGGTTTTTCTGGAGCCAATTTTTCCAACCACTTTTCAAAATCATTATGTAAACCAGTCTCATTATCATTAATAAAAACACTCGCGGTAATATGCATCGCATTACAAAGGAGTAATCCTTCTTTTACTCGGCTTTCTTCAACACAGGTTCTGACAGTTGGTGTTATGCAAGTAAAACTTCTCCGTTGTGATATTTCAAACCATAATTCCTTTCGATAGCTTTTCATAAATCCACCTCAATTTCTAAATTCTCTCTATAATTGTAACCGACCTTGACAGAAAATGAAGCATTGATTAGCATTAAGAAGCAGTTGATTTTACTCCATCTTAGGTAAGGTTCATTTATGTCTCGATGATGAAGGTGATTACCAATGGATAGGAACCAAACGAGTTTTTTATATGATATAGAATTCATGTCTGTTTCATTTTCTTACCCAGATTTGGAAGTTTTAGAAGATGTTTCTCTTCAGGTTAAAAAAGGAGAATTTCTTGCCGTTATTGGACCAAATGGAGCAGGAAAAACGACATTGCTAAAACTCATTTTAGGTCTCTTAAAACCAACTTCCGGTAAGGTGTTGGTTTTTGGGAAAAATATCAACGAACATCCCAGCATCCGAAAACAAATAGGTTATGTTCCACAAATGAGTAAAATAGACTACTCCTTCCCCATCAACGTTGAAGATTTTGTATTAACCGGCAGGTACGCGACCATTGGTCCTGGACGCCTCCCGCATAAATACGATCGCTTAGCAGTGAATGAAACTTTGGAAAAGACTGGCCTTCAATCCTTACGCAGAAAGCAAATAGGCAAATTATCTGGTGGTCAGCGACAAAGAATAATGATCGCTCGGGCTTTAATAAATAATCCTGACATGTTAATTCTCGATGAACCAACCACCGCTGTTGACCCAAAAAACAGCGAAAGTTTGTATGAACTCCTTCTCACTCTACATCAACAAAGGATTACTATCCTCACAGTTTCCCACGACATTGGTGTCATTGCCCAATATGTCGATACTATCGCCTGCGTCAATCGAAAGGTATTTGTCCATGATCGACCAGAAAAGGGGATAACCGATGAAACCTTAACAGAAATGTACGGTCGCGAAGCAGCTTTCTTCCATCATGGAATTGTTCCTCATATTGTTGTTCGAAAATCTTCACCGGTTCATTATTGCGCAGGAGAAACCACAGAAGACGTTGAAAATCAGCATAAAACCTAAGAATTCCCGCTTGTATTAAGCGCTCGATTCCAAGGAGTGATTTGAACTGGACATTCTCAGTTATACCTTTATGCAACGTGCTTTATTGGCAGGAATATTAATTGGTTCGCTCTGTGCTGTAATTGGAGTTTATGTTGTTTTAAAAGGAATGTCCTTTATGGGAGCTGGTATCTCACATGCTGCCTTTGGAGGAGTAGCCATCGGTTTTCTTCTTCAAATTGATCCGGTATTATCCTCAATTATCTTTTGTGTTGCTTCTGGTTTAGGAATTGCATATATCTCAAAAAAAAGTCGCATAAAAGAAGATACAACGATTGGAATTTTTTTTGCTAGCACAATGGCGCTTGGAATATTGATTTTCGGTCTCCTGAAAGGCGTAAATGTTGACCTATTCGGGTATTTATTTGGCAATATATTATCAGTGACTTTGAACGACCTTTATCTTGCACTTCTTGTCGAAGGGGTTGTTTTCTTCTTTGTTCTTTATTATTATAAAGAGCTCTTACTCTTGGTATTAGATCAAGAAATGGCAGAAGTAAGCGGAATTCCTGTATCGATAATATATTACTTACTGGTTAGCTTTATTTCTCTCACGATTGTCATTTCAATAAAGGTAGTTGGAATCGTTTTGGTTTCGGCTTTGCTCATCATCCCTTCAGCTGCAGCTTTACAAATCACTGATAATTTTAAAAAAGCCTTAATAACTGCTATTGTCTTTGGAGTTGCTTCGTCAGGAGGAGGACTTATCCTCTCCTATTTTTTAGACACACCATCAGGAGCAACCATAGTTCTCGTTGCAACGATTATTTTTTTGGTAACCTCTATCTTTTCATCAAAAAAGAAAGGTTAAAAGTTTCATATCTTTTTTTTCATTTCCCAAGCAAGAATTACTGCTTCAGCAACATCTTTCATGCTCTTCTGTTTATTCATACTGTATCTCTGAATCCTTCGGTAAGCTTCCTCTTCATTGATATTATATTCAGCCATTAAAAATCCCTTTGCTCTTTCAATCTTTTTCCGTGTCTCTAATTCTTCTTTGACAAATTCGCTTTCCATGAGCAAACGATAATTTTCTATAACGACGGCTGCTTGGTTGGCAATGGTTGTTAAGGTTTTGATATCGTCTTCATGAAAATCTCGTGGTTCTGAGGTATAGAGATTAAGCACACCAACTATTCTCCCCCTGACCATTAAGGGGAGGCTTACCAAGGAGCAAAGGCCCTCATTTTCAGCAATTTCTTTATTTCGGTAATAAGGGTCATTGCGCACGTCCGCTATTATCATCGGTTTTTTTTCTAAAGCAACTTTTCCAGCTACCCCTTCTCCCAATTTGATCGGCGGCTTTTTATTATAAGCTTCGCTCACCGACTGAGTTGCTTTAATTTCTAAAACTTTTTTCTTTTCATCTAGCAGCATAAGCGAACAGATATTGGATTTCATCACCTGAGCAGTGATATTCACCATAAGCCGTAGAACATCTTCAAATCCCTTATCTGATATTATTAATTGACTTATTTGCGATATGGCATCAAGTTCTTCTTTCATAATCTGCCTCCCTGGATAAAAATGCACTATAATTATATAACAGTAATGAGTGAAATAGCGTTGATATGAAACAATAAATATGTTCTTATTAGGAAAAAACCAGGGATGAGGAGGTAAGCTTTTAAAATCCCCTCTAAAAAGCAAAATCAATAATTTATGGGTGGAAATCCGTTTTATTTACGAGTTGGTGCTCAAGGATAGTAATTGTTATTTGGATTTTTTGTACCTTTCATAAAAAGATAAAAATTCCAACCTTTTTAAAGTCTTATTTCTCAGGAAAAATGAATTAAGTCGTTAGACTTTTCATTCATATAAGGAGGTATTCCCATGGAAAAGCTATTCGGAACTTTTGGTATTCGGCGAATTGTAAATGAAGTGCTCACACCGGATTTTGCATTAAAATTAGCTTACAGCTTCGGAACTTATATCAATCGAGAAATCGTTGTTGTGGGAAGAGATGCCCGAAAACACAGTGAAATGATCTATGATGCCGTTATTTCCGGCCTCCTTGCTTGTGGTTGCCAAGTGATTGAATTAGGGCTCACCGCTACTCCCACCCTTCAATGGGCTTGTCGACAATGGGATGCTTGGGGAGCAATGATTACTGCCAGCCATAACCCTCCTCAATGGAATGGCATTAAATTTATGGAAAAAACCGGTAAAGGTTTAGATCGCGAAAAGGATGTTGATGTAGAAAAAATTTTTTATTCTGAAAAATATCATTTGGTTCCCTGGACGGATGTTCCGCAAAAAACTATTAAACGAGATGTAAACGATGATTATATTCGAGCAATTGTTGCTAAAGTGAATCTCCCTCTAATCCAACAAAGCCGATTCCGAATTGTTGTTGACTGTGCAAACGGTGCGCCATGTTTGATTACCCCTCAGTTATTAAGCGATCTTGGCTGCCGAGTTGTAAGTCTCAATGCCCATCCAGATGGTCGCTTTCCAGGGAGAAATCCTGAGCCTACTCCCGATAATTTAACCGATCTTACCACTCTTATTACCCATGCATCCTTTCATATCGGTTTTGCTCAGGATGGAGACGGTGATCGCTTAATTGTGATTCGACCGAATGGCGAATTTGTTCCAGGTGACTATAGTGTAAGTTTGGTTGCCAATGAATTAGCCTCGCAGAATATCCCCGGCCCAATTGTAACAACCGTTGCGACCTCCAGTATGTTAAAGGATATTGCTATAAAAACCGGAAGGGGATTTCTTGCCACCGCTGTCGGTGACCTAGTGGTAGCCAAAGCTTTACAAGAAAATAAGGGGATTTTTGGTTGTGAAGAGAACGGAGGAATGATCTTTCCAGACTTTGTTTGGGGAAGAGACGGCGCTATAGCAGCAGCCCGAATCCTTCACATCATGGCAACCAAAGAAAAATCTCTTGATGACCTTCTGAAAGAACTTCCTCAATATTTCCAGATTAAAATGAAAAAGCCTGTTAATCCTGAGAAAAAAGAGAAAATATTGAGTGAAATAGATCGATTAACTTCGGAAGAAGAAAATCGGATTACGATTGATGGATACAAAGTTTTTTATCCCGACGGTTCTTGGCTTTTAATCCGACCTTCAGGTACTGAACCTCTCCTTCGTATCTTTGCTGAATCTCGAGATGCCGAAAGAGCTCAAGCTATTGTTCAAAAATATATAGATATCATTAATTCAATTTAATACTTGGTTTTCTTATGTAGGGGTGAAATTTATTGCACCCAATTTTGAGTATTTCAATCTCCTTCTCACCTTCTCTATTTTTTCTTTTTTCTTCTCCCCTGATGGGAGAGATTCAGGATGAGGGTGGCAACTATTTTCATTCTCATCTGGCGCTGCCATGCAGTGTGAAGGATTATCCAAAAAATACCATCAAATGAATTCCTCCATTGAGGGGGGTTAGGGGAGTGTCTTTATAAAATAATGTAAGGAATTAACTAATACAATTCACGTATTCAAGGACATACGGATTCATTTTTTTCTCATTTTCAATCGTTGTTTCCGGGCCGTGACCAGGAAAAACTCTGGTTTCATCATCAAAACATTGCATGATCATGGTCAGGGATTCAAGGATCTCCTGAAATGAACCCCCCGGATGATCGGTTCTTCCTATTGAACCAGAAAAAAGTGTATCTCCGCAAAAAAGCCATTTTTGTTTAGGAAAGGATAAACACATACTTCCCGGTGTATGGCCAGGACTATGATAAAAGTAAACTTCTTCATCAAACAGTTCAAAAAGTTCTTTTTTTCCTCGAATTAGAATATCCGGTTCAGGCGATTGATAAGGTCGAAAAAATTCTACCGATAAGTTTAGATCAGGGTGGTTAAGATAGGCCACATCAGCTTCATAAACTATTATCTTGGCAAAGGGAAAATAGTTTTTAAAAAAATCATTTCCGTTAATATGATCAAAATGACCGTGGGTATTAATAATATATCTTAAAGTTAAATTTTTAGAAGTTATGAATTCGACCAACTCTTGAGAAGGGCCACCAGGGTCAATGAGGAGAGCTTCATTGCTATTATAAAGACAGTAACAATTGGTCATTAAATCACCGAGGGTATAGACTTCGACTCTTACATTGTTACTCATGCTTTTCTCCTTTCCTTGCTATCAAGCAAAATCGTCACTGGACCATCGTTGCTCAATTCAACTTGCATCATCGCTCCGAAAACCCCTTCAGCAATGGTTATATTCTGATCACGCAGATTTTGAGCGACTTGATCATAAAGTTTCTTGGCTTCTAGGGGTGCTGCCGCTTCATCATAACTCGGTCGAAGCCCTCTTCTACAATTTCCATAAAGAGTAAATTGTGATATAAGGAGAATCTCGCCTTGGATTTCCTTTAGACAGATATTCATTTTTCCTTGAACATCATCGAATATTCGAAGCTGAGGAATTTTTCTCACCATAAAATCTATGTCTAGTGAATTATCGTTTTTACCAACTCCTAAAAATACCACCATTCCTTTCCCAATTTTTCCAACTATCTTCCCGTCAATTAAAACTTGTGCTTTGTTCACTCTTTGAATAAGCGCTTTCACCGTAAACCAAATATTCCTCCTCTTCGTACACTCCTAACATTGGAAACCTTTTTTATTTCACGAAATAAATTATCAAGCTCAACTTTATTTTTTACCGATATTACTAAATATATACGAGCATCGTTCATCATAGAATGAGCATGGACTGATCGAATACTTACACCATAATTGGCTACTGTATTGGTAATATCCACCAGAAGCTTTGGGCGATCCAAAGCATCAACAACCAAACCAGCATCGTAAAAGCGGCCATAATTTTCATCCCATTCTGCCTCCACTAAACGCTCTTCATCTTGGGTCAATCTAACTAAATTATGGCAATCAAGTCGATGAATAGTAATGCCTTTCCCCAGAGTTACATAACCGACAATTTTATCGCCAGGAATTGGAGTACAACAACGAGCTAACTTAACAGCCAAACCAGTCGCTCCTTGAATGATAACCCCATCTCCACTGGTTTGAGCAGTTTTTTTTGTATCTGCTTTTCTTCGAGTTTGAAAACGTTTTCGAATATCAAATGGAACAACTTTTCCAATAAATTGATGAATGGTAAGTCGTCCTTCTCCGATTATAACATGCAAATCCTCAATTGTTTTATAGTTATTTGCTTCCATAAACTCGGTAATTTTAGCATTCACCAGGTTTTGTTCTTCTGGAGTAAGCGAAAACTTTTCCAGCTCTCTCTCCATAAATAATTTTCCTCTTTCTCGATTGGTTTCTCGATTCTTTCTGCGCAGAAATGCTCGGATTTTATTTCGAGCCGCAGGAGTTTTTGCTATTCTCAACCAGTCTAGGCTAGGTCCAGAAGAGGAACGGGAAGAAATAATTTCTACAATGTCTCCGCTTTTTAGTTCATAATCCAGTGGGACAATCTGCTTATTCACTCGCGCTCCAATGCAGTTATTCCCCACTTCAGTATGAATTAAATATGCAAAATCGATTGGACTTGAACCTTTGGGAAGTTTTTTTAAATCTCCCTTGGGTGTAAAAACATAAACTTCATCATCAAAAAGGTCAATTTTGAGGCTTTCCACAAATTCATGGGTGGTTCTCAGGTCTTGTTGCCATTCCAATATTTGCCTTAACCAAGCCATGCGTTCATTAAAGGCATCAGCCGAATCGGCGGATTTCCCTTCTTTGTACCTCCAATGGGCAGCAATTCCATATTCAGCAACATGATGCATTTCTTTGGTTCGGATTTGAATTTCCATTGGAACTCCACCAGGACCGATTACCGTGGTATGAAGTGATTGGTACATATTCGATTTGGGGAGAGCAATATAATCTTTAAACCTTCCCGCAACCGGCACCCAAAGAGAGTGTATCAGTCCTAATACTGCATAGCACTCTTCAACAGTATTGGTTATTACTCGAAGAGCAATTAAATCATGTAGATCTTCAAGGCTTACATTTTGACGATTGATTTTCAAATAAATACTATAAATGTTTTTCAAACGGCTTTGGATTTCTACAACTAAATTGGCTTGTTGAATCCTTTGAGAAAGCTTTTCTGTCGCTTCCTGGATTTGTTTTTCACGGTGATCTCTAATTTTTTCAATACCTTGTTGGATATTACAGTAAGATTCTGGATCAAGAAAATAAAGACTTAAATTCTCCAATTCGGTCTGAATCATACCAATACCAAGACGATGTGCGATTGGGGCAAAAATTTCCAAGGTCTCTCTTGCTATCAACTCCTTTTTGTCCCGGTATTGGAATTTTAAAGTTCTCATGTTGTGAAGACGATCAGCTAATTTTATAATAATGACCCGAATATCTTCAGCCATTGCTACAAAGAGACGTCTATAATTTTCTATTTGTTCTTCCTCTTTGGAAGTAAAATGAAAACCAACATTTAACTTGCTTACTCCTTTCACTAAAAGAGTTATTTCTTTTCCAAATATTTCACCAACTTGAATTTCTGTCGATTTGGTATCTTCCAACACATCGTGAAGCAAAGCAGCGGCAATAGTGCTGTCATCCATTCGAAGGTCGGCAACAATGTGAGCTACTGATAAAGGATGAATTATATAGGGCTCGCCCGAAAGGCGACTCTGTCCGGTGTGAGCAGCTAATGAGTAATCATAAGCTTTTTTTATCAGTTCTCGGTCGCCATTGGGGTTATATGAATCAATTTTTTCTTGAAGTGATTCAAGAGTTATAGCTTTTGAAAAAATACTATTTATTTCTTCCTCATTACGAAGCATATTTCCCTCCCTTTTTTTTCAGAAAGAAAGGTGTGAGCTTCTTAATTAATTATCATAAAATACAAAATATGATAAACCCAGACTCACCACGTCACTTTGTGACATCCCCCACCAACGAAGTAGGTGGATCAGATTGTCACGTCTTCTAGCCAAAGAATGGTTCAACACCATGCAATAACGGTTTTAGATAAGCATTATCACTCTCATCACTAACTTCTCCCATTAAGTGAGAAGGGAAAATTTGGTCAGTCTAACTTAATCAAAGAGTAAACCTGATATTTATCGATAGCTTTTCTCCCCTGTAAAGACTCTAACTCTATTAAAAAGGCGATTCCGGCGATCTCTCCGCCGGCTTCCTCAATCATCTCACACACGGCACGGACTGTCCCACCTGTTGCCAACAAATCATCGATAATCACCACTTTTTGATTTTTTTCTATGGCATCCAGGTGCATTTCCAGGGTGGCACTGCCGTATTCCAAATCATAAGTCTTTGATCTAACTGCTGCAGGTAACTTTCCCTTTTTTCGAACCGGTACAAATCCGGCATCCAAAAGATAGGCAACGACAGAACCTAAAATAAAACCTCGGGCTTCTATCCCAACAACGATGTCCACTTCTTGATCTTTAAAAAGATGATAGAGCGAATCGACAGCTTGGCGAAAAGCATCATGGTTTTTTAATAAAGTTGTTATATCTTTAAATTGAATTCCAGCTTTTGGGAAATCAGGAATATTACGAATAATAGAGGCTAAATCCATTTCTTTCATCCCTTTCATTTTTTTATTCGCCAATCCATAATCTTTAAATAAGGCTGATCCCAATATCCTTTACGAACTTCAAATATTAAATCGATCAGTGAGCTTGAAGCTAAATCAGATACATTCTCGCTCCGAATCATTGCATCAATACGATGTTGTCTCATTTTATTATTCTGCATAAGAACTAATTCCAACCGCTGTCGGTTTTTTCCCGAATACCACCTTTCATTGACAATAACATCTGAAGAAACAAACAATGGATTCGGATTTTTTTCTCCAAAAGGTTCCAGTTTTTTTAACCATAGCATAAACTGTGAATCAACATCAGCCATGGTTACCTGAGCATCTACAACTATACCATTTTTTTCTTTCAGCATCTTTACTCGTTCACCGAATAATTCATTTAATCGCTGTCGGAAAGTATCCAGATTATCTAAAGAAATTTTGAGACCAGCAGCCATTTCATGGCCTCCATACCGAATGAGTAATGATGAGACTTTTTCCAAAGAATCAGTAATATTAAATCCTAAAATACTTCTTGCTGAACCAACGGCGACAGAATCGTTTTCACTCAGTACAATTACCGGCCGTAATAGGCGTTCGCTTAACCTGGAAGCAATTATTCCTAAAACGCCAGTACTCCAGTTCTTTCCAGAAACCACTACGATTTCATCTTTCATTGCTTCCTGATTATTTTTGTCTTCGATCAAGCTTGAAAAAACTTTCGTTTCTTCTTTTTGTCGCTTTTGATTATACTCATTAAGAAGCTTGGCTTGTTGCAGAGCGTCATGATAATTATCACTAATCAAAAGTTCAAATGCCGCCCTTGGGTCTTCTACTCTCCCGGCAGCATTTAAACGAGGGGCAATAATATAACCAATCTGCTCTGATTGTATGTCTTTATTACTAAAACCAACCACTTCTATAAGCGCTTGCAAGCCACAACCCGGATTTTGATTAATTTTCTTCAAACCATATTTTACTATAACCCGATTCTCATCCAATAATGGGACGACATCTCCAACTGTTCCTACACAAGCTAGAGAAATAAATTCTTCAATAGGAGAAAGGGTCATTCCCCGATATATGGCATATTCGTGCGCTAAAGCTAAGGCTACTCCGGCTCCAGATAAAGGAAGGATTATTTTTTTATCATTCCAATCCCAGGTAGAAACCAGAACATCGGCATCAGGTCTCTCCTCGGGGTGGGGAACGTGATGATCGGTTATAATAATTTTTATTCCTTTATTTTTTAATATACTGACTCCTTTGATATCTTTTATCCCAGAGTCCACAGTAATAACCAAATCGGGATTCATTTTGATTATATTTTCTACAGCTTTTTCAGATAAACCATACCCTTCATGAAAACGACTGGGGATGTAAGTTTCCACGTAAGGAGTTATTTTTTTTAAAAAAAGAAATAGTATCGCACAAGCAGTTAATCCATCAGCATCATAATCACCAAAAATAAGGATTTTCCCATTTCCTTTAATAATTGCGTCTATTAGCAAAACAGCTTTTCTGAGGTCGGGTAGAGAACGAAGGTTATCCAGAGAGGACAGGTCGGGGTCTAAAAATGACTGAGCCTGGTTAGGGGTAATAATACCCCGATTCATAAGGACTCGCGCAATCGAGATTGGCGAACAGAGGCTGCCTGCTAAATGTTTCAAACAGCCTCTGTTTACTTTTCGGATCTGCCATTTCCTCTGATTCAAATAGTTTACCTCCTCAGAGGTTTTTTGACTTCCCACTCATAAAAAAGCATCGCAGCTACAAATATTGAAGAAAAAGTTCCGAATAACAAACCCATAAGCATCGTAAGAGCAAAGGGTTGCAACATTTTTCCTCCAAAAAAATAAAGGATTATAACTGCAATTATTGTAGTGGTTCCAGTCATTATAGTTCTCGAAAGGGTTTCATTGAGACTGGTATTGATAAGGGTTTTGGCGTCTTCTCGCTTGCGGTAGTTTAATCGTTCACGAATCCTATCCATAACCACAATAGAGTCATTAATCGAATATCCTAAAACTGTGAGAAGGGCTGCTAATATAGTAGTGTCAAATTCAATATTTAATAATGCTACCAACCCCAAAGTCATAATACCGGTATTGGCTAACGCTAAAACTGATGTTACAGCTGGCCGCAATTCAAAACGTATTCCAACATATATCAAAATTCCTATAATAGAAAAAATGAGAGCCAAATAGGCCGCTCGCCTTAATTCACTGCCAACCGTTGGTCCAACTTCTTCATTTCGAACTATTTTTAGTTCACCAATTTGATTTTTTAAGGTATCAGTAAGTTGATTTCTCTGGTCCAAAGTTAGCTGAGGTGTTCGGATGGCAACTTCATTGTCTGAAAATCTTTGAATGGTGCTTGCTGAAAGATCGAATTCGTCTAATACCTCCCGAACTTGTTCAGCGGTTACTTCTTGGGTAAAATGGTATTGAAGAAGTGTTCCACCACGAAAGTCCACACCATAATTTATACCACGGATTAATCCAACCACAGTAAGTATGATAAAAATGATACAAATTATATAAGGTAATTTCCGATGATCAACAAAATTAAAATTTGGTTTTACAAATATCTCCATATCGGGTCCCTCCACATCCTACGATTTAATTGTTGGTTTTGGTGCGAGATAATCAATCAGCACTCTTGTCACCCATATTCCAGTAAACATACTACAGATGATACCTAAGGTGAGAGTAATTCCAAATCCACGCACCGAACCCGATCCAATAAAGAACAACAACGCAGCGGCAATAATGGTGGTTATGTTCGAGTCAAGAATGGTTCGGAATGCCTTATCAAAACCAGCTTGAATTGCTGCTCTCCATGTTTTTCCAGCACGATATTCTTCTTTGATTCTTTCAAAAATTAAAACATTCGCATCAACCGCCATGGCGATGGATAAGATAAATCCTGCAATACCTGGCAAAGTAAGAGTCGCCTGTAAAACAGAAAGCAAAGCTAATGTAAACAGTGCATAACATACTAAAGCAATATCAGCAAGAATTCCTAACCAACCGTAGTAGAGGAACATAAAAATAAATACAAATATACCGGCGATTATTGCTGCTCTTAATCCACTAGTAATTGAGTCTTTTCCAAGGGATGGCCCAACCGAGCGTTCTTCAGCAACAACCACTTTAACCGGAAGGGCACCAGCTCTTAATAATATAGCTAAATTTTGGGCTTCATCCAGAGTAAACTGACCAGTAATTTGAGCATCACCTTGGAGAATAGGTTCCTGAACAACTGGATTGGATATTAAATTCCCATCAAGATAAATGCCAATTGGTTTCCCAACATTGGTGGTAGTAGCCTGACCAAATAGCTTTGCTCCCTCATCATTAAAAGATATAGAGACTGTTGGTCTTCCAAAACGGTCATATTGAACTTGAGCATTTTTAAGTGTTGCTCCGGTTAGTAGAGTTTTTCCAGTTTCATCTTTAAATTCCAACAAAGCAGTTTGTCCAATAATCTCCACTGCTCTTTGGGGATCGGCAATTCCTGGAAGCTGAACTAAGACTCTTTTTTCACCCTGTCGGAGAATTAATGGTTCAGCTACTCCTAATTGGTCTATTCGATTTCGAACAATTTCAACCACTCGTTTCACTGAATCTTCATCTAGGGGAGCTTCTGGAGTATCAACACACTCTAAAAGGATATGGGACCCTCCTTTCAAGTCCAAACCCAAACGAATTTTTTTCTCGACAGGAAATACTGAAATAATAGCCAAAACGACTAAAGCGATGGTAATGATTAATCTCCAGGGAAAATCTTTCCAATTCTTTGTCAAAATATCCTGCCCCCTTTAACCAATTTCTTTTCCTTTTTTACTTTTTCGTAGAAACTGCTGATTTGACAAAACGGATATTGACTCCCTTGGAAACTTCGAGGGTGATTTCATCATCGGACACCTGAATCACGGTACCATGAATTCCTCCAATGGTAACTACATGATCTCCCTTCTGTATGCTACTGATCAAATCTCTCTGAGCTTTTTGTTTTTGCTGTTGTGGTCGAATGAGCAAAAAGTAAAATATAACGATGATGAAAATGAGTGGAAGCAGTTGTGTAAACATGCTACCCGCTGGTGCGGCTGCCGGTGCGGCACCACCAGTTGCAGCGCCGCCAGTTGAAGCATACGCTATTGAGGTAAAGAAACCCATATTCAAATCACTCCTTTAAAAATTTGTTTTATGTATTTACAATCTGTCCCTGGAAGCGTGCTAAGAGATCAGATGATAAATCTTGAAAAGAACCGTTTAAAATGGCCTTACGAATGCGATTCATTAACTCTACCATAAAAAAAAGATTGTGTATAGTAGCCAGTTCAGCCGCTAAAATTTCTCCGGCTTTAAACAAATGACGCAAATAAGAACGAGAAAAATTTTGACAGGTATAACACTGACAATGGGGATCAATTGGGTTGGAATCTCGAGAATATTCTAATCGGTCGATATTCATTCTTCCCGACCAGGTTAGTAATGCTGAGTTTCTCGCATTCCTGGTTGGCAGAACACAATCAAACATATCGATTCCTCTCATCACCCCTTCAATGATACTATCAGGTGATCCCACACCCATAAGGTACCGAGCTTGCGATTTTGGTAAGTAAGGTTCTACCTCATCAATTATTGAATACATAATCGGTTTTGGTTCTCCGACACTCAATCCTCCAATGGCATACCCATCAAAACCAATATTTACAGTTTCTTCGGCACTGTATCTTCTCAACTCGGGAAGAGTCCCTCCTTGAAGAATCCCAAATAACATTTGTGAGTCTGATTGAAATGCTTCCCGACATTTTTTCGCCCACACCAGTGTTCGGTTAGTACTAGTCTTGACTTGAAAATCATTCGCTGGGTAGCCAACGCATTGATCAAGAATCATAACCACATCAGCACCAATGTCTTGCTGAATTTGCATTGATGTTTCAGGAGTAAAATTGTGAAGAGACCCATCTAAATGAGACCGGAAAAGAGCTCCTTGGTCATCAATTTTTACTAAACCAGAAAGACTGAAGATTTGGAAACCACCACTATCGGTGAGTATAGAACCATCCCACGACATAAAACGATGCAGACCACCCATCTCGCCAATCAAATCTTCTCCCGGACGGAGATGGAGATGATAAGAATTGCCCAACAACATTTTCACTCCAATAGCTTTTAAACGATCAGGAGCCATGGCTTTTACTGTTCCTTGAGTCCCAACCGGCATGAATACCGGGGTCGGAATATCGCCATGTGCGGTATGAAGTATTCCCACTCTGGCTTTTGTTTTTTCATCCTGATGCAAGAACGTAAAAGATTTCATGAGTATTGATTTCTCCTTTATTCAAATAAGCACGAATTGGTTGATGGATTTTTATGGTTAAAAACTTTATAAATTATACTTTTATATTATGAAAGTTGCATCTCCAAAGCTAAAAAAACGATAACGTTTTTCAATGGCTTCTTGATAAGCGGTTTTCATCAGTTCTGTTCCTGCAAAAGCACAAACCAGCATAAAGAGAGTGGAACGTGGAATATGAAAATTTGTGATCATGGCATCAATTATTTGAAATTGAAATCCTGGATAAATAAAAATATCAGTTTCTCCACTTTGTTCAACTATTCTTCCATGCTGATGATAAACTGATTCAAGAACACGAACGACCGTTGTCCCAACTGCGATCACTCGACCTCCATTATTTTTGGTCTCTCGAATCATCTCTGCCGTCATTCGGTTTAGCTGGTACCACTCGCTGTGCATTTGATGTTCTTCAATAATTGGAGTCTTCACTGGAAAAAAAGTTCCCAGACCAACATGAAGAGTAATCGAAGCAAATTGAATACCTTGAATTTTGAGCGTATCAATAAGTAACTGAGTAAAATGCAGTCCAGCTGTTGGGGCTGCAACCGAACCCTTCTGTTTTGCGTATATCGTTTGGTATTCTTCTAACTTTACGTTTGGAGTCTTAATATATGGCGGTGTTGGTGTCGCTCCAAAATTAAAAAATATTTCGTCTTCTTTTTCGGGGGGAAAAGAGGGACGAAGAAGCCACCAATCCTTTTCTCTTTCTTCCACCTGCCAAAAAATTTCTGGGTGCCCCGGAAGGGAGAGAATGGTTCCTTCTTTAATCCGTCGGGAATGATTAAGCATACAAGCCCAAAGCCCTTGGCGTCGATGCAGAAAAAGGAGTTCGATTTTCCCACCGGTTGGATTTTTTTTTGTAAAAAAACGGGCTGGAATCACTCGAGAATCATTGATGACAACAAGGTCTTTCGGTTTCAAATAATGGCCTAAATCGAAAAATCTGCGATGCTCAATATTTTGAGAGAGGCGATTGATGACCATTAATCGGCATTGATCTCGCGGAATAACCGGCCGCTGGGCGATGAGTTCGTTAGGAAGATGAAAATCAAATTGATCAGTTAAAATCATTTAAAACGAGCCTTTTTTATTTCACAACCAGGAAAATAATGAAACAATATTTCCTGATAGGAATACCCTTTCATAGCCATTCCCCTAGCGCCCCACTGGGAGAGGCCAACCCCATGTCCATAACCTTTCCCCTTAAATAAGTAAACGGTATTGGTACGATAATTGGTTTTAGGATTATTATAAATATTATGAACTTCTTTTTCTTTTAATTCCTCTTTAGAGTTAGAAGGAGATGTTTGGTTGGTTTGTCCTAAATTTGATTTCTGTCTCTCTTGTTCCCGAAGACTTAAAAAAGTTAAGATATCGTCCAGGTTCCAATCTTTATCTAACATTTCCCGATAGCCCGGATCTTCATCGTCATGGCATGAATTATCTGAAATAAGAGGCGAAGGCAATGGAGTCGCTTTGGGCATTGGTGTTGGTCTGGACTGAATAATGGTTTTGGTAATAGGAGTGAGTTGAAAAAAGGTACTGGGAAGCCGGTCGTAACCCAGGGCTTCGCGAACCTTGCTCGCTGGAATTCGGTATCTCTTCAGTGTGGTCTGAATTAATAATTCTCTTACTCGATGGCTTCCGGAGTTTGGTTGTGCTTGAACATCAACAATCGTACCCTGAATAAAGCCGGCTTTTTGTAAAGACCGATTCAATTCCTCCGAGCTGATTTCCAACTCCCACTGGGCGTTAGGAGAGTCGCTTTCCCAGGGAGATTCAACACTCACCAAGTAAGGAACACTTCTCCCCCAAACATTTTGTGCTGAATCGGTATATCCACCACTCTCAGAGTGGAAACAAACTCCTGCTGGTTGACCTTGGTAAATAAGAATCAAGCCTTTTATAGTATCTATTAGTTTATTGGTAATAGGATCTTCAGCACTCACTCCTCCATAAACCTGGCAATGCGACGAAGCACAAAAATCATAACCTTGATCACGGTGACGCGCTAAGTTTTTTACAGCATAAGTACGAGCAGTAACAATTTGAGCTTTTACGGCTTCTTCGGGCCAATGTGGATTTATCTCCTTCTTAATCGTTCCTCGAATATAATCATCTAAATAAAGATGATTAATGACAGTCAGGTTTCCGTTCACACTTTTTAAAGTCAAAGAACCTCTATAAGGACGATCGTTTACCAAAATAAAACCTTTACCCTGGGTTGTAACTCGAAAAACCGAAGATACCAGTTTTTTCTCTTCCCAAATCACTTTATTCTTGCTGGTTCCAAAAGACAATTGCTCCTGGGCTGATATCGAATAACCTTTTTCATCAATTATAACTTTCAATCCAGCAGTAGAAGAAAGCACAACCTCGGATCTTCCATTGACAATACAAACTGTCACAACCGGTTCATTTTGGGCACGAACAGCTTCACCAGTAAAGAAAAATAAAAGAAATAAAAACATCAAGGGAATAATTGTTTTCTTTTTATTCATCCTGTCTTACCGCCTAAAGATTGAGAATATAATTGTTAATATGATGCTGATGATTATGCAGGTCACCCAGGGGAAATAAAAGGTAACGTTTCCTTTTTTTACAATAATGTCACCCGGAAGCCTTCCTAAACGCTGAAGAATTGGTATTTTTGGTAAATACATCATGATTAAACCAATTATGATTAAAATCACACCAATAATTAAGATGGTTTTTGCCCAAAAAGAAATTTCCATATTCGTTTTTTGTCTCCCTCCCACAAGCTGAAAAGGCAACCACAATATTTCTGTCGATAAAGGTTTAATTCGATTGAGCGATCTCTGCTATTTCGATATAAGGGTTGGAAGTTCTTTTTTAAAAAAATCATATCTACATTATTCGCTATTTGTTCACCAACTAGAAAAATATTTTTCTGATTCTGATAAGGGCTGATAGTAAGAGTCGTTGAAAAATATTGAAATGAGTTCTTTTTTCCCCATTCTGCAACTTTTTTTAATCGTAGACGGTAGCATCCATTGCAACGATTGATTTCTGAGGAAATTGATTGAAAATAATCCATAGGTTGGTAAGGAAAAGGGGTTATGCCCCTCTGTCCGGTAGTTTCTATATATCGGTAAAAATTTTCTTCTCTCCGACAATATTCATCATAGGGATGGATATTGGGATTATAAAAAAGAAAGGTGACCTCCCACCCTTCTTTTTCAAGCTCTTCATACACTCCCGCCGCACAAGGTCCGCAACAAGTATGAAGAAGAAGCTGCGGTTTGCTCATAATAACTTTTTCCCTTTAATATATTGATGGCCTTGAGGAGTGATCATTCTTCCTCGAGGAGTACGAATCAGCAATCCAACCTTAATTAAAAATGGCTCATAGACTTCTTCGACTGTGGCAGTATCTTCACCTAACATCATTGCTAAGTTGTTGATTCCCACTGGTCCTCCATGGTAGTGATCCATTAAAATCTTCAATAAATTTCGATCCATGCGATTAAGACCCATATCGTCAATTTCAAGACATTCTAAGGCGTCTCTTACCAATTGTTTGTCAATCGCTGATTTTCCGTAATATTGGGCAAAATCTCTAACTCTCTTTAAAATTCTATTGGCAATTCGTGGTGTCCCACGAGACCTTTTGGCAACCTCGTCAGAAGCATCATGATCAATCGGAATGTTCATAACCGATGCTGAGCGAAGAACAATAGCCGATAAATCACCTTGATTATAAAAATCGAGTTTTTCAATGATACCAAATCGGTTTCGTAGTGGCGCACTCAAAAGACTGATGCGGGTCGTTGCTCCAATAAGTGTGAATGGAGGTAAATTAATTCTTACGCTTCTTGCACCTGGCCCTTTTCCAATTAAAATATCCAAAGCAAAATCTTCCATAGCACTGTAAAGAATTTCCTCACAAACTCTTGGGAGTCGATGAACTTCATCGATAAATAATATATCCCGATCTGATATTGTAGTCAGAATTGAGGCAACATCTCCTGAACGAGTTAAGCTAGGGCCGGATAAATAGCGAATCGCTGAGTTCATTTCGTTGGCAATAATTGATGCTAAAGTCGTTTTTCCTAAACCTGGAGGACCATAGAGAATAACATGGTCTAAAGACTCATCTCGAGCTAACGAAGCTTGAATAAAAACGTTGAGATTTGCCCTTACTTTATCCTGACCGACAAACTCGCTCAGTCTTTTGGGTCGTAAGGATACATCATCATCGGTATCCCTTAAAAAGGGGATGAAATCATTTGGCTTTGGAACATCGTTCATTTCAAACCACCTATTTTACCCAATGCCTTTTTTAAAAGAGCCTCGGTATCGTCAAATAAAGCTTGGTCCTCTTGCCAGAGAATATTCAAAACACCCTCAATTTCACCAGCAGAATATCCCAAACCAGAAAGAGCTGTTTTAACCTCTTTCCAGGTTTTAGTTACCTTCGGTGTAGTAGTTGCAATAAAGTCAACCTTACCTAAACGAG
>Ga0334890_1002377_pt1 | contig 21852 bp, 17 predicted proteins | sample GraSluR1_MG_3_FD_207220 | JGI IMG/M metagenome (GOLD analysis project Ga0334890, IMG submission 207220) | Sludge microbial communities from methane-producing bioreactor in Wageningen University, Netherlands - Granular Sludge_31_08-R1 | ecosystem: Engineered > Bioreactor > Anaerobic >... | reverse complement strand
CGATGATCTCGATGCCCTTGCCGACAGGGGTGCGGAAGTGGCCGGCGCCATGCACAAGGTCACACTGGTAGAGGTAATAGGGGCGCACGCGCATGTAGGTTAGTTTGTGCACCAGTTCACGTTGGATATTGACACAGTCGTTTATGCCTGCCAGCAGAACGCTCTGGTTGCCCAGCGGGATGCCGGCGCGGCTGAGATGGTCGCAGGCTTCCGCCAGTTCAGCGGTGATCTCGTTGGGATGATTGACATGGATATTCAGCCACAGCGGGTGGTATCTGCCCAACATCTCGGTCAGTTCAGTGGTGATGCGCTGGGGTAGAAACACGGGGATACGGCTCCCGATGCGGATGATTTCGATATGTTTAATGGCGCGCAGTTGTTTGAGCAAAGATTCCAGGCGGCTGACACCGAAACTGAGCGGATCACCGCCGGAAAGGACCACGTCACGGATGGCAGGTGTGCTTTCCAGGTAGTCCAGCTGGGCTTCCAATTCGTCACCGGAAAATGTTTGGTGGGGGTTGCCGACAATGCGTGAGCGGGTGCAGTAGCGGCAGTAGGTGGCGCATTGGGTAGTGACCAGCATCAGGGCGCGGTCAGGATAACGGTGCACCAGGCCCGGTACGGGTGAATGCAGGTCTTCTGCCAGTGAATCTTCCATTAATCCCCCACCATACACCAATTCACGGCTGGTGGGGATGACTTGCTGGCGAATGGGGTCATGCGGGTCTTGCGGGTTGATGAGAGACGCAAAATACGGCGTCACTTCCACGCGGAAGTGATCGGGTGTGTCAAGCGCTTTTTTTTCTGAATCACTCAGGGGAAAGACCTGTTCAAATTCTTCGACCGTACGAAGCCGGTTGCGCATCTGCCAGCGCCAATCATTCCAATTGTCATCAGAAACCGTCTGGAAAAAAGGCGCGCGTTTGGAGGGAAAGTCAAGATGGCTCATTGGTGTTCCTTTTTTCTACGCCCCTGGCAAAGGTTCTGTCTGCCGGAGGGAGCAGGGATGAAGTAAGGTGATTTGGTACCCTTCTAATTATACCCGTAAGTGCTTTTTTTGCCCCGTCCGTTGGCGAATAGTGGGTCAGTCGCTGGTTGTAAGAAGGTAGTTTGCGATGCGGTAATTAAGGGGAAAACAGGGATTATATAAAAAGTATATAAGAAAACAAAGAACCACTTGTCGTAATGAGTGCCTGTGATATAATAATAGCGTGATAATTTAGCACTCAACGCATGAGAGTGCTAAAAAGAAAGCAAAATTGCGGCAATGATGAACCAGGAACTGACCGAACGACAACGATACCTGCTGACCCTCATCATCCAGGATTATGTTAGAAACGTGAATCCGGTAGGGTCAAAATATCTGGTAAGTGAATACCAGCTTAAGTTCAGTTCAGCCACCATTCGCAATGAGCTGGCACGGCTGGATGAACTGGGTTTGATCCGCCAACCGCACACCTCTGCGGGGCGCGTGCCGACCGAAGAAGGCTACCGCTATTTTGTCACCAACATATTGAGTGACACGGAATTGCCCAGCAGTGTGCGCCAGACGATCGCTCATCAGTTCTACCAGATGCCCTATGACGTGGATCAATGGCTGCGATTGGCAGCTTCGATCCTTGCCCATCAATCACGCGCAGCATCACTGGTAACGGCTCCGCACCCACAAGAAGCGATCTTCAAGCATTTGGAGTTGATTGCTACGCGCGGACGGCAGGTTCTGATGATCCTGGTGCTGCAGGGCGGTGAGGTTGATCAGCAGTATTTGATCGTAGACGAAACTGTGCCGCAACCCGAACTTTCACAAACAGCGCAACGGCTTACCAACCGCTTTTCAGGCGCGACCGAGCAGCGCATGCTGCGAGAGCTGCCATTGTTGAGCGGATTGGACACACAGATCGGTCACCTGGTGGTAGAAGAGATGCGCGCTGTCAACCGCACCCGCATGGGTGAGGTTTATCTGGATGGTATCTCGCATGTGTTGGAAGAACCAGAATTTGTCGACAGCGAAGATGCGCGTACAGCCATCCGTGCGCTGGAAGAGCGATCAATTTTGCAGGATCTGCTGGAAAGCTCTTACTCCGTGAATGATATCGGCGGGGTGCAGGTGCTGATTGGTGGTGAAGGAACGCGCGACGAGCTACGGCAATGCTCCCTGATCCTGACGCATTACGGCAGCCCGGGTGATGTAACCGGTATGCTGGGCGTGATCGGACCGATGAGAATGGCCTACGGCCGCAGTATTTCAACCATCCGATTTTTGTCATTCCTGCTCAGTGATCTGGTGAGAGGGCTGCTGTCAGAGGAAGTGCAATAATAATGATTTTAATGAGGTGTAAACGGACATGACCAGGAAAAAAGAACAGGCAACCAACATGAAGAGCGACAAAGCAGAAGAAAACCTGGCTGAACAGGACATCCCAATCGAAGGGGAGGTATTACAAGGTGAGGTGATTGCTCAAGAAGAAAGTGATGAAAAGGATTTGATTCAACAAATGAAGGTAGAAAATGAAAAGCTGATTTCGGCACTCGAAGCCGAAAGAGAGCAAAGCGAACAATATTTGAAGAACTGGCAATACAGCCAGGCTGAACTATTAAATTATAAAAAGCGTATTGAGAAAGACCAGCAGGCTCATCGCGAATGGGTCAAAGCAGATTCTCTGCAGTTGTATATCGACATTCTGGATGATATTGAACTGGCGTTGAAAACCGCTGCCAAAGATGCGAATGCCGCAGAATGGTCCAAAGGCATTGAATTGATCCAGCGCAAGATGCTGGGTGTCCTGGAAAAAGAAGGCGTCACCCGCATTGGTACCGACAACGGATTTGACCCGATGTTGCATGAGGCGGTCAGCAGCGAACCTCATCCAGAGTATGAGTCTGGCGAGATCATTGAAGTTTTACAACACGGTTATTGTATTAACAATCGGACCCTCCGCCCTGCGCGGGTGAGAGTGGCGATCTAATAGAAGAAAACAATTTGGAGGATTTATTAACATGGCAAAAATCATTGGTATTGACTTAGGAACAACCAACTCTGTCGCGGCTGTGATCAGCGGCGGCGAACCGGTCGTCATCCCGACCGCAGAAGGCGAGCGCTTGCTGCCTTCGGTCGTGGCGGTTAGCAAAAATGGCGAACGTCTGGTGGGGCGCCCCGCGCGCAACCAGGCTGTTATCAACCCGGAAAACACCATTTACTCGATCAAACGCTTCATGGGGCGTAAATTCGATGATCCTGAGGTGCAGCGCGCGATCAGCCGTGTGCCCTACAAGGTCAGCAAAGCGCCCAATGGTGACATACGCGTGGAATTAGGCGGAAAATCCTATTCGCCGCCTGAGGTTTCTGCTATGATTTTGGGTAAATTGAAAACCGACGCAGAAGCCTATCTGGGCGAGCAGATCACACAGGCTGTGATCACCGTCCCGGCTTACTTCAACGACGCTCAGCGTAATGCCACCAAAGATGCCGGCAAGATTGCCGGGCTGGAGGTTTTGCGTATCATCAACGAGCCGACGGCTTCTTCCCTGGCGTACGGCCTTGATAAAGATGAGAAAAGCGAGATCATCGCTGTGTACGACCTGGGCGGCGGCACATTCGACGTGTCTATCCTCGATGTGGGTGACGGCGTATTTCAGGTGCGCTCCACCAGCGGTGACACCTTCCTGGGTGGTGACGACTTTGACATGCTGATCGTTGACTATCTGTTGGAAGTATTCAGAAAAGAAAATGACATGGATCTGACCAAAGACCGTCAGGCTATGCAGCGTCTGCGTGAAGCGGCCGAGAAAGCCAAAAAAGAGCTTTCGTCGACCATGCAGGCAGAGATCAACCTGCCTTATCTGACGGCAGACCAGACCGGTCCCAAGCACCTTGTGCTGACCCTGACCCGCTCAAAGCTGGAACAGTTAACGGACTCACTGGTGCAGCGCTCGATCGAGCCCTGCCGCAAGGCCCTGGCGGATGCTGGTTTGAAGAAAACAGACATCGACCAGGTAGTACTGGTGGGCGGTATGACCCGCATGCCGGCGGTACAGGAAGCCGTCAAGAAAGAATTCGGCCGTGAACCGCACAAAGGCGTCAACCCGGACGAAGTTGTTGCCATCGGCGCCGCGATTCAGGCTGGCGTGCTGGGCGGCGACGTCAACGATGTGCTGCTGCTGGACGTAACCCCGTTGAGCCTGTCGATTGAAACCCTGGGCGGTGTGGCAACTCCGTTAATCGAACGCAACACTACCATTCCGACCCGCAATAGCCAGGTATTCTCAACCGCGGCTGATAACCAGACGCAGGTAGAGATTCATGTGCTGCAGGGTGAACGCGCCATGGCAGCTGACAATAAGTCGCTGGGCAAGTTCATTCTGGATGGTATTCCACCCGCTCCGCGTGGTCTGCCGCAGATCGAAGTGACCTTTGACATTGACGCCAACGGTATTTTGAACGTGACCGCGCTGGACAAAGCCACCAACCGCTCGCAGAAGATCACCATCACGGCGTCTTCAGGTTTGAGTGAAGCCGAAGTGGAACGCATGCAGCGCGAGGCTGAAACGCATGCTGAAGAAGACCGGGTACGCAAAGAGACCATTGAAACCCGCAACCATGCCGAATCTCTGGCGTATTCAGCCGAAAAAGCCCTGCGCGATGCCGGCGACAAAGTGCCTGGCGATGTGAAGAGCGAAATTGAAGCCGCTGTGGCAGAAGTGCGCTCGAAACTGGAAGGTGATGATGTGGAAGCCATCAAACAGGCCATGGACGCACTCTCGCAGAAGATTCAGAAGATTGGCGAAGCCATGTACCAGCAGCCTGATCAGGGTGCACCTGGTTTTGGCGGTAATGGCGGACAGCCTACCGATGAAGATGTCGTTGAAGGTGAGTTCACCGAGTAATTGAAATAACCCGGATCAGCCCGCGAATACTGGTCTGAGGTAGCGTTATTTTCTCCCACCCGCCTCAGGATTACCCCTGAGGCGGGAATTGTTGTACAATTGCGGATGGCAATATTGGAGAGATAGTGAGCAATCAGGTACAATAGGCAGCATGGCAAAAAGAGATTATTACGAAGTATTGGGTGTGCCGAAAGGCGTAAATGTTGATGATTTGAAAAAGGCTTTTCGACAGAAAGCGCGTCAATACCATCCCGATGTGAACAAAGAGCCCGAGGCAGAAGAAAAATTCAAAGAACTTAACGAAGCCTTCGCAGTGCTTTCTGATGAAGAGAAACGCGCTACTTATGACCGTTTCGGCCACGAAGGCTTGAATCGCATGGGCGGTATGCCGAATTATTCAACCATGGACGCGATGGATATTTTTGAAGAATTGTTTGGAAACTTTGGTTTTGGTGGGTTTGGCGGCATGGGCGGTTCCCGCACGCGCGGCCGTTCGTCTGCCCGGCGCGGACGCGATTTGAGCCTGCGTGTCACGCTTGAATTTGAAGAAGCTGTGCATGGGGTGGAAAAAGAGATTGAATACACGCGTGCTGAAAATTGCCCGGTATGCCAGGGTTCTGGCGCAGAGCCCGGTACTTCCCCCCTGCGCTGCCCCAATTGCGGCGGGAGCGGTGAGGTGCGCCAGATGCACCAGACCATCCTTGGCTCCATGGTGCAGGTAGCCACCTGTTCTACCTGTGCAGGTACCGGTGAAGTGATCGGTACTCCTTGCAAACATTGTAACGGCAGCAAAACTGTCCAAACGACAGTGACCAAGACTGTTAATATCCCCGGTGGCGTGGATACGGGCACACAGATACGCCTGACCGGCGAGGGTGAACCCGGTGCCAATGGCGGCCCGCAAGGCAGTCTGTATATCGAAATCCGTGTGAAACCGCATAAGTTCTTCCGGCGCAAAGATGATACCATCTACCTTGACCTGAACCTGAACCTGGTGCAGGCGACGCTGGGGACGCGAATTCAGGTGCCGACGGTGGATGGTGAGGAAGAAATGATTATCCCGCCAGGTACCCAGCCCGGTAAGGTGTTCACCTTGCGAGAGAAGGGTGTGCCGCATTTGCGTTCGAACGGCCGCGGTGACCAGAAGGTTATCATCAATGTCAGTATTCCCAAACGGCTGACCAAAGAACAGCGTAAGTTATTCGAAGATCTGGGTGGAACCATGGATACCGAGGTAATTCCAGTGGAACGCGGTTTCTTCGAGAGCCTGCGGGATCTGTTCAATGGCTGAATCCAAACGACAGCCTCAGGAAGCGCGCTGGCTGGAAGTCAGTATTTTTGTGGATGGCGAGGCAGCTGAAGCGGTGTCTGAATTGTTTGCGCGTTATGCCGAAAACGGCGTGGCTTGTGAACAGGGTGTGGAATACGATGCTTCAGAAGAACATGCCACGGCGGTGGGCCCGGTCAAGGTGAGTGCTTATATCGCGGTTGAGCAAGATCTGGATCATATCCGGCACAAGATTGATGAAGGCCTCTATTACATCGGCCGCATCGTTGACTTGCCCCAGGCAACCTATCGCTGGGTGGAAGACCAGGATTGGATGCAGGTGTTCCGCAGTTATTATCGTCCGATCGAGGTCGGAGAAAATCTGTTGATCTTGCCTGCCTGGGCGGAATACAATGGTGATCGTATCGCTGTACGCATTGACCCCAGCATGGCATTTGGCACCGGCACCCATCCCACCACCCAGTTAAGTATGGCGATGTTGGAGAGATTTATCAAGGGCGGCGAAGCGGTTATTGACGTGGGCTGTGGTTCGGGTGTGCTTTCTGTCACCGCTATCCTGTTAGGGGCCAGCAAAGCCCTTGGCGTGGATGTAGACGCGCCATCTATCCAGGCAACCCGCGACAATGCCGAACGTAACGGGGTCCTGGCACAGATCGAAGTCGCCAAAGGTTCAGCGGCGGAGATACTGGCAGGTGACTATTCGCTTCAGCAAGCGCCAGTGGTGGTTGCAAACATCCTTGCCCCGATTCTGCTGCGCCTGTTCGATGCAGGTATGGCAGACCTGGTAGAACCGGGGGGTGTGCTGCTCCTGGCAGGATTGTTGGATACCCAACGTGATTCATTGGTGGCGCGTGCCGAACAGGCCGGCCTTGCTCTTCTGGAAGAAACCAGCATCAATGATTGGGTAGCGCTTGCCTTGCGCAAGTATCCATAGAGTAGAAATGAACCGGTGGGCAGCATAATGCCCGCTGTTTGTTTATGCAACATTGCAGTCAAAATGTAGAGCGCGGAGGATCGAAATGTGAGTATAATTGGAGCAATTTTCAGGGGATTGGCGGTTTCTCAGTCAAACAAGGAGTGAGACAATGATCGAAGTAATCCAGGTGAATAACAAAAACCGACGGCAGGTTCATGATTTTATTGAATTTCAATATGATCTGTACAAGGATTGTGAATATTTTGTGCCGCCATTCCGTAACGACATCAAGACCATGATGAACATTCCTACCCTGTTTGACCCCAAGGGTCATCCCTTCTACTTACATTCAGAATCTGCTTTCTTCATTGCCTACAAAGATAAGGCCCCGGCTGGGCGAATCGCCGTTTTCGATAACCGCCTTTATAACCAACATCACAACGCCAAGACATTGAGCTTCACATTGTTTGAGAGTATCGATGATCAGGAAGTGGCCAATGCATTGTTTGAAGCGGCTTTCGAATGGGGTCGCGCCCGCGGGTTGAATCTGGCGATAGGTGAAAAAGGTTTCAGTTCCTTTGACGGCTATGGCATCCTGGTGAAGGGGTTTGACCTGCTGCAGTCGATGACCATGTCGAAGTATAACTATCCCTATTACAAAGACTTGTTTGAGCAGGCGGGCTTTGAGATGGAGGTGGATTTCAACACCTTCGAAGTGCCGGGCGGGATTCCCAATTTCGTCATTCCCGAACGGGTACAGATTGTTTCGGATCGGGTGCAGGAACGTGGATTCCTCACGGTCAGCAGGTTTAAGGACAAAAAAGAACTGATTGAGGTTGCCAAAAAAGAACTGGTAGTCATGTACCGCAGTACTTTTACCACCAACTGGGAGTATTATCCGTGGCTGGATGAGGAATTGGATTTTGCCATCAACCAGGTGCTGTTGGTGGCGGATCCGGCTTTGTTAAAAGTAATTCGCACCAGCAATGGTGTGGCGGCGGGATTCCTGGTCGGTTTTCCTGATATTTCCCATGAAATACAGCAATGCAAAGGCAGGCTTACCCCCTGGGGTATGCTGCGCCTGATGCGTGCAGTGAAGAAAAATCGCGAGAACTTAATTTTGAATGGCGCTGGCGTACTGCCCAAATACCAGGGTCGCGGTGGTAACGCCTTGATGTACACGGAGATGCAGAAGACAGCAACGGAGTTCGGTTTCAACACCGTGGACATCTGCCAGATTGCTGAAACCACGCGTAAGATGCGCTCAGATATGGAGAATAACCTGGGGGTAGAGGTCACCAAAATCCACCGAGTGTATCGGCGGGAATTTTAATAAAAATTTCCCTGAGGTTTACAAGGAAATCGGCAAGCAGAGTACAATAGGGACATGGAATCGATCATCATCGTTGTGGTGTTAATGGTTGTGACTGTCGGGATATTTCTGATCACTGATGAGAAAAAAAAACCGGTACTGGGCACCATGTTTTGGCAGACCCAAACCCGTACCCCGCACGAATTGGCAAAAAGTTTTGCATACACCGGCGAAGCAGACCGCATACTGGAGATGCTCACCATCAACGCGGAGATTTTCCCCAACGCGGTTGAATTTCATACAGCCGCAGCCATGAACGCGCCCATGTTGTATCGCAATAATGAAATTCCCTGGCGCACCACCGAGAAAATTATCGCCCAGTTGATCAAACGAGTGCACGAGATACCACATGCGGTCACCCATGCTTTTTTGGAGATGGGCGTTGAGGGCTACCTGGGTTCGATGGAAGATGATGTACACCGTGCGCTGGTTAACGCTCTTAATGATCCAATGATCATTGCTGACGACCAGTTATTGATTCGCTTTTGCATCACTGTCGGGTATCTGCAGGTTACTGAAGCCATCGATATACTGACCAGACTGATGAATAACGACGCCCGGCCGCATGTGTGCCGCGCAGCACGCCATGCGTTGCAGAATATGGGTTTTTTCTTATAATCGCCATCTTGTATAGATGACTTTCTTCGTGGTATATTGAAGTAAGTCAGGATCCTTCTCAAGTAAATAATCACTGCAGGTGGCACTATGATTGATTATCAAGAAAAAGCCGTAATTCTCATTGCTGATGACAATATTATCGTGCAGGAGATGCTGGGTGAATTACTCACTTCTACAGAGCAGCCTTATGAATTGATCTTTGCTGAAAACGGTGAAGATGCTATCGAGAAAGCCACCACAATGCTGCCTGATTTGATCCTTTTAGATGTGATGATGCCCAAAATGAACGGTTACGAGGTCTGTGAACGGCTGCGTAATCATGAGAAATTGGCAGAAGTGCCCATTTTGATGGTCACAGCGCTGGATGACCGTGAGTCGCGGGTGCGCGGGTTAAATGCGGGAGCTGATGACTTCATCAGCAAACCTTTCTACGGTGAAGAACTGCTGGCGCGCGTTAATACCATCGTGCGGTTAAACCGTTATCGCGGCCTGCGCGATGAACGTGCCAAGTTGTCGGACGCCAATGTCGAATTGGTTTCTCTCAACACCCAATTGCAGCAGATGAACGATGAACTGGCGACTGCCTATGATGCGACGATCAAAGGCTGGGCGCGCGCACTTGAGCTGCGTGACCAGGAGACCCAGGGTCATTCACAACGTGTGGTCGCTATGTCAATCCATCTGGCGCAATTGTATGGCATCACCGATCTGGATGCATTGAACAGTCTGCGGCGTGGCGCCATTCTGCATGATGTGGGCAAGATGGGTGTCGGAGATGGTATCTTGTTGAAAGCAGGTCCGTTAACGGGGGAAGAATGGGATGTGATGCGCCGCCATACCATCTATGGCTATGAAATGTTGAAGCCGATCGAATACCTGCGCCCAGCGCTGGATGTGGTGCTCTACCACCATGAACGCTGGGACGGCGGGGGGTATCCTGAAGGATTGGCACGTGACACCATTCCGCTGCATGCGCGCTTGTTCACGATTGGCGATGTGTGGGATGCTTTGCGCCACAGCCGGCCGTACAAAGCCCCCTGGCCGCGCGAGAAAGTCATCAGCTATGTGCTTTCAGAAGGTGGCAGCGGTTTTGACCCCGGCATTGTCGAGGTGTTTCAAGAAGCAATCCAGGATGAAGTGATCTGGGAATAATGGCGGTTATTCGCTGAGGTTGGTCCAATGGCCAACTTCGAACCAGGCAAAATCGAGATGATCTGACAGATTACGGCCCAATTTTCTCTGGATGCGGTCATAGGCAAATGCCATCAGTTCATACCCGCCGATTTCATCGAGTCTTGTGCCGATCTCACGTGTGCGGATATGGCGGCAGCGGCGGTTGTAGCGTCCGCCAGGAGTTTCTGACAGAAAATCTTCTTTTTCACCGATCGAGAGTAACTCGTTAATCAGACGATCAACTTCTTTTTTTGCGTCTTGCGGATAGGGGGGATTAAACATGCGTTTCAGGAACCTCATAAGACCTCTCTCCTATTATACCCTCTCCAGACCTTTTTTCAGATTTGGTCGTTCAGGAGCAAGCTCTTTCAACCGGGGATGATCGGTATAGAAACCATGGTATTGTTCGGGCAGCAGCACGGCGATGCGGCACATGATCTCTTCTGTGCCTTTTTTTAATTGTTCTGCGCGGTTGTCGCGGGTGAAAGATGGCAGCAGAAAGGATTCGCCAAATCGCGCAGTGATGACCGGTCTGCGGAATTTACCGAGTGTTTTAAATGCCTGTTCCGTGCCATGGATACCTACCGGCACGATGGGTACTTGCAATTGCATGGCAAGCATGGCTGCGCCTTCCTTGCCTTCTGCCAGTTTTTGGTCGTGGCTGCGAGTGCCTTCGGGGGCGATACCCATGGCAACCCCTGATTGGATCACACGCCGGGCTTCACGAAAAGCGCTGAAATCCGCTTTGCTGCGGTCAAGATAAATAATGCCGCAGGTGTTTAAAATCCAGGACAAGAACCAGTGTTCGCGGTATTTTTCTGCCACCAGCGCGGTGATCTCGGGACGGACTGGATTTTCCAACAAGACCGGGATATCCAGACGGCTGAGGTGGTTGGTCACCACGATCAACGGACCTTCCGGTGGAACGAAATGCGTATTCTGATAATCAACTTTGGCGAGTCCGAACAAGAAAAATTTTATGATCTTTTGGAGTTGTTGCCTAGTCATGTCAGGACGCTTTCGTTATGAGATGTTTTCAATGGCGGGTTGGTTTACCTCGCTCTGGCGGAAAAGGGCATGTCCGCCGATGAATAGGATGGCAGCACACAGGAGAGCGATAAAGACCAGTATGATTGGTGCAATGGGTGATAGCGAATAAATGGCGAGTGGATTTTTCATGGGCAATACGCTGAAACCTGCCAGCAGGGCGAAGAAATTCCAGATACCATGCAGGATGACCACCCCGCCGTAGACCAGCACTGCTCTGATGACTTTGCGGTCTATGAAGGTTTGCATCAACGCCCAGCCCATGGCGGCAGAGGTTGCCATATGCAGGAAACTGGTGCCATAGCGAGCAAAGGTGACGAAGAACCAATCTTGCGCCATGATTCCGCTTACGTTGCCGAAGTTTTCGAACAAGGTGAAAGCGGTACCGCTGATCAAGCCAAGCCAGAAACCGTCAACAGCACGCAGGGGACGTTTGACCCAGCGGAAAAGCAAAATGGGTTTGATAAATTCTTCCACCAATGGCACAAGGAGAGCGACAAAGAATTGCACCAGCCAGAAGATCCAGGGATTTTCTAAAAAGCCGGCGATCAGATCCTCAGCCTGCTCCATGGGCAGGTTCATATCTGTGAGCATTTCAAATTGTGACAGGACGTTTTCCAGCAGGGATGGGTTGAGGGCAAGCCAGAAGATAATCAGCAATCCCATAAAAATCAACAGCAATATTTCAATAGAAAATGCCAGGACTGGCTGTATGGTTAAATTCAACCCTAAAAAGAACCAGTTCCGGCGTGGTTTCTTCGTTGAGAAGTGTCGGGTGGTAAAGCGGTAGATCCAGAAGAGTGGAACGATGACCGCGGGTATTTGCAGGAAAGGCAGCAGCCATTGGATGCCGTCAAACGCCTGCATCAGAAGATACACGGCAACCAATGCCGCGGCTGTTACCGCCAGGGCAATGTTGGGCAGCTGCATTCCGCGGTTGTTCGATTGATCCGGGGCTTGCGCAGCAGGTTGTTTATTGAACAAACGCCGCAATGAGACCAGCCAGCCGGGGATCATCAAAACACTCAACGTGAACATCATCATGGTCAGGTTTAATGCTGTGAACAACTGGTTGTTGAATGCGCCATCTTGCGCCAGGTTTACGAGCGTAAACAAACCTATCAATCCACCCAGAGCAGCTATCAGCAGGCTGAACAGGACACCGGATGTCAGGATGATGAATGCCAGAAAGTTCAGAAGGTTCACTTTGTTGGTGGTTGGTTCGATGGAGGGTTGATTCATTTCGCATCAATTGTAACAGAAAGAAGCAGGTCGGCTGGCGCGATAGTAGGATCACTGGCAGGATTGCGTGGTGTAAGGTTTTGCAGCACATCCAACCCTTGCAGCACCTGTCCGAATATGGTGAATTTGTTGTTATAGGCGGGCAGGGGACCGTAGGTGATGAAGAATTGGCTGCCGTTGGTGTTAGGTGAGCCAGCGTTGTTCATCGCTATAACACCAGCGCGGTCAAAGGTCAGCGCAGGGTTGGTCTCTGAACGGAAGGTATAACCGGGGGTGCCCAGGCTGGAGCCGGTCGGGTCGCCGGTGAGAGCGAACTCATCCGGGATGACCATGTAGAAGGGCAGTTGATCATACCAGCCTTGCTGCGCCAGAAAGAGGAAATTATTCACCGCAAGCGGTGCATATTCGGGATACAGTTTGATGATGATGTCGCCCTGAGAGGTGTGGAGGGTAGCATTGTAACTGGTATCTGCTTCGAAGACACGCGGGGGGCACTGATTGAATTGGCGCTCTTTCAGCAATTCCAGTTCGATGATGGTGCGGATGGTTGATAGGTCGCGCGAGAGGGCAGTATACACCTGCCCGTTGAGCAAAATAAAGGGGGTTGTGGTGATGCCGGCTTGCAGTGTACTGTCCAGGTCATTGAGCAGTGCCAGGGTCATTTCCTCATTGAGCATGGCAAGTTCAAATTGGTCTGGGTCGAGTTCAAAGGATGGCAGCAGATCGCGCAGATAGGAAGAAAAGTCTTCGGGACTTAGCGCCTGCCACTCGCTCTGATGATTGAATAAATGATCCTGCACCTCAAAAAAAGCCTGTTGGTTTTGCAGGGCAGCCGCCTCCAACGCCTGAGCGGCAATAAAAGCATTGCCATGCACCATGAACAAGGGCAGATGGCGGTAGATGACCTGGAGTTCATCAGGATATTCCCACAGGAGTAAACGGGTCACTTCGTGGAAAGCCGCGCAATAAGGGCATTGCATATCGTTGTAGACCACCATGGTGATGGCGGGGTCATCGGCATTTCCGGCGATATGGTCAGAGATGAGGGGGTTGGGTACTGTAAAAGGCGGCAGCGTTGATTCAGCAGCGAGGACACAATCGCTGAATTCTCCCGGAAAGAGTTCTTCTAAAAAGGGTGGGCTGGTGGGGAGAGGCAGGTCAGTGGGGGTTGCCTGCGGGGTGACGGTGGCAGCCATTTCAACGGTGCCGGCGCAGGCGGCCAGCACCGTTGAAATGATATAAATGAACAAAAAATGACTGCGTCTCACCCCTTTGCGCAATGTTTATTTCTCCGTGATCGAAATGGAGAGGATTCGGTCAGGTTCCACTGGTACCTGGTCAGGATTCTGGGGGTCAATGCTCTGCAATGCTTCAACCACTTCCATGCCTTCGGTTACCAGTGCGAAGATGGTGTATTGTCCATCCAGCACAGGCTGTGGAGAGTAGGTGATGAACCATTGGCTGCCATTGGTATTTGCGCCGGCATTGGCCATGCCGACCACACCGCGCGCGGAATATTTCAGGCCGGCATCGATCTCATTTTCGTAGGTATATCCAGGCCCAAAAATGCCCATGCCGGTGAAATCGCCGGTTTGTGCCACAAACCCCGGAATTACCCGGTGGAAAACGACGTCATTGTAGAAGCCACGGGTGGCAAGGAAAATGAAACTATTGACCGTGGTGGGGGCTGAGTCAGGCAGCAACTGCATGGTGAAAAACCCTTTGGTGGTTTCAACGGTGGCAAAGTATTCTTTGTCACGATCAATCTCAAATTCAGGGCACTGGTCAAATTGACGGGTGGGGAAATCCTTGGCCCACTGCCAGGCTTCCTGGAAGGAAGTGACCGGCATGTATTCGAGCGGAATGCCATTAATCAATACGTAGGGAGTGCCTCTGACAAACATCTGGGCACCCAGTTGCTGGCCCGAGAACTTTTGCAGGTATTCTTCATTGGTCAGGATGGCTTCAAAATCTTCAGGAACCAGGTCAAATTCTTCATCCAACAATGCCAACAGGTATACTTTGAATTCATCTTCCGGTAATTCTTTCCAAGTTTCCTGTTCGTCAAAGATTCGGTCTATGAAGGCAAAAAAGGCTTCATCGCCCAGTTCTTCGCCGACATATTCAGCGGTCATCGCACCGATTTGCGATAATTCATAATAGCCAAGCAGGAAATGGCGGTAGATGAGGCGGGTGTCGTCCGGGTTTTGGGCATAGAGCTGCGCCAATTCGAAATCCATCAACGCGCAATAAGGGCAGGAGAGATCAGAGTAGGTAATGATGGTGACAGCAGCATCTTCGGGACCAATGCTCCAATCCTCCGCGGTGGGCAGCGGATAAGGGAAGATGGGATACTCATTGACAGAGCACTGCCCGGCGGTGACGCCACCTGCTGCCACGGGTACCACCTCTTCGAGCACCTGGCCGGGGTTGACCACGGTGGGTTCTACCTCTGTGACAATGACAGGGGTGTCTTCTGCTTCCTGGGTGTTTTGCGGATTTTCGCTGACATCACCTGTGGTTTGGCAAGCGCTGAAAACGAAGACTGCCAATAAAAGTACCGCTAAAAACCAAAACTTGCGCATATTACTTCCTTTGTCTATGTGACTGACACGAATGCCAGTACAATTTTTATGATAGAACCCTATTATAATGGATTCCCTCTGGCTTTGCTGGCTTTTATCATAAGAACCCCTTAACGAAAAATTGGAAACGCACTATCAACTCATGATAGAATCAAGAGAAATTCGCAGCATTTTTTGTTGCGGGTTTCTTTTTACAAGCACAGCAGGGAGCCCAGCGTAATGCCTAACGCCGAGATTATCGCCATTGGAACCGAATTGTTATTGGGGGAGATTCAAGATACCAATACCCATTATCTTGCCCGTCAATTGCGCGATCATGGTGTCAATTTGTTTCGCACCACCATGATCGGTGATAATGCACACAGGGTGGCTGAATTGGTGAATGAAGCTCTATCACGGGCTGACATTGTGATCACAACGGGAGGGTTGGGTCCGACGGTAGATGATCCCACGCGTGAGGCGTTGGCGATCGCGTTTGGGGTAGAGATCGAATATCAACCCGCCCTGTGGGAGCAGATCCAGAACCGGTTCATGCGTTTTTCGCGCACTCCGACCGAGAACAACAAACGCCAGGCTTATATCCCTGCGGGGGGGATTGCGGTGGAAAACCCGGTGGGAACCGCGCCTTGTTTTATCATGGAGCGCGGTGACAGATGTGTGTTCTGCCTGCCAGGTGTGCCCAAAGAGATGGAATACCTGACCAGCCATGCGCTGCTGCCTTATTTAATCGAACGTTACCAGCTCACTGACTTAATCAAAGCCAGGGTGCTGCATACCATCGGACTGGGTGAATCCAGCGTGGATGATGTGATCGGTGATTTGGAGCTGCTTACCAATCCAACGGTAGGGCTGTTGGCGAAATCGGGTCAGGTGGATGTGCGCATAACCGCCAAAGCCTCCTCAGAAGCACAGGCGGATGTCATGATCGACGAGGTTGAGCAAACCATTCGCCAGCGGCTGGGCAGCGCCATATACGGCATTGATGAGGAAACCATTGCCGAGGCGGTATCGCTGCTGTTGGTTAGGGATCGCATACAGGCCCTGGTGGCGGTCGAAGGATTGGATACTGGATTCGTTGAAGAGCAATTTGGCAAAATCTTGTTAAAACAGGTTAAAATAAATAGTATTGGAGATGATGAAACATTTCCCATTGATCAAAATACACTGAGAGCCACACTGCAGATGAAGCCAGAGCGGGAACGGCATGAAATATTCGTTGAAACCCTCTATCGCGGCAAGTCTTTGCGCATCAATCGCTCGTTTGGCGGACATCATCAACTGGCACCGCAGTGGGCGATGAATGCCTTGTTCGCCGGCATCTATCAGGCCTTGATCACGCAACCGAATGAATAAAATGGAGGATACCCTATGAAAAAAGCAGATGTCCTGTTTACCAATGCCATGGTAGTGACCATGGATGAAGAATTTCACCTGTATCAAAGGGGAGCGGTGGCAGTCAAAGAACATGTGATTGCTGCTGTTGGCGCTGAAAAAGACATACTTGATCAATTTTCTGCTGATGAGATCATCGACTGCGGTGGTAAGGTGTTGATGCCGGGTCTGGTAAATGTGCATACGCATGTGCCGATGACCCTGCTGCGCGGGCTGGCGGATGACCTGCGGCTGGACGTGTGGCTGATGGGGTATATGATGCCGGTGGAGCGTGAATTTGTTTCCCCTGAATTCTGCCATCTGGGCACCCAACTGGCTTGCGCCGAGATGATCCGCGGCGGCACCACCACCTTTGCAGATATGTATTACTTTGAAGATGTTGTTGCTGAAACCGCCGTGGAAGCGGGTATGCGCGCAGTGGTCGGACAGACGGTATTAAAGTTCCCCTCGCCGGACGCACGCTCGTATGAGGAGGGTTTGCAGGCAGCGGAAACCATGATCAAGAAGTGGAAAGACCATCCTCTGATCGTGCCGGCGGTGGCGCCGCACGCGCCCTACACCTGCACAGAAGACATTCTGCAGCAATGCAGTGAACTGGCACGCAAATATGATGTGCCTCTTCACATTCACATCTCTGAAACCGCCCAGGAAGTTGAATCTATGCGGGCGGAAACCGGCATGCCGGTGGTGCCTTACGTCAAAAAACAGGATGTATTTGAGGCAAAAACCATTGCCGCGCATTGTGTTCATATCGATGACGGGGAGATCCGCACGTTAGAACACCATGGTGTGGGGGTGGCGCACAACCCGTCTTCGAATATGAAACTGGCATCAGGGGCTGCACCGGTATCGAAAATGCTGGAGATCGGTGTGAATGTCGGAATCGGCACGGATGGCACTGCTTCCAACAATGACCTGGATATGTTCGAAGAAGTGCGATTGGCAACCTTTCTCGCCAAACTTGCCACCATGGAACCTACCACCCTGCCGGCACGCACGGCGCTGCTGATGGCAACCCGCATGGGCGCGGCTGTATTGGGGTTGGAGAAGATCACGGGTTCGCTGGAAGCTGGCAAAGCTGCCGATTTGATCCTGGTGGATATCGATGTTACCCACAACATGCCGCGCTTTGCGCACAACGATGACACAGTATATGCGCGTTTGATTTATGCCAGCAAAGCCAGCGACGTGACCGATGTGATGATTAACGGACAATTCGTTATGAGGGAACGCCAACTGCTGACATTGAATGAGGAACAAATTATCTTCGAATCACAGGCACTGGCTGAACAGATCGATGCCTTCCTGCAGGAGCGCGAGGGATCTGTGCTTTCGAAACTGATTGCTGTCGGCGGTGCACTGGAAGAAGAGAGCTTTGAGGTGCAGGCAAAGATAGCTATTGATGATTTCACGCCGGTGTTGGAAGCCCTGCAGAAAGATGAGCTGGTGGTGGTCTATCAACGTCACTACCACGAATATGACACCTATTTCGGGTTTGACAAACCATCACAGGGCTTTTTGCGTTACCGTGAAGATCATTTCATCGATGACAAAGGTAAAATTGAACAGGTGCGTTCGCGCCTGACGCTAATCGGCCCGGAAGAGGAAGAAGAACTGCAGAATAAGGTGTTGCTATCGCGCAGTCGTTTCCTTGCGCCAGCTACCCAAAGTCTGCGCTTCTACCGTGAGTATTTCAAACCGCTGACAGAAACCGAGATCGAGAAGGACCGTTTGCGTTTTCTGGTGCGTTTCCATGGCACTGAATTTTATGTCAATCTGGACACCATGATTGTGCCGCAGTTGGGCAAATTCCTCGAAGTGAAAAGCCGCACGTGGAGCCAGCGCGATGCCGAAGCCAAGTCGTTGATGATTTCGGACCTGTTAGAATTTCTGAACGCGCCTCAGGAAGAAACCCAAAAGGGTGACTATATAAAGATGGTAAAAGCACAAAATTGATTGCGAACAAAAGACAAAATAGGAAAGGGCTTTTGAACCAATGACAGATAAGATACTACGAATTTTATACATCGCTTCAGAAGCCCGTCCTTTTGTTAAAATCGGCGGGTTGGGCGACGTCGCCGGAACTCTTCCGCCCATTTTGCGCCAGCTTAACCCGGCTGATAACGATGGCTGGCAGGTTGACATCCGTCTGGTGATTCCCTATCACCGCGAGGTGGTGGAACAGTATCCCCTGTCGCCGCCATTGTTGACCCTGCACCTGCCGCGTAAATCCGGTGACATGGAGATGGATGTTTTCGAGACCGAACTGGAGGGCATGCCCGTTTACCTGATCGACGGCAAGGAGATCAGCGCTGCCAAACGCATCTATAGTTTCCAGCCGGAAGAGGATATGGCCAAGTTTGCGTCTTTTTCATTGGCTGCGTTGGCGTTAGCCAAACAGATCGGTTTCCAACCGCATATCTTGAACGCCAATGACTGGCACACTGCCCTGGCTGTGTATGCCCTCGATCATCTGCGTGGACAGGACTCGTTCTTTGCCGACACAAAATCTCTGTTCACGGTGCACAACCTGCCCTACATGGGCGCCGAATGCAAAGAAATCTTGCGAGATTTCTCCATGCCCGTGCACCGTTCGCGGTTGCTGCCAAAATGGGGGCGCAGTTTTGCTATGCCGCTTGGTTTGATCTCTGCCGATCATATCAACGCGGTGTCACCGACCTATGCGCGCGAGATTCAAACCCCTGAATTCGGCTGTTCGCTGGAAGATTTCCTCTTCCGCCGCGCTGATCGTATCAGCGGTATCATCAATGGCCTGGATTACAATGCCTGGAACCCTTCCACGGATTCTGCACTGCTGCATAACTATGATATGAGCACTATGACAGATCGTCAGAAAAACAAAACAGTGCTGCAAAAAGAATTCGGGCTCCCGATTTCGGCATCGGTGCCCTTGTTTGTGGTAATTTCGCGGCTGGACCACCAGAAAGGCATTGACACCGCCATTGCGGCGCTGCGCCTTATAAAAAAGAAAAAATGGCAGGCGATTATCCTTGGTACTGGTGCTGAGGAGATTGAAAAAGAGTGTCAACTATTGGCAAGCGAAATGCCGGATCGCGTGAGGGTCGCGATACGCTTTGACGGCGCGCTGGCCCGGCGTATGTATGCCGGCGGTGACGCCATCCTGCTGCCGTCACGCTATGAACCGTGCGGGCTCACCCAATTGATTGGCATGCGTTATGGTTGTGTGCCTGCGGCGAATGCCGTGGGCGGTTTTGTTGATACGATTCTTGATGATGGAAATTCTTCAGAACAAACCGGTTTCTTGAGCCCAGCGCTCACCCACGCAGCTTTTGCTGCCACCTTGGAACGGGTGCTGGGGGCGTATAAAGACCAGGCTTTATGGCAGCAAATTCAAGTCAACGGTATGAACAAAGACTACTCCTGGCGTCAGTCAGCCCGGGAGTATCTGAACCTGTACCTGCAATTGTCCGGGTTTCCATTGCTTACAGAGACCATCACTGGTTGATGCAACGGAAAGTGTTATCATTAGGGTGATTTGCAAGATCGACCAAGCAACCATTGAGTTTTAACAAACTGTGGAGAGTGCCTTATGAAATTTAAACGTTCTTCTGGTATCCTGCTGCACATCACAAGCCTGCCCGGCCCGGACGGGATCGGGGATCTGGGCGCTGAAGCCTACAACTGGGTCAATGCGCTGAAAGAGATGGGCTGCAATCTGTGGCAGGTGCTGCCGTTGGGCCCAACAGGCTATGGTGATTCACCTTACCAATGTTTCTCAGCCTTCGCCGGCAACCCTTACTTGATCAGCCCGGCTTTGTTGTGGGAAGATGAGTTGTTGACACGCGAGGAGATCTTGCAGCGGCCTGAGTTTCCTGCCAGCCATGTTGATTATGGTGCGGTGATCGAATGGAAGGGACACCTGCTGGATCTGGCGTTTGAGCGCTTTAAAGAGATGAAGGGTACCCCTTTATACCAGGAATATCAGCAATTCAAGCAAGAAGAAGACTGGTGGTTGGACGACTTCACGCTTTTTATGGCAATCAAAGAAGTCCACAAGATGGTTTCGTGGCGTGAGTGGAAATACCCGCTGCGCATGCGCGATAAACGGGTATTGAAGGAAGCCAGAACCTATTTAAAGGACAGCATCAAAAGCCACAAGATGCGCCAGTTCTTGTTCTACCGCCAGTGGCGCGCGCTGAGGGAGTTTGCCAACCAGAAAGGTATCCAAATTGTAGGTGACATCCCCATTTTTGTGGCGGAGGATAGCGCCGATGTATGGGCGAATCCCTCCTTGTTCTATATGGATGATAAACGCGAACCGACTGTGGTTGCCGGAGTGCCGCCTGATTATTTTTCAGCCACCGGTCAGCTGTGGGGGAACCCATTATACAAGTGGGAATACCACAAAGAAACTAATTATGCCTGGTGGAAGCGGCGTCTGCAAAAGACGTTTGAGTTGTATGATATTGTCCGCCTTGACCATTTCCGCGGCTTTGGCGCTTATTGGGAAATACCGGCGGGAGAAGAAACGGCGATTAACGGCCAGTGGAAGAAAGGCCCCGGAGCACATTTCTTTGATGTCATGCAGGAGGCTTTTGAAGGCAGACTCCCGATCATCGCAGAAGACCTGGGCGAGATCACCGAAGATGTCTTTGAATTGCGTGATCAATTTGATCTACCGGGTATGAAGGTGCTGCAGTTTGCCTTTGCCGGCGACAGTACTGAACCTTTTCTGCCGCACAATTACCCGGAGAACTGCGCGGTTTACACCGGTACGCATGACAATGACACCACAGTCGGCTGGTACCAGAATTCTTCCACCGAAGCAGAACGCGACATGTGCCGCCGTTATCTGGCGCGAGATGGGCATGATATCGCCTGGGATATGATTCGTGCGGCCTGGTCTTCCGTGGCAGATATTGCCATTGCACCACTGCAGGATTTCTTAAACCTGGGCACCGAAGCGCGCATGAATCTGCCCGGTACGTTGGGCAGTAACTGGCAATGGCGGCTGATGCCCAACCAACTGCATGATTTTGTCAAAGCACGCATCAAAAGCATGAATGACCTTTACAACCGCCCTGACCGGCGCACCGGCAAGTACGTGGTGAACAAGGTTGGCAATGACGAAGATCGCGGCGTCAGCACTGATTGATAAAAGTGGAGCAATAAGAATCAGGGCAGGTTGTCAACCTGCCCTGAGCTATTTAATCAAGTTGTGATGTGCAGTTGGGGCAGCGGGTGGCTTCGATAGGGATTTCGGTGAAGCAGAAGGGGCATTTTTTGGTGGTCGGTGCTGGTGCGGGAGCGTCTTCTTTTTTGTTGATCTTGTTCATGCCTTTGATGATGAGGA
>Ga0334890_1002360_pt1 | contig 21963 bp, 21 predicted proteins | sample GraSluR1_MG_3_FD_207220 | JGI IMG/M metagenome (GOLD analysis project Ga0334890, IMG submission 207220) | Sludge microbial communities from methane-producing bioreactor in Wageningen University, Netherlands - Granular Sludge_31_08-R1 | ecosystem: Engineered > Bioreactor > Anaerobic >... | reverse complement strand
GCCGCCTCATGGGGGCCGTATACGGAGAAGAACCTCAGGCCTACAGCCCTGACGCCGAAGAGCTTTCTGTACAATTCCGCCATCCTCTCCATGGAGAACCGGGCCTCGGTGTAGTAGTCGGTGACGAAGACCTCCATCTCCTCCCGGTGGGGCGGGGTCTGGCCGCTGTAGAGGGAGGAGGTGGAGGCGTAGACGACCCTCGCGCCGGTCTTTTTTGCCAGCTCCAGGACGGCGATCATCCCGTTCATCGCCTCGCCCACCAGCATCGGGTCCCTCTTGTACATCGGCGAGGAGGACGGTATTCCAAGGTGATATATGGCCTCAGGCCTGATCTTCAGATCGAGGAGCTCTGAGGACCTTCCCTGGACGAGGTCGATCCTTCCCGACAGCCCCTCCAGGTTCTCCCTGCTCCCCGTGCTCAGATCGTCCAGGACGACCACCTCCTGGCGGCTAGCCAGAAGGGCCTCCACCAGGTTCGAGCCTATGAACCCGGCACCGCCCGTAACCAAGGTGACCAATATGTATCCTCCAATAATTATTTATTTAGCTTATAATTTTAGATCGCCCTCTCCGATCTCCTCCCTCAGGGCCCTCAGCGACTCCCGGAGGGGCGAGGGGCCCTCCGCCAGGAGCCGGGCCGCCTTGGAGGTGTCCAGGGAGGAGTCCCTCGGCCTCTTCGCCCTCCACCTCATCTCCGAGATCCTGGAGGGGGCGATCAGCCCCTCGTCGAGGCCGAAGGCCCTCGCGATCTCGACGGCGAAGTCGTATCTTGATACCCTCGTCGCCCCCGCCATGTGATAGACCCCCGATAGCCTCCTCTCCCCGGCCTCTAGGAGCATCCTTGCGAGGTTGGTGTTGAGGGTGGGGGTTATGAACTGGTCGGTGACGATCCGGACCTCCTCGCCGGCGGCGAGCCTCTCGATTAGCCAGAGGGCGAAGTTGACCTTGCCGCTGGCGGGCCTCGCCCCGTAGATGACAGAGGTCCTGGCGACAAGGTCGCAGAACCCTTCCGCCGAAAGCTTCGTCCGGCCGTAGCAGTTGACGGGGTCGGTCCGATCCTCCTCCCGGTACATCCCCCCCTCGCCATCGAAGACGTAATCGGTGGAGACGTAGACGAGATGGGCCCCCACCTCGGCCGCAGCCCTCGCGACCCGCTCCGTCCCCAGGACGTTCGTCCTCCAGGCTAGATCCGGATCATCCTCGCACCTGTCGACGTCGGTCAGGGCGGCGGTGTGGAATATGACCTGGGGCGCGACCTCCGAGATCGACCTCTCGACCTCCGCCCCCTCCAGCAGGTCGAGCTTCACCGCCACCCCAAACTCTGGGGAATGGCGGCAGTATCCGGAGAAGACCTGGTGCCCCTCCGCGACGGCGACCTCGGCGAGGCTGGAGCCCAAGAGGCCGCTCCCCCCGGTTATGAGAAGCCGCATCCTCACCACTCCAGCTTCCACGGCGTCGGGTGGAGGACCCGATCGTCGATGAGGGGCCGCCACCAGCTTTCGTTCTCGACGTACCACCGGACCGTCTCCTCCATGCCTTCGCGGAAGCCCCAGTCCGGCCGCCAGCCTAGCTCCCTTCGGATCTTCGAGGAGTCGAGGCTGTACCTGACGTCATGGCCGGGGCGGTCCTCGACGAACTCGATCGCCTCCTCGCCCTTCCCGAGGATCTCGAGGAGGGCCCTCACCACCGCGAGGTTCGTCCTCTCCTCCCCGGAGGAGACGTTATAGACCTCCCCCGCCTCCCCCGCCTCCAGGACCATCTCCACCGCCCGGCAGTGGTCGAGGACGAAAATCCAGTCCCGGACGTTCTCCCCCGTCCCGTAGATGGGGACCTTCAGGGAGGTGTTGGCCCGGATGATCGCCTTGGGGATCAGCTTCTCGGGGAACTGGCGGGGGCCGTAGTTGTTGGTGCACCGGGTGATCATGGCGGATAAACCGTAGGTCCTGGCGTAGGCGGAGACGAAGACGTCGGAGGCGGCCTTGCTCGCAGAGTAGGGGGAGGACGGCCTTAAGGCGTCGGTCTCCCGAAAGGAGCCCGAGAGGACGTCTCCGTAGACCTCGTCCGTCGATATGTGGACCAGCCTCGCCCCGGGGTTTCTCGTCCTCAGGGCCTCGAGGATCGAGAAGGTCCCACCGACGTTGCTTGCGAGGAACGGCTCGGGGCCGGAGATGCTCCGGTCGACGTGGGTCTCGGCGGCGAAGTTCACCACCGCATCGGCTTTCTCTACAAGATCCGCCATCAGACGGCGGTCGGAGATATCCCCCTCGACGAAGGTGTACCTCTCCTCGTCGATCCCCCTCAGGCTCTCGGGGTTGGAGCCCGCCTTCAGGGCGTCCACGTTGACGATCCGGGCCTCTTGGTGCCTCTCCAGATAGTGGCGGATGAAGTTGCTCCCGATGAACCCCATCCCGCCTGTTACGAGAAGCCTCATAGCATCACAACAGGATCTCCGAGCTGTCCCCGGCTATAAACCTGTGGCCCGCAGGCCTTCGGCCGTTCTCCCGGATGACGACGTTCTTTCCTATCAGGCTCTCCACGATCCTTCCGGCCCTCGATATGGTGCACCCCTCCATGATGACGCTGTCCTCCACCTCCGTCCCCTCGATGGTGCAGCCGTCGTTTATGGAGGTGTAAGGGCCGATGTAGGAGTCCCGGATCGCGCAGTTTGCCCCGAGGATGCAGGGCCCCTTGATCTCGGAGTTCTCGATTACCGAGCCTTTTCCGACGACCGCCCTCCCGAATATCCTGGAGGATCTCAGAACCCCCTCGTTCTTCGGCCTCATCTCGTCGAGGATCAGCCGGTTCGCCTCCAGGATGTCCTCGGCCTTCCCCGTGTCCTTCCACCAGCCGTCGACGATGGACGCCTCCACCCGCCGGCCGCTGTCCAGGAGCCACTGGATGGCGTCGGTGATCTCGAGCTCGTTCCGCCACGAGGGCTTTATCCTCTTGCACGCCTCGACGATCGAGGGCCTGAAGAAGTATATCCCGACCAGGGCGTAGTTGGACGGCGGCACCTTCGGCTTCTCCACCAGCCGCCTCACCCGCCCCTCCTCATCCAGGTCGGCGACCCCGAACCTCTGGGGGTCCTCCACCTCCGTGAGGAGGACGAGGGAGTCGGGGCCCGACTCCCGGAACTTCTCAGAATGTTTGAGGATCCCGCCCTTTATGACGTTGTCGCCGAGGTACATGATGAAGTCGTCGTCTCCGAGGAACTCCTCGGCGACGAGGATCGTATGGGCCAGCCCCTTCGGCTCCCCCTGGAATATGAACTCCACCTCCGCACCCCAGGCCTTCGACCTGACCGTCTCCATGACCTGCTCCTTATTCGGGCCGACGATGATCCCCACCTCCTCGGCCCCCGCCTCGATGACGTCCTCGATGGCGTAGAAGAGGACGGGCTTGTTAGCGATCGGTATAAGCTGCTTCTGTTGAGAGTGGGTTATCGGCCGTAGCCTCGTCCCCCGCCCTCCGGATAAGATCAGGGCCTTCATATTACCCTCCGCATCACCATCTCCCCTTTCAGAACAGATCCCCATCTCGTTTAAGGCTCTTCAGGTCAGGCCACCTCCGATCCCTCTCGGCGAGGATCGGATCGTCGACCGGCCAGGGGACGTCCACGTCGGGATCGTCCCAGATCAGCCCCCCCTCGCATTCCGGGGAGTATGGGCTGTCGACCTTGTACATAACCTCTCCGACGTCGCTCAGCACCAGAAAACCGTGGGCGAGCCCCCGGGGGACGTAGAGCTGCCGTCGGTTGCCCTCGGAGAGGATGCAGGCGGCATACCCCCCAAAGGTCGGGGACCCCCGCCGAAGGTCGACGGCGACGTCGTAGACGACGCCCCTGACGCACTGGACGATCTTCGCCTGGGCGCAGGGCTCTCGCTGGAAGTGCATCCCCCTCAGGACCCCGTACGCGGACCTGGAGCAGTTGTCCTGGACGAACTCGCCCTCGATCCCGGCCCTCGCAAGATCCTCCTTCTTGTACGTCTCAAGGAAGTACCCCCGGTCGTCCCGAAAGATCCTCGGCTTTATCAGAAGAACGCCCGGAAGGCCCAGCTCTTCGAACTCAAAGGGCATGGGACCTCCTGTAAGACCTCTTCTCAGGAGAGATCCGCTGCCGCCGGTGTGAGGCGAAGGCGACCGCCTCGCCCCCAGGGGCGGCCCCGATCCGGCAGAAGGTTCCCCTCACCTTCAACCCCACCCCTTCCTCTCGGCCTCGGAGAGGTAGTGGTTCAGCTGGTCCTCGATGATATCCCCGAGGCTCCTCCTCGCGACGAACCCGAGGCCGGATATCTTGGCGGTCTCCGAGAAGAGGATCGGGACCTCGGCGGGCCTGAACCTCTCGGGATCGAACTCGATCGGGACCCTATCCGCCCCTGAGAGGGCGACGACCCCGCCGTCCTCGGCCCCGAACTCCACCTCCCCCCGGAGGAGCATCCCGTCGACCTTCGTCTTCTCAAACTTCGATCCGAAGATCTCCGAGGGGTCCTGCTCCGTGGGGCTGGCCACCGCCTTCTCACCCCGGAAGGTCTCGATCCCGTCGATAGGGTAGCCCGCCCTCTCCAGGCTGAGGAGGAGGTAGCTGAGGACGGAGTTCGTCCTCATCGACCCCTGGTTGTAGACGTCCCCGAACCGCCCCTTATCGGCGAGGAGGAGGTAGCCGTCGATGACGTCGTCGACGTGGGACCAGTCCCGGAAGGCGTTGACGTTTCCTATCCGGATACCATCCGCCTCCCCCATCACGAGGCTCATCACCTGGCTCGTGACAACGGAGGTGACGAAGATCCCGCCTCGACCTGCCCCCTCGTGGTTGAAGGCCCTCGATACTACGGTTTTGAGGCCGTAGGAGTGGCAGTAGTTCCTCGTCAAAAAGTCCCCGTAGACCTTGCTCGCGGCGTAGGGGGACATGGGCCGGAGGGGGTTTGTCTCCTTAATGGGGAGCTCCGGGACCTCTGCCGGCTCGGGGAAGACCGTCCCATACTTATCCCGCGCCCTCTGGAGCTGCTCCTCGGAGGAGATGACGAGGCCGTACTCCTCGCTCGACCCGGCGAAGACGAATACGGGATCGACCTCCTTGATCCTGATCGCCTCCAGGAGGTTTGCGGTCCCCAGGCAGTTCGCCTCCGCCGTCTCCAGGGGGCTGGCAAAGGAGCGGGGGACGAAGGACTGGGCCGCAAGGTGGAAGACCAGGTCCGGATCGCTGGCCGTCAGCGCCGCCCCCAGGCTGGAGATCTCGGCCAGGTCCCCCTCCAGAAGCCTCACCTGGGGTCCCACCCCCTCCCTCTTCAGGTTGTGGGGGAGGATCCCGTCGGCCCTCCTCCTCAAAAGTCCGAAGACCTCCGCCCCCTCGTCCACCAGCCGCTTTCCGAGCTTCGAGCCGACAAAGCCGCTGATACCGGTGACGAGGACTCTCTTATCTTTCAGGTCCATTTGACGCCTCCTGGATTCTCATCGATGACTTTTTTATATCTATCGATCCGGTGCCACCTATCCGACCAGATCCTGGTACAGCCCCTCGAACCTCTCCGCCACCTTCCTCCAGCCGTACCTCTCCTCGGCAAGCCTCCTCCCCGCCGCCCCCATCCTCCGGGCCTCCGGCCCGCTCTGGAGGAGGCGGGCTATCGCCCCGGCCAGCCCTTCAGGGTCATTCGGCTCGACGACGAGGCCTGCCCCGACCCGCTCGACATCCTCCGCGACCCCGACGATCCTGGTGCAGATCACCGGTCTTCCGCAGGCCAACGCCTCCAGGGCGACCATCCCGAACCCCTCCTGGGACCGGGAGGTGGACGGGAGGATGAAGATGTCGCATCTGTTATAATGCTTCGCCACCATCTCTTCGGGGACGAAGCCGAGGAACCGGACGTTCTCCTCCAGCCCCAGGCGGGCCGAAGCCCTCCGATAATGATCTAGGAGCTCCCCGCCGCCCCCGACGAGGAGCTGGACGTCGCTGACCTCCTCCTTCACCGCCGCCAGGGCCGAGAGGAGGACCTCCAGCCCCTTGTACCGGTGATGCCTGTCCAGGAGGCTCAAAAAGAAGAGGGTCCTCCCGTCGGCAGCCGCCCCCTGGGGCCTGAACCGCGCAAGGTCGACCCCGACGGGTATCACCTCGACCTTCTCCTCAAACCCCCGGAGGTGGGGAGATTTGAGGTACTCCGGCTGGATGATGGTGATCCTCGCGGCCAGCCGGAGGAGGAGCCTCAAACCCGTACCGTTGTAGAGGCGGGCTATCCGTCCCGCTGACCCCTCGCCGACGATCTCGTTATAGTATGTCAAGACCAGGGGTTTTCTCTTCGCCGCCGCCGCAAAGCCGCTGACGTCGGCGGACCAGGGGGTCGGCAGGTGGGTGTGGAGGAGGTCGAACTCCTCCCGGAGGATCGCTATGGGAAGCCCCGGGGTGATGTTGGTATTCGCGACCTTCCCGAAGGAGGAGAGCCTCCGGACCCGGACCCCCTCGAGGACCTCCACCTTCGGCGATTCGGGCTCGTCGGCGCAGAGGACAGAGACCTGGTGGCCGAGCCCCGAAAGCTCTCTTGCGAGGCCGGCGACGGCGTTCTCTACCCCGCCGACGGCGGGGGGGTAGCGGGGCGGGGTATGGAGGATCTTCATCCCACCACCGACATCAAAGCCCCTCATAGACCCTTTCGAGCTTTCCAGCGATGAGGGACCAGTCGTACCCCTTCGCAAACTCCTTCGACGGTCCCGCCATCCTCTCATAGCTGCCACCCGCGAGAAGCCCCGCCACCTTCGAGGCGATGGACGATGCCGAAGGTCGGCACAAGACCCCGTTCTTCCCCTCGGTGATCAGGTCGGCGGCGGCGCTCCTCTTTGCATCGACGACGACGGCCGGAAGGCCGCAGGCGTTAGCCTCGAGAACGCTCATCCCGAACCCCTCCCTCGTCGAGGGGAGGACGAAGATCCTCGCGGCCTTAAACTTCGCTACCACATCATCCTCCCCGTCCAGAAAGCCAAGAAATTCGACCCTCTCCTCCAGACCCCTATCCTGGACGAGCCTGCTGAGCGCCGCCATCTCGGGGCCGTCCCCCACGATCCCGCACCGGATCCCGGGGACCTCCTCCCGGAGGAGCCCCACCGCCTCGATGAGGAGGTCGACCCTCTTGTGGGCCGAGAGCCTCCCGACGTAGATGAGGTCGTAGAGGGCCTCCCCCGCCCCCACCGCCCCGACCCGATCCAGGTCTACGCCGTTATTGACCACCTCCATCCGATCGGCTCCCACCCCCATCCCCAAAAGGTCGGCCCTCACCCTTTCGGAGACGGGGATGATCCTCTCGGGGAGCCTCAGGGCCCCCCGCTCTGCCAGAATCCCGAAGGGCGCCATCCTCCCCAGGTACTCCCGCCAGTAGTCGCCCCAGACCTCGTGCCAGGTTATGACCAGGGGCGCCCCCCGGCGGAGGGCATGGAGCTTGGCGGAGAAGCAGGGGAGGTAGGGGAACTGCTGGGCGTCGATGACGTCGAAATCCCCCCGGAGCCTGGGAAGGAGCTGGGCCGAAAACCGGACGGCGGCCGAAATCGACCTCCTCCCCCCGGAGTAAAGGCTCCCCGCAGGAGAGACCCCGTGGAGGACGACCCCCTCCCTCTCGACCAAATCGTCCCCCTCCCAATGCTTCATCCCGAAGACGTGGACCTCGTGCCCCCCTTTCGCCAGCCTCCGGGAGACCTCCCAGACCCTCCTCTCGGCGCCTCCTTTGACGTAGGGGTATATGACGTCGTGGACGTAGGCGATCTTCATGGCGACCGCCCCCCCGTCTTGGCGGGTCCGGGCAGGGGCATCGGGAGCTCCATCCTCATCCTCTTGCCCCCCCTCGACCTTTCGGGCTCCACCTCTAATCCTCCTCCCCGGAGTTGAGGAGGAGGAGGCTGATGAAGACCGCTGAGAAGATCGTCTGGACTCCGATGACGACGAGGATCATCGCCATCACCGACTCCTGCATCTCCTGGATCGAACCGTAACCCGCCTCCATCCAGCGGAGGACGACGTCCAGCCCCAGGACCACCCCCCCTCCGAGGAAGGCCAACCCCGCCAGAAGCTCCTTCTCCAGGGAGTGGTAGCTCGTCAGGATCCTCGCAAGCCGGCCCGGATCCTCCACCCCGTAGGCCTTCCCGAAGGCGGCGATGTAGAAGCCCGAGAGGAGGGTCTGATACCCCATGATGAGGAGCATGCTCCCCAGGATGAGGGAGTGGGCCCTGAGGTCCCGGGAGGGCTCCTGCATCAGGACGAAGAGGGTGAGGGCGAGGCCGAGGAGGAGGGCGACGGCCCCGGGGCCGAGGAGGAAGGGGCCGGGCCTGTAGAGGATCATGAACCGGAGGTGCCTCCATCCGTCGGTGAAGGAGCGGAGCTTCGAGGTCCCCCGCCGGCGATGGTAGGTGATGGGGATCTCCTCTATCGAGAGCCCCTTGCGCGAGGCCTCGATCAGCATCTCCGAGGCGAACTCCATCCCCCCCGCCCGGAGGTGGAGCCGGTCGAGGGCCTCCCGGGTTATCGCCCTCATCCCGGAGTGGGCGTCGGAGATCCCGGCCCCGAAGAGGAGGTTTAGGATCCCCGTCAGGAGGGGGTTTCCTAAGTACCGGTGGAGGGCGGGCATCGCCCCTTCCTCGATCCGGCCTTTAAGCCTCGTTCCGATGACGAGGTCGGCCCTGCCGCTCTCGAGGACCCTTATGAACTCCGGGATCTCGAGGGGATCGTAGGTGAGATCGCCGTCCATGATGACGATGTACCTCCCCCGGGCCCTCGAAAACCCCGCGAGGTAGGCGTTCCCGTATCCGAGCTTCTCCGGCCTGACCACCTCCGCTCCGAGGGACCGGGCGATCTCGGGGGTCTCGTCCCCGGAGCTGTCCGCCACGATCACCTCCCCCTCGATCCCCATCTCCTCGAAGACCGCCCTCGCCCGGCGGATGCACTCTCCTATCGTCTCCTCCTCGTCCATCGCGGGGATGACCAGGCTCACCAGAGGCACAAATCAACACCGAGGTTCCCTCTCTTAAGCTTTTCCGGTTCCATAAAGACTTTCAATTGCAGAAGGTGGCCACCTCGGGAATCGACCTCGATCCATCCCCCGGGAAGACGGCAGAAGGAAACTTATATGAACGGCGATGGCGACCCATTCCCCAGCATGGAGAGGGTGAGATCTTACGAGCTTCTGGGAGTCCTGGCCGCCCTGATCCTGGGGCTCTCGTTGAGGCTGGCTCCCGCAAGAAACGCCCTGGCAGGAGGAGGGGTCCAATTCTACGGTTACGACTCGTTCTATCACGCAAGACGGATCTTATACACCGCCGAGAACTTCCCTCATACCCTCTGGTTCGACTCCTACCTCCACCACCCCCTAGGCCATCCCATCACCTGGCCCCCCCTCTTCGACCAGATGGTGGCGGGGGCGGCCCTCCTCCTCGGCGGGTCCCCCGGAGCGGTGGAGGCGGCGGCGGCCGCCTTCCCCCCCCTCCTGGGAACCTCGATGATCCTCATCCTCTATCTCCTCGCAAAGAGGCTCTTCGGGATGAGGGTGGCCCTCCTCTCCGCCTTCCTCCTCGCCATCGACTCAAAGCACATCGCCAGGACCCTCTTCGGCCTGCCGGATCACGACCCCCTGGAGCTCCTCCTCATGCTGGGGGTGATCCTCCTCCTCGCTCACGCCCTCACCGACCGAGACCGGTGGGCTTGGTATGGGGCCGCCGCAGGAGTCATGATGGCCGCCGTCGCCTACTCCTGGCTGGGGGCTCCGATCTACATGATCGGCGTCCTGATCTACGCCACGATCCAGATCACCCTCGACCTCCGGGAGGGGGCGGATCCTGGGTACGCCATCGCCCCCCTGGCGACAGCCTTCGGGGCCGCCCTCCTCCTCCTCCTCCCCTTCCGGAACGAGGCGTGGCTCATCCCATCCTTCATCGGAGCCCTGGGGTCCCTGGTGGCTCTCGGTGTATTTTATGGTCTCTTCCTCCTCTTCGCGGCGAGGCGGCTCCCGTGGCAGGCCTTCGTCCCCACGGTGGCCTTTTTGAGCTACTTCGGAGCGATCCTGAGCAGCTCCACCGAGGAGGGCCGAAAGGTCGGCTCGCTCCTCGCGGAGGGGATCCGCTACTTCTTCGGAAGCGATCTCGCGAGGGTGGGGGTGGAGGAGACGATGCCGATATTCAGAGTATACGAGATCGCATCCCTCCCGGTCCTGGGGCTTGTATTCGCCCTGGCGGGGCTCTGGATCCTGATCCTGAGGATGAGGGAGGAGGGCTGGAGGAGGGATCATCTCCTCTTCCTCCTCTGGGCTCTCCTCTCCACCGCCCTCATGATCTCCCAGGCGAGGTTCCTCTTCCTCTTCTCCGTCATTGGATCGGTCCTCGTCTCCCTCCTCTTCTTCTGGGGGACGGAGAGGATCGGCCCGTCGCAGCTCCCCCGGAGGGGCGATCCCGGGCTGGCCAGGGCCGGCACCGCCGCCTTCCTCCTCCTCCTCCTCCTCCCCGCCGCCGTCAACCTTCCGGCCGTCGCCAGGTACCAGCCGGAGATCTCCGGAGACTGGAGCGACTCCCTGGAATGGGTCGGCGAGAAGACCCCCCCGACGGCGGGGTTCGATAGGCCCGTCGAGGCTGCAGAATACGGCATCCTCAGCTGGTGGGATTACGGCAACTGGATTTTGTACAAATCAAAGAGGCCAGTGGTGGCGAACAACTTCCAGGCCGGGGCGACGGATTCGGCCCGGTTCTTCCTCGCAGAGTCCGAAGAGGAGGCCCTGGCCATTGCCGAGGCGAGGGACGTAAAATACATCATAACCGACCAGAAGATGCTCTACGGAAAGCTCCCTGCCATCGCCCGATGGATCGGCGAAGATCCTGCGGGGTACGTCCAGATAGCTGCGGGTCCGGAGGCGGTCGTCTATGCCCACACCCCCAGGTTTCTTAGAACCCTTCTCGCGAGGCTCCACCTCCGGGACTCTTCCGACCTCGGCCACTTCCGGCTGGTCTACGAGTCGGAGACCCTCCGGGGTTTGAAGATCCCCGTCAGCGAGGTGAAGGTCTTCGAGCGGGTCGCCGGGGCGAAGATCGCCGGGACTACCCCTTACGATGAGCCGGTGGGGGTGATCCTGGAGCTGACCTCAAACCAGGGGAGAAGGTTCCAGTACTTCGCCTCGGCGACTCCTGTCGACGGCCGCTACGAGATCGTCGTCCCCTATTCGACGGAAGGGAGGGAAGGGGTCCATTCGATCGGACCCTACCTGGTCGGTCCCCTGAAGGACGTCCCCGGGGGCGACTCGAGGGAGGTGGAGGTGAGGGAGGCGGAGGTCTTGGAGGGGATGACGATAGAGGTGAACTTCTGACCCCGGTCCCGACCTCTCCTTCATACTCTCCTTCATAGGGTGGCTTCGCCCTCCTGGAGGACCCCCACCCGGGCTCCGATCTCGATCCAGGCCCAGGCCCAGATCACCGCCTCAAAGCCCCGGATCAGGTCTCCCCTCTCAAGGAAGTAGCGGCAGTCGGAGAGGTAGGCCTCGATGTTGGCAGAAAACCCCTCCCCCTCCTCCCCCCGGGGGGAGACCCTCTCCCTCGCCTCCTCGGCCCTCTTCAGCCACTTCTCAGTCTCGGCCCTGAGATCCTCCTCCAGGCTCATGGCCACCTCCCCAGCCGGCCGGAACCGGATCGATAGATCCGAGTTTGGTCGAAATCGCCCGATGGAGAGGCTGCCCCCGGGTCCGCATCCGGGGGCCTAATCGAGGATCCTGACCCCGCCCTCGTCAGCATCGACCCTCAGCATCGTCTTGATCTGGTAGCCCTGCCCCTTCAGCCTCTCCGCCCCCGACCCCCGCTCTATCACCGCGACGACGTCCACCACCTGGGCGCCGGCGGCCTTCAGCGCCTCCAGGGTGGCGAGGGCTGTACCCCCGGTGCTGATGACGTCGTCGACGACGATCACCCTGTCCCCGGGGGAGATGCCGTTGAGGTAGAGCTGCCCCTTGGAGTAGCCCGTGACCTGGCTTACCTCGATCTCCCCCGGCAGGCCGTACCTCCTCTTCCGGATTATCACCAGGGGGATGTCCGTAGAGAGGGAAAGGGCGGTCCCGATGTGGATCCCCATGGCCTCGATGGTGACGATCTTGTCGACGTCCAGGTTTGCGGTCCTGATGATGTGGGTCACCACCTCCCTGATCAGATCGGGCCTCACCTCGGGGACGCCGTCGGTGATCGGGTGGATGAAGTAGTTGTAATCTCCGCGCTTGTAGATGGGCGCCTCCAAGAGGGATCTCTTCAGCCTTTCAAGCATTGCCAAATCCTCCGTACCGTGACCTAAAGAGCCCGGGGACGGAGCTTAAATGTTGTGGCTGCGGCCGGTCCGATCCTTATCGGTCCGATTCCCAAATCCGCCCTCAGGATAGATTTTTAAGAGATGAATGTCCAATATAATTTTGCGGCTTTCCGCCGCATATCAATATACTGGAGCGAAGGGAATGATAAAAAAATTAACGATTTTCATCGCGGCGACGATGATCTTCATTCTATCGGCCTCCCTGGCCGCATCGCAGCCGACTCCGGAAGTTTCTCCGGAGGAGGCGGGCTTTCTGCTGGTGACGACCCCCGAGTCCCTGACGGCGGATCCCACCGGGGAATGCCAGGAGCTGGCGGGGTACCTCGACTGCGTCTCCGGGAAGAAGGCGGACATCGTCTTCGTCTTCGACACCACCGGGAGCATGGGAGGGGAGATCGACGAGATGAAGTCGATCGCGAAGGAGTTCGCCGACCGCCTCACCTCCTCGGGGATAGATTACAGGCTGGGGCTGACGGAGTATCGGGACTATGACCTCGACTGCGGCGGCGACAGCGCCTGCGGAGGGTCTGAGGACTTCCCGTATAAGATCTACAACGAGGGGGTCCTGACGGGGAACTCCGCCACCTTCAAGGCCTGGATCGACGGCCTCGGCCTCGGCTGGGGAGGGGACGAGCCCGAGGCGGTCCTGGCGGCGATGATCCACACCGTCGACGACCAGCAGTGGCGGGGAGGGGACGCGGCTAAGGTCATCGTCCTGATCACCGACGCCCCAGCCCACCCCGACGGCGACTGCTGCAACCAGGAGGGAGAGACCCTCGGGGGCGCCATCTCCTACCTGGCCGCCAACGGCGTGAAGGTCTACGCCATCGGCCCCGAGGAGGAGTCGATCCAGAAGATGGCCTTCGAGACGGGAGGGAAGTTCTACCTCATCAGGTCGGGCCTCACCCTGGAGCCGATCCTGGAGGATATTGCGGGGATCATCAGCTGCACCTTCGGCATCGATGGGATCGTCCTCTGCGATGAAGGGGCTCTGGAGGTCGCCGTCGAGCTGAAGGGGAGAGACGGCACCACGATACCCTACCGGCCCGGCTACACCGACGCCTGGATCTACGTCACCTGCTCTGAAGAGCTGAGCGAGAGGTACGACCTGGTCTACGACCCCGACCTCGACGCCTACCACGCCGTCATCGACCCCGTCTGCTCCGGATATGGTGGGGAGATCGAGGTGACGGTATATGGCCGGGTCTGCGGCTGGAGCGCCGTCGAGATCTTCGAGGCGACCTGCGGCGGGGACCAGTGCCCCAAGCCCTGCCTCAACGTCACCTCGTCCCTGAGCCAGGAGATCTACAGCTACGGCGACTCCATCTTCTACAACGTCTCGGTGAGAAACGATATGGACGAGAAGAGGAGGATCGCCATCTCCTACGGCTACGTCGACCCGACGCCCAAAACCCACGTCATAGGGACCTTCGTCCCGGAGATATACCCCGGGGACTCCTACGGCTTCTCCGGCGACTTCAAGGTGCTGGAGACCTTCTACAGCGGCTTATACGTCTTCTTCGTCACAGCAACGGACGTCGAGGATCCCGCCTGCTCTGAAAGCGATGCCGTCCGGTTCTGGGTCCGGGAGGATGAGACCTGATGGGAGGGGGTCCGAGGACCCCCATCCCAAAATTTTCTCCTATTTTCTCCTATTTTTTCTGCCGCTTCCCCGGCCCTCAGGCCGATAGCTCCCTTCTATCCCCGACCAAAGAGCCCACCTTCTCCGACGCCTCGATAGCCCCCTCCCATCCCGGCTCCTTCAGCTCTCCGAGGAGAGGGATCTTTGGGCCTCCAGGACCTCCTCGACGTGGCCCTTCACCCGGACCCTCCGCCAGATTCGGGCGACCTTGCCATCAGGATCTACGATCGCCGTGCTCCGGATAACCCCCTCGTACTCCTTACCGTACATCTTCTTCTTCCCCCAGGCGCCGTACACCTCCAGGACCCGGTGGCCGGGGTCACTGAGGAGGGTCACCTCGAGCCGGTGCTTCTCCCGGAAGCTCCTGTGGCTCTTCGGCGAGTCGGGGCTCACCCCGAAGACCTCCGCCCCCAGATCCCTAAAATCCTTCAGCCTCTCGGTGAAGTCTAGGGCTTCCCGGGTGCATCCTGAGGTGTTGTCCTTGGGATAGAAGTAGAGGACGACCCATCTTCCCGAGAGCTCCGCCAGGCATACCTCCCGCTCATCCTGGTCCGGTAGGCAGAACCCCGGCGCAGCATCTCCTCCTTCGATCATCTTTTTTTCATCGGCCATATCTATACCACCAGATCTTCTGACATCCCCTCTCATCTAGGCCATCCCGACGAATAACCCTTCTCATCTGGGGTCCAGCTGGTCGGAGGAGTCGATAGAGGGGGCTCAACGGAAGCGTAAGAGGGCTGAAAGGCCCCCGGCGGGACCATTCTCCCTCCCTGGGGGGCCATCATCGAAGAGCCCTGACAAATGTTAAATAGAATTCCGACTATCCATCTTATCGGATGTACGACCCCCTCCTCCTCCAGATAGGATCCGAATCCCTCTTCAGCAACGTCTGGGTCCTCCTCTTTCTCTTCCTCTTCCTCGTCCCCATGCTCCAGAGGAGGTTCCTGGAGCAGAGCAGGAGGAGGCTCCTGGTCAAGATGGGCAAGAGGAGGAGGTCTGTCGTGGTGACCCTCATCCACCGGCAGGAGGTCCTGACCTTCCTCGGCATACCCCTGGCGAGGTACATCGACATCGACGACAGCGAGCAGGTCCTCAGGGCGATAAGGACCACCCCCAAGGACGTCCCCATCGACCTCATCCTCCACACCCCTGGGGGGCTCGCCCTCGCCGCGACCCAGATCGCCCTAGCCCTGAAGGCCCACCCGGCCCGAAAGACGGTGATCATCCCCCACTACGCCATGAGCGGCGGAACCCTCATCGCCCTCGCCGTCGACGAGATCATCATGGACCCCCACGCCGCCCTCGGCCCCGTCGATCCCCAGCTCGGAGACCATACCGGCTCCTACCCCGCCACCTCCCTCGTCAAGCTCCTGGAGAAGAAGAAGATCGATGAGGTGGACGACAAGACGATCGTCCTCGCCGACCAGGCCGAGAAGGCCCTCCGGCAGATGGACGGCCTGGTGAGGACGATCCTGGACGGCAGGTGCGATGGCGAGAAGGTGGACCTGATCATCGAGGAGCTCGTCTCGGGGAAGTACACCCACGACCACCCCTTCATCGCCGAGGACGCGAGGCGGCTTCTGGGGGAGTGCGTCAATACCGACGTCCCCCCCGAGGTCTACGACCTGATGAAGCTCTACCGGATGGAGGTGGCGCGGCGGAGGCCCGGCGTCGAGTACGTCCCCGTGACGGGGAAGTAGGCCCTCCGATCCCCCGGCCGGAGGGCTTCTCCACCGCTTTTCTTTTCAGCCGGACCGGCTCTCAAACCGGATCTCCCTCACCTTGACCTCCCGAGGTGGAGGATCTGGGGGGATGAATCGAGGGGGAGGGCATACCCCGGCTGGATCGACCCGTTGCAGCTCCCCGTCCCGACAGCCCCCCGGGAGTCGTAGGCGATGTAGCTCCCGGAGAGGAAGCTTCCAAAGACCTGGAGGTCCAGCCGGCAGAGGACGTTCTGATCGAGGAAGATCAGATCGAGGCTCACCCGCGGGCCTGTGACGATGCCGCTCGCACCGATCGTCAGATATCGGGTCGAGGCCGCCGCCCCCGCCGCCGGTGGCGGGTCCTGGTGGAGCCACCAGACCATCGACTTTATCCCCTCATCCCTCGTCGGCCTCGGCCCCGCCTCCACGGGGAGGAAAGCTGGAGGGGCTCCGGCGCCCCCGGAGGTGCCCCGGCCGAAGACCACCTCGCCGATCTGGATGATATCGACCTCTGCAGGCTGGGACCTCCCGGTGGCTCCGTCCATCAGCACGAGGCTCCAGATACCGGCGACGGCGGCCGGTTGGGCCTCCGCTGAGGTCGCCGGGGTGGCCGGACCGGCGAGGGGGCCGGAGGAGGGGCCCGCCGACCCGTCCTGGAGCCCCTGGGCCGCCCCCGGTGAGAGGAGGAGAGCGGCGAGGAACGGAACGATAAACCATTTTGATCTCATATTCTGTAACCCCCTTAACTTATTCTCCTCCAGGTTTAAAAATCAGCCGCTTCTCAGGGGCGTATGCCGCTTTAACCCTCCCCTCAGATCCTAGGAAGCCGGCGGATCAGCGCCGCGCGCTTCCCCGAGGGAGATACCTCTCCGGGACGGCGACGACGTACGATTTATTTCCGATCAGGAGCCAGAGCCCGCCGGAGGCGAGGCCGACGAGGAGGTTCATCATCCCCAGGACGGGGATAGGATCGCTCCAGTCCAGGGAGATCACCGTCATCCCTAGGCTGCCGGCGAAGATCCCAGAGAAGCTCATGAGGGCGGCCGCCGACCCCGTATCCCCCCTCTGCTGCTCCAGCATCAGGTTCGTTGCCGGGGTTCGGACCAGGCTCCCAGAGATCGTCGCCGGGAGGAGGGCCGCCGCCAATAGCCAGGGGGCTCTCTCCCCAAAGATCGAGATCAAGAGGCCGCTTCCGGCGATCGCCCCGAAGGAGCCGGCGATGATCGACCTCCGCCGGAGTCTCCTGGAGACCCGCATGTAGATCATGGGGCCGGAGATCATCCCGACGGCGTTTGCGGCGAAGTAGTAGCTGTAGACCTGGGGGCTGACGCCGAAGCCGTTTATGTAGATGTAGGAGGACGCCGCTATGAAGGCCATCGAGGATATCCCCGGGAGGGAGAAGAGGAGGAGGAGGGTGGAGAAGCCGGGGTTCTTCGCCACGCGGAAGATCCGGCCGAGGGCCCCGAAGAGGGAGCCCCCGCTCCGCTCGCCGATCGTCTCCTGTAGCGCCAGGCCACCCAGAAGGGCGAGGAGGCCGATGAGGGCGAGGGCCCAGAACGCCCCCCTCCAGGAGACGAACTTGAGGAGGATCGCTCCGAGGACGGGGGCTGCCACCGGCGATATAAGAACCATCGACTGGACCATCGCCAGGATCGGCTCCCTCCTCTTGCTCTCGTAGACGTCCTTGACCATGGCGGTGGCGACGGCGAAGGCGCCGCTCGCCCCGACCGCCTGGAGGATGCGGAAGGCTATCAGCTGATGAATGTCGCCGGAGAGGGCGCAGCCGAGGCTCGCCGCCGTATATATCGAGAGGGCCGCGAGAAGCACGGACCTTCGGCCGTACCTGTCGCTGAGGGGGCCCCAGAAGAGCGTGCCCGCACCGAAGAAGACGAAGAACAAAATTAGGGTCAGGTTCGCCAGGTCCGCCGAGACTCCGAAGTAGAGGGCCATCCCGGGGAGGGCGGGAAGGTAGAGGTCGGTCGAGAGGGGGACGAAGGCGCTGAGGAAGGTGATGAGGGCGACGAGCCCCTTATCTCCGAGGTACCGCTGTCTACTGGCGGAGGAGGGGATAGTCACGTCATATCACCCCCGATCGATCTTTGTTGCAACTCTCTCTCGCCTCCGATTATGACGATGAAAGGGGCCTATCTGCTTTTGAATCGTCAACATTCAGTTTCATTTGACTCTGAGGCTACATACCGATCTGAGATTTCCACCTTAGGAATGAGTACTACTTGGCCAAGCTTGCCAAGTTTTGTGAAAACTAGGTCGCCTGGTTTCGCGAGATTGCTAGACAGGTCCTTGCGGACCCTTGACTCGGAGACGAAGACGAAATCATCAATGTCAAGGAAACGGCCATTGTTGAGATTTGATCCTCGAATGACTGGGACACCATCTTCGACATAGTGACTCGAAGTAAGCTTCGAGCCGGATGGTCCACCAATAAATGAGTACGGCTCATCGGAAGCAAGCAGTTCAAGCTTCTGGGGCGGCCAACTCATGCCCCCACCTCCCCGACGTCCTCCCGAATGGCCAACGCCAGCGATGCCGCCCCGGCGTTGAGGCGTTCCAGCTCGGCGTGGAGATGCAATCGTGATTGAAGACCGTTCATTCAGCATCCTCCAGGAGCTGAGAGATCTCAGCAGGTGAGGGCAGCTGCCCTTTGAGCTCCTTGGGCAGGCGCTTGACCATGCGATAGGTCGAAACGCCGATGGGCTTTCGAGCATCGTGCAGGGCGTATTCGACAACTGTGCGGCTCTTCTCCTTGCAGAGGATGATGCCGATGGACGGATGTTCACCCTCCTCGCGCACCTGTCGGTCCAGTGCCGTCAGATAAAACTGCATCTTGCCCACGAACTCCGGCTGAAACTCGCCAATCTTGAGTTCTATGGCGACGAGACATTTGAGGCGGCGATGGTAGAGGAGCAGATCGATGAAGTACTCCTTATCGTCCACCTCAAGCCGGAACTGGCTGCCGACAAAGGCAAACAACCCACCCATGGCGCGAAGAAAGTCCTCGATGCGGGCGATGAGGGCGCGTTCCAGCTCGCGTTCCGAGTGCTCTTCGCCCATCTCAATAAAGTCGAAGGTATATTCATCTCTCACAGCAAGTTTAGCCTGTGTGCGCTGGTCAGCTGTCAGCGTCTTATCGAAGTTCGTCTGGCCGAGCAGGGTCTTTTCGTAGCTCTGATTTTCGATCTGGTGAATCAATACATTCTTCGACCAACCGAACTTCCGGGTCATCCGGATGTAGAACTCGCGCTCAAGAGGGTCTTTGCTGCGAGCCATGATGATCAGATTCTTGCTCCAGCTAATTTCTCCAACCAGCGGTTGGAGTTTCTCGTCTTCACGATATTCCAGGTAAAACTGCCGCATATACCACAGATTCTGGACCGAGAACCCCCTCACTCCGGGAAACTCGTTTTGCAGGTCATCGGCCAACCGCTCGACGACGGATCTGCCCCAACCCTCCCTCTCTTGCCGTCCGGCAATCAGCTTTCCGATGTCCCAGTAAAGCGCGACAAGCTCCCTGTTGACCGCCTTGAGGGCTTCGTACTGGGCTGAATAGACGCGTTCCTTCACTTCAGCCAGAAGCGCGGCGTAATCGTCAGGCAATCGCTCCGAGAGTCCTTTCATATCCCCAGCTCCTCGAAGTTATTCTTGATCGTCGCCGCCAGCTTCACCGCCTCGGCGTTGAGGTCCTCCAGCTCCACGTGGATCTCGCGCAAGGCTTCCTCGAAATCGAAGTCCTCATCCTCCTCTTCGGGCGCAACGCCGACGCAGCGGCCGGGGGTCAGGCTCCAGTCGTTGGCGGCGATCTCGGCCCGGTCCACCAGCTTGACCAGCCCCTCCACGTCGCAGAGCTTCGCCTCGGGGAACTGCTCGGCGAGCCAGCGGGCCTGCTTCCAGAAGTATCGCACCTTCGCCTCGCCGCCCCCCGGCGCTGGAGGCCTGGGACGACATGACAAATCCGGCCCTGCTCCCCTCGTTCAGGTAGCTGTATAAGTAGCTGATCCAGATGTAATTTCCGTTGGAGACCTTATCCTTCTTGTTGACTCCGGGAAGGCCGAAAGGAAGGCGAGGATCGGTCTTGACCTTGTCGGCATCGATCTCGTCTACGTTGAAGGGAGGATTGGCCATCACGTAATCGGCCTTGCCCACCAGCTCGTGCGGGTCTTCGTAGTAGGTGATCGCCCTCTGGATGTCGCCTTCAAGGCCGTCAACGGCCAGGTTCATTTTGGCAAGGCGGATGGTGGTGGCGTTCTTTTCGAGACCTCGGAAGGTGAGACGGTCGGTAGGACTCTGGCCTTGTTCCTCCTCGACGATGCGGGGGCTCTGCACGAACATGCCGCCGGAGCCTGTGGCCGGGTCGAGCACTGTGCCATGCTGTGGGTCGAGCACATGGGCGATCAGAGATACCAGCGAGAAGGGGGTGAAGAACTCGCCGCCGTCGTGAGCCTTCTGATCGGCGAACTGGGGGAGGAAGTACTCGTAGATGCGACCGAAGATGTCGCCAGAGACCTTCTCCAGCTCATCAGGGTTGAGCGTGCGCAGGAGCTGTCCCAGGACGGCGTTATCCAGCTCCTGATACTCGGTCTTGGGCAAAGCGCCGCTCAGGTTCTCGTAATCTGCTTCAATCGACTCCATCGCCTCAATGATCGCCTTTGCTCGGTCCGCGTTATCAGGGAGAGACACGAGATAGTCGAATTGAGCCTTTGGCTGAAGGAAGATGGCGTTCTGTTGCGAGAAGTCCTCTTTGATCAGCGGCCGCGTCTTGCCACCACGCGTGGGCAAGTTTGCCTCAATTTTGTCCCTTACTGCCAGATAGCGGCTGTAGGCGTGCCGCAGAAATACGAGACCCATAACGGGCAAGAAATACTCATTGCTAGCATAATTAGAGTTGGCGCGGAGCGTGTCTGCCGCGTTCCAGAGGCGTTTTTCGATGGCTTCGATATGTTCCAGTTGTGGCATACTAGCTCCATTTTACTCTATCCATGGGCCTGAAGTGCCTATATGAATGCTCCCGTACTAAACCTTAACATATCTCATTTCGTTGTCCAGTTAACATTTCGGGGTTCTAAAGAGGGTGTTGATAGACTCTTGTAGGAGCCAGGTATCGTTGTAATGGCCGGACTTATCAGATTTGACTTTGTTATCGAATTTTCTAACTAGCTCTGTGAACTCCTGCGATGCTCCCAATTCGCTTTTTCCCTCTAACTGTGAGATTTATAGAAGAAATGATAAAAGCATCGGTTAGGAGTACGAAGTAAGTTAACAGCCCGACAACTACATGCCCTTTGACCCCCCGAAAAAGAAGCATGGTCCATGTCGAAGTTACGAAGAAGGACGTAAGAGACCTCTCGGCGGAGGTGAAAAACCTGCCGGGCGCCCTATTCGGCGGGAGCGGCCCCCTCCTCCGCCCCTTCCTCCCCAGGCTCGAAGAGCTCCTCCCGCCCGAGAAGAGGGGGAGAGGGGCCAACTACATCTCCTCGACCCTCAAGGCCCACGTCGACGCCGTCGAGGCCGACGAGGATCACCTCCGGGTCGAGAGCGAGGGGAGGGCGGTCGAGATCACCCGGACCGAGCTGGCGGCGATCCTGGAAGAGAAGTTTCCGACCCTATCCCACCAGAGCCTCAACCTTCCGGGCCTCCTCTTCCTCCAGTCCGGCCCCGTCCTCCAGGCCTGCACCCTATCGAGGCTCGCTCGCGACCACGGGGTGAGGGTGCCGGGGGGGCGGCGGACCCTCCGATACGTCTTCCACACCACCGTCGTCTCCATCGGCGCCGACCGGGAGAGCGTTCGGATCGAGTTCGACCTCGACCGCCTCCCCGGCCTATCCGGCGGCTGAGCCGCCGGAGGGCGGAGCCGTCGGAGGAGCGGGGAGACAGCGACTAGACGATGAGGTGGCGGAGCTTCAGGAGGTGCTTCGGGTTCTGCCGGACCAGGACCTTCAATAGCCCCCTCAGGTCCAATTCTGCGACGTCGACGCCGTCGAGGGAGTGGATCAGCCGGTTGAGGTCGTCGTCGGTGAGTTCGACGAAGAACTCCTTGACGGCGAAGTTCCTGGTGATCGACTTTCCGATCGTCTCCCTCCACCTCTTCTCGTAGACCTGGAGGGATTTCTTGTCCACCTCCCCCTTCGGGACCAGCTCCGCCGCGATCTCCCCCGCCATCACCCCGGCCCTCATTCCGTTGATGATCCCGCCGCCGGTGATGGGGTCGGACTGCCGGGCCGCGTCCCCGACGAGGATCACCCCGTCGGCGACCGTCGCCTCGATGGGGCCGGAGACCGGAACCCCGCCCGCCATCATCTCCA
>Ga0334890_1002355_pt1 | contig 21996 bp, 25 predicted proteins | sample GraSluR1_MG_3_FD_207220 | JGI IMG/M metagenome (GOLD analysis project Ga0334890, IMG submission 207220) | Sludge microbial communities from methane-producing bioreactor in Wageningen University, Netherlands - Granular Sludge_31_08-R1 | ecosystem: Engineered > Bioreactor > Anaerobic >... | reverse complement strand
TTGAACATCAGAATCTAATTACATAAAATAAAGATGTAAATATTCACAAAAAGGAGGATCTATGCCCACATACGATTTTCAGTGTCAGTCCAAGAAGTGCGGGAAGAAGTTTACGGTTTTTCTCAGTCTCAGCGATTACGAAAAGGGAAAAGTTGCATGCCCGAAATGTAAAAGCAAACGGGTCAAACAGCTCCCGGCACTATTTATCGCCAATACAAGTCGAAAAAGTTAAATCGTACTTGCTGTCATTTTAGACAGGGACAACACGTGGTTCAATGATACGGGTGGACATTCCAAACGAGGAATGCGTCGGATGCGGCTACTGCTGTATACAGCATATCTGTGCGTGCGGCAGGGCCGCTTATCCTGATGAAGCAGCACGGGGTGAAATGTGTCCCTCTCTTCACTGGAACGGCAGCAGATATGTATGCACTTTAATGATGCGCCCGGGAGGGGAGGGGGAATTCTATAAATGGCAGATGAACGCGGGTCTGGGGTGCCGTAATTTCCTGAATCCCTGGAGAAATGATGTCAGGAAGAGACAGGGTAAAAACGGATAACAGATGGCCGTATTGTTATATGATAAGGATTCGAGGATTCAAAAAGCCGAGAGAACACGCTGTGAAGCAGTGACCTGGTGGTTCTCGCCTGAATCGCGGCCCAAAACGTTTACCGTGACGATAACTTCGGAGTGAATCAACGTTCCTGCATTACGGTCCGCGGCAATGTCGAATTCACTCGCGCCGGGACAAGCATGAGTCACCTTGACCCCCGGCCCTGGATGAACCGGCTTCAGCCGGTCACGGATGGTATTTCATATCATGATCGTATCGACCTGCCGACCTTACTTTGCACCGTTCCCCGGTTTTTTTACGAAGATTATTCAATCGGACCTTGTTGTTCTTCTTGACACGGTGCAATTTCCTCGGGGAACGACGTGGTTGACAAGAAACCGATGGAAAAGTCATCAGGGAATGCTGTGGCTGACCGTCCCGGTATCGAAAAAAGGCCTGGGACTGCAGAGAATCAGTGATGTGAAGATCTGCTGCGACGGACACTGGTGTCGGAAACATCTGGAGAGCTTAAAAACGGCATATCGTGATGCCCCCTATTTTGATGATCATGAGGCCTTTTGTGAAGAAATGTTTTCTCGTCAATTTGAGAAGCTCATAGATCTGAATCGTTGCGTAATTACGTACCTCTTGAAACAACTGAACATCAAGACAAAAGTGTTGTTGTTATCGGATCTGGGTATCTCGGCAAAAGAACCCCGACTCACCATGGAGATCTGCCGGCGCGTCGACGGTACCGCTTTCCTTGTGGGGAGCAGCGCCGGAAAGCATTTTGAGAGAGATGCTTTTGAGAAAAATGGGATCGAATTGATGTTCTTTAAACCACGGATCCCGGTATATCCTCAGTTATGGGGTCCTTTTATCCCCAATCTCTCCGTCTTTGATCTTATCTTCAACTGCGGTCCGAAGGGGGCGGAAATGATAACAGGGTGTAAGGTGCAGGGGAGTTATAAGTGAAAAGTGGTGCATAGCGAGTGAAAAAGAAAAGAAGGGGTAGGGCTTAGGGTGTTGGTGGTGGAAAAGTGATCGGGATGTGAGGAGTGAGGAACAAGTTTAATCAATGCCGGCTTAAAAGCATATGATCTCAACTGCTTAAAATGTACAGTTCCCGTGCAAGATCTTTCGCTTTTTTCTGCAATGCCGTTCCGAGAAAACCCCTTTGTGCACTCCGATCCAGCATGTCTTCGTCAATTATTTCCATAGTTCCGTCGGGCCATCGGACAACGTCGATGTCAAGATCAACATACCTGATCTTATCGGGGTAGCATTCGATGGGCGTGTTGATATTGTAATAGGTTCCGATTACTTCGCCGTCATGCCTGAAATATGTGTGATGGTATGAAAACGCTCCTTCCCGCAACGCCGTCATGGCATAATCTCCCTTCTGTTTGGGTGTTTTGAGGCCGTCATACCTGCTTCTTCCTTTGAACTGAGATCTCTTGAGAAGAAGCGTCCGTTCAACCGGATTACATTCGATGATCTCCCCTTCGGACAGAAAAATGACCTGTCCGTTCATTTTGACGTGTTCAATACGGAGGTGCTTTCCCGTTTGGTAGGTGTCCCATATCAACCGCTCCGAAAGGCCCCTGCTGATTTCATCCTGTTTTTCGGGATGATCGGCCAGCGGTCCCGTTTCAGTCCGATCGACGTCGTGAGAGTCGATGATTCGAAGACGGTGATGATGATTTACCGTGTGGACAACGGCATGCCTCAGTTCATCGAGGCCCTTTTTTGCGAGATATGGAAATTCCAGTTCAGTCCGGTCGATCTCATCGTCAGTAAATGTGCGGTGGATGACATCGATGAAGGAGTTTCTGATAAGTTCGACAATGGCGTTCCTGTCGTCAACGCCGCCTGTCACGATGATTCCCTGCCTGTCGTCACGATCAAAGATCTCCACCGACGGGCGGCCCGTCTGAATGAGATTCCTGAAGGAGTTGAATCGTGCGGCTGCAGCCGGCGACGGCGATACGATGACGATTCCATGGTGGAGAAACAATTGTGTCAATGCCGTCGCGTAAATTCCCCTTACTCTGACCGTTCCATCCATAATGACCGGCGATTTTACGCTTTCGTCGATGTCAATCATGGGACTTCTTCCTTTTGAACAGAGAGGTTCCGGATTTCGCACTGACGGTTATCGTGCTGTACCGAAGTTTCAATCATACTAAAAACAGCATGAAATATCCTTATCAATCAGCATATGTCGTATTCCTTTCTCTTTGAAGTGACGTTGTGCCCTTGACATGGTTTTCTTCTCTGGTAGAGTATGGTTCATGTCAGCCCATAAACGGGAAGAACAGGCGTTGTCGTCGGAAAGAACAGCCCTTTTCCCATGTTGATGGGGGTGCAGCCTGCCGCGTTTCATGTGCAGATCCGGGCGGTGGAGAACCTACTTCACACCGGTGTAATGGTGCACCCCGCCGTCATGGTGAGTTTCTCAACGCATCATGAAATTGAAGAACTCCGAAATCGGCTGGGGATGATTGACGTTAATTTCAAGGATGTGGAGATCGAAGAACTCGTCATGTATGACGATGTGAAAAAAAGGTTGAAGCAGGTGGGGATTTTCCATGGAGCGGCCTGCACTCCCGACAGGATTCCACCTGAGCAGGTCTGTTTGGTGACAGTGCGCCACGGTCATCTCTGCTGCTCTGGAGGGCATGGAGTATCCCCATTACCGGGATTTTAAACAGGTAAACAAATACGAAGCAGCAGTTTCCAATGCTTATATGATTTCACTAGAATGTAAAATAACTTCAAGAGGGAGGGTATGTCTCAATGACCCGGCATAAACGCATTAACGGCCTGCAGGAAGCACTTTCGCAGCGGGGACTGACAGGAGCGGTGCTTTTCTATTCGAGGGATGTTCTGTACTATACCGGAACGGCCCAACCGTCATATCTGGCGGTTTCCGCCGATGATTATCATCTGTATGTGAGAAGCGGGTACGAATGTGCCCGGGAGGACGTTTTCATCAATCCGGATCACGTCAGTGAAGAGAGAAAGTTGCAGAATGTTTGTTGGGATTTTTTTGCCGATTCGGGGACGGGTGTAAAAAAGATCGGTACCGAACTGGATATTCTTCCGGTTCAGCAATTTGAACATTTTACAGCATCATTCCCCGATTGTGAGTTTAAGAATGTTTCCCCGGTCGTTCTTGAGCAGCGCAAGCAGAAGGATCCGGATGAAATCATCACAATGGGAAGGGCCTGTGATGTTGTTCATGCCGGTCATGAAGCGGTCCTTGCAACATTGCGGGAAGGGGTAACCGAACTGGAACTGGCCGCAGCCGTGGAAGATGCCCACCGCAGAGCTGGGCATGAAGGAATTTTCTTCATAAGGCAGCCCGATTTCTTTATGAGCAGGGGGCCCATCGGTGCCGGCCCCAATCTCGGGAAAATCAGCGGTGTCGTTTATACCATAACGGGTGTGGGGTTGAGTCCGTCCGTTCCGGCGGGTCCGTCACGAAGAAAAATCCGGCGGGGAGAACCGGTTATTGTCGATATCCCTACCTGTGTTGACGGTTATCACGCGGATCAAACAAGAACCTATTGCATCGGCGAACCCATCAGGGCAATTCAAAGCCTCTACGATAGTCTGAGGGAAATAGCTGATTATCTGATTGAAGAAATGAGGCCGGGAATGAAGGGGAGCGATCTGTATCGCATGGCGAGGGCGAAAGCTGAACACCTCAAGGTAACCGATGCCTTTCTCCATTTCGGCAGGGGGAGGAAAAGCCGTCTTCTCGGTCATGGAATCGGTCTCGAATTGAATGAGCCGCCCGTTCCATCGGAGTACGATCACTCCGTGATCAATGAGAACTATGTCATTGCACTTGATATGCACATGCTCGATGACCGTTTAGGCGTCGTAAAACTGGAAGACATGATTTTGATCGGAGCAAACGGGAACGAAATTCTGACCAAGACCCCACGGCAACTGTGGATCGTTTAACCGCGAGACGCCGGCGTGTTCCATGAAAACATGAGGGATTAAGCATCGCGAGGCTGTCGAAAAACCTCATATATAAGGTGCCGCACGCTTGACCTGTTCAGAGAAGCCTCATCCGCTCCACCGGTCGCGTGTCTCACGGAGTTGTTTTATTTCGCTGTCATGGTGCAGTAACTGCGGGTGAAAGGGAGTTCTGCAACCTTGACAGATGCCCATGGTTCGGGCATAGTTGTTCAACGGATGCGTCTTTACGGCCCTTGTGGGAAGCTTGCTTGATAGTCTTCAAGGAACAGTGATTGACAGGAAGTAACCTTTGACGATGTGAAAAGTGCTGAGCGGCAAGACCGGCTCACGGGTCGATGGTCAGACCGGAATGGTCGTGACGAAATCATCCGGAGCGGGCGGATGATTCGCAGATATTCTGTGATATGCCGTAACAGCAACCGGCGCATCGCTTACATGTCGTTACGGCATCGTGACAACAACGATATACTTGGTAATGCGCGCATCACAACCGGGTCGCTTACATCATCATATAATTTATGAAAAACAAGAGGCTGAACCTGGGAACGGGCGCCATCGGCCCGTTGCTGCTGAAGATGAGTTTGCCGGCGATTACGGCAAATGTCGTCGTAGCCTTCTACAATCTATTGGATGTGTTCTGGCTCTCCCGAATCGGTCCGAAGGCCGTTGCCGCCCTGACCGTCTGCTTCCCCATTCAGATTCTTCTGGCCGCCATCGGCATCGGCACCGGTGTGGGAGCTGCTTCATTTGCCGCACGAATGTTCGGTGCCGGTCAAACAGACAGGGCGGAGAAGGTGGCGGGGCAGACGGTATTCCTTTCCGCTGTTCTGGGAATTGTCGTACTTGTTTCCTGTGAGATCTTCACTGAACCGATCCTTCGTCTATTCGGCGCCACCGATGATATTCTTCCGCTTTCCAAAATGTACCTTACCACGTATATCGTCTGTGCCCCCTTTATGTTTTTCACGATGATGGGAAACAACATACTCCGGGCGGAAGGAAACCCCAATCCGGCAATGTTTGTTATTTTTGTTCTGGCATGTACCGGCGCCGTCCTTGACCCGATTCTCATCTTCGGCCTGGGCCCCTTTCCCGAAATGGGAATCAAAGGAGCCGGATATGCCGCCGTCTGCGCGTATTTTCTGTCGGCGCTTCTGTGTTTTGTTATCTTTATGTCGGACCGGTCGGGATATCAGATGTCACGGCGAAATCTCATCCCCGACCTTTCCGTTATCCTTTCAGTGTATCGTGTCGGATTTCCGGCGTTTATCATGAATCTCAGCGTCAGTGTCGTCATAACCGTCTATAATCACGTCCTCGGCGGCTTCGGAGCGCAGGCGGTCGCCACGTTCGGTATTATCTTCCGGCTGAACGGTATCATCATTTTTCTTCTCTTCGGAATCGGACACGGTGTTTTGCCCATGGTCGGTTTCAATTACGGTGCCGGGCTTTATGAACGATTACGGCAGACGGTCCGCACCGCCGTCAGATGGTCCGTGGCCATTGCCGGTATGAGCATTTTGTTGGCATTGCTGTTTGCGGAACACATCGTTGCCGTATTTACCAGTGACCACAGTCTCTTGACGATTGCCGTGCCGGCCATGAGAATTTATGTCACCGCCTTAATCTTTCTCGGTCCCGCCATTATTGCCATCAATATGTTCAACGGCTTGGGGATGGGGTTTACCGCAACTTCGCTTCTCTTTTTCCGGGATTTATTTGTTCTCATTCCCTTTCTTATTTTTGTTGCCCCTCGTATCGGGCTGAATGCCGTCTGGTGCGCCCACCCCCTGTCCAATCTGTTTCTGATTGTGATCAGCTGGCTCTGGACGAGGATGCTTTTCAAGAAATTGGGGTAAAAGGCAAAGTCTTAGTTCATAAGCTGATGAGTTCATGAGCTAATAATCTCTTAAATTTGTTAACCGGTTCTGTTTCTTACCTGCCTTTCAATTCAGCATTAAACATTCATACTTTAACATTAAACTTGCGCCCCAACCCCCTACGCCCTGTATTTTTATCCTTTCGCCATTGGCCTTTCGCCTTATACACTTACCACTTTTCACTCATAACTCCCCGCCTGAGGAACGCTTGCCCGTCGGCACGCCCCAGTTGATAGGCATCACGGAGTCCCTCGGGATCAGTATAGTCCCACTTGAAGATTGAAATCGGACGGGACGGTTGAATGTATGTCCTTCCCTGAAGCGTGGGGATGCTTTCCGGCGGGTATCGCCGTGTCAGGAGAATGAGCATATCGCCGTCTTCATCGTTGAGGATTCCCGTTGGAACGTTGTCAATCAGCCCTCCATCGAGAACGGGCCTCCCGTTGCGACGGAGTACCGGCGTGAACGGCGGTGTACATGACGACTGAAGCAGAAGATCGGCGAGTTCTTCCGGCGTTCGGCATTCGTGTACCGTAACGACTTCCGGTGTAAACCCGAGACGTGCGGCGAAAGACGGATGTACCGGTGAAAACAGTTTTTTTTCAATAGAGTAGCAGAGAAAACCGATAACGGTGGCCATTCGAGGTCCCGCCCAGCGCGGCGGCCTGCTCAGGAGAATACGGATTTCAGGTCCGTCGTGCAATGCAGCCAAGGCCGATGCATCGATGGCGGCGAGAATGCCGTTACGATACAGGGCATATTGAGGAAAAACGGGATGTCCCCTGAAAATATTGAAGGGATAAACATTATGGGTGTTTAGTCTGGTGATTTCCTGGAAGTGTTGCACAGCCGCGCTGAAGCGGCCGGAAAAGAGAAAACAGGCCATCGTGGCGCCGGCGCTGACAGCCGCAACAGTCGTCGGCTGCAAGGACATCGCAGGTGCGACTTCATTCCAGAAACCTACCTGCCACAGGCATCGGGTGCCGCCACCGGCAAAAACAACAGACCTGTATGAAGGGTGCTGGTTCATAGAGAGAACCCACGTCAATCGTATTAAGAAGCGACAGCCCGTCGAAAAATAAGTCGCATTGACCGGGGAGAAGCAAAGAACACGGGTGATGCGGAACGGCGCACGGCATTTTTCCGAAAGTGTCAAATGCTAAAAAGGAAATTTTTCTTCCGGTCTTCTTTCGGGAACATATTCATGGGGAGTCGTTCCTTCATTCCATTCCTTTGAGACATAGAGATTGCAGTAACAGCTTCCGTATTCCTTCACATCGGGGGGCCGATAGACACAGGGGCAGATAATATCCTTGTCTTTTTCACGGTCGCCCGAACCCAGTCGACAGGGGCAGCACATATAGCCGTAACGTTCGCGGTTTACGATGAGCGCCTCGATCAGTTCAAAGACGCGCTTCTTGTCTCTGTTGAAGTAATATCCTTTCGGTTCCTGAATTTTACGTAGTGTTTCGTAAAGCTTTTCAACGTCCTTCATTGATCTAAAGCCTCTCGTATTTCGTTTTCCCTGAATCCGACGATGACTCTTCCTCCGATGATGATGGTGGGAAAAGACAACCGCGGATTCAGTTTCTTGACTTCCTCGATGGCCGCAGCCTTCTCCATGGTATCGAGGAGATCCACATCGTTGAATTCATAGGTTACACCTCGTTCGTCGAAAAAACGTTTTGCCGACTTGCAGTGACTGCACGTGCTGAGTGAATAGATCCTGACAGGTTTTTGCATTATCCCCTCCGTTGGTTATCTTGTTCCGTGGTTGCATCGGTTTCATGTATCCCCGGCACCACTCCGGCTGTGTCAATGGGCATCGCTGCCGCAACGCCGTAATGCGTGACTTCCGTAAAATGGGAACTGCTTCTGTTCATCGGAATTTCACGGCCTGCGATTTCCGTCCATTTCCGAATCGTGATTCACTTCCGGAAGACTTTTCAGAAAACGGTCAGGACCGATTATAGATGACTCATGCCCATATGGGAACTAAAAAGTGTTTGTGTCGTCCGGCGATTCTCATTCTTGAACCGGCTCTTTTGTCCGGTCAGGTGTCTGTACCTCAGTGCTTACAGCCGGCAGCGTGGTGGTTGTCATGCATATATCCAAAATCATTTCTGCCTTATGTCCGTTCGTTTACGAATCAGCAGCCCGGTCGTTGATACGCGAAGTTCCATAGCTTCAGGCCGATCCGCCATGATGAACGTGGCGGAGCCATACTCGGCGTCGAGCAGCGCCTTAAAGATGGAATATTTTCTGCGCAGGTTAAACATGTCCACCGGTTTGTCCTGTGCTATCGAATAAATCGTTCTCGGTTTCGTCCTCTCATCGCTGACCGTTCTATACCGCCCAGATATGCGATCAAGTTCATACGCAGTGTGGATGCCGAGAATGTTTGCGATCGGTTTCCACTTGAGAATATGGGCGTCGACGTACAGTTCGTCTCCTTCGATTGTAAATATATCCGAACGGCCGTCGGCGAAAGCAAAGCGGGCAATGAATGTTTGAGGCTCGATGGGATTCAGCGTAATGACTGCGATTGTTTCTTCCCGTGTCAATGCCTGGTATCCCTGTGTGGCCAGGGCGAGCAAGACGAAGAGACCGGAAAGGGCGAAAAGGAGCAAGACCAGCGTCATGCTTACCGCTGCTCCGAATAATCGCTTTTTCTTAATGGCGGCAACTCCCGCAATGAAAAGAAGAACAGCCGCAACGGTGCAGGCAATCGCGACGATGAGTGGCAATGGCGTCATCGATGTCATCTCCCCGTGTAGTAATATGCGGACTATGGCATTTCTTGATCAATAACGACAGGAATATCCTGTTCTTCGTAACAATGACCGGCAAACCGGTCGACGATGAATAACCCGGCCTGTCTGCTGTGTGTTTCTCTGTTGCTTGCCATCGTCTCCAGTCGTCCGTGCGGCATGAGATCAACCATGGTCTGAATTTCCGAGACACTATGCAATATATCCGTTTTTGCGGCGATTACCATGACCGGCGTCGAAATTTCAGGCAGTTTGTGCCAGAGACTGTATCCTCTCAGCGCGAGGGCGCTTGCCTTCAGCCGCTTCGGTTCCGCCGCATCGATGGTGCCTTCGTATTTTGACACCTGTTCCGGTTCTCTTCGCTTGTCCAGGCGGAAATTTCTGAGATACCATTTCAGGACAGATTTCATGAATGGATACAGCGACAGCGGTAAGATCAGGACTGCCGTGACGAACCACAGGGGAAAACGGAATTCGCAGTTGGGAGCAATGAGATAGGCATCAAGGGGCTTTCTGCTGTTTTCGGCCAGATACTCGAGAATAACCGTCGATCCGAGAGAACTGCCGACAAAACAGAACGGATGATCCGCTGGGACCTCTGAGCACACGAATTCATCAAGGTCCATGCGCATGCGTCCGATCGAAAAATCAACGGCGGTCTCCGCGGGAAGGCGGGCGCTGATCTTTTCGCGTGTTTCAAGATACAAGGTTCGGTATCTCGCGGTGATTTCCTTCAGGACCTCCCGCCATCCGCTGATATGAGAAATCCATCCGGCCACGAAGACGACCACCGGTCGGCCGGGGGCGTTGCCGGGAGGGATGAAATCGATTACCTTAAGGGCGACGCCGTCGGACGTAACGAAATAATATTCCCTGATCGCTGTTCCGTCGCCCGAATATTCATGATACGGCATCACGATTTCTCCCCGACGTTTATGATGTTACATGCATTATTCTAACAGTTTGATGTACTGTGGGTCAACGGTCCGATTCAGATGCCCGTGCTTTAAAAACATTCTGTTCTGAAGCGGCATGGTGTGTATCGAAACCCCGGAATCGGATGATGATGAGAAACAGACATGTGCGCCCGTTCCCCATTCCAAATGATCATATTCACAATGTGGATACCATGCCGTTGTGCTTCCTTCAGCGGACAGGATTCCTGCTCCGGTTTATATGGCGGTGATGCGATGATGAACCTGGGCCGCATGATTCGCCGCTAAACTTTAACAGAATTGTGATATAAGGCAACCACCAAAATAAAGGATGAATGAGAGATAGCTCGGTGATGATATGAATGAAGAATATCCCGGGGTGGCGGCGGGCCAAAAGCTGTTCGGCCATGTTGACCGCCATGAATGGAATGACTGGCGATGGCAGCTCAAGCATCGAATTCAGACATGTGAACAGTTAATCGAGATCCTTGATCTCTCCAAAAGTGATTGTACGGCATATCGGGGACTTGTCGATACCTATCGTATGTCGGTGACGCCGTATTATCTTTCCCTTATGAATCCGTCTGATCCGACGGACCCCCTCCGACTGCAATGTATCCCCGATATCAGGGAATTATGGGCTGCTCCGGAATATGTTGATGATCCTCTCAATGAAGAGCGGGACATGCCGGTGCCGGATCTGATTCACCGCTACCCCGACAGATGTCTCGCCATGGTAACGTCAGCATGCGCGCTGTATTGTCGGCATTGCAACCGGAAGCGTCGATGGAAGGACCGCATGAGGTACGGCAGCCGGGACAGCCTGTTACAGATGGTTCATTATATTTCTTTGACGAAAAGCATACGTGAGGTCATTGTTTCGGGAGGCGATCCTCTCATGTTGAGCCGTGATCGGCTTGAATGGTTCCTCCGTTCCGTCAGGGATATCAGTCATGTGGAGATTCTTCGCGTCGGAAGCCGAATACCCGTGGTTCTCCCCATGAGGATTACTCCGGATCTCTGCGCAATGTTGCGGAAGTATCGACCCCTGTGGGTTGTCACCCAGTTCAATCATCCCCGGGAAATTACGGCGGAGGCGGCACGGGCATGTGAAATGCTTCTTGAGCATGGCCTCCCCGTCTGTAACCAGTCGGTTCTGCTCAAGGGGATCAATGATTCATATCATGTGATGAAGGATCTTCTCTATGGCCTGCAGCGCATCTCCGTGAAGCCGTACTATCTGTTCCAGTGCGAACCCGTGCGGGGGACGGAGCATTTTCATGTTGATGAAGACGCGGGATTTCGAATTATGGAAGACCTCTGGGGCACCATATCGGGCCTTTGTATTCCCCGATATGTTTATGACCTCCCCGGGGGAAAGGGGAAACTGTTGCTGCACCCGGCTTCCCGCCCGTCGGACGCCATCAAGGAAGATTTGACTTAACACGTTAAATGAATTAAATATACCCGGTTACCGAAACCGGCAAGTGTCGATTATGTACGTAGCGATCCTCGGGATCGGGCAGAAAACCACGACAGAACGGGAGAAAAAGTGCCATGTATAGCGCCAGTGATTTAAGGAAGAACTTGAAAATTCAGATCGACGGTGAGCCGTACGTTGTTACCGACTTTCAGTTTGTCAAACCTGGAAAAGGCCAGGCGCTCTATAGATGCAAGCTGAAAAATATGATAACGGGATCACAGTTTGAACGTACCTTTCGATCGGTTGATACCTTTCAGCCGGCAGATCTGCAGGATAAACGAATGCAGTACCTCTATCCCGAGGGGAATAAGTATTGCTTTATGGACATGGAATCATACGAGCAGGTATATCTGACGGAAGATCAGGTCGGCGATGCCCTGAGTTACATGATCGATAACCTGGAAGTGGATATCCTTTTCTTCGGAGACAGGCCCCTGGGAATCACGCTTCCGAACTTTGTCGATCTCGTGGTAACCCAGGCCGATCCCTGGGTTAAGGGAGATACCGCTACAGGTGATTATAAGCCGGCGGTTCTGGAAACCGGATATCAGGTTCAGGTTCCCCCGTTTGTTGTCGAGGGAGAGAAAATACGCATCGACACGCGGACAGGCCAATATGTTACAAGAGTCAAGGACTAGACCGGTTGATGGAACGGCTACCCATTACGGTGCGGCGAAAAAGAAATCTTGTGATCCGTGCCGGAATTATTCAGGCGATTCGATTATTTTTCACAGAACGGGCCTTTCTTGAAGTGGAAACGCCGATACGGATACCCGCTCCCGCGCCGGAGACGCATATTGATGCGATACCATCCGATGGATGGTTTCTTCAAACCTCTCCCGAATTGTGCATGAAGCGCATGCTTGCCGCAGGGTATGACAAGATATTTCAACTCTCAAAGTGTTTCCGCCATCGCGAGCGGGGGAGTCGGCATCTTCCTGAATTTACCATGCTCGAATGGTATCATGCAGGGATCGACTATGGACGGTTGATGAACGAGTGTGAAGATCTGTTTCTCTTCATTTCGCAATTTCTCGGTGCCGGCGATACCATTTCATATCAAAACAAGACGATTTCCCTTGAAAAACCGTGGCGGCGCCTTTCGGTCAGCGATGCGTTCAAGCGGTATTCGCCCATGCCGCTCGATACGGCCCTTGCCGATGACCGGTTTGATGAAATAATGGTCAGCAATATCGAACCAGGCATGAACGGCGACAGACCGGTTTTTCTCTTTGACTATCCCGTTTCTCTGGGTTCACTCGCAAGAACGAAACAGTGCGATCCGACCGTTGCCGAACGATTTGAGATATATGCGGGAGGGCTTGAACTCGCCAACGCTTTTTCGGAATTGACCGACGCGTCAGAGCAGAGGAAGCGGTTTGAAAAAGAAAGGGAGTACCGGGCGAATCTCGGGAAAATCGCCTATCCGGCACCTGACAAATTCCTGCGGGATCTTGACTATATGCCCGAATCGGCGGGTATCGCCCTCGGGGTGGATCGGCTGGTTATGCTCTATGCGGACAGTGAGACCATTGATGAGGTGGTGGCATTTTCCCCGGAGGAGTTGTAAAAAAGAAGTTTCATGTTTCATGCTTAACATTTCAGGTCAAAACCGGTGGTGGAGCGTTTGATTTGTTTCCGGAGTATCCCTGCCTCAACGTGAAACACGCAACGAGAAACCTGAAACGAGAAACTTGCAACGTTCTTTCTACCGATGTCCCTCGTAGGGATACCAGTCCGATCTTCTCAATCTGTCAACTTTGAGAATGGCAATTTCATTGATATTGCTGTGAAAGACGATTTTCCGACCTTTGGTGCCGCCCACATCTTCAGAAACGATTTTAATCCCGCGGCTGGTCAGTATTTTCCGTGCCGCCATAATATTTTTCCGACCGATATCCAGGGGGGAAATGTCCGGGTTAAATCCTCCTCCGAGGATTTGCGCTTCCATGTGTTTGGTTTTTGATCCATCGGCCGTCATCATTCGTATCAACTCAAGCGTTGCGGCGTTGCCGTATTGGGCGGTGGGATCCATTCCCTTCTCCGGTTCGGGAAAAAGGAAATGGTTCATCCCTCCGATTTTTCTCTTCCGATCATAGATGCAGACGGCGACACAGGAACCGAGAACGGTGGAAATGACGGTCGGTTCCGATGCTATGAAAATATAACCGGGCTCAAGAAAATAGTTGGAGGCCGATACCTCTCTGGATTCATGAGTCACGAAATTCAGTCTCTTCTTATCGGATTATTCTGGTTGCCGATTATTTAGGTTTTGTCGGATCATTTTGTCAAGCTAAAATAGTACGTTTTGCTCCCCGTTGGAGTGATGAAACGACGGGGATGCTGCGGTCCCGCCCTTCCGGGAGGACGGGTTGATTGATGTGGTGATAATTATGCGCCCCGACGAGCGGTCACGGCGGGGATGTTCATCAGAATGCGGAACAAATCAGTATCTGCATTTTTCAACGGAGTTATGAAATTGCTTGACGTTTCTTTTCAGCTGTGCTTGAATCCCGGCGGTAGCAAGACATGTTACGGAGTGATATTTCATTGAACTACGAGACACTGGCCTGGAGAAAGAAGTTCCCAGTATCGCACCCACTTCCTAAAACGATGACGTTCCTTCATTGATGCCGAAGGATGTCGGTCTTTCTTTTTGAAGTTTCATTCATGGAAATAAGGCCGAAGCCCTACCGTAACAGGGGAAGGAGGGAAAACCCCTTAACAGGAGATGGTAAGGCAGACTACCACCAACTGATACGACGGTAGGGCTGGGGGCACATCAAAGAATGGATAAGAGAAGTACTACCAGCCACCGAGTTCCTGTGTACTAAAATTCACTATAAATTTAAGTACGATATGTGAAAAGTCAAGCGGACGATCAACCCTCCTCACCATGCCCATCCGCTTTCAAGCACTTTTATGTTATCATGTCACCCCACAAAAGAACAGCATTCTTTTTGTCTTCAACACAACGATTTCATGGAATAAAACAATCTCGCAACCACCTGTCGTGTTGAGAAGAAGGTTTAGTGCGTCAGGAACATCTTTCGCAGTGGATAGAGGATAAGATGGACGTGATCTTGACAATATTTGTGTATGCCATCATAAGCATAAGTCAACGAAGAATAAGGATGCTTCCTCTTTTTTTGCTGAGGAGTCCGTGTTCTCTGTGACGGCATTTTTACGTCATGTCATGTATGCTGAAACGCATTCAGCATTAAATGACGACATTGAAGATATGAATCGGTTTTTTTACGGCACATCCATACTATGAACCGCCTTTGCGGGCCATTTCCAGAAAATAGCGGTGTATTCTGTCATCGCAGGTCAGTTCGGGATGAAAGGTGGAAACCAGAATATTATCCTGCCGGGCCAGAATCACGCTGCCGTTGTAGAAACTCAGTTCCGTTACGCCGGGTCCCGTCTCAGTGATGACGGGAGCTCGGATGAAGACGGCATGAAAGGGCGTCGAAGTCGAGAAGGCAAGTCGAATATCCGTTTCCCTGCTGTCGATCTGACGGCCGTATGCATTTCTTGTTATATCGATATCGATAAGGTTCAGAAACTTCCGCTTCTTTCCGTTCTGCCGGTCGGCAAGAAGAATAGCTCCCGCGCATGTTCCGAAAATCGGCTTCCCCGAGTAGGCGCGGGATCTGATTGCATCGCGCATATCATATTCGTCAATCAGCTTCGAAATCGTCGTGCTTTCACCACCGGGGATGATAAGGCCGTCGAGATCCCCGCACTGATGCGGCAGTCTCACTTCGACCGCTTCACAACCGCAGTTCGCGATCATTTGAATATGTTCCCGAAAGGCTCCCTGAAGAGCCAGAACGCCGATTTTCATACCCTCTGCCGTCAATTGCCTCTCAGCTGAAGGAGATTTTCTTTTCCGATATCCGATATTTCAAGGCCGGGCATGGCATTCCCCAGCGATTTCGAGACGTTAGCCAGAATTTCAGGATTGGTGTAGTGGGTGACGGCCTGAACGATGGCATGGGCCCGCTGTGCCGGGTTCTCCGATTTGAATATGCCCGATCCGACAAAAACGCCGTCCGCTCCGAGCTGCATCATCATGGCGGCATCGGCCGGCGTGGCAATGCCGCCGGCGGAGAAGTTGACCACCGGAAGCTTCTTGTCGCCGGCAACCATTTTGACCAATTCATACGGGGCTCCCAGGTTCTTCGCCTCCGTCATGAGTTCTTCTTCCGGCAGTGATGCAAGGCGGGCGATTTCATCGTTGATGGTTCGCATGTGTCGAACCGCTTCGATGACGTTTCCTGTCCCCGCTTCACCCTTGGTTCTGATCATGGCGGCGCCCTCCCCAATGCGCCGCAGAGCCTCGCCGAGATTGGTGGCGCCGCAGACAAAGGGGACTTTGAATTTCCATTTGTTGATATGATACTTTTCGTCAGCCGGTGTCAGAACTTCGCTTTCATCAATATAATCGATTCCCAGTGATTCGAGGATCTGGGCTTCCACGAAATGACCGATGCGAACCTTAGCCATGACGGGTATGGAAACGGTTTCCATGATCTGTTCAATGATCGCCGGGTCGGTCATGCGGGCGACACCACCCTGGGCCCTGATATCCGCGGGCACCCGTTCAAGCGCCATGACCGAAACCGCTCCGGCATCTTCAGCGATTTTTGCCTGCTCCGGCGTTGTCACATCCATGATGACTCCACCCTTGAGCATCTCGGCCAAGCCGGTCTTTACCAGGGTTGTTCCGAATTTTTCCACGTTTTAAACCTCCTCATTTACCCATATATTATTTTTTCTCAAACAGTTTTGTCAATCGTTCCGTGTCATGATTTTCGATACATTCCCTGACTGCGGTGACATTCCGTTCATAGAGGGTGAGCATGCTCCCGAAATGGGGATTATGTGTTATAATATCTGTATACAATCGCATGTTACCGGTCAATATTTTTTCCACAATAGCCATTTTGGCACTGAAGAGCGGTGTGGTGAACCGCTGAAGCACTGAGCCGTCAAGCCCTGAATCTCTGACTGCCAACCCCATCATGATCGAGTTGAAATGATTCAATCCCTGGACGATCGCCATGAATTCATCGTGTTCTTCCGTTGTCGATTCGGTGACGACCGCTCCCGCGCTGGAAAATACATCCGCTGCCCAATGCCGCCATTTATCGGCCCGGGCCGGACAGAGAATGATATTCAACCCGTTCATCGATGAAACATCGGGACCGAACAGGGGATGACACCCCATAACTTCCGATCGGGAAGCTTCAAGCATGCACGCCACCGGTTCTCCCTTCAGCGATGTAAAATCCATCAGCAGCGAGTCCCGCGGCATCATCGGTCCCACCGTACGAATAACCTCTACCGTTGCACCGATAGGGACGCTGATGATCACCACACTGCAGGTTGCCGTCATTTCCTTCACATCCATGCCGGAAGAACGTCCCGAAACGTGAACGGTGAATCCTGCGTCTGCGAAGAAATCGGCAAACCATCGGCCGATTCCTCCGCTGCCGCCGATGATGCCGATGTTACAATCACTCATTTCACATACCCTTCAATATATACGGGGAACCGGTTTTTATGTTCCCGGAACCGCATGTGACAATAAACCTTATCTTCATATAGAAAATGACCGAAAAGTCAAATCTTTATTTCATCCCGTTGACGAAGCTGATCTGTGGCCGGCATGAAAAATCCGTTTTGTTTCCTCTGCGGGGGTGTGCCGTCGTGCATTTTGTATGGCAATCCGTATCTTGTCCGGGTCCTTTTCCCCCGGAGCCCGTTCCACGCCGCTGTTGATGTCCACCGCGTGGGGCGATACCGTCGTAATGGCCTCCGATATATTCTCAGGGGTCAGGCCGCCTGCCAGAATGAGCGGATGGGATTTCGCGATCAGCGATGCGGCTTCCCAGTTCGACTGCCGTCCCGTCCCGCCACACCGCTTCGGATCATAAGCATCGACCAGAAACGCCCGGACATCATAAAGGTCAAGATCGCTCAGGTCATGTTCCGACCGGGGGGAGAACGCCTTGATAATCCGTGACGGTGAAAAGCGGCGGCAGTATTCCGGCGGTTCGCTGCCGTGAAGCTGGATCAAGTCGAGACGGCATTGTGTCATGGTATCCATGACGGTTTTCACATCGACATTAACGAAGACTCCCACCGTGGTAATCTTACCGAAGATATTCTTAATAATCCGCTTCGCCGATTCGGGCGAGACATATCGGGGACTTGGCCGGTGGAAAATGAACCCGACGGCGTCGGCGCCACTTTCCACGGCCGCGAGGGCATCCTCGGTGGACGTTATTCCGCATATTTTAATTTCGATCGTCATTGCTTGCTTCTCCTGACAGCTCCCTGAGTTTCTTTCCCATGTCATCCGCCGTCATGAGTGTTTCACCGATGAGAAAGGACAGGATCCCCGAACCCATCAGCCGGTCTATATCGGCCCTGGTTCTGATCCCGCTTTCGCTGACGACGATCCGGCCGTCCGGGACATGTGCCGCCAGATCGATACTGACCAGAATATCCGTTGAGAACGTTTCCAGGTTTCTATTGTTAATTCCGATGACCGTTGCTCCCGCACCGATAGCCTTGTCCAGATCGTCCAGGTCGTGCACTTCGACCAAGGGACAGAGCCCCAGTGATTCCGCCAGTTCTTTCAACTCGGCAAGAACGTTCCGCTCCAGGATTCTCGCGATAAGGAGCACGGCGTCTCCCCCGATCATCCTGGTTTCGAAGATCTGGTATGGATCGACGATAAAGTCTTTCCTGAGGAGGGGAAGAGACACGGCCTTTTTAACGGTACCGATGTCTGATGCGGTTCCTCCGAAAAATGCCTCATCAGTGAGAACGGAGAGGGCCGCCGCTCCGTTTTGTTCGTAGATGGATGCAATGGTCACGGGATCGAAGACATTTCTCATGATGCCCTTCGATGGAGAACGTTTTTTTACTTCGGCAATGATGGAGCAGGTGCCGCTGCCGACAGCCGCCTTGAAATTACGTGATGCCGGCAGATCTCCGATCAGGGCGCGAAGCTCCGCTTCCGGCCGTGCCGTTTTCAACCCGGCCACTTCTTCGTATTTATGCTGTAAGATCCGGTCAAGTATCATTGCCGTTCCTCAACCGTTGCTCATTTCGATCAGGGCCTGCAGTTTTTTGACGGCGCCGCCGCTGTCGATGCACTCTTTAGCTACGGCAATACCGTCCCGAATCGTTTCAGCACACTCCGCAGCGACGATTGCCAGGGCGGCGTTCAAGAGGACAATCTTCCGGCACGCTCCGTTCTTCCCGGAGAGTACGTGCATCGCAATTTCAGCATTGACCGAGGCGTCACCGCCGCGAAGTTCCGCACTGTCATATGTTTCACCGAAGAATTCAATGGGGCTGATATTGCAGGTTCTGATCAAGCCGTTCCGTAACTCGGAAACCCTGGTGTCGCCGATGACCGTTGCCTCGTCGAGACCATCCGATCCATGAACGATGAATGCCCGTCTGGTTCCCAGATTTTTCAGGACGCCGGCGAACATCTCCGTGAGCGTCGGATCATAGACACCGATGAGCTGCGCCGTGGCGCCGGCGGGATTGGTGAGCGGGCCCAGCATGTTGAAAATAGTGCGAATCCCGATTTCCCGGCGGGGGCCGATTGCATGCTTCATGGCGCCATGAAGCCGGGGGGCAAACAGGAACCCGATCCCGATTTCATGCAGACATTCCTCGACAATTTCCGGTCCCACGCTGATGTTGACGCCCAAGGCCTCCAGGACATCGGCGCTCCCGCACCCGCTTGAGACTGCCCGATTCCCGTGCTTTGCCACGGTGATGCCCGCTGCTGCCACAACAAAAGCGGCGGTGGTCGAAATATTGAAGGTGTTCATGCCGTCTCCGCCGGTTCCGCAGGTGTCGACGATGATCGACGAGCGGGCGTCGATTCTCGTTGCCTTCTGTCGCATGATTCGGGCGGCGCCGGTCACTTCCTCAACCGTTTCGCCCTTGATGCGAAGCGACGTGATAAATGCGGCGATCTGTGCCGGCGTCGCATTCCCTTCCATGACTTCATCCATCACCTGCATCATCTCCTGTTCGTTGAGATTTTCCATAGTGACGACTTTCGCGATTGCTTCTCTGATCATGATGTTCACTCCTGTTCAGTTTTCCGATACGCCTGCGCATGCAGTCAGGAAATTCTTGATAATACGTTTTCCGTTGGTTGTGAGGATCGATTCGGGATGAAACTGCACCCCTTCAACGGGATACTCGCGGTGCCTGATCCCCATGATTTCTCCTTCAGCCGTTTCCGCCGTCACCGTCAGACAATCGGGAAGGGAATCCCGCCGCAGGATCAGTGAATGGTAGCGGCATGCCGTCAGCGGATTGGGCAGTCCCCGGTAAATGGTCTGTCCATCGTTGAGAATCGGAGACGTTTTTCCATGCATGATCCGCTCGGCTCTCACGACTTCGGCGCCGAAGGCGTATCCGATTGCCTGGTGTCCCAGGCAGATTCCCATGATGGGTATCGTCCGGTGAAACCGCTTGATTATGTCCACGGTGATCCCGGCGTCCTTCGGCGATCGGGGGCCGGGGGAGAGAAAAATTGCGTCGGCCCGGAGAGTTTCGATGTCTTCAACGGTAATCTCATCATTCCGGTAGACGGTGGTCTCAGCGCCGAGTTGTCCCAGGTACTGGACAAGGTTGTAGGTAAACGAGTCATAGTTGTCGATCATTAAAATCATATCATTCCTCCCTGCTGTTATATAATATATCGAAATCTGCTGCGGCAAGGCGGACGGCCTGCGTCATTGCCTGCGCCTTATTAACCGTTTCGTCATATTCGGCGGACGGATCGGAATCAGCCACGATTCCCGCGCCGGTCTGAATATACAGTTTTTCACCCTTGATCATGATGGTCCGTATGGTAATGCCGAGGTCCATGTTTCCCGTGAAGCTGATGTATCCCACCGCTCCTCCGTAGGGTCCCCGTCGGAAGCTCTCGAGTTCGTCGATGATTTCCATCGCCCTGACTTTCGGGGCTCCCGTCAGCGTGCCGGCGGGGAAGGAAGCCTTGAGAACATCGAAGGCATCCCGTTCCGCAGCCAGGTGCGCCCGGATATTCGACACCAGGTGCATGACATGGGAATACCGCTCCACGGCCATGAGCTGAGTGACCTGGACACTGCCGATCCGGGCGATCCGTCCGAGGTCATTTCGTCCCAGATCGACCAGCATGATATGTTCCGCCCGTTCCTTCTCATCCCTGAGAAGCTCGTCGGCGAGCCTGCGATCCTCCTGTTCGGTCCTTCCACGCTTGCGTGTTCCGGCGATCGGCCGCAGTTCCACAACACCCTCATCAAGACGAACCATGACCTCCGGTGATGATCCGATGAGAACAAGGTCATCCATTTTAAGATAAAAGAGATACGGCGACGGATTGATATACCGAAGCGCCCGGTACAGATCGATGGGGTCGAGGCCGTTGTCCGTTTCAAACCGCTGTGAGAGAACGACCTGGATTATGTCTCCCGATACGATGTAGTCCTTTGCCTTCGTGACCATGGCCCGGAACTCGTCAGGGGATACGTTGGATTGAAGTTGCAATTTTGCTGCGCGGTTGGCTGATTGAATGCCTTCCCGTGCCGGTGTCGCCATGGTATCGACGAGTTTGTCGATTTTTTCGATTTCTTCGTTATAAACCGTCCGCAGGTTGTCGACTCCTTCCGTGCAGACACAGGCGACCACCTTGATGGTATGTCTCACATTGTCGAAGATCAGCAGTGTATCGGTGATGAGAAAAACGGCCTCATCGGTATCCACCGCCGTCCCCCTATTGTCGGGAAGCTTCTCGAAATAGCGCACCATGTCGTAGGCGAGAAACCCGACGGCGCCGCCGTAGAACCGGGGGAGGCCCTCCACGGGAACCGGCCGGTATCTCTCCATTATGCCTTTCAGAACGGAGAGGGGATCACCGCCGTGGCTGAACCGCTGGGCAGTCTTCCCATTCTGAACAAGCACGTCAGTTCCGCTGACCCTGAATATCCTTTGAGGGTCCGCGCCGAGAAAGGTGTAACGACCCCACTTTTCACCGCCTTCCACGCTTTCCAGGAGAAAGGCATGAGAGCGGGAATTCAGTTTCGTGAGGACCGACACCGGTGTTTCCCGATCAGCCATGATTTCCCGGTACACGGGGATCAGGTTTCCCTCACGGGACAGCTTCTCAAATTGCTCGAATGACGGATAGTGCATGGTTATTTTTCCTTTCGGTGAATCAATAAAAAAAGGCCGTGAGCGGTCACGGCCTTTTGATTCTGAGAATGCGTAAAAACAAAAAAGCCGTGGAATCCGGAAGCGGTTTCCACGGCCTGATTACTGTCTGTTATGCAGAACTAACGG
>Ga0334890_1002354_pt1 | contig 22005 bp, 15 predicted proteins | sample GraSluR1_MG_3_FD_207220 | JGI IMG/M metagenome (GOLD analysis project Ga0334890, IMG submission 207220) | Sludge microbial communities from methane-producing bioreactor in Wageningen University, Netherlands - Granular Sludge_31_08-R1 | ecosystem: Engineered > Bioreactor > Anaerobic >... | reverse complement strand
CGTCCATGCCCTATTCCTGACCTCGCGTGTTCCAAACGCGATGCCGGAATTATGGGGTGTGCATAACCATCGCGCAAGTAAACTCTTACTTCAATCCGGGCGGCTCAGGGACGCTAAACACGTACCCATCTTCAGATGGGGGTGGCCGGAACCTTCATCACTCCAATTCTTCTTCCTCCTCTTCCTCGTCGGCGCGAGCCGGCTTCCAGCCGGCTTCTCGGGTGCCTTTCGTGCGTTGGGTTCGCAGGTGAAATCCGACTGCAGGCCGGAGGCATAGGCGGCTCTCCTGCACGGGGGCGCGGAATGCGCGCAGGCCCGTGTACAGATGGAACATGGCGGGCGGACGGGGAAACGCAAAAACGAGCAAACACAAGAACGCAGAAACGAAGAGGAAGGCACGTGGGCACGGAGGCACCAAGGCACGAAGGGGAGGGCGGGGGGACTGTGAACGGATGGGGCCCGACCCGCCCCAAGGGCCGCAGGCCCGCCCGTGCGAGCCTCGCCCTGCCTGAATTCCTGGCCAAACAGGGCACGATGAGTCAGAAAAGAGGTGTTCCGTGTTCCGTCCTGCGTATGGGCAGCCGAGCGGAAACCAGCTGCGTTCCCGCCTCGACTCCGAACGTGAGGAGTCTCAATCGGTTCCTTCGGGCTCTTTGTTCAACAGTTCCTTGATCATCGCAGTTGCAGCGGTCAAACCTCGCGCTGTGAGCGTATACCCTGCCTCCTTGCTTCCGCCTACCTCTGACGCCATCCCCTTAAGATGCTTGGCAAAGTTCGGCGAATCAAACGCGTCATAATGGAGACAAGCCTCCTTGATTTGCGCATGTGTAACGCGCGCGGTTCCGCTGCTGAGATAAGCTGCCGCACTTTTTAGGAGAAACACACTCCTCATTCTCTCTCGTTTGCTCGCCCCGGGAACGGTCTCGGCGATCAGGTCGATCTCTTCCATCCCAAGACTGAAGAGCAAGCAAAGTTGATCACACTTCAGGCCACTTCTGGTGATCCACTTTCTGGCTACCGGGCTAATTCCCTCGAGCGAGTCTTCCCCGTCCACTGGCGTTTCGCCGCCCGACTCTGCCGCGCGCCCCTCGGCGTCCACCACTCTCTCCGGCGACTGAGGCGAGCCCTGGGTCTCGGTCCCGCAGGGCCGGATGCCGAGCTTCCGCGCGACATACTCAATAACCCTCTCTTGTGCTTCCGGTTCGAGATTGCGCAGGGCATCGAAGACCGTGCCTATCGCGATGATCTCCGGGTCATGAACTCCTCTGTTTTCACGTGCGGTCATTTCCAACACTCCTCTGCTAGGTGGTTGGCCAAAGAGCGTCCCATTCGGATCGAAAGAACTCGAAAGCGAATTCGGCGGCTGTGAAAGCGGCATATGCCTGCCAGGAATCTTTCTTCTCAGCCGCGAAGTCGCAAACCGACTTGAACGAGACAACTCGAGGCTTCGGCTCGGGGGCTTCGTGGCAGGCCCGGTAGACGCCATATGTCTCCATTTCGACGCCGATCAGCTTCCTCCAATTGCGCTGAATCTCGAGAATGCGTGTCGCATCGTCTATGACTTGATCCGCCGCGCCCACCGGTCCGAGGTGCAATCTGTTTGACGTGCATGGAAGTCGTCCCTTCCATCGATGGCGTATTGACTCGAAAACCTGGGGAGTAGATTGATACCTTCGTAGTACGCAGCGCAGGCGGGCATTCAGTCCTATTGGGTAAGGATCGGGCTGAAACCCTCGAATTCCGTTCTCCAGCACGACTTTTCCAGAGCTATAGTCGACGCTGGGATCAGCCACGAGCACATCTCCGAATTGCCTGTCCCGGCCGCGCGTTCCCGCAGCGATGCCGGTCATTGCGACGATTCTCGGCTTGAACTGCAGAATCAGGTGAGTAGTTGCGATCGCAGCTGCCGTAAGGCCCATTGAGGTGGAAACGGTCCCGACGACACTCAAGCTCTTCCCGCTTTTCCTGGCAAGCTCCGTGGTCCGGAATACATGCGTGAAGCGCGCGCTGCCTGCGGTTTGCCACCTTTCTGCACCGCCGCCTGCTCGTAGCAAAGCAGTGAATTCAGGATCCTGAAGTGCGCAGAGAAACGCTATGTCCGTCTGAAAGTCAGACTCTGTCACAGGCGTCATCAAGTCGAGCCCGCTTAGGCTCCGCAATTGATCAAGCCCTTTGTTTGTCAGTGACCATCGAAGAGGCCGCACCGCTCCTGCAGCCTCCACAAAGGATGTGTAGCTACGTAAACTTGCATTCACATTTGCTGGAGCAGAGCGTCCCAGATGCAATGTTAGGAGATCGGTCACTTGCCGTGCTGTGACCGGCGTACGATGCGCCTCCAAGAAGTACAGTGCTGCCAGGATGACATACTGGTCTGTTCGCTCACGCGGCTTTACCGCGCTTATGATGGCCGAGAACTCAAGCATACTCTGTCCTGGACGGCGCCAGGCGCGCGGAATCACGATTGAATCCGACATTCGCCCTGTTCGTCATCCGCCGTCTCGTGAAATGCCTCAGCCGCCCATCCCCCTCCGCCCAAGGACAAACCCCTCCCCCGGACTGTACCACAAGCCCCCGCACGCTGAAAGCCGAAACTCCCCCCGCCAAGCCAATGAAGTTCTTCCCCTTACGCACCTGCCGCAGCCAACCCAGGCCCCAGGCCGACCCATCGCGAGGGATGGCCCCGTGCATTGTCTCCGCAACCGCCAGCCGTCCCTTGCGGGACTGGGCTCTCGGTGGGTCGAGCGAACCCGGCCTTGAAAGGCCGGTCTATCCTCACCCCGGCCTGCGGCCGGGAGAAGCGCCATCGAGCCAGAAGCCCGTTGAAACGGGCTGCGGCGGTGAGGGACAGAAGGATGGTGTGCGCGGGGCACGTCAACCGGTCCTCGAAGGGCCGGCCTACAAGCCCGCCTGCGGCGGGCAAGGCCCGTGAACGGGCCTGAACACAATGCCAGCGGGGACGACCAGCGTCATCCCCAGAGACCCCGGCGCGCCGGGGTCCCACAACGAGAAAGCCGGTACCACAAACACTAGAAAACTGGAAGCGAGAGACTGGAGACTAGAAAACCGGCTGGGAAGCCGGTGCCACGAACTCTGGAGAACTGGAAAATCGATACTGGAAACTGGGAAGACCGGCTGGAAAGCCGGTCCCACAAGAGCAGCCAGTCCCACAAGAGCAGCCAGTCCCACAAGAGCAGCCGGTCCCACAAGAGCAGCCGGTCCCACAAGAGCAGCCAGTCCCACAAGAGCAGCCAGTCCCACAAGAACAGCCGCGCACACAAAGAAACCGGCCGGCCCCATGCCTGGGACCGGCCGGTGAGATTCGTTCCAAACGCCGTTGCGACCGGGATTCGCGCGGCGGCTAGGCCCGCCGACGCCGCCGGAGGGCGTACACAACCGGAGCGCCGCCCAGCAGCAGCAGCAACGTGGACGGGTCGGGCACGTAGGACGGATTCGCCGAAACCTCGGCCAGAACCATCGGCTCCGTAGGAACCATGCTGGCCGACATCTGGCCGAGAGAATCCAGACCCAGCGCGGACAGCCGGGAGTCGGCCAGGCGGCGGTTCAACTCCTCCATCGCCTGGTACCGCCCGCTGAAGCTCGCAAAGATGTTCTCCGTGCCCAGAGACGTGAACAGCGGGTCAAACAGGACGGCCAGCATGTCCGCAAAGATGTTGCCGGAAACGTCAATCGGACCGATGTCGAAATCCATGAACTCTTCACTGTTGGCGAACCGGCCATCCTGGATGATCTGCTCCCGCACGGAATACTGGAACTCGAAGTCATACCAGCCGAACGAATTCATGCTGCCCGTTGCATTCAGCAGGAAGTTGCCGTCCACCTGCGTCTTCTGTCCGCCCACGTCCGTGATCAGAGAGTACGTCAAGGGCCGATTGTTGGTGCTCAAGGATACGTCCAACACCTCCAGGCCGCGCCCGCCCGTGCTGAACGTGAACTGGAGCGGCCCCGTCAGCGTCAGTTCCGTGGCGCCGAAATCCAGTGTCTCGTTGTTGAAGTTCCGCACCAGCGCCAGATCGGCCCCTCCGGACAGGGGGTTCTTCTCGCCGATGAAGTTGAACCCGGCATACTCCAGGGCCCGAACCGTGTTCTTGAACAGCCCCGCCTGCGCCGCACTCGCCACGCTCAGGCTGACGGCAACGCAGAATCCCCATCGTGATACACGTCCCATGGGCTCACCTCCAGGCACTGCCAACAGAGCACGCCGGCTCCAACGCACCAGACTACGGGCGATCCGAGCCCGATTCAAGGGCGCCGCTCACCCGGTCCCACTCGCATAACCCGATGCGCTCTAAGGTCTTATCGGCGATCCGCCGGCGGCGCGTGAATTCCCGCTCGTCCCTGTGATTCTCCCTTATCGGCCGCCACCGAGACCGGCCTGACCGCCTGCACGGGCAAGTCCAAGCAAAATCGGAGCTTATGCGCCACGGCGGGTCAGGTGCGGACCTTCGCCATTTCCTCCAGCAGGTGAGCGGCCGCCCGGATTCCGCCCCAGAAGTCTTCCAGCACCAGGAATTCATTCGGCCCGTGGGCGTTGCAGTTCGGCAGGCAGAAGCCCATAAGCAGCGAGTCCGCCCCCAGCAGCCGCTTGAACTCCGGCAGAATGGGCAGCGTTCCACCCTCCCGAATGTACACAGGCGCGGTGCCGAACCCGGCCTCCACCGCCGCCGCCGCCGCCTTCATCCCCGGCGAGTCCATCGGGCACACGTACGGACTGGCGTTCGCGAAGGTCTTGACCGTGAGCCGCACACTCGGCGGCGCCAGCGCCCGAACGGCCTCATCAAACGCCTGCGAAATCGCGTCCGGATCCTGGTCCGGCACCAGCCGCATCGAGACTTTCGCACCGCACCGGGCCGGTATGATCGTCGACGAGCCGTCCCCCATGAACCCGCCGAACAGCCCGTTCACATCCAGCGTGGGCCGGGCCCAGCGGCGAACGAGCGTCGAATACCCCGCCTCCCCGTCCAGCGCCGGGCTGCCCAGGCTCTCCAGGTACGCCTGCTCGTCGAAGGGCAGCTTCGCCAGCGCCTGGCGCTCGACGTCGGACAGTTCACGCACGTTCTCGTAGAAGCCCGGGATCGTCACGCGGCCCTGGTCGTCCCGGAGCTTCGCGATGATGCCGGCCAGCACATTGCACGGGTTCGCGACGGTGCCGCCGAACGACCCGCTGTGCAGGTCCTGCTTCGGACCGGTCAGCACGATTTCCTTGTACACCAGCCCTTTCGTGCCGTACGTGATGGCGGGCCGCACCTCGTCAAACTTGGCCGTGTCCGAGATGGCCACGTAGTCGCACGCCAGCCGCTCTCGATGCTGCGTGATAAAGGGAACCAGGTTCGGCGAGCCGACTTCCTCTTCCCCCTCAATCAGATACTTCACCCGCACGGGCAGACGGCCCTGCGACTTCACCCACGCTTCCGCCGCCAGAAGATGCGCCAGAAGCTGCCCCTTGTCATCGGCCGATCCGCGGGCGTAGAGCCGACCGTCCCGGATGTCCGGGTCAAACGGCGGCGATTGCCACAGCGACAGATCGCCCGTCGGCTGCACGTCGTAGTGCCCGTACACCAGAATCACCGGGGCCGCGCCGTCGACGGGCCCGCTGTCGCCCACGACGCACGGCCAGCCGCCGGTGTCCATGATCTCGGCCTCGATGCCGCAGCCGATCAGCAGACCGCGCACCCACTCCGCACCGCGCCGCATTGCGCTTGCGCCGCTGCGGTCGGTGGAGATGCACTCGATCCGCAGGAAGTCCGTCAGGCGCTCGAGGTACTTCTCCCGGTGAATCTCGATGTGATCCTGCACGTGATTCATGCGTGTTTCTCCCCGCCGGCGGCGTATCGGTGAGCGGACCCCAACGCGTGGTCCCGGTTCGTTCGCGTCCGCCATTCTAGGCCCCGCCTCTCACCGCGTCCAACCACGCCACGAACCTGCCCGCTTTCCTCGTTGCGACCGCCGTCGTACACTGCACCGAATGGGCACGCTCAAGCCGCCGCCGCGGGCAAAGCTGTTCGTGGGAATGCTGACCGGCGACGCGGCCTGGTTTGACGCCGCGCAGGAGGCGCTTGTCGCCGCGTACGGCCCCGTCGACCAGGCCACCGCCATATGGCCCTTCACGGCCAGCCACTACTACCGAGCGGAGCTGGGCGACAACATCTTGCGCCGGTTCCTCTTCTTTGAGACCCTGATCGGCGTGCAAAACCTGCCCGCCATCAAGCGACACACGAACGAGATCGAGTCGGCCTCCTGCGCCCGAGCCGGGCGCCCCGCCGATTGCCGCCCGATCAACCTGGACCCCGGCTACCTCACCTTGAGCAAAGTGGTGCTGGCCACGACCAAGGACTACTCGCACCGGCTCTATCTCGACCAGGGCATCTTCGGCGAGGTGACCCTGCGTTTTCTGGCGGGTCGCTGGCAGCCCTGGCCGTGGACGTACGCGGATTACGCCGCGGAGACGTACCACCCGGCCTTCCTCGACGCCCGGAACCGGCTGAAAACGAGCCTGGCCGCGGGTTAGCCGGCGATGTCGCAGAGTTGGGACTGCCGAGCGTTCTTCCTGGTACAAGTCGAAATCGGACGATATAATGATTGCAGCGGCAGCGGAGGCTGCCCCTCCTGCGGGAGGAGGACGTCTTTCCGGGAGATGGGGAAGACCCGCACGCTCGGCCACACGGCATCGTCGAGCACGCCAGGCACCGGGTCGCTGCCGCACAGCTTAGCGCTATTTCCTGGCGGTATCCCCGATGCCGGCCGAATGTGCTCACAGAGAGCAGCAGCGCGGAGTTCTCGCTTGGTCCGCCTGAGCATGCTCTCTGTTCCTTTCTGCCCTCCACCCGATCCCGACACTCCCCCGCGCCAGGATCCGGAGCGGATCCACGAACCCCGCAGCCGTAACGGATTTCGTTGGCACAGGGAGTACATCGAGGACCGCTTGACGCCGCGTCGATCGACCGGTACGGTCGCGCTTGGTAGACCGGCCGGGCAGGCCCTTTGCCCGCGCCGAGTCCGAAGGATCTGGTCCGATTCACACGGAAAGGAACCCGCGATGGTCGATCTTTCAACACGATACATGGGAATCCCGCTGAAGAACCCGTTGGTGCCGGGGTCGAGCCCCTTGTCGGCGGACGTCAGCCAGATTCGCAAGATGGAAGACTGCGGAGCCGCGGCCGTCGTGCTCCATTCCCTCTTCGAGGAGCAGATCGCCTTCGAGGCGGAACAGCTCACCCACCACCTCACCCAGGGCACGGAGAGCTTCGCGGAAGCGTTGAGCTACTTCCCCGAGGCCGACGACTACCGGCTCGGACCGGAGGAGTACCTGGAACACCTCCGCAAGGCGAAGGAAGCCGTAGACATACCGGTCATCGCGAGCCTGAACGGCGTGAGCGTGGGCGGCTGGATCGACTACGCGCAGAAGATGGTCCAGGCCGGCGCCGACGCGCTGGAACTGAACGTGTACTACGTGCCCACGGACCCCGGCATGTCCGGCCAGGACGTGGAAAACCGTTACCTCTCCGTGCTCAAGGCGGTCAAGGCCAATGTACAGGTTCCGGTCGCAATGAAGCTGAGTCCCTTCTTCAGCGCCCTGGCGAACTTCGCGCGCAGGCTCGACGAGGCCGGGGCGGACGGCCTGGTCCTGTTCAACCGGTTTTACCAGCCGGACATCGACCTGGAGACCCGGACCGTCGGGCCCAACCTGATCCTCAGCAGCTCCCACGAGATGCGGCTGCCCTTGCGATGGATCGCCATCCTGCACGGCAGGATCAAGGCCGGCCTGGTCTCCAGCACCGGCGTGGCGGACGGCACTGACGTCCTCAAGATGATCATGGCGGGCGCCGACGCAACCCAGATCGTCTCCGGCCTGCTTCGCAACGGCGTGGAGGAACTGAACATCATCCGCTCCGAAATGACCGAGTGGATGGAAGAACATGAGTACGAGTCCGTCGAGCAGATGAAGGGCAGCATGAGCCAGAAGTCCGTCGAGAACCCGGCGGCCTTCGAGCGGGCCAACTACATGAAGACCCTGAACAGCTACGCATAACGCCGACAACGCACTCACCGACCGGGCAGGTCGGGGCGATTCAGTCCCCTGCCCGGTCGTTTGGTTGCGCGCGGCGCGTCGTCGGTTCGTGCGATGGTGTGCTCGCGAAGTACAGGCGAAACGGCTTGTTGGCCCAACTGATGGACGAGACGACCGGCGGCATTACGTCCAGCCACTGCACGTCCACGGGCTCGGGAAGCCGGGGGCCGAACCACGTCGGGCCGTCGTGGGCAGTCACGAGAACCGGGGTCGGATCGGCCCGCCACGCATCCACGGAGTCGTACAGCCGGACCCTCCGGTCGGCGAAATCCAGCGGCGGACAGCCGTACGGAGCGGGTTCGGCCAAAACCCCGATCGCAGGGCCGGCGTCGGCCAGACGATAGGCAACCTCTGTGCGCGTGCTCGACGAGGCGGATCCGGCATCTGCAACGAAGTTCGCCAGGTAACCCCACCCGCCGTAGGCAACCCAGCCGATGACCACGGCAATCAGCAACCAACGGATTGGCCGGTATCCGTGTTGCACCCTTGTGCGGGCGACAACACCCTGCGCCGCGCCCGTTCCGCCGGTTGCCCGCGAATCCGGCGCCTTTCCGGACAAAATCCCGCGCTTCGCAAGAAGGCACGCGGCCCCTATGGCCAGGGCCGCGTTCACGAACACGCCGAACCGACCGTACTCCGCGGGCTTGCCCGCGCCGAGAAGCACGAACTGAAGCCCGATCAGCCCGGCCGGCACCAGCAGCGGCAGCGCGTCCCGGCGCCGGCGAACCAGGGCCGCCACAGCCGCTGCCGCGCCCAACACGAGCACGGGCCACGACGCACCTTCGACGGTCAACTCCAGCACGCGAAGGAACCCCTCGCCCAGGCGCGAGACCTCGTACATGGCCAGAGAGTTGCCGAAGTTGCTTTTCAGGACTTCGCGGTTGATGAAGAGGTTGATAAGGATGTAGGGGTTGGTCACGACGTACACGGCCGCCCCAATGCACACGCCGGCCGCCGTCCGCGTAATGGCCGACTTCGCCGCCGCACGGTCGCCCTCCGTTCCGCGCCAACGCAACCATTCCGCCAGCGGAATCAGAACGAAGATCGGCAGCGACGAGAGCACCATGCCGAACGCCGCTCCGCAGGCCGCGGACATCCACACCCAGTCCGCGCGACGCCCGGAGGCCACGTAGCGCATGGCCAGCCAGACGGCCGCCAGCATGAGCGCCGCCCCCGGCAAGTGCGGCTTGCCCTCATGCGACATGCAGACGACCACCGGCAGCAGCGCAACCAGCAGCGCCGCCAGCGCCGCCGCATTCAGGCCGGCCAGCCGCCGCGCGATCAGCCAGACGACAACCAGGCCAACGGCCCCCCACGCCGCCGCATACGCCCGGGACAATACGTAGAAACGGGCGAACGCCTCGGGATGGTCCAGGTACCACACCACATCACCGCGCACGTCGATCAGCCCGGCCACGCCGGCCAGCTTCAGCAGCACGCCGACCGGGTAGATGAACAGGCCGCCGTACTGGTAGAGCCTCGGGTCCAGGTCTCCCTGACCCGGCTTCATCGAGGCCAGGGCACGCATGGTAATCATTTCGTCCGGCTGGTTCGTGTAGAGACGATAGCGAACGAGAATCGCGGCCACGTCCGCTTCGGTGGCCGTCAGCTTGACGGGCTCGCCGGTGCGCGTCAGCGGATCGGCATCGACGTCCGCCCCGCGGGTGGGCGTGGACCACGCCCCGCCCCCAACCCGGTCGTACATGCGTTGCCCGCTCCAGGCCTGCCCATCGGGAAACAGGAACGAGTCCGCTTCGCGAGAGGGCAGCCCCCACGTCAGGCCGGCAATGGTCATGCCGACGTAGAAAACGAGCACCGCGGCCAGGGCATACCATGCCGAGCCGATGCGCAGCGATTGAGATGACGTGGTCGATGCGTCACTCATGGATCTATTGTCTCACGCAGGCCGCCTCTGCTACAAGGCCGGCTCGATATTCAGCAGTATGTCAGCAATCGCCAGGCCACCCAGCAGCACGCTCACGATCCCGTTGATCGTGAAGAACGCCAGGTTCACGCGAGAGTAGTCACCCGGATGAACCAGGGCGTTCTCGATGGCAAGCAGCAGCGCGGCCGCGCCCACCCCCGCCAGATAGAGCCACCCCAACCCCGCCAACCATCCCAGAGACACCAGCAGAACCACGACGCCCGTATGGGCCACCCGGGCGATCCAGAGGGCCGGCCCGGGGCCCAGCCGGGCGGGCAGGCTGAACAGCCCCTGCGTTCGGTCCACCTCGATGTCCTGGCACGCGTAGATAATGTCAAACCCGCCGATCCACAACGCCACCACGGCGAACAGCACGAGCGCCTCCACGCCAAAACTGGGCGGATGGATCGCCAGCCATGCGGCGGGAGGCGCCAGCGCTATGGCACTCCCCAGGACAAAGTGCGACCACTGCGTAAACCGCTTGGTGAATGAGTAACCGCACAGGCAGACCAGCACCGGCCCGCCCAGGTACATCGGCCACGGGTTGCCAAACCACGGAAGGAACAGCACGCAGGCGACGGCAAACACGATCCCCGCTGCCGCCAGGAAGGCCCAGGCCGTCGCTGGGGAAATCCGTCCGGTCGGCAGCTCGCGATCGGCCGTTCGCGGGTTGCGGGCGTCGATCCCGGCATCGACGATGCGGTTGAAGGTCATGGCCACGCTTCGCGCCGCCACCATGCAAACCACGATCAGCAGCAACTGCCCCGCAAAGGGCCGGCCTCGCCCGTCGATGTGCCGGCCCGCCAGAAACGCCGCCATCAGCGCGAACGGAAGGGCGAAGACGGAATGCGAGAACCGGACCATCCGGCCCCACGTCCACAGCGTGGGGAGGACGGACCTCATGCTCCGCTCCCCTCCGCGAGTCGATCCGCCCAGCGTGTGTTCAGCCCGTGCGGCACCGACACGAGATCCAGCAGCCGACCGACCACAAAGTCAACCAGGTCTTCCACCCGCTGCGGCCGCATGTAGAACCCCGGCGCGGCCGGGCAGATGACGGCGCCCGCCCGGCTGAGCTTCAGCGCGTTTTCCAGGTCGATGGCGCTCCAGGGCATTTCCCGGGGAACAAGAATGAGTCGCCGGCGTTCCTTCAGGGTGACCGCAGCGGCTCGTGTCAGCAAGTTGTCACTCACCCCGGATGCGATCGCGCCCAGCGTGCGCATGCTGGCCGGACAGACGATCATACCGGATGTCAGAAACGATCCGCTGGCCGGCGGCGCCGCCAGGTTCGAATGAGGATGCAGGGTCACGCCGTCGGTCGCTCGGGCCAGAAAGGCCTCCAGCGAGAAGTGCGGCAGCGCCAATTCGTCGGCCGCCACCTGCCGACCGAACGGTGAGACCACCAGGTGGACGTGCATGCCGCCGTCCACCAGGCAATGCATAAGGCGACGGGCATACGCCGACCCGCTGGCGCCGGTGACACCCACCACAATGTCTCGAATCGGCTGTGGCCCTGCCATTGGCCGCCCTCGTGGCCCGTCATCCGGGCAGCCGGCGGAGGCGCTCGCCCGCCCGTCTTGCCCAGATGGACTCCTCAAGCTCCGTCACGATGCGCTGGAAGGCAGCCCGCGCCTCCGCCGGCCGCCCCGCTTCCTGGCAGGCCTCGCCAAGCCGGAACAGCGCCTCCGGCAAAGCGTCGCGAGCGTGCGGAGAATCCACGCAGGCTTCCAGTTTCTCGATGCGCCGCTGCACGTCCGGCTCCGACTTGGCGATCTCCAGCTCGAAGTTGTCCAGCAGTTGAGCATCCGGGTACCGCATCTTCAGGGCACGGAGGCTCTCGGCGTATCCGGCCTGCCGCGGGTCCAGTTGCAGAAAGCCAAGCGGCGGGTCACCCGGCTCGCGCACCTGCGGCCCGCACAGCGGTTCCATTCCATAGACCGGATCGCCGGCAGGTGGCGGCGCGTTGAACCGAAGGAGATTGCGAAACCGCGCCGCCTCGAAGACGGTGGCTTCCAGCGGGACACGCAGCGCCCGTGTCGCAGATCGCTTGGTGAATATCCCGCTGATGGTGCCCGGCGCCCGGGCCGGCTCCGTGGCCGACGGTTCCACCCGCTCCGCCAGCTCCGACAGCTCGTCGAGTCGGGCAAGGGCCTGCGCCACGTGGCACTCTCGGGCATCCAGTTGCGCCAACCGCAGCAAGGCCATCACGGACAGGGCCGTCGGCTTCTCCCGCTCCAGCCGGTAGAGCTTCTCCCAGGGGTGCCCCGACGACGGATGCGGAAACGTGTTGTAGAAGCGGACCACACGGTGCGCACGAAAGGCGGGCAGGTCCACGCGTGCGTCGGTCGCCAGGGCTTTGATGTACAGGGCGTTCGACGCGTACCGGCTTTCGGGGTAATGGTGAAGGAAGTGGTCGCACGCCCGAATCGCACCCAGGCGATACAGGGCGACCATGTTCTCGCGATCGTCCGTCACCTCCAGCTCAAGCTGCCACGCCAGGTCTTCCTGGGCCTCCAGCGCCTCCTTCAGCGGCACGGGGCCGTCGTGCGTCTTTCTCCGGCGTGCGATGGCCGCTTCAAACTCCTTCGTCACGTCCTGGTCGGCAAAATAGGACGAATTGGGCCCGTATCGATGCTCCAGCAGCCGGTACTGCAGCTCGTCCCGACCCACGTGGAACTCAAACAGCAGCACGGGCAGGGCAAACATCGCCGCCATGAGCGGCGCGATCGCGCCCGGCCGGTAGTTCACCGCTCGGGCGATCGCCAGCACCACACCGCACACCACGCACGACGCGATAATCGCCAGCACCCACGGCACGAAGAACATGATCCGGTCCGAGGGGCTCGCCAGCTCCTGCACCGCCACCGGCGACTGCCGCGACGCCGAGAAGAAGTAGATCACCACCAGCAGCAACCCCAGCATGGCCGAGGCGTATCGAAACGAAAAGCGAAACGGCCGAACCGACGCCAGCAGGCACGAGCCGGCCACCGTCAGCGCGAGCCAGGGCATCATGGCGATGAACGCGATGACCAGCAGAAACGGAATGCTGCATGAAAAGCGGTACAGAATGGCCACCAGAATCGGAATGGACACCAGGGCCGCCAGCAGCAACCCCAGCACCACCATCTGCAAAGGGACGTCGTAAATGCTGATGGGAAACAGCAGCAGGTCGCTCAAGCTGACCCGATCGTCACCGGCCGGCTGAAACGTCCGCCAGAACTCCGCCCAGTAGTGGGCCATGCGCGGCGCGAAGAGCATTCCGCTGCGCAGCCAGAACGCAAACACGCCCAGCCCGGCGAACAGCAGCACGTTCAGAACCAGCAGAACAATGGCCCGCACCCGGTACTTGGATCCGGGGCGCGACCAGACGTCCCAGATCGTCGGGGGTTCCGCCTCTTCCGCCGACGTGTCCGCCGCGCGGGCAACGACCGGAGCGGGGGCCGCCGCCGGCCGGGACCGTCTGTTTCGCGATCGCTCAGCCATGGTCCTCCCTGACCGCAACGTACACGGTCACGACGCCGAATGTCAGCGACCGGCGCCGCACCCGGGCAAAGCCCGCGTTGTGCAGGCGCCGCGTCAGTTCCGTTGCGTCCACAAAGGATACCACCGATTCCGGAAGATAGCGATAGGCCCCGTCCCGATCACCACTGAGCCATGTCGCACCCGCCGGCATGATCCGCCGGGCATAGAATTCGTACAGGGCGCGGACCCATGGATGTCCGGGACGCGTGAACTCCAGGATCACCGCGCGCCCGCCTGGCGACAAAACGCGCCGGAACTCCCGCAATCCGTCATCCAGTGCCTGAAAGTTTCGAACGCCGAAGGCGCAACCAACAATCGTAAAGGAGCCGTCGGCAAAGGGCAGGCGCAACGCGTCGCACTCACACCAACTCGCGTCCGCCGGACCGCGACCCGCCGCCCGCTCCAGCATGGGCCGGGCGAAGTCGCAACCGACAAGCATCCGCGGCCTCGGCGACCCGGCCGCAAACGCCCGCAGCAGGTCCCCCGTTCCGCAGGCCGCGTCCAGCACCCGGTCGTCCGGCCGCACGCGCGCCAGGCGGACCGCCTGTTGACGCCAGTACGCGTCCCGACCCGCGCTGAACCACCGGTTCACCCGCTCGTACGTCGGCGCAATCGCACCGAACATCCGGCGCACTCGATCCGCCTTGTCCGGCTGCGTGTGCGGTGAGCGAAGGGCGTCGTCATTCCAGAGCGTGCGGTTTGCGTGACGGTCCATGTGCGGGCCCAATTCAGGCCGCCGGGGGCTACAGTTCGACTCGGGCGCCCAGAAGCCGCAGAAACTCCCGCAGCAGGGCCGGATGGGCCGGCCAGGCCGGGGCGGTCACCAGGTTCCCGTCCACGTGGGCGTTCGCGTAGTCCCGGTCGTTCTTGATCCACGTTGCGCCCGCCTGTTCCACCTCGGGCCGGACCGCCGGATAGCACGCGCACTCCCGTCCCTGCAGCACGCCCGCCGCCGCCAGCAACTGCGGACCGTGGCACGGCGCCGCAATCGGCTTGCCCGCCTCCGCAAAGTGCCGAACCACCCGGATCACGGCTTCGTCCAGCCGGAGGTACTCCGGGGCCCGGCCCCCCGGGATCACCAGCCCCAGGTAATGCGTCGGGTCGATGGCGTGGAAGTCCGCATTGAGGACGAACTGGTGCCCCGGCTTCTCCGTGTACGTCTGGTCGCCCTCGAAATCGTGAATGGCGGTCTTGACCGTCTGGCCCGTCTTCTTGCCCGGACAGACGGCATGCACCACGTACCCCAGCATCGCGAGCGCCTGGAACGGCACCATCGCTTCGTAGTCCTCCACGAAATCCCCCACCAGCATCAAAATGCGCTTTCCGTGCATGGTCGGACCTCCGGAATCGGGACACTCAACGGCCTGCTCCGGCGGATTGTCCCGCAAACCGTCGCCTTCGTCCACCCGGCCGGGGCGCCGACCGGCCGAGCTTGATCTGCGCTGCGTTTGCCCGACAATGGCCCTGCGTTTGGACGGGATTGCCGCAATCTCTGAGTCGCGAGGTGTAGAATCATGTCACTGTCTGCCGTCACCCGATGGGTACTCATCGCCGGCGTTGTACTGTCCATGATCGCTCAGGCCGCGGAAGACCCCCCTCCCCCCGCGGAGGAAACGCCGGAGAGAACGCTCTACGTCACCGCCACCGCCCACCTCGACACCCAGTGGCTCTGGACGATCCAGGACACCATCAACAAATACGTGCCGGACACATTGCGGGGGAACTTCGAGTTGTTCGAGGCATTCCCGAACTACCAGTTCAGCTTCGAGGGCGCGTACCGGTACATGCTGGCCCGGGAGTACTACCCCGACGAGTACGCGCGGCTCAGGGAGTACGTCGCGAAGGGACGCTGGCACGTGTGCGGCAGCGCCGTGGACGCCTGCGACGTCAACATCCCCTCGCCCGAATCGCTGATCCGGCAGACGCTCTACGGAAACGAGTTCTTCCGGAAGGAGTTCGGCAAGACAAGCTGCGACATCTTCCTGCCCGACTGCTTCGGATTCGGATACGCCCTGCCCTCCGTCGCCGCACACTGCGGACTCAAGGGATTCTCCACGCAGAAGCTGACCTGGGGCTCGTCCGTCGGCATCCCGTTCGACATCGGCGTGTGGGAAGGCGTCGACGGCAATTCGGTCGTCGCCGCGCTGAACCCCGGTGCATACGCACGCGGCATCCGGACAGACCTCAACCGGGATGAACAGTGGCTCAAGACGATCGACCACCAGGGCGAAACCTCCGGCCTGTACGCCGGCTTCATGTACTTCGGAGTGGGTGACGTTGGCGGCGCGCCCGACGCCGCGTCCGTGGAACGGCTGGAAAAGGCCATCGCCGCGGGCGGCCCCATCCGCGTTCGCAGCACCGCGGCCGACCAGCTCTTCCGCGACCTGACGCCCGAACAGATCGCCAGGCTCCCCCGCCACAACGGCGAGCTGCTGATGACCCGACACGGCATCGGCTGCTACACGTCCCAGGCCGTCATGAAGCGATGGAACCGAAAGAACGAACTGCTCGCCGCCGCCGCCGAGCCGGCCGCCGTCGCCGCCGCCTGGCTCCAGGCCGCCCCCTACCCCCGCGAAAAGCTGACCGAAGCCTGGATCCGCTTCCTCTGGCACCAGTTCCACGACGACCTCACCGGCACCAGCATTCCCCAGGCCTACACCTACTCCTGGAACGACGAACTCATCTCGCTGAACCAGTTCGCCGCCGTCCTGACGGGTTCCGTCGGGGCCGTCGCCAAAGGGCTGAACACGAAGGTGAATGGAATCCCCCTGGTCGTCATGAACCCCCTGTCCATCCAGCGGGAAGACCTCGTCGAGGCCACCATCCGTTTCCCGGGCGACGCCCCCGCCGGCCTTCAGGTACATGGACCCGGCGGCGACAAGGTGCCCACCCAGGTCCTCTGGACGCACGGACCCGAGGCGCACATTCTCTTCGTGGCCGCCGCGCCGCCGATGGGACTGGCCGTCTACGACGTTCGCGCCACGCAGACCTCCACCGCAGCCGCCTCCGCACTGCGCGCAAGTGAACGCGAGTTGGAGAACCAGCGGTATCGGGTGCAGATCAATGAACAAGGCGACGTGTCGAGCATCTTCGACAAGAAGGTCAGGCGAGAGCTGCTGCGCGAGCCCATCCGTCTTGCCCTGTTCAAGAACGAGCCCGAACAGTGGCCGGAGTGGGAGATCGCCTACAAAGACATCACCGCAGACCCCGTCACGCACTTCGGCGGCCCGGCTCAGGTCCGCGTCGTGGAGCACGGCCCCGTCCGCGTCGCCCTGGAGGTCTCTCGGTCGGCCGAGGGCAGCGCCTGCACGCAGCGCATTCGCCTGGCCGCCGGCGACGCCGGACGATACGTCGAGTTTGACACGGGGATCGACTGGCGGACCCGACGCCGCCTGCTCAAGGCCGTCTTCCCGCTGGCCGTCGCCAACGAGAAGGCCACGTATGACCTCGGATTCGGCGTGGTCCAGCGCGGGACCAACACGGAAACCCTCTACGAAGTCCCCGCCCAGCAATGGGCCGACCTGACGGACGCCCGCGGTGACTACGGCATCGCCATCCTCAACGACGGCAAGTACGGCTGGGACAAACCGGCTGACCATGTGCTCCGCCTGACCCTCATCCACAGCCCCAACGACATTCTCAAGGAGATGGGCTGGCATCGGTTTACGTACGCCGTCTGCGGCCACGAAAAAGACTGGCGTGCCGGCGGCGCCGAAGCCGTCGCCTGGCAGGCGGCCCGGATGAATCAGCCGCTCCGGGCCTTCCAGGTGGATGCGCACCCCGGTCCCCTCGCTCGCAGGTTCTCGCTGGCCCGTCTGGACTCCTCGCAGGTCATGATTCGCGCGATCAAAAAGGCCCAGACCGGCGAAGATGTCGTCGTCCGTCTGCATGAGTTGAGCGGCCACCCGGCTCAGGACGTCACGCTGGCCATGTCTGCACACATCACGGCAGCGCGCGAACTGAACGGCGCAGAAGAGCCGATGCAAATGTTGCCCGTGTCCGACGGACGCCTCAGCCTGTCCTTCAAGCCGTACCAGGCGCGGACGATCGCGGTGACACTGGCCCCGCCGCCGATCCCCCTGAAGGCGCCGACGGCCGTCCCGCTGCCCCTGCCGTACGATGTGGACGTGGTGAGCACCGACGCAAACCGGGCCGACGGCGACTTCGACGACCAGGGCCGTTCGCTGCCCGCGGAGTTGCTGCCCAGGCAACTGAACGTCGAAGGCATCCCCTTCCAGTTCGGACCGACCGGCCCCGGTGAAAAGAACGCCGTGGCCTGCAACGGCCAGTCCATCCGGCTGCCCGACGGATCGTTCAACCGGCTGTACCTGTTGGCCGCAGCAGTTGGCGGCGATGCGACCGCCGTGCTTTCCACCCGCAGCGCGGCAACCCTGTTCGGCGTGCAGGAGTGGACCGGCTTCATCGGCCAATGGAACAGCTTGGTGGACGACGGCACGGTGAACCTCCGCGAGGAACCGCAACCGCCCTTCGTGAAGACCGATCCGGTCGCGTGGGTCGGCACCCATCGCCACTGCCGCGAGGCCGGAAACGAGGCCCACGTACACTGCTACCTCTTCAAGTACGCCATCGACCTCCCGGCAGACGCCCGGACGGTCACGCTGCCGCGCAACCCACGCATCCGCGTTCTGGCCGCGACGGCCGCCCGAGACACGCACGATTCCGCCCGGCCCGTCCAGCCGCTCTACGACACCCTGCCCCTGGTGCGCATCGAGCCCCGCGGCCGGATGACCACGGACCCGGTGGCCGTGCGGTTCCAACCCGCCGCGCCCGACATGGCCGTCCACTACACGCTGGACGGCACTGTTCCGGACGTGTCGTCCCCCCGCTACACGGAACCGATCTCCATCGGCGAAACCACACTCGTTCGCGCCCGGGCCGCCCGCGCCGGCGTTCTGGCCGCCGAAGTCAGCAGCGCCCAATACACATTCCTGAAGCCGATGGCGGCCGTCGACCCCGGCCCCGTTGAAGGCGGGCTGACCTACGAGTACTTCGAGGGCCGATGGGGGCGCACCCGCGAAATGGAATCGCTGGGACCCGTCGCCCGCGGCACGACCGAAGCCATCACCGACGGCCCCAGGAAGCGCGAGAATCAGTTCGGCTTCCGTTTCTCCGGCTACATCCAGGTCCCGCGCGACGGGCTTTACACATTCACGACCCGCACCGACGACGGAAGCACGCTTTTCATCGGAGACAAGCAGGTCGTGGACAACGACGGCCTGCATGGAACACGCGACGCCGCCGGCAGCGTCGCCCTCAAGGCCGGCTACCATCCGATCACCGTCTGGTACTTCGAGGCCGGCGGCGACAAGGAACTCCGCGTATTCTACGAGGGCCCGGACATCGCGCGGCAGGAGATTCCAGCCGCCGTCCTGTTCCACAAGGCCGAACATCAGGACCCGCCCCGCGAATGACAAACAACGCAGGCGAGCATCGACCATGGCCCAGTTTGATCTGCCGATCGAGGAATTGCGCACTTACCTTCCGGAAGACTCGGAACCCGCCGACTTCGACGCATTCTGGACACGGACACTCCAGGAAACCCGCTCGCACAATCTCAACGCGCGGTTCCAGCGCATCGACGACCCGACGCATCAACTCGTCAACGTCTACGACCTCACCTTCGCCGGCTTCGCCGGCCACCCCGTCCGCGGCTGGTTTCTCGAACCGGCCGGCAACACCGGCCGACTCCCCTGCCTCGTGCAGTTCGTCGGATACGGCGGTGGGCGATCTCTGCCGCTGGACCACCTCGCCGCGCCGGTGGCCGGCTTCGCCCTGCTCGTCATGGACACCCGCGGCCAGGGCGCCGGATGGTCGCCGGGCGTCACGCCCGATCCGGCCGGCAGCGGTCCGCACGCGCCCGGCTTCATGACGGCCGGCATCGAGTCGCCGGATGACTACTACTATCGGCGTGTCTATGCCGACGCCGTGCGTGCGGTGGAGGCGGCGGCCGGACATCCGCACGTAGATCCCGATCGCGTCGGAGTCATGGGCGGCAGCCAGGGCGGCGGCATTGCCGTGGCGGTGGCGGGGCTGCTGGGCGAGGCCGTGAAGTTGGCCCTGCCCGACGTCCCGTTCCTGTGCGACTTTCGCCGGGCGCTGCGCATCACCGACGCGCAGCCGTACGCGGAAATCACCAGGTACCTGAGCTGTCACCGCGATCGAGTGGACGCAGTCTTCCGCACGCTTGCGTATTTCGACGGCGTGAACTTCGCCCCGCGCATCACCGCCCGCTGCCTCTTCTCCGTCGGCCTGATGGACCAGACCTGCCCGCCCAGCACGGTCTACGGCGCCTACAACCGCATCCGCGCCGAAAAGGAAATCCGCATCTACCCCTACAACCAACACGAAGGCGGCGGCGTCCTCCACGCAGCCGAACGCCTCCGCTTCGCCATCCACCATCTGTCTTCGTAGTCCCCCCATCCCCTCTGGGACCGGCTTGCTCTTCTGTGGGCCCGCTTCATGTCGGGGCCCGGCTGTTCTTGTGGGACCGGCTTCATCTGTGGGACCAGCTTTTCTTTGTGGGACCGGCTTTTCTCTGTGGGACCGGCTTTCCAGCCGGTCTCTTGCATCTTTGTGGGACCGGCTTTCTCGCCATCCCGGCGCGGAGCCTGTCGATTTAATCGGAGCCCGCTGGCATGAGTCGTGCTTCGTCCACGGAGGCCCGATGGGCTGCACGGAGGAGACCGCATGACATACTGGGCGAAGGCACCGATGGACCGGCAGCAGGTCACCCTTTTCTCTCCAACCCTCGATGCGGCGATCGAAGAAGACCACCCGGTTCGACTCTTCTGGGAGGTATTGGACACGCAGGACTGGACCGCCTGGGAAGCTCGCTATCACGGCCATCGCGGCCAGCCAGCCATTCACCCGCGGATCGTGGCCGGCCTCCTGCTGTATGGGGTGAGCCAGCGGATTCGCTCCAGCCGGGCACTGGAAGCGGCCTGTCTGAACCGGCTGGATTTCATCTGGCTGGCCGAAGGCCGGCAGATCGATCATTCGACGTTCTGCGCGTTCCGCAATGCGTTCGGCCCGGAGTTGAAGGACCTGTTTCGACAGATCGGCCGCCTGGCGATGGCCATGGGCCTGATCCGGTTGAACCAGGTCGCCCTGGACGGTTCGCGGGTCAAGGCGAACAGTTCCCGCCATCACACGGCGCGGGCCGCCCGATTGGAGCGATGCTTGCAGGCCCTGGACCAACAGATTGAGCAGTTGCTGGCCGAAGCGGAGGCGGCGGATCGTCAGGAGGATGCGCTGTACGGACCGGAGGGTACGCCGAACCGCCTGCCCCCGGCCTTGCACAAGGCGCAGCAGCGTCGGGAAGCGATGCAGCAGGCGTTGGAGACGGTCCAGTCGTTGGATGCCAAGCGGGCCAAGCGTAAGGACATGAGGTCTCGGGGCGCCCAGGTTCCGGTTGCGGACCCGGACGCGCGGGTGTTGCCGAACAAGGAAGGCGGCGCTGCGCCCAATTACACACCGCTGGTGGAGGTGGATGGACATCGGGGTTTCCTTCTGGCCACCGACGTCATCAACGACACGGCCGAGGACAAGGCGCTGGTTGACCTGGTGGATGAGGTGTCCCAGGTATTCGGGCAGCCGCCGGCGACGGTGTTGGCGGATTCGGGCTTCGCCACGGGCGTGAACTTAAAGGCCATGGAGGATCGTGAGACGGAAGCCCTGATGCCGGTGGTGTCCCTGAAGGCGGATGAGGAAAATCCCGCTCGGCGTAGCGATCCTGTCCCGGCGCGCCGGGATGAGGGGTGGGACCGGCTTCCGATCAGTCCCCAGACCAAGCGGCTGGACAAGCGGGCGTTCGTCTATGATCCACCGACGGACACGTATTATTGTCCGATGGGCAAGTCGTTGTCCTTTTCGGGACAGGAACGATACCGTCGCAAATCGAATCTCACGGGGACGTATCGGGTCTACACGTGCGGAGACTGCGCGGAGTGCGCGTTGGCGGCGCGGTGTCTGTCGAATTCGCGCAAGCCGCGGAACGTGTTGCGGGATGAGTATGAGGAGTACCGCGAGCGGGCGATGACTCGCTTGGCCGACCCGGAAAAGCATAAGACGTACGAGCAACGCATGTGGATGGCCGAGGCGCCGTTTGGCGTGCTGAAGAGCGTCATGAACGTCCGGCAGTTCCTGGTCCGGGGCCTGAGCAAAGTGAAGATCGAGTGGGACTGGGCCTGCTGTGCGTTCAATCTGAGTAAGCTGGTGAAGGAGACCCTGCGTATCCGGAGGCGATTGGGCGGTTTGACGGCTTGATCGGGCGGGGTGGAGCCCCGCCCTGACATCTTGGGCGTTTCGGATGCCCTGATCGGGCACGCGGAACACGCCGATCCGATCCGGTGTTCCGGCACCAACGGCCTTTGACGCATTTCGCACCGATCAGCGGACCGATGTAGGATCATCCGCCGGAGACTTAATTCGACAGCCTCCGCGCCGGGATGGCTCG
>Ga0334890_1002350_pt1 | contig 22072 bp, 17 predicted proteins | sample GraSluR1_MG_3_FD_207220 | JGI IMG/M metagenome (GOLD analysis project Ga0334890, IMG submission 207220) | Sludge microbial communities from methane-producing bioreactor in Wageningen University, Netherlands - Granular Sludge_31_08-R1 | ecosystem: Engineered > Bioreactor > Anaerobic >... | reverse complement strand
CCGCGCTTTACCGGATGGTGGCCGTCGAGGATGAAGCCGACGGCGACGGCCAGTCCTGGATCGCTTTTGCCTTGGCAGGGCTGGAGCAGACATTTGACGACCCTGATGCGTTTCACGTTGCCTGCCGTGAAATCGCGGCCGCGCGGCTCGCAGGCGACCCCCTGCCGTTGGCACAGTGGCGGCTTCAGCCCGCGGAGCCGGATACGAAGTTCACGACGCACGGCCCGGCTGAACCGGAGATGCCCGATTTGACTAAAGGATGGTCTTGGTGCGACCTCTACGGTGACTGTTCGTATAGCGCGGGCGACGACAGTATAGTGATCTACGCGTCCCGCTACTACCGCGACCTCTGGTTCAACAACGTGAGTGCACCCCGGTGCATGCGTGCGGTCAGCGGCGACTTCGCCCTCGAGACCCTCTGCGACGTTGCCCTGCCTGACCGCCCGGCTATGGGTGGCCTTGTCGTCTGGAAAGATGCCGAAAACTTCCTGCGTCTGGCCTGGGGCGCGCACGGCCCGCACACGCTAGATCTGATGGGAGCCCTGGGCAACCGCGACCTCTATCTTGGACGGGGTTATCTGCCGTCTGTGGGACAGATGTATTTACGCCTAGAGCGAACCGGTGCAACGGTACGCGGGCTATGCAGCGCAGACGGCAGAGAGTGGTTCAGCGTGGGTCAAGTCGCCTTCCAGGCGGACGACCCGCTGGAGGCGGGCCTCTTTGCCACCGGCATGATCCAGTGCTGGGCGTATCCCGCCGTGTATCCCGACGGGACGGCGGTCCGCTTCCGATCCATCAGGATATGGCAGGTCCGCACTACTATGCCATTGTGATGATGCTTAGGAGCCGGTAGCGCAGCCACGAGAGAAAGAGCGTCGCTGGACAGCCCGTTGTCGGTTTACTCAAGGTGTGGCGAGCGCCTAGTCCCAGGCGAAGACTTTGGCCGGGCGTGCATAGACGGCAGGATGATCGGTCAATAGCACCACCGTATCCCCGCGGCGGGCCGCGTCGATCAGAAGCTGTAGGCGCGGGTTGGGGGCGGCAATTGGATTGCCATCACGCGATGCTCAGTTTTGGCGGGCACAATCAACAAACTGTTTTTACACTGACAGCGCGGCTGCGGTTGGGTTAGCTCTACAGCACGATCCTTAAGAGGACAACTCAGCAATGTAGTCGTATATGCTTAGTGCTCTGTTAACATATTTTGTGCAGTTGTCATTCTGAGCCGAAGGCGAAGAATCCCCATATGACGGACGAGCAGATCCTTCCTCCCTCCGGTCGTCAGAATGACAGAAACATAGTTGCCAGAGCACTTAGTCAGCTGTGCATATAGTCGCGGGGCGTAACTTGGTCACAATATATCGCGCCCACTGAACATGTACAGCCAGCAGGGGTAATCTTACTCTGTGGCTGTACATGTCCGCAATACTCAAGTGGTTTTGCCTTGGGCCGGTGAAAGCGCGTTGCCTTTATTGCTTTCTGAGGCTGGACTACTGCGCCGCAACAACGTAACACCCGCTGCCAGCATCCAGCCTATGCCAACAGGAACAATGAGTAAACTCAAGCCAGATAATACAGGGATATACAGCACCACCAGCGACAACACACCAATGACGCCGGCTAAGTAAGCCCAGCCTACTAACCAGGATGGCGCCCATTCGTTTCGCCCTGCAAATGCGATAAAGAGCGGGGCAAAGCCAATGATCAACACTGTCGCTAGATCATCGGCCCGTACACCTATCCAGCCGATAACTTCTGCAAGTGCAATGGTGGTTGCCGACGCTTCCGGCGCGATTTGCACCAGTAAGGACATCATGGCGATAAAGGAAATGATCGCCAGGGGAACCGCGGTCTGCGCGCACACCCGGGCTGCCTGCACCCAGGGAGACTGCTGTTTGCCCAGCGTACCCATGCTGCTGATAGCCATTCCCAATAGCAATACGCCAAGGATCCACAGGCTAAGGTTGGCGATGAGCTGCCCTTTGAATTTCTCCGCAGCCACGAGATAGGATGCCATGTCCTGGTTGGCAAGCGCTGCCCAGAGATCGACCCCGGACGAAAAGTAGAGGATCGCTCCGATCAGCATGATGATTGCGCCGCCTAGAGCGGTCATGCCTGCCATGCGCGCGTGGTCAGTAAGCAACTTGCCATCCATCTTCTTCTCTCCTTACCTATTGTGCTTGCTTGATATCGCCTGGGCCGCCGCGTGCCCTGCAATGAGGGTTCAAGTGGCCAGTGAGGAGAAGAATAGCGGGGAAGGCTGTAGGGCGCATCGTACTATGGTACACAATGGCATGCGTCAAGGTACACATTGTCAGGCGCCCGGCCTGTGTGGGGGCTTCCGGCGCGAAGTAAGGTAAGAGAAGGTCTACAACAGGTACAACTGGTTTGCCCTGCTCACCGCGCCCGCCCGTGTCGTAACACCCAGCTTGGCAAGAATGCGCGTCACATGCGCTTTGACTGTCCGCTCGGTAATGGTAAGGCTTTCAGCAATGGCGCGGTTGGTTGCGCCCGTCGCCAGCAGACGCAGCACCTCGACCTCGCGCACGGTCAGATGCTCTCCGGTGTGAGGCAAGAGAATGGGTTTGGCAGAGGGGGCAGGCTGCAATATCTCGAGAAGGGGTTGAAGGAGCAATGGCTCAATGCCTTGTTCAATTGCATAGACCAGGATTGGGGTAATACTTTCTCCTTCTTGAAGGATTATACCAGGCGCTTGCCATCGGTTTATCTCGGCAATGACCGAGCGTAGTTCACTCATTGCCTGTACCCAGCGCTTTTGTTTGGCATACAGCGTGGCTAATGCGAGTCGTGGGTGTGTCAACAACACTGTATGGCGCGTATCACGGTGGCGCATTACCGCTTGCGAGAGCAGCTCTTCGGCCTTGGCAAGATCGCCGGATGAGATCGACAATAGACCCGACAACAATAATACACGTTCTATATCATCGCCTTCATAGCCAGAAGGAACGGTATCTTGTTCCATTTGAACGAGGATTGTCCGTGCTGCATCGATGTCTTGACGCAACCACAAGGCGCGTCCTTGTAGATACATAAATCCCTTACGATAGCCCATTGCCGTTTCTTGACCGGCGCGCCGCACCAATTCGCCGGCAAAGAGATGATCGAACGCCTGATAGTCCCGCCGGCTCAAAGCGAGTGTAAGCAGCAACCAGGCAATATGGTCATCGATCCAAGACAGACCGCCTATCTGCTGTAACAGCGCATGCGCTGTACTTGCGGCATGTTCGGCCTCCACAACGTTACCTTGAAAGAATCGGATATTCCCCATGAGCGCCCATGCGCAGATTTGCAGAATCCACTCGTCTGCTTTTGCGTGCTGTAAAGAATGGGCCGCAAATCGTTCCAATAGGAGCATCCCGCCGTCGACAAACAACTGCTGGGGACCGATGGTCAGATTGGTCATGGTTAGCGGTCCAGGATCGCTGTGCGGCAACGCACGCTGGATGGAAGCGCGCAGATGCGTTGTGACTGTATCCCAGTCGTGGGTAGCAATGGCGTACCACTGTTCCGCGCCATGATAGACGGCCCAATGATCCGGGCGGAGCAGATGGCCCACGGTGGCAACCTTCGCGCGAAATGCGAGGACAACCTGCTCTGATTCGAGCGCATCTGTCATCGCCTGCGTGGCCAGGATTTCGACTTGACCTAACTCATCGCCTTCGGCGAGGAAGCGCGCAGCGGCTCGGCTCAACCATGGGGTTGCGGCCTCAACTTGACCCCTCAGCGCGTAATATTGCCCTACAAAAAGCAACAACCAGGGATGTGCTTCTTGGATATCTGACGGCAAGTCTTGAATTGAATGCACCACGCGCCGCCTCATGAGGCGGCGCGTGGCATCAATCTGTCCCATTTTTTCAAGGAGAGCGGCGGCCTCCTTCCAACAAGCAGCTTGCAGGCAATGGATCAGTCTCTGTTCGTCATTCGTAGCCGCCTGGGCAGCGCGATTGTGTACCTCGCGCCACAACTCGGGGCTTGACTCCTGAAGTCGTTGCTGGAGAAAACCGGCAAAGAGCGCATGATAGACAAAAGGACCATCGCTGGCATCAGGCGTCAGCGCGGTTAGAAAGAGATTTCGTCGATAGATTGAAGCTAATAGGCTCGCCGCATCAGGGTTTTCGGTGACATGCAGACAGATCGCCGGTGTAAGTTCAGGCAAGACAGACGTTTGCAGCAGGAACTCCTGGACTTCCGGCGGCTGAACGGTGAAGACTTCTTCTGCCAGAAACTCAAAGATAGCACGGCTTGTTGAGTTCAGCCGTTGGATATAGGCCGAGCGTTGGTTGCCCTCCGCCAGGGTCTGCAATACTGCCGCCACCAATTTCAGGCCCGAGATCCAGCCTTCCACACTCTGTTGCAGCGCCATGACTTCCGCCTCAGATAGCCCAAGCATTTGGATCTCATTAAGATATCGGCTTGCTTCACGGGCATCAAGACGCAACTCCGGGAGCCGAACCTCCGCTAACTCGCCCCGCGCACGCAAGCGCGGCAAGGGCAAAGGCGGATCGTAGCGGGTGGCGATCACGAGACGTACTGAGGATGGTAAGTACTCTAGCCACTGAGCCATAAATTGATGGATTGCCGGGTCTTGAAGGACATGGTAATCATCCAGGATGAGGGCCAAAACAGGTTCGTGCTGGTGCGGAGCAAAGCTGTTGATGAAGAGGGTCGCCAACTGGGCTATCTTTTCGTGGAGATTGGGAACACTCAGCAAGAAGTTCACAATCGCTTGTCCTCGATCTCGCAATCGCTTGGACAAGGCAGTTACGAGCAGAGCCGCAAATATCGGCAGATCATCGTCTGACGAATCCAACGTGATCCAGACCGCAGGAATATCATCATGTGCCAATGCTGAACAAAGCATAGTCTTGCTTGAACCGGCGGGGGCCGCCACCAAGGTGAGTTTATGGCGGTGTACTGCTTGCCGCATTCGGGCCTGGAGCTGGGAGCGTATTAGCATTCCATCTCCAAATTGCGGCGGGCGCAGTTTGGTATAAGGAAACCAGGTCTCCAAGATAGGTTGTGCTATGTGGCTATTGTCCTCTGGCTCATGGCGGCTCATGGATCGATGCCTTCCTCGCATCATATGTGCTCTTAAGGGGAGTGTCGAGCAGTCTTTGGGCTAGGCTTGGGACAATTGCATATGCTAACAAGAAACTGACCATGTCGCCAGTGCGGTTTTCCATGGCGCACTAACATCTATTTCAGTTGTTCCCAATTCCACCGAAAGACCTCCAGCAGTCGCTCATGGACGGCGTGCGTCCAGGTCCAGCCCTTCGGCTGCGGCGATGGCGCGCAGCGTCGATCAGAAGCTGTAGGCGCGGGTTGGGGTCAGAATTATGCTCACAACCCACAAACTCTAACACTAACAGCGCGCCTACAATTGAGCTAGTCGTACGTGTTGAAAGCTCTAATTGGCTACGGAGCAGCCGAATGGGCAAGAATACCCGCAGTGTGCCGGTGATTCCGGCTCAAAACCCTGCGGCGATAGGCAAAGGCAGCGCTACACATCTATGTCAGATTCATCAAGAGGTCAGCGGTGACCGTCCAGAGTTGGCTTGGTAGACCGCTAGTGCGTACCGCTTCCACAGCCGCGGAGGGGAACGCGGCCGCCACCTTTGCATGAAGTTCAGCCAGCCGGTCTTTGGTCTCCTGAAACGTGCTGGGATGATGCAGCACCAACGACAGGAGCGACAACGCATCTTCTTGCCCGCCTGTCTGCGCTGCAACATGCGCCAGACCTGCCAAGCACTCCAAAGCTTGGGGCGCGGTCTGTAATTGCACAATCAGCGGCAACGCTGTGGCGAAATGCCGGCGGGCGGACAGCCAGTCTTCCTGCTGCAACGCGACCCAGCCCAGGCCGATGAGGGCAGCGGGTGAATAGTGCGATTGGCCTTGATCCTGCTGCCAAACCTCAGCAAACGCTTCCGTAGCAGCCGGCAGATTGCCCTGCGTTTCGGCCAGATAGCCTGCCGCCACCATTACCGCATGATGGCGATGGTGGCGGAACCCTTCGGGGTGACCATGCCCTAATGTGTGCTCGCTCGTCGCCGCCTGCTGGAGATAGACTGTGGCCTGGGCATAATCACCCTGTAAGCGCGCACCATTGGCGAGAGCAGCCAAGTAAAAGGGGATAGCGGGGAAATGGGGATCGATGCTGACCACCATCTGATAGCATCGCCGGTAGTACTCTTCCGCCGATGGATAGCGTCCCCGAGCGATGGCGATGTATCCCTGAATGGAAAAAGCTGTGCGAAGCGCAGCGTGCACGGATTCAGCCAGGGCTACAAGTTGATCGGCATAGCCAGCCGCCTCTTCGAATTGTCCAGCAAATAGGGCTGCAAAGCCTAGGCCCTGTAGGGCCAGGTGTTGGCCATAACCGTCCGCCAGAGCTTGAGACAAGGCCAACGCTTCCTGGCTGTAACGCCGTTTAGCCTCATGGCCATCGACAAGTCTTCTTAAATGCGGAAAAATGGCCCCGATTAGAGCATCGACCAGTTCGGGGTAGGCCGTAGGGCCGAAGGCGCGTAAGATGTTCAGATGCATATCCAGCATCGTTTGGCGCGTCGGATCGTGAATGCCCAACCGCGCTTGCAGCTCACTGTGATAACAGTGCAGTGCAACCATGAGAAGCTGTATCTCCGGATCTGCCTCTGTTCCTGCCTCTGGCTGTGCTTCCTGCTGAGTCGACCGGTGTTTCAGGTGGCCAATGGTCCACACATAAACCTCTTTTTCTTCCAAGAGCCAGCTCTTGTATAAACAGAAAAGGTGTAATCCTCGACGCGAGCGTCTGAGCGCAGACCAGTGGCCATGATCGACGGCCCAATGCCAGGCCGCGTGAAGATTATCGAAGTCCTCCGTTAGGCGCTGTAAGGTCGTTTGTCTGTAGAATTCAGCCGGGTCACGCTGGAGCAATATCAGATAAGTCCTGCTGTGACGATCATTGGTCGTTTGATAAATTGATAGGTCCTGGCGCAGTTTCTCCAGCAGATATTGGCGCAGGCGGTCGTGCAGGTCATAGCGACCGTCGGCGGCGACCGCAAGGAGCGACTTGTCGACCAGCGCGGCTAAGACAACCAATGACGCGCCGGTTACCGTTTGCGCCTCTGCCGGCCGAAAGCCGCCGCGAAAGACAGCCAGTTGAGGCAGCACCGCCTGCTCCTGGGGGGAAAGCAACTGCCAGGAGTGGTCAAAGACCGCGCGCAGGCTGCGATGACGCGCGGACAGATTGCGTACGTTTGTGGTCAAAAAGTCGATGTCGCCTTCGATGGCCTGCGTGATGGCCGCCAGCGTCATATAGCGCACCCAACTGGCGGCCAACTCGATCCCCAGCGGCATTCCCTCCACCAATTGGCAGACCCGGGCAATTGGGCGCCAGTTGTGCTGTGGGTCAAAGGCGGGCTGCACGCGCTGTGCCACCTGGACAAAAAGCTGCATAGCTTCAGTGATCTCAGGCTGTACAGTCTCTTTTGGCTCTGCGGCGGGTAGAGCCAACCCCGCCAGTGGGAAAAGCCATTCCTCCTGCAAATTGAGCCGTTCACGCGAGGTGGCCAGCACCGTAATTCCCCCTGTCCCACTGACCAACGCGCTGATCACCGTGTTGTTCTCCAGAAGATGCTCCAGATTGTCAAGGATCAGCAACAGCTTGCGATTGTGCAGGTGAGACAGAATCTGTTCTTTCGCGGTATTGGCGCTGCGCAGCGTGATCCCCAACACGCCCGCCAGTCCGTTGAGCAATGGGTTGAGCGCGGGGCCAAAGGTATCGCGATCGACTGCGGCCAGTGAGAGATACCAGACGCCATCGGGGAAGTGGTTGAGCAAGCGTCGCCCGCTTTGGCGCGCCAGCCGCGTCTTGCCCATGCCGCCCTGCCCGACAATCGTCAGCAACCGTACCTCTGGGTTGGTCAGCAGCCGCATCACCTCCGCCAGTTCGGCTTCACGTCCGATGAAGGGAGTGGTTTGTTCAGGGAGGTTGTGTAAAGTGTTGCTAACCGTCGGGGGTGAATTGCGATTTGGTGAGGGTAAGTTCTCCCGCGGTTCCTGAGCCTGTCGACGGCCTTGCTGTCTCAACTCTCCGCGGCGGATGCGCTCATACAGGTCCGTCGTCTCCGCCTCCGGGGGTACGCCCAGTTCATCTGCCAAAATCCGGCGGCACTGCTCGTATTGGCGGAGGGCAGCGCCTTGTTGACCGGAGTGGGCGTAAAGCTGCATGAGGGTGCGGTGGGCGACCTCGTCAAGCGAATCGAGGGCCAGCCAGCGACGGGCAGTGGCAATCGCATTCGCATAATCACGCATCCCAGCTTGGGCCATGGCCACCTTTGTCAGCGCCACGCGCAGGGATTGGCGCAAGCTTTCGGCTCTGAAAGCCTGCCAGTCGTCAAAGTCGGGGCAACTGGGCAGCGTAAAGCCGGACAAGAAGTCGTCGCCGTAAAGATCTACGGCGGCTTGCAGCATGGATAGATTTTCCGTCGTTATGGTGGGATGGGCCGCGATCGTCGCCTCGAAATCGGCCACGTCCACCCAGAGATCGCCGTGTAGGGCGACGCTCTCCGGTTCGAGCGCCAACATGTCTGAAACCAGGCTCTTGTTCAGTTCAGAGAGGTGACGGCTGAGGGCCAGTCGTGCTTCACTTTGCGCATGATCAGGCCAGAAGAGGGTGGCGAGGCTGTCGCGCGCGTGCGATCTGCCTGTGGCCGCCAGATAGATCAGGAGCGCCAGAGCCTTGCGCCGGGGTATCTTCACCACAACGCCGTTCTGTTCCAGCCGCGGCGAACCGAAGAGAAAGAGCCTCAAGGCGGCCATTGATGAAAGAGCCTTTGACATGGACGGGGGGTTGTTCGGCCCTGATTGTACTGCAACGGACTAGATAATCAAGCTGAAAATAGATTCTGGGTAGTAGGATGTGGGAAGCATTTGGGAAGTTGCTGGGAAGGCGGCCTGCTATGTTCTCCACCACAGCGCAACCGCAGCGCAGATGTGACGCAGACCACCCATGTTCGAGATGTAGTTGGTGATTTCCCACAAGGAGGGATGAAGATGACCACGGTTCTATTTTTTCATGAAGTCGAGGATGGAGAACGTTGGGCGAATGCCTGGAAGAAAGGGACGCCTGGAAACCGGCACGAAGGGTTGTTTGCGGGTGTTGCGATGGTGCGAACGTTTCGCGACCCGGAGAATCACAACGTCACAGGGGGCATTCTCGAGGTGCAAGATATGGAGCAGCTCCAAGCCCTGCTAGGGTCTGACGAGGGAAGAAAGGCCGCGGCAGAGGATGGTCTGAAGATCGAAACCCTCCGCTTTCTGGTCGAGTTTACACCCTGATACGAACTTCATCGGCAGGTCACCCACCTCAGACCGGGGGCGGGTGACCCTGGCCGAAATGCCCAACTTGACGTGAATACACAAGCCGTCTTCCGTCACACCGTGCAACTGAGTTCGTCACAGGAGAGACACCGTGGCCACTACGTCTGAAAGCCAAACAGAAAGAAATCCCCCTGCCAAGACCGGATGGATTCGGGAATACCGGCAGGCCCTGCGCACCTTTAGCCCAAGTATGCGGCGCTACCTCTTGGCGATGGCGCTGGTGACTCTGACTTCCTTTGGCCTGGTACCGGTGCTGCAGAATCTGTATCTGCTGCGCTTGGGCTTCGATGTGCAGTTTATCGGCCTGTTGGTGGGCCTGGGACAGGTGGTCTGGGCGGCGACCGCACTGCCGGCAGGCATGGTGAGCAACCGCATTGGCCTGCGCAAGGGTGTGACGGTGGGATTCGGTCTCATGGGGCTGGGACTGGCCCTCTTGCTGCTGGCGGAGACGTGGCCGCAGCCGCAGTGGCGAACGTGGCTGATGGTCAGCCTGGTGGTTTGGTGGCTGGGTGTGGCATTTGCCGTGGTCAATATTCCACCCTTTATGATGGCCGTGACCGGCGAGCGGGAGCGGCGGTATGCCTTTGCGGCCTCGGCGGCTATGATTCCCGCTATGGCTTTTGTCGGCAGCCTGGTCGGCGGTCTGGCGCCGGGACTGTTGGCAGGCCCGCTTGGCGCCTCTCTCGATCAATCGGCGCCCTACCGGAGCGCGCTCGGGCTGGGGCCATTTCTGATTTGGGGTGCGTGTTGGGTCATGGTGGGGGCTGATCCGGCGCATGTCGTCCGCAGCGGTTCCTCAGCCAAGGGTGATGGACGTGCACCGCTGGCGCTACTGACCTTCTTCGGCCTGGTGACGTTTCTGGGTGCGACCGGTGAGGGTATGGTGCGCACCTTCTTCAATGTCTATCTGGATACGGGGTTGGGTGTGACTCCGGCCGCAATCGGTACCATCATGGGCACCGCCCAATTGCTTCCAATTGGGGCAGCCTTAGCGTCACCGATCTTGGTGGCGCGCTGGGGTACTGGCAATGCGCTGGTGGTGGGGCTCCTGGGCATGGGCATTTTTCTCGTGCCGCTTGCGGCCATCCCGCTGGTATGGGTAGCAGGGATCGCCTATATGGGCATCATCGCCATGATTGCGTTGAGCAGTCCGGTGCGTGATATGTTTGGGCAGGAGATCGTGAGCGCACCCTGGCGCACAACCAGCCAGAGTGCAGCCACCATTGGGTTGGCTCTGGGCTGGGCGGCGGCCGGGCTCGCAGGTGGGATGTTGATCAAGGCCAGCGGCTTTGGCGCACTCTATTTCACCGGCGCGCTGGCGGCGCTGTTGGGTGTCGGGCTGCTAGTGGCGTATTTGCGCTGGCCAATCGCTCGGCCGCCGGTACTCGAGCAATCTACACCGGTGATGCCCGAAGAGATTGCGCCTTAGCGCCTGTGTGTACGTGCCACCGCTTACACCAACCAAGGACAGATCGATCAGCCAGGAGGATCCTGGGCGGCCAGAACTGCAGTGCCGTCGACGGTTGATTGTTCCAGAACGAGCCTGTGCAAGATGAGAGGAGAAAAACCTGTGACTACGATCCAAACCGTGAGCCGCCCCGCTTCGTTGAGTGAATACATCGAGCGCCGTCAGCACATGCAGGCACCGACGGTGGCGGAAAGCACGCGGCGCGGTCTCACCTACCAGGCCCAGCCCAGCGACCTTTTCATTTCACCCTTCACCAAATGCGGCACCACCTGGCTGCAACAGATTGTGCACGGCCTGCGCACCCGGGGAGATATGGATTTCGATGACATCTCGCGGGTCATCCCTTGGCTAGAAATGGCCCACCGTTTAGGGCGGGATCTCTATGCCCCGCAACGCGGCGGCTTTCAGGCTTTCAAATGCCACCTCAGTTGGCTCACAATCCCCAAAGGGGGGTGTTACATTGTCTCCTTCCGTGATCCCAAAGATGCCCTGGTTTCCATGTATGCCATGCTCGACGGTTGGCAGTGGCAGGCCGGCGCGATCTCGATAACCGAATATGCCAGGCACTTCTATTTGCACGCGCAGGGGGATGGCTGGAACGGCAGCTATTGGGGCCATCTCGTCTCATGGTGGGAGCAGCGCAACAACCCCGACGTATTACTCCTTTCGTATGAAGGGATGAAAGCCAATTTGCCCGCCACCGTACAAACCGTTGCCGACTTTCTGGCTATCGATCTGGATCCGGCCCTGCACGAGTTGGTCGTCAATCAGTCGTCGTTTGACTTTATGCAGGCGCACAATTCGAAATTTAGCGACCCCATGCAGCGGGCCGTGGCGGCCCAGGAGGGTCTCTGGCCGCCCACTGAAACATTCGTCAAGATCAGAAACGGTCGCGTGGGCGATCACCGGACGAAACTGCCCGAGGAGATCGGCACGGAAATGGACGCCATCTGGCGCGAGACGGTTGAGCCAAAGACTGGGTTGCCTTCTTATCAAGCCCTCTGCGCGGCGTTGGCATAGACTCCATCTTGCTAAAAATTCTTCGACAGTTTGCTATAAGGAATAGCACATGGAAAAGCATATCCTTGATAACCTAGTCTGGCATGCATTGTGCCATGATCTTGCCGAATTTGCCGTTGGAACTGCGCTTGCCAAGCGTTGTGGCCCTGAACTGGCTAATGCTGCTGGGCTGGCAAATCACAGCGAAGCAGCCTTTGATGATTTGGCAGATCTATTTAATCCGGGTGAAGACGCAAGTATCTTTGAGGCTACCCCACCGTAAGCGATTCCAGGTTTTGCAGCGGGCCATAGAGAGTCAATCGATCAACTGGTGTGCCGGCAACGCACCCCGGTACCAAAACATGATGTTGAAATCATTGAATTGGCCCCATCCGATATCCCGGACATGATCCAACTGGTTGAGATGACAAGGTCGGGGCCATTCGTGCCTGGCATAGTTGGCAGGCAACGTTACGTCGGGATTCGTCAGGGTGGGCAACTCGTTGCCATGGGAGGCGAACGATTTAGACCGCCAGGATACTGCGCCATTGCCTCAGTATGTACGCACCCGGCTTGGCGCGGCAGAGGATATGCCAGACTTTTGTGCGCTGTACTCGCGGATGGCATATGGGCGCGAGGCGAAACGCCATTCTTACACGTTCTGGCCCAGAACACCGCAGCATATCATGTTTATGCACAGCTGCATTTCGTCAAACGCTGCGAGATGACAGTCCAGGTTTTTACACGTTCCTGAATGGAGCGCGGCGTATGGACGCGAAATGTACAGGTCCATATATGGCCGCTGAGTGGGACGGATTGGGCAGTTACGGCCTCTAGCGAGTGACAAGTTCCCAATCGTGCAGGAATACTTCCAGCAGTCGGGCATAGACCAGCGGATGATCGACCATCAGCCCTACCTCGCGGTTGATTTTGTGGCTGACCTCGCCGCCATTCAAACTGCCCACGGCGGACCATGTCTCGTCGCCCACCTGGATCAGGACAACTTTGGCGTGAATTCCTCCGCCCGTGGGGTTGCCCAGTCGCGCATCCAGGTCCAGCCCTTCGGCGGCGGCGATGGCGCGCACGTAGCCGGCGGCGGCGCGGTTGCCGCGCGGGTCTTGCGGGTCGTCGAAGTAGCCGTCGAGCAGCAGGCGCACCGACGCCCCGCGGCGCGCGGCGTCGATCACCATCTCCAGGCGTGGGTTCGGATCGGAAATTGGATTCCCATCAACCGCGCCCCAATATTTGTGTTCACACCCCACGAACGTTTTGGATACTCAGCACTCGGCGGTCCTTGTGCAAAGCCCCATAGCATCGGGACAACTCATACTTCGACATGCTTCTCGATATACACCATTTTCTAATCTGGCGCCGTGGTATCTCGTCGTGTGGGCCGTCTTGGCCTACGGGTACCTGGGTGTACAAGCGGTTCTGCTCAGTCTGTAGCTGCTGCTACTGAGGCTATCTGCTCCTCGAGGACTTGTATCAACTGGTCAGACTTTGAGACCCAACCGAGTAACACTTCGGTGGACAGGAGAGAAGCGTCATGATTGCTTCTGGGCAAGCCGGAGCCGATAGGCTCGTCCATACAATCCGCTAACAATACACACAGATAGTCCCTAAACATCGCATCTCTGACCGTCGACTCCACACAAATACTCGTGGTGCAGCCGGTGATGATCAAATGCCTGATGTCCATCTCCTGAAGCTTGGCATCCAGTTCGGTTTCGTAGAAGCCACTGAATCGCGATTTGTAGACGATCAGATCGTCGGGCTGGGGTGTGAGTTCAGGCAGGATATCCGTGTTCCACGTGTCGCGGATCAGAATGCGGCTTTCACTACCATCAGGAGCAAGAATGAATTCTCCAACACCCATCTGTAGATGCCGTATCCGATTGACGGAGTCGGGAGCGCCTAGGTCCGAGAGATCGGGACGATAGCCCATTTTGAGATAGATTATTTTGATGCCCGCAGCGCGCGCCGCGGCCAGGACTCTTACGGTAGGGCCCATAGCTTTCTGGATGCCGGAAATATCAATTCCTGCACGGTCGAACATGCCGCCTTTTGCGCCAAAATCATTTTGCATGTCGACAACGAGCACCCCAGTCCGGCCAATGTCGATTCCCAGTACGGTTGGTTGCGCCTCTAGCGTGATTGTGAGTGTATCTTTCATAGCAATTATCTCCTGACTCTTTGGACAATTCCATCGACTAAAGACCCAAAAGCGACACGACTTACGGGCAGGCGGGTTCACCCGTACGATGTACCAGTGTGCCTACATGGTCCGCCACCCTTGCTCGAAATCGGTCACCGACACACCAAACACCTCTGGCGCGAGCGCATCCAAACTATCGTACCAGACCGAGACTGCAATCAATGAGGCTAACTGGTCGCAGCCGTAGGTTGCGACGATATAATCGACGATGGTGACCAAGGACACGACGCTTCCCCGCTGAACTAGACCGTCACATAGTCGTAATTGTTCAAACTATGGAGATAAGCCAGCGCTACAGTGACAACCATAACAACCGACGCCACGACCGGCTCCGTCGGCTTTATTCAGACGGCCTATTGCAGCCCAGCCCGCAACCTGTTCGACTTCATCTTCTTCTGCGAGGAATACCCATTCGACCCTCAGTGTTCGTTTGGTCACGGTAATCTTCCTTATGTACCGGTCTACCCCTACTTCCAGCAACCAGAAAGGAAACTAGCCTATGTGATTGCCAGATCAGGCGACACCAAGCCAATGCGTCCTTGTTCGAGCCAGATCCGACAATCCAGTGTTAACACTCGGCCTGCCGTTTCCTCATACATTGCCAGTTCCTCACTGGTCAACACATCCCGCCAGCGGCCGTTGGTTCCCTTGAAGAAAAAGGTTTGCGCCCCGTCTTTCCAGACAGATGACGGCCCGGGGAGGGTTTGCTCACCGTTGCGCCGCATGTTTTCCAGGGTAAGCTCCGGGAGGATAGCCGCCACGGCTTCGCCGGGTATCTGGATGTCCAGGAAGTGGGCAATGCGCCCGATCTCGTCGGACAGATTGCGCAGCATGTCGTTGTAGTGGATGAAGAGGATATTCTCAAGATGGCGATAGTCCCACCAAGTCTGTGTGTGACGCATGTTGCCCCAGAAGGGATAGCCTTCGCTCTCCCATTCAAACCACCCACGTGTGATCCAGTTATGCCAGCACTCGTGGATATCGGCTGGAGAGGGAGGCAGGGGCGGCCCTACTCGACCGAGGGTATTGTTAAACGAGGAGAGGGCGTCCTCGCTGAAGTTGGCATAGAAGTTGTTCAGTGACATAAATACATCCCGTGCATCTCGTGCCACCACGACATATTTGACCTGCGGATAGAAGGGCAGGCCATCGAGCGGCAGGTGCGTTTTGATGAACCGACGATGCTGCTGAGCTTCTAGCAGATCGATTACTGTATCAAGTGGACGGACTCGAAGATCTAGCCAGGGTGACATATCCATCTGGGGCATGCGTGGCACAGCCTCGCCGGCTTGTCCCCAGAAAATGAGCCGACGTACAATCTCTTGGCACCATGTGGTGCCCGAGCGTATTGATGTAGAAATGACAACATCGCCCTCCCGCGGCCGATAGTGACTCCAGCGAGTGCTGTCCATATGATGATTCTGATACGTATGAACGAGCGTCGGCAACATCTTTATTTTCTCCTTGTTGCGTTCGAGGCCGATTGATCGAATATGCTTGTTTCCCATCTGTATGGCGGCTATAATAGCAGGCGATCGTTGCGGGATCGTCACGAATCGTCATGGTGCTCCAATTCACGATCGGTCAGGCGCCATGTTTTCTGCGAATTTTACGAATAAGCAGCTACAGATTGACACGCTCGGCGGGTTGTCCATCGCGCTGGTCCAGGTCCCAGGTATCTCTAGCGGTGACCCGCCAAAGCGCCTGCACTTTGACGCGCGCACCCACCCGTTCCTGGCAACATGCCCTCCCTCTTCCATCCACGCCCTTGATTGGCCGCGAAGCCGAACTGGCGCAAATTGCGAACCTACTAGCCAACCCGGACTGCCGGCTTTTGAGCCTGCTCGGCCTTGGGGGCATCGGCAAGACTCGACTCGCCATTGAGGCTGCCACCCGCTCGATGGGCAGTTTTACCGACGGCGTCTATTGGGTTTCATTGGCTCCCGTGGCGACTGCCGACTTTATGTTAGTAGCCATTGCCCAGAGTCTCGGTCTGCAAACTGCCAGCGGCGACCTGCCAGCACAGATTGCTGGATACCTACGGTCGCGCCAGTTACTACTGGTTCTGGACAACTTTGAGCACCTCTCGGATGCGGCAGAATTCGTCGCGTATCTGCTTCACAATGCACCAGAACTAAAGGTTCTGGTGACGTCGCGCGAACGCCTCTACTTGCTGGAGGAATGGTTGTTGCCTATCGCAGGTCTCCCGGTGGCAGAGGGACTAAGCGGTGAGGCTGAGCAGCTATTCGTGCGCAGTGCACAGCGGGTACGGCATGGCTTTACCACACAAGGTCAGGAAGAAGCAATCGCTTCTATTTGTCGGCAGGTAGAGGGAATGCCGCTGGCAATTGAACTGGCGGCAAGTTGGACGCGCGTCATGTCGTGTGCGGAGATTGCCCGTCAGATTGTCCTAGATCCAAGATTGCTTACGAGCACATTGCGCAGCCTACCCGAACGCCATCGTAGCCTGCACAACCTACTTGATCATTCCTGGCGTTTGCTGAGTCCAGCCGAACAGATGGTGCTGAGGCGCCTCAGTGTGTTTCGCGGCGGCTGGACGCAAACGCAAGCCGTCGAGGTGACCGGCGCTACGCTCCCCCTTCTGCTGAGTCTGGTGGACAAATCGCTGGTGCACAGCGGCGACCAGGCGCGCTTCGACCTGCACGATTTGGTGCGCCAGTACGCGTTAGGCCAGCTTGCCGCCAGTGGCGAGCATGACGCGATCTGCCAGCGTCATTTTGAGGTCTACCTGCAGTTCATGCGTACTGCCGATAGCAAACTCCGTGGGACGGAGGCTGCAACCTGGTACATGCAGTTGGAGCCAGAACTGGACAATCTACGCACAGCGCTGCACTGGGCGCTCGATCAAGCATCTTATACGGATGCGGCATGGCTGGCCATTGCGCTCCATCATTTCTATTACACTCGCGGCTATTGGCATGAAGGCGTAAGATCGCTGGAACCATTGCTTATCCACCGCCATACGCTCGGTGTAGATTTGCACTTGGCGGCTTTGCTCACACTCTACAACTTCTGGCGCTCGCTCGAAGACTTCCACTCGATCGATCGCTATATGCATGAACTCGTGCAGTTGCTGGATGAGAGTTCGCACCAGTCGCTGCGCGCAGTAGGTTACCGCCTAATTGCCGTGTCAACATCCGATTTTACCCAAGCCACAACTGTCTGGGAGAAGGGCCTTCTTCTGGCGCGCGCAGCCGCGACATCGCCCAGCAAAGGTGACCTGTTCTGCGTTTTTGCCGACGGTATCTACCAACTTGCCTTTGCGCTGATCCGCTATGCGATTCGCCTGATTGATGTAGGGGATCTTGCGCAGGCGGCACGCCTCTCCCGCGAAGGTCTTCAACTTCTTCAGATGCAAGGGAACCGCGATTTCATTGCCTTTGGCTATGGCAACTTGGGCCGTCTGGCGCTACTGCGGGGAGAGATTGACCAGGCACGCCATTTCTTACAGGAAGCGGTCACCATCGCCGCGACCGTCGGCAATCGCTTAGCACTGGCCGACTGGCAGCCGCGCCTGGCAATAGTCATGCTCTATGCCGGTGATGCACCGGCAGCACGACGGCTGTTAACGGAGAGCTTGAGCCTCTGTACGGGCCTGCGAGGCGATCTGGTCTTGGGAAGGGTCTATACCTATTTGGCGGAGATTGCGCTTTGGGAGGGGGACCTACACGAGGCAGCGCAATGGCTGGCACAGAGTGTGGAGCACTACGCCAAGCCCCGCTGGATTCGCCTGGAACTGGTCGAGTGTTTCTGGGTTGCGGCTCGCCTAGCATCTGCGCAGCAGCAGTTTGTGCGTGCAGTTACGCTCTTTGGGGTGGCTGAACAGGTCGGGAGGCAAATCCAGTACGTGTACGCTGGTCCCATGCGTACCCAAGTTGACGCTGTGCTGGCGACTGTACACGAGGCATTGGGTGCAGACCTCTTTGCCAAAGCTCTCGCCGCCGGACATCAACTCTCACTCGCTGAAGCGTTCGCCATGATTTTGGCGCCTAGCTATCCTGCAAAGCCTGCTCACTAGGCCTTGAACTGTACTCCTGAGATTGTTTGTACCGCAAACGAGGCAAAATCTGAAAGGAGAACATTCCCAAGACAGGCCACAGCTCACTTGTCTGATTGCGCCCAGTTCCAGGCAAACACCTCGGCCAAGCGTGCGTAGACTGCGGGCGCTTCGCCCCGCTGCAGCGCCCGCGTAATCGTCTTGGGATGCACCCCTAGCTCGACGGCGATGTCCTTCTGGTAGACACCACGCGCCTTCAGTGCTTTAATCACGGCGAAGTCCTCCTTACGAAGCATCGGCTGTACCTCCTTCTTGGTCTAGAAGGTACAGTCTATACGGTCTTTGGGGGACTTCTTATTCCCGTTTCAGGCACTTCTACACCCGTTCCTGACACGCTAGGACGAGCTTGGCGTGCAGCCCGCCGCCGGTCGGGTTGGCGAGGCGTGCGTCCAGGTCCAGCCCTTCGGCGGCGGCGAGGGCGCGCGGCGTCGATCAGAAGCTGTAGGCGCGGGTTGGGGTCAGAAATTGGATTGCCATCACTCGATCCCCAGTACTTGTGGTCACAACCTACAAACCGGATGGATACTTACGGAACGGCTGCTATTGAGTTAGTCTACCGGGTCACTTCTGGGTTCATCGCAGGTGGCCTGGTTGCTGCCAGGAAGCCCTGCCCTTATGGTTACTGCGGAGATTCGTGGCAGCGAGGCGCCTGCGCGATATTCCTTGCTGCCACCGACTTGTATGATGCCTCAGTTAATGCGACCACTCGAATTGCTTCGTGCGCTGGACAGATGTTGGGCGCGCCGTCCATCGCTGCGGCGACAAAGGCCGCCACTGGATGAATGGTCTCGCACTCGGGCTCGAGTCTGGTGCGGACGCCATCCTGTTCTATCCAGATCTGCTCTGCCTCAGTGCTCATCATTTTCGTCCAGTCGGCGGTGAGTAGGCCATGGTCACCAAAAAAGGTTATGCGTCCATTGCTATAGAAATTGATCGCTTCACCCCCCGAGACGGCGTCATTGAAGGCAATGGAGAGCAGCACGCCATTGTCCAGGTGAGCCAGAACACTGATGATCGATGGACTGCTTGTAGATTGCGCGAAAGATGCCACCTGTATAGGTGAACCATCACTCAGCCAGAGTGCAATATCTTGGATATGCGAGCCGATGTCGGCAAACATTCCACCCCCAACAATGCTGGGAATCGTGCGCCAGTTACCGCGCTCGAATACATCGCTATAGAACGCGGAAGCTGCAATCAAATTCTGTTCTTCGTCGGGCAACGCCATTCCCCGCCAAATGAAGCGCACATCGACACACGCACTTACGCTGACCTGACGTAGCGTACCAATCGCTCCTTCACGAAGCTTGCGTTTGATCGTCCACCAACTTGCCATGCCGCGCGCATTATAGCCGACCATCACTATCCGATCTGTCTTTGCTGCTGCTGCCACCATTCGTTGTGCATCTGCATAGGCCGCGGCGAGTGGCTTTTCCACAAAGACGTGCAGTCCTCGTTCTAGAGCGGTCAGCGTCGGCTCAGCATGAGCACTAGGCGGTGTGCAGACTACAACCGCATCCAATTCGCTCTTTTCCAGCATCTCCCGCCAATCCGTATAGGCTTCGCCAATCTTCAACTCCTGCTGCGCCAATGCCAACCTATCGGCGCTGCGCCGGGAGATGGCAACGATCTCGACTCTCCCCGTTTCTTGTAGTTTGGGAAGCAAAACTCTTGCCGCATACCAACCAATGCCAATAATGCCAATTCGTAATTTTCTCTCTGACATGGTTTCTCTCTCATAGGGCTATATCAGTTGGGCATTAGCTAGAACATGGTGTTGTTGTTCGCCGCAGTTTCTGGGACAGGTTGAAATACGCCCCAGTGCTCTAGGATTCTGCCCTCTGAATCAAAGCGGAAAATCTCCACAGCGGCCTGTTCTTTGCCGCCCCAATTCAGAAAGCGTACATGGGCAAAAGCTAAGTCACCATCAATAGCCATGCGCTTGACCTCGCAAGGAATGCCTCCTGTGTGCTTGAGATATCCTATCAAAGGCTCAATGCCATTGGGAAAGAGCGGGTCATGCTGGATATACGGACCTGTAACAAGACTGGGTAGCAGGTCCGCTTTCCCGTTGTTGAGAACTTCCCCGTACAAGGTCTCAAGCGTAGCTTTGATTTTCTCTTTGCTCATTGGTTTCTCCGTTCGAATTGACATGGTCTCCGCCAAATTTCCTCGCTGCCGCTTAACAAATGAAGCACATTGGGCGATAGGTACGCACTTGCTCTTACACCCCCTTATTCATGGCACTCACCACTTCTTCCACCTGCGGCGTGCCGTACGTGAAGAACTCGGCCGGTAACGCGCCGCCGTAAAAGACGGCTCCCTGCTTCATGTTTTCCTCATGCCAGATAACGGGCTTCCAAGCTGGGTCGAAGATCAGATAGCCGCTGTCGCCGAACAGTTCCACTCGATTACCGCCCGGTTCGAATACGTACATGAACAGCGCCTGCGCGATGCCGTGCTTGCCTGGACCGGCCTCGATGGTGATGCCGTTTTCACACAGGATCTCAGCGGCGTCAATAAGATGTTGGGGGAAGCCGTACCAATAGCAGATGTGATGCAGCCGTCCCCTCGACCTGGTTGAGCCGCGCAGGAGGGCGATCTCGTGGACTAAGGCGCTCACGCTGAGCCAGGCGCCGACCTCGACCTTGCCTCTCTCGAAGAGAATGTGCTCGCGCAGGCGGAAGCCGAGCTGCTCCTGCAAAAATCTCCTGGTGGGAGGAACCTCGTCCGCCATCAGATTTACGTGGTCGAGCCGCCGTACCGGCGCCCCGTGCAGAGGCCGCTTCTGAGGGCGATTGAGCAGAAGGCTCTGCTTGTCTACGGGCGCCGCGTAGTACTCGACCTCCCACAAGAGCTCCATCGGATGGCCGGCCGGGGTGGTAAAGCGATAGGCTGCGCCGTGACCGCGGTCGCCTTCACTCCAGCCGAGGCCCAAGCCACTGGTTTCGAGGGCTGCAACTCGACGCTCAAGGGCCTGGGGGGAGGTAGTACGCCAAGCGAGATGGCCCAGACCAGGCTGGGGGGCCTCGGTCACCTTGAGCGTGTGATGATAGAAGTCCTCGTAGGCGCGCAGGTAGACCGACTGCCCCTCGCGCTCAGTCTCCTCCAGGCCCAACAGTTCCTTGAAGAAGTGCAACGTCTCGTCGAGTTTGGGGGTGAATAGCTCTACATGGGCTAGTTGGGCGATTTCAAACAGCGGTTCCTGGGTGCGTGCCGTGCGGATCGTATTTTCTGTGAGGGGCATGTGCTGATCTCCTTGCCTCAACATCGGCCTCGAATAGGCACACAGATTGAACCACGTTTGCCCGCTTGAGGTAAGACGGCCCAGCCATACACAACCCATACAAATATGATACAATCCTGCCCTGCACAAGTGATGCAACCGACACAAGCGTGATGCTATCTCTCTGCGGCCTCGTCGTCCGGCCGCGTGTGGCATGAAGGAACGAATGAACATGGACACTTCCTTTGGACACTGGCTGCGTGCGCGCCGCCGTGCGCTCGACTTGACCCAGGACGACCTGGCCCGGCGGGCCGGCTGCGCCGTGATCACCATCCAAAAGCTTGAGGCCAGCGAACGCCGCCCCTCTCGTCTCCTCGCCGAACAATTGGCTGACAGCCTGCTGGTCGAGGCAAACCAGCGCGCGGGGATCATCAGTCTGGCGCGCGCCGAGCCATACCAAGACCTAACGCTAGACTTAACAGCAGCAGCGGTCGCTCCGCTACCGGCCACCACCCTGCCCACGCCCCTCACCCGCCTGATTGGCCGCAAACAGGAGAGCGCCGCGGTGCGGAATCTGTTGATGCGCGGCGATGTGCGCATATTGACGTTGATCGGCCCGCCGGGGATCGGCAAGACTCGCCTGAGCATCGAGGTTGCGAGCGCTCTTCAGGCAGCCTTCAACGATGGCGCTCACTTCATCGCGCT
>Ga0334890_1002349_pt1 | contig 22092 bp, 18 predicted proteins | sample GraSluR1_MG_3_FD_207220 | JGI IMG/M metagenome (GOLD analysis project Ga0334890, IMG submission 207220) | Sludge microbial communities from methane-producing bioreactor in Wageningen University, Netherlands - Granular Sludge_31_08-R1 | ecosystem: Engineered > Bioreactor > Anaerobic >... | reverse complement strand
AGGAGAAGAAGAGATCTGGCGCGACCCGCTGGATGACATGCAGTGGGAACTGAGCACCCCGCCCCCACTGCTTCCGCAGCAGCAGCAAGCCTGGAACACCATCCAGCAATCGATGGACACCCACGATGCCGCAGGCAGCGCGCCGCAACCGATCCTGCTGCATGGCGTAACCGGATCAGGAAAAACCGAGATATACATGCGCGCGGTGAAAAAAGCATTGGATGCCAGTAAAGGTGCCATTATCCTCATACCTGAAATATCACTGACCCCCCAGACCGTACGGCGCTTTGCCGGGCGTTTTCCCGGACAGGTCGGGCTGGTTCATTCACGCCTGTCCGCCGGGGAACGCTATGATACCTGGCGCCGGGTGCGCCTGGGCAAACTACCCATCATCATCGGCGCACGCAGCGCTTTATTTGCCCCCATGCCAGATTTAGGGCTGGTCATTGTCGATGAATTCGATGACCAGTCTTACTATCAGCGAGATTCGCGTCTGTCCTATCATGCCGTGCGCGCCGCCATTGAGTATGCCCGCTTCGCCAAAGCTTCGCTTGTTCTCGGCTCAGCCACCCCCGATATCGCCTTGCGTTATGAAGCCGACTTTTATCATTGGCCTATCCTCAAACTTCCTGACCGCATCCTGGCGCATCGAGAGACCATTAACAGCCATCTGCGCCAGATTGGTGCTTCCGAAATGATCCCATCCACCGAGGCATTGGCGGAACACCAACTGCCGCCGGTGCATGTCGTCGATATGCGTGAGGAATTGAAAACCGGCAATACCTCCATCATCTCCAACCTGCTGCATGACGCCCTTCAGCAGGTGCTGGCTCGCAAGCAGCAAGCCATCCTCTACCTGAATCGCCGCGGGTCTGCCACCTATGTCTTCTGCCGTGAATGCGGACACGTCCTTAACTGCCCCAACTGCGAAAAACCGTTGATCGCCCACACAGAAACCGCCGATCTGCGCTGCCATACCTGCGCCTACACCCGCAAAATGCCAGACAAATGCCCCCAGTGTAGTTCTCCTCACATACGCCAATATGGCACGGGCACCCAGAAGGTGGAGCGTTTTGTACATGAACTCTTTCCAGAGGCGCGCATCCTGCGCTACGACCACGAAACCACCCGCGAGAAAAACGCTCATGCCATTATTCTGTCGCACTTCACCAACCATCGCGCCGACATCCTGATCGGCACCCAAATGCTCAGCAAAGGCCTCGACCTGCCCCTGGTGACGCTGGTCGGTGTGATTTTGTCTGATGTCGGACTCCATCTGCCTGATTACCGCGCCAATGAACGCGTTTTTCAACTGCTCACCCAGGTGTCGGGCAGGGCCGGCCGCAGCCCTCTGGGCGGCAGCGTTATCCTGCAAACCTTCAATCCCGACCACTATGTCCTGCAGCATGCTGCCCGTCATGATTATGAAGGCTTTTTCCAGCGCGAATTGGCTTATCGTCAAACCATGCTGTACCCGCCCTTCACCAGGCTGTTGCGCATAGAAGTGCGTGACATGAAACAGAGCCTGGCGGAACAACGTGCCCAGGCGTTGGCGGAAGACGTCAAACAATGGCTGGCAGAAGGTAATTTTCACCAAACCCGTATGATTGGCCCGGTTCCCTGTTTCTTCCAGAAAATCAATAACTATTACCGCTGGCAGGTGATCTTGAATGGTCCACATCCTACGGATGTTATCCGCGAGAAAAGGCTGGATGGCTGTATGATCGAAGTCGATCCGCCCTCCCTGCTCTAACCTTTCCTTTGGCATAAATAAGAAGACCAGCTGTGTCACTGGCCTTCTCTGGATCAACTGCGTATTAACTGGGGAGTTTACTCTTCATCGCTCCACTCAGCATCGACCACATCTTCGTCATTTTCACTGTTGTACTGTCTTCGTATCTGCGGAGCGAAAAACTCCATAATGCCATAATAGACCATCAGGAACGCCAGGCCCTCATCCAGATTGCCAATGCCAGGGACAAAATCCGGAACCAACTCAATGATGCCTGCCCCGGGGTTCAGGATATAGACCAACCCCAACAGACTTAATAGCCACACCAGCCATTTGGGCCAGCCGCGCAAAGACAATGGAATTCTTAAGAATTTTCCCTTTATATAATCAAAATCCAACTTATCTTGTTCAGACATCTTTTCTCCTTCTGCCTCAAACAATCAATCTATTTTCCGCTTCATAAAGACCGCGATAATATCATTTTCATAATCTTCATTGGAATAATAACTTAAATCGATGCCATCCATGCTGAAATCCATTGCCTGGTAAAAGCGGATCGCCGGCACATTGGTATTCTGCGTCTCACAAACCACCACCCGCAGATTATGCTTTCTGGCAAGGATGATCATTTCTTCCATCATCAGCCAGCCAATACCGCGGCGATGATGAGACTGACGCACATGGAATTCCCAGATATACAAACTCTCATTCCAATGGCGTGGTTCAGCAATTACCACCCCCACCATCAATTCACCCTCATACGCTGCCAGACAGGTGCCCTCCGCACACGCTTTGCGATAAGCAGCGGCATCCTCCTCAGTTGGCTGCCAGGTTTGGCAGAACGGTGTTTCCAACGCCTTCAGTTTCAACGAAAATTTGACTTCGTCATCTGAAACTGTTTGCCTGACCGCATACTTTTCCGTAGAAGTATGCCCCACGATGATCTCTCTCATCCGGTCAAGGTCAATGGTATCCAATGGACGGATTTCTATGACTGTCATACACCATTCCTTCAACCTTTGATAAAAGGCTTCAATTACCATTTTAACCGTTTTTTCATAATTCCAAACAAGAATCCACAAAGTATAATGAAGGCAATAGAAAACAAGGAGTAAACCATGCAATACAAAGTATTAGGAAACACAGGCGTTAAAGTGTCTCAGTTATGTTTCGGCACCATGTCATTCGGCGGCGACGCTGACGAAGATACCTCCCACGCCATGTTCAAGCGCTGTCTGGATGCCGGCATCAATTTCTTTGATTGCGCCAATGTGTACCAGACGGGCCTGGCAGAAGAAATCCTCGGCCGCTGCATGCAGGGCATCCGACGCGATCTGGTGATCACGTCAAAATTCCGCTTCCCCATGGGCGATGGTCCCAACCAGAGCGGCGCTTCGCGCAAACATATCCTCCAATCCATTGAAGACACCCTCGAACGGCTCGATACCGATTATCTTGACCTCTATTTCATCCACCGCTTTGACGAAAGCACCCCGCTCGAAGAAACCCTGCATGCCCTGGACGACCTTGTGCGCGCTGGCATGATCCTCTATCCCGCAGTCAGCAACTTTGCTGCCTGGCAGATCGCCAAAGCCCTTGGCATTTCGGCCCTGCATGACTGGGCGCGCTTTGCCTGCATCCAGCCCATGTATAACCTGCTCAAACGGCAGGCTGAGGTGGAAATCCTCCCCTTGGCGCAATCGGAGCAACTGGGGGTTATCTCTTACAGCCCGCTGGCAGGCGGATACCTCAGCGGTAAGTATTCCTCCGCCCACTGGCCTGACCAGGGCCGGCTGGTTTCCAATAAGATGTATTCAACCCGTTATGGCGCCGATTGGATGATGCAAGCCGTTGATGCCTTCCTCGCCAAAGCACAGGAGCTCGGGGTCCATCCCGCCAGCCTGGCAGTCGCCTGGGTGGGCGCTCATCCTGCCATCACCGCCCCCATCATCGGCGCACGCAACCTTGACCAGTTAGAGGACTCCCTCAACGCTGTCAATGTCGATATGACATCGGAGTTATATGCCCAGTTGAGCGACCTCACACCTGACCCCGGCGTTGCCACTGACCGCAACGAAGAGAAAACCAGTTTCAACTACAATACGATCCTGGCCAAAAAATAAAAACAAATCTTACACCATATATTTATCTCGTCTGCAAAAAACCTGCCGCACTCCTGGCAGGTTTTTTTGCACCACTGACACTGACCTAGATACAACAATCATCTGCAACTCTTTTTTCAAATCTGCGTAGAGTGTAGTGGAAGCATTGAAAACGAAAAAACCATTGGAGGTTATTATGAATCAACGCCCCGGCTGCTTGGGCGGCCTACTCAAACTATTTTTCCTCGACACCATTTACAAATGGGGCCAGCGCACTTTCGGGTTTCAACAGGGTGGCTGCCTCGGCTGCGGCTGCGGCACTTTGATGCTGATTGCCTTCATCATCCTCTTCATCAGCATTATCACCGGCACCAACTGGCTGCGTATCGGTTTTTAGCCAAACGAAAAAATTGTTTGATGTGAGGATTTAGGCCAAAAATCAGTTAGAATATCTCGTGAGTAAATGATATGAACGAGATATCCCTGAACCTGTGGAACTGGTTATTGGCTTTCACCCCCATCATCATCATCCTGGTATTGATGTTGTGGCGGCGTTGGGGCGCCAGCAAAGCCGGCGGGTTTGCCCTGCTGGTCACCCTGCTGATTGCCTGGCTGCGCTTCGGCGCGCCTTTTGAACTGCTGGCCTATGCCCAGGTGAAAGCCCTGTTGCTGGCACTGGATGTCCTCTGGATCATCTGGAACGCCCTGATCCTGTTTCATCTCACCCGTCAGGCAGGCGCCATCGACAAAATCGGCAAAACCCTCAGCAATCTCACCCCTGACCGCACCCTGCAAGCCCTGATCCTGGGCTGGGTGTTTCCCTCCTTCCTGCAAGGCATGGACGGCTTCGGCATACCGGTGGCGGTCAGCGCTCCGTTGCTGATCAGCCTCGGCTTCACACCCATCCATGCGGTGCTGATCACCTCCATCGGCCATAGTTGGGCAGTCACGTTCGGCTCGATGGCATCTTCTTTCCAAATTCTCATTGCCGTCACCGGCCTGCCGGGCGAGGTGCTGGCGCCCTTCTCCTTGCTGCTGCTGGGCGTAGCCTGTTATGTCTGCGGTTTGATTGTTGCCTACCTGTCTGATGGATGGGCTGGCCTGAAACGGAACTTTTCCGCCATCCTGATCCTGGCGACAGTCATGGCATTCACCCAGTACGTTGTCGCCACTTACATCGTCTACAACCTGGCGGCTACGCTTGCCGGTGTGATGGGTCTGCTGACTTCCATCGCGATCACAGGCTGGCAATCAAGGAAAAATCATGCAGCCAATGGCCATGTCGGCAAGGATCTGGCCAGCGCTTTTTCTTCATACATTATCCTGGTCGTCATGGCACTAATCATCAACCTCGTCCCGCCTATCAAAACCTTCCTGAGCCAGGTGAACATCACCCTCAACTTCCCCGAGGTACAGACCTCACTGGGTTGGCTGGTACCCGCCGGCAGCGGCCGCATCCTCAAGCCGTTCTCACACCCCGGCAGCATCATCCTGTACGCCAGTGTGGCTTCCTATTTCCTGTTCAAACACTTCAACCTGCTGCCCAAAGGTTCACTGAAGTCCGTTTTCCAGCGTCTTGCCAGTGCGGCGGAAAAATCAAGCGCCGGCATCATCACCATGGTGACTCTCTCAGTCGTCATGACTGACAGCGGCATGAACCAGCTTTTGGCGGTAGGCTTGAGCCAATCATTTGGCGCATTCTTCTATCCTTTGGCAGCGCCTTTGATCGCAGCATTGGGCGCTTTCATCACCGGTTCTAACAGCAATGCCAACGTCCTGTTTGCTGTTCTGCAGATGAACACAGCGCAACTGCTTAACATCAGTGTGCCATTGATCCTGGCTGCCCAAACCGCCGGAGGTGCCCTGGGCAGCGTGATATCACCCGCCAAGGTCATTGTCGGGTGCTCCACCGTTGGACTCAGCGGTGAAGAAGGGCGCGTCATGCCCAAGATCTTGCTCTACGGATTGATCCCCATCATGACCGTCGGGTTGTTGGCATTTCTGCTGCAATGGCTGGCATTGTAAAGGAGGATTGATGAAGCAGAAATCCGAACAGAACACCAGTCCATTTCCTATCCGCCTTTTGCTGCTGGCAGTCTTGTTGATCCTGCCCTTTGCTCTCTACTACGCTTTACAGGTCGGCCACCAATGGCTGGGCGCTATACTGTATGCCGTCCTGCTCCTGTGTGTTGTGTTGCTTATTCTGATCAATTAATGGCGATTTTTGCCACCGGCAGCGCATCCTTCGGGCAGGCTGGAAAACCCGCATCATCCAGATCATACATCACCCATTCACGCGAAATGCCCAACGCCTGATACGCCAACCAGATATTGGCCATCACAATGCCGGCATCATGCAAGACATAGGTCATTTTGTGGCGCTGCGAGAGGACAAACGGGTACACTTTGGGCATCACATACAGATAGAGCCAGTCATCTGCCTTCACAAAACGCCACGGCTGGGCATTCACCGCAGACGGCGCTCGCTGGGCAGCTGTCATCACTTCCACAAGACTGTCTGGCGCCGCCGCTGATTGCCCAAATTCACCTTCCGCATAAATATCTTCCAACACCAGCCGTTTGGTTTTATGGCCGGGCTGCCGGAAATAATTGGCGATACTGCGCAGGGCATCTTCTTTAGGAATGCCAATCATCAGCGAAGCCCCCACCTTGGCATTAATCGGCAGGTCAAAATGCCGAATCACCGATTGCTCACGGCCTGCTGTGCCCAGGTAACAACTGCCGATGCCTGCCTGAAACAATCTCACCACCACCTGCTGTGCCTGAAAGCCCACTTCCACCAGTGGAAAGCGCTCACTCGCCGTATATGGCACCAGTGCATCCTGTGAAGTCACAAAAGCGCCATAAGGTCCCTGCGCCACCAACAAGTCCATGGTATTTATTTCATGAAATTGCAAATATTCGATCTTATTGTCCATTACAATCGGTTGCGATTGGGATATCAATGCATTCACCAAATCCACCTGCTGTGATGACAAAGGTTTCTGCTCATATTGACGGACTGAATAACGGTCTATGATCGCCTGGTACAATACTTGATCTTTCATATGACAACTCTCCCTGCGGTTTTCTCTGTCTATTATAGCTTGACAACTTTTCGCCAGAGAAGATTTAAGAGCATAAGAAAACGTTTAAAAATTCATCAATCATTGGCAATCCAACCATCACAAATGAAGAACCATTCCCATGCCTGAACAGCACGAAACTGGAAATATGACTTAAGGTAATAATCCATTCATCCGCCTTGATGTTAATAAAAAGGTAAAGGCCTGTTATCCATCTGACATGCTGGTACAATCAAACTGCTGATATTGACCAGCCAAAATGATTATGCAGGAAAACGTAAAGCACAATTTACCAGAACAGCCCCCCCCGAACCCGATCGCATCGGCTGTTTCAAACATCTTGAATCCGGTGGTGTTCGTCGTCCTGTGCATCATCATGATCGGCTTGCAGGTCGCAGATGATGTCACCTGGCAGCATATCGCCATCCTGGTCGGTTTCTCACTGCTGATGCCTGTTCTTTTCCTGCTATGGCAGATCTCAAAAGGCAACATCACTGACTTCTTCATGCAGCACCGTGACCAACGCGATTGGATTTATGTGGTAGCTTTCGGTTCCAACCTGGTGGCAGCCTGGCTGCTCAACCACCTGACAGCCCCTGCCTTGATTCGATTCAGTATTGTCGTTGCGCTCTGCCAAATTGGCGTAATGGGCTTGATCAACCAATTCTCCAAAATAAGCGCACACGCCAGTGTTGTCACAATATTTTGCTGCCTGGTAACCATGCTGTATGGTTCATGGTTGTGGTTTACCTTTGCATTGGTCCCGCTGGTCGGCTGGGGCAGGATCACACTCCAGAAACACAGTTTTAAGCAGACTACCGCTGGAATAGTTGTGAGCGCTGCTATCTTTCTCATTGTAAAAGCCCTCTTCCCGGCGGTTGCCTGAGGAGAGCCATCATGCGCATTGCGTATTTCAGCGAAGTCTTTCTGCCAAAAATAGACGGGGTCGTCAATACCCTGATACACCTGCTTGAATATCTCGAGGAAAACGACCACGAGTCCATCCTGCTGACGCCCCACAGCAGTGTCAAACGAGTTTCATCCACCCCCATTATTACTTACTTCTCTTTCCCGCTGATCCTATATCCCGGTTATCGTGGATCGTTTCCATCGCTGAAAAAAACAATACAACACCTGCAGGACTTTCAACCCGACCTGATACACCTCATCAACCCCGTGTACTTCAACCTTGCCGGCCTGAAAGCCGCCCAACAGCTCAACATACCCATTGTCGCCTCCTATCAAACTGACTTTCCCGGCTATGCCAAAACCCTCGGTCTGGGCTTCCTCGCAAAACCCATCTGGCGATTCTTTCGCAAGATCCACAACCAGGCAGACCTCAACCTGGCACCCTCCAACACCACACGTGACCAGATGATCGCCAATGGCATCCATAATGTCCGCGTCTGGCGGCGCGGTATCAACATGGAAAACTTTAATCCTGATAAATATGATGCTGATATGCGCGGCTATCTATCAGGCGGCGAACCCGAGAAACCCCTGCTTATCTATGTGGGCAGGCTCTCTCCTGAAAAACGCGTCGACTGGCTGTATGGCTTGTTCGAAGCCGGATTGGATGTCCGTCTTGCTTTCATTGGTGATGGCCCTTTTCGCCCCTACCTCGAACTCCAGTTCAAAGACACCCCAACCGTCTTCACCGGTTTTCTGAGTGGTGAAGACCTTTATAAAGCTTATGCTTCTGCTGACCTGTTTGTATTCCCGTCAAAAAATGAAACCCTCGGCAACGTGGTACTCGAAGCTATGGCTTCCGGCTTACCGGTGATCACGCCCACCGAAGGCGGTCAAATTGACCATGTCATTCATGGCAAAACCGGTTTGCTCTTCGACGCCGACGACCCGGATGCCATGCTGGCAGCCGTCCGATACATGTTAGAACATCAAGAGGAGCGGCAAGAAATGCGCCAGCAAGCACAAGAACACGTGAAAACCATCAGCTGGCAGGCCATTTTCTATCAGTTGATCGATGATTACGAATGCTTGCTTGACAATGCTCCTGTGCAGCCAGAAACCGCTGGAAAAGAAAATCACACCACCGCGCAAAAATTCTCCCAAAAGCTGGCACACCTTTTCCAGCAAAGAAACTGAATTACCTGTCGATGAAACCGCCAGTTGTATTGGGAATCCAAAGCACACAAAAGGACTTCAACCATGGGGCTTGCTGACTTACATTTGCACACCATCTTTAGCGGGGATGCTACCTGCACAGTGGCGGCTGTGTTGGAACAGGCGCGCCGCCGAAATCTGGACGTGATCGCCATCACCGACCACAATTCCATGCAGGGAGTGAAGCATGCGCGCGAGCTATCAGTACAATACCAGGTGCAGGTGATTCCCGCCATGGAGATCAGCACAGCTGAAGGACACCTGCTTGCTTATGAGATCACAGCCCCCATTGCGCGCGGCCAGGCGTTAGAAGAAAGCATATTGCAGGTGCACGAACAGGGCGGTTTTTGTATCATCCCCCACCCCGCAGCCGTGGCATCCCACAGTATCCCGTTGGAAAATTTGACAAAAGCATTGGAACAAGAGCTGATCGCAGAAACTGTGATCGCCATGGAAACCCTCAACGGCGGATTTTATCGGCGCAACCACCTGGCGGAGAAAATGTTGGCAGAACTCGCCCTTGCACCGGTCGGCGGCAGCGACGCCCACATCCTGGATGGTGTAGGCAGGGCAGTCACGCAATTTGAAGGCAATACAGTCGACGACCTGAAGGCTTCTTTGCGGATGAAACATACCATGCCAACCTGGCACCACCGCACCAATGCCATTGCTTACCTGTTGCAACACCACCTGTACCGCAGCCTGCGCCTTGCCGGTTGGGTGGTCTCTGTAGAGGGCCCCGCACAACCATTCCTATTATCGAGAACAAAATAATAAAATGAACCATCCCGAATACTGGTGTAGAAGTGGCTGTTGCTTTGGTTGAGAGCAACCCTTAAACAGGGAGCACCGAACCAGCCAGGATGAACATGGCGATCACCAGCACGGCCAGCAGTGCTGCCATCATCAGATAAAACAAGACCACCAAACTGGTGTCTATGAATTTCCCCAATTTCACCTGGCGTATTTTCTTTTTGTCCTTGCTATTCTGCTCTCGTTCAATCTGCTCGATCAGTTCATTGACGGCTTCTTCTTCCGGACGCAGTTCTTTAATTTCACGCAAATTGCGCAGCGCCGCCTCAAGATTGCGGGAAAAATAATACTCCTCCGCCCATTCATAGCGTCGCATAATGCGATACTGCTGCCGAGCATTTGTCAGGCGGCGGCGCGTTTCCTCGTTCGACGGGTCCAATCGCAGGGCATCGATCAAGAGATAAATGCCATCTGGCCATTCTTCATCATCAAACGCCTCATCAGCCCTGTCATACAATTGCAAAATGCGCTGTTGGTCCAGTTCTTTTTGATTTCCTTTGAGGATGGTTCCACAAGCAGGACAATACATGGCAGATGCCGTCGGCAGCATCTCGTGACAGAACGGACAATAATTATTATTGGCAGTCAATCGCTGACTGCTGTTTTTAAGTTGGGTCAATACCGAATCAATAAGTTCCTTCACAACAAAGTCCCTTATTCCTCTCCATACCCTTTTCGCAGCAATAGAATTTCAGATTGTGCCATTAATCCACCAATTCCTTTCTCAATGCTTCCACCATGGCAAACTCATGGGTTGAGTTATATTTGTGGAATACTATATCAGCCTGTTGCAGCCACTTTTTGGCTTCCAACTTATTGTTTTCGACAATCAATAATTCCACTACTTTCAACATGGTGCGAGCCGCTGGTAGCGGACGGTTTGATTTCTGCAGCAGGTCAATCGCCCGCTGGTAATAATAACCCGCGCGGGCATGTTGTTCCTCATACTGCGCCAGTTGACCCAACAGCTGAAAAATGCCTGCCTGGTCGTCCAGCCCCACCTGAGTGCCAGTATTTTCCTTCAACAAGCGCAGCGCTTCCTGGCTGGCGGTACGTGCCACCTCCACATTGCCCAATGCCAGGTTTCCCAACCCGGCATGCACCTGCAGGGTAACCATAAACTCTTTCCCGCCCAGCCGTTTCAGTTCCTGGGTAGCTTTCTGATGATAATCAAGCGCTTTGTTGAAGTCCGCCATCTGCAAATACAGTTCAGTCAGATGGACGTAACAGGTGCTCAGGTGATGGGTATGGCCAATCTTTCGCGCCAGATCGATTGCTTCAAGAATATACCGTTCTGCCAGTTGCGGGCGGCCGAACTCCATCTGCAGAAAGCCCAAATTGGTGTTGAGTTCGATCAACACTTCGATATCGCCCAGTTCTTTCTGGTGGTCAAAGCTGCGTTCAAAATAAAGCAGGGCATCTTCCAATTTACCGCGTTTCCAGGCAATCAGACCAAGATTGTTGTAAGAACGGGCCGCCAGTGCCAATTCTCCCATTTTTTCACGATACTCTAAGCTTTGCCTTGTATAGTAATCTGCCTGGTCCATATCGCCTTTGGTGAAGAACACCCCGCCAAGACGGTTATAGATCGAGGCGATGACCTGAAACTCTTCCGAATCTTTGAGGATCTCCAACGCGTTCAATAGATGGTCTTGTGCCACCTCCACATTACCGCGGCGAAAATGCGTCCAGCCAATGTCGTTGTAGATACTGGCCAATTCACTGTGGTCATCTTCTGCGATTTCCATCAACACCATTTCGGCGGCTTTTAAACGCGCCAGTGCTTTTTCATAGTCTCCCTGCCGCTCAAAAGTCGTGGCAATTTTGCGATGCAAGGTGCTCTGGCGTCGCACCCATTGCGGAGAACCATCTTCCAAAATGATCTCCATAGCGGTTGAATAATGCCGCCTTGCCCCCGGATATTCACCATTCACCACCAGAATATCGCCCAACCCGGTTTGAATATCATAAGCTTGTTCGGTGGTGTAACCAACCTTGCTGAGCATACCCAGCGCGGTGACAAAATGTTGACGTGCCTGTTCAGTGGCGTAATCCCGCATGGCCTTCTTGCCTGCCATCACCAGGTAGTGCAAAGCCCGGTCTAACTGAAAACTGAGGCTGTAATGGTGAGCAAGAATTTCGATCTGTTCATCCAAATGCCCTTCGTTCAGCGACTCGATCGCTTCTGCCACCCGCTGGTGCAAATGTTTGCGCTCCCTTGACAACAGCGTGGAATAGATTGCATCAGAAACCAGGCCATGCCGGAATTGATAGCGCCGCGCCAGGCCGTAGGTCTGTGGTTCGATAAAATCATGCTGGGTCAGATATTTCAACGTTTCCAGGATCTCTTTCCACGAGTATCGCTCCAGCATTTTATCGAGCACATTCACGCTGAATGGATTGCCAATCACCGCCGCTGTTTGAATTACGTGACGTTGGGTGAGGTTCAAGCGATCAAAACGCGCCAGGATCAATCCCTGCAAGGTTTCCGGCACCCCTACCTTGTCCAGTTTGGTATCTGTATTGAGCCGCCAAATATTATTTTCGAAATAGATGACATTGTCTTCAATCAACATGCGCAGGATTTCTTCCATGTATAAGGGCAAACCTGCGGAGCGTTGAATGATCTGTTCACGAAAAATATCGGGGAAATCACCTGATTGGATCAATGCCTCAAATAATAAAGTGGTCTCCGCCATCGCTAAAGGTTTCAACTCCAACACCATCAAACGTGAGGCAGGCAGTACCCGGTTTCCATGTTCGCGGATACGTTCCAGTCCACCGCTTTCGTACGGACGTGAAATTGCCCACATCAAGACTGGTTCTCGTTCTACCGTGTCGATCAGGAAATTCATCAGATCCAGCGAGCCTTCATCCACCCAATGCAAATCATCAAGCACCAGCACCATCGGCTTGCCCTGGGCGAGCGTGACCAACACCTTCCTGACCGCCACAAAAATACGCAGGCGCAGTTGTTCTCCATCCAGATATTGAACAGAGTGCGCCAGGGTTTCATCTGAAATAGGCATCCCCATCAAATATTCCATGTAAGGCAGGATCTGGGTGTTTTCCTCCCCCATCAGTTCTTCGATGACTGAGATCATCACCTCATGGCCGATCTCTGGGCCAAACTGTTTCAACTGCCACAAATTACGAAACAGGTCTTGAAAGATCCAATAGGGAATCGACTTGCGATACGTCAGCGAATGGCCTACCAGTACCGTGACGCTCTCCGGGTCTAATTGCACCTGGATCTCACGCATCAAACGGCTTTTACCGACACCAGCCTCGCCAGTCACCATGATCAAACCGCCCAATCGATCATCAATGAGCCGTTCGATCATGCTATGAATCTGTTTGATTTCGGTATGATGTCCGACATAAGCCCCACCCAGTTCTTGCAGACCGCGTGTAGAACCCGGGTTGGCTTTCAAACCGCTGACCTGATACACCTTTACCGGCTCCTGAATACCCTTCAGGTCCACGGTTCTGGGTCCGCGAAACTCGAAAAGCGGTTGCGTGCGGCGAAAAATACCTTCACTCACCAATATCTCACCAGCTTGCGAAATTTCTTCCAACCGTGCGGCAATATTGACGGTATCACCAATCGCGGTGTAATTCATCAACTGATCAGTTCCCACCCCGCCAACGATCACGGTGCCATTGTTAATACCCATATGCACACTCAGCCGTTGTCCTTGCAATTGGGTCTGAAACTCCAGGTTCAATTGCGCGACAGCCTCCATCATGTCAACTGCCGCTCTCACCGCCCGTTCGGCATTATTTTCATAGGCAAGAGGTGCGCCGAACAATGCCATCAAGCCGTCACCAGTGAGTTTATCAACGATCCCGTCATATTTATAAACCGTATTCGCCAACTGACGTATATACTTCTGGACAATCTCGTACAGCAGATCGGTATCGAGCAGCCCGGAAAGCGTTGTGTACTCGCTCAGATCAACGAACAGAACCGTCACATTACGACGCTGCCCGCTGGCTTCCAGCCCGGCTTCTCTGAAACGTTCCAACAGGCCGGTCCCCATCATGGTCTGAATGGCGCCTTCTTTTTTAATCGTTTTCTTGGCAACAATGTTCTCAGCAATTAATTGTTCCCCGCAATTACCGCAAAAACGCATTCCCGGCGGATTATGAAAACCACATGCCTTGCATTGTAAATTCGGCGTATCCATCAAACAGTCTTTCCCTGGGTAATAATCTTAAGAAATGGTGAGGAGGATTAACTTCACTTGCTATTATTGTACATGATTCTGAGACCGAATTTATATCCCTTTGTTAAGTCCCTCCGTGCCGGCCCATTGAATAAATGTTATTTTATGTTGTACATTTACAAATAGTTTCACCTTTGTTTTATGATATATTGTTAAGTGTGTCTCAGCCGCTGGTCAGACACCCATTCACACAAGAGAATATCCGTTGTAAGGAGCCTGGCAGGTAATCGATGAAAACAACCAAACAGCATCTTATCAGATTCATTCTACTCATTCTTGCACTCACACTTCTGCTGAGCGCTTGTGGAGAGGATGGTTTTTCGTTAGGGATGGCGGAACCCACTGTCACGCCAATTCCTGTCCAACCGATTGCCATTCGCAAACCCACCTATGAAGTACAAAGAGGTGATATCGTCCGCAACCAGTTGTTAGTCGGTCGAATTGGCCCGGTGACCACTGTCACGGTTGAATTTGAATCCAGCGGCAGAATCGGGGCTCTCCATTTTTCTGAAGGAAGCATGGTCGAAGCAGGTGATTTAATTGCTTCTTTCGATTATCTGCCCGAACTTGAACGCGAAACCACCCTGCGGCAAATCGCCATCCGCCGTGCAGAAATTGCTATAGAACGTGCCGAAATGTTCTTAGATGCTGCCGAATCTGATCCCAATCCCAATCCGACCACCATTCAAGATAAACAGTGGGACTTGGAACTGGCACAATTGACGTATGAAGAATTGATGATCTATTTGGGCGAGCAGGTTGCCTCTGTTGATGCCGCCAAGATCGTCGCTCCAATCAGCGGCATGATCACCGAGCTGCGCTTCCGCTTCGGTCAGAATGCGAATGCTTTCACGCCAGCCCTCACCATTGCTGACATATCAGAAACCGCGCTGCTGGTAGATTCCTATGCTACCAATATCGAAGAGTTATATGAGGGTATGCCTGTCAGCATCCGTTTGTTCAATTCAACCGACGAACCTTTCACTGGTTATATCCGTCAAATGCCCTTCCCCTATGGTTCTGGCCCTGGCCGCGATGAAGACAAATGGATCTATGTAGAATTCGACAACCCCGAAGATGCCGAACAATTCCAACTCAATGACCGCTTCGACATCATTGCCGAAACCGCCAGGGTCGACGATGTCTTGTGGCTGCCGCCCGAAGCTATCCGCACCTTCAGCGGACGCGTTTTCGTCATGATTGAAGAAGATGGCTTGCAGCGCAGCATCGATATCAAAACCGGTATCACCAATGGCGAAATGACAGAAATTATGGAAGGCCTGGAAGTTGGCCAGATCGTGGTAGGACAATAAAACAGAGAATTGATCATGAAAATTATCCACCGAACAGGTTCACTGTTGCGCATTGTCCTCAAACGTATGACTACCCAGCCCTGGCTGGTCGTCGCCAAAACCCTCGGATTGTTTGTTGGCATGGTGATGATGCTGACCATACCGCTGTATACAGATGCGGTGAATTTCCGGGTTTTTTCAAAAACAACCCTGGATGCCCCCGACCGCCCCAGTTTTCCTCCCTTCTCAATCCTCAGCAACTATATAGGCGTATTCAATGGCCCGTTAAATTATGAGGAAATCGAAGAAATTGACGCCTATTACTGGGAAGGCGCATACACTGACTACATCGGTTTGCCCGTCAGACTGCAAGTCAAGAATATGCGTACCAACAATTTTCAGGTATTCCCTACCGGTGAATCGGAATTTGACTCCAAATTCGAGATCATGTACGCGGCGCTAAACTACATCAGCGATTTTGAAAAACATGTCACCGTCATCGACGGATCATTTGAAAACTGGGATGGACTCGTCGACCGTCGGCTGCCGGTGATGATCCATCAAGCCACTGCCAATGAAACCGGCATTAAAGTCGGTGAACAATTCACCCTGGTCTCAAACTGGCGTGATGAGAATAACCAGCGCCAGCAGGCCCAAATTCCTGTTATCGTCACAGCCACCTATCGCCAGATCAATGAAAACGATTATTTCTGGTATTTTGGCACCACCAACACCCTCAAAGAACGTTTCATCATTAGCCAGGAGAATTATGCGGGTGCCCTTGCGAAAGCACTCCCCAACGAAGTGCATGCTGTCAGCTGGTTTCACTCATTCGACAGCAGTAACATCTCCTTTGACCAGACCGGCAAGATCCGCGACCGCATCGAAGGCGCTGGATTGAAGGCCATGCAGATTCTGCCGGGCACCGCCACAGCGGTATCCCCGTTGAAATCACTCACAGATTTTGCCGAACAATCACGCACATTGAGCATTTACCTGTTCATCATCTGCGTGCCAATCATCATTCTGATCTTATTCTTTATCGGCATGGTATCAAAAATTGAAGTGGACAGCCGCCTCAACGAGATCGCCATTCTACGCAGCCGCGGCGCCACCCGTATTCAGATTGTATTGATCGAGGCCTTCCAGGCATTCGTGCTTGGCATCATTGCCGTAGGTTTGGCAATCCCGGTCAGTCTATTGGTCACACAACTGATCGGGCGAACCCGCAGCTTCCTCGACTTTTCTCTGACCGGAGAATCACTGCGCGTGATCATTAACAATCCCATGCTGTACACCGCCGGCATTATGGTATTGATTGCCATAATCGCCCAGATCATCCCCTCCCTGTCAGCCTCAAAGCATACCGTACAGAGCTACAAACGCGAACAGGCGCGCTTAATCCGCAAGACCTGGTGGCAGCGTTTATACCTTGATTTCTTGCTGCTGGCGCTGGTGCTTGTCGGTATGGTTCTGGTGCAGGATTTGGAACGCATTGGTTTTTATGATTTTGTCGGCGACAATTCCATCGCCTATTCACTGGTATACCTGCTGCCGATCTTCCTGTCAGTGGCAGTCAGCATGCTCTTTCTGCGATTTATGCCGATGGTGCTGGGCTTGCTCTCCTGGATTTTGGCCAAGACCCGCAACATCAACTTTCTCATGGCGGTGCGGTCATTGCATCGCATGCCCAATGCCTATCAAATGCCGCTGATGTTGCTCATCATTACCGTCAACATTGCTGTATTCACCACCACACTTGCCAGCGCGGTCGATCAATACCTGACTGACCAGTTTTATTACAAAATCGGCTCAGAATTGCGCTTTATCGATTTTGGTGAAGATCCGTACATGGGTGTTTCAATCACCGGTAATGTTGAGTCAGCCACTAATCCTTTTCAATCAGGCATCATCTTACCAGGACAAGATGAGCCCAGCCAAAGCGCAAGCGCTAATATACCCGAAGAATCATGGGCATTCTTACCCGTTGAATACTACAGCCAGCTGCCAGGGGTATTGGCAGCCTCACGATTGGGTACTTACAGCATGCGGCCCGGCTTTACCAATGCCACTTATGGTGTCTTCTTTGGCATCGACCGCCTCGGATTCAGTCAAGCAGCTTTCTGGCGCAAAGATTTCTCAGACCGTCCGCTGAGTGAAATGATGAATCAGCTGGCAGCTTACCCCAATGGCGTACTGATCTCTCGCACACTCGCCGACCGCTATGGACTGACCATCGGCAGCCTCATCCCGGTGAATATTTACATAGAAGGCGATTCCATCAATACCGAGATGATCGTCGTCGGCATCGTCAATTACTTCCCCACCTGGTACCCAGACAAGGATGGCGACCTGATGGTGGGAAACCTCGATTACCTGTTTGCCATCGGCTCCGGCCCGTACCCCTATTCCGTTATCCTGGCAAGCCAGCCCGGGGCGGATTCACTCGAAATCGCCACGGCCATCAGTCAGAGAAGCAATATCAGTTGGAGAGACGGCGGCCGTGCCAGTTACATCATTCAGTCCTATCAAAAAGAACCTAACCGACAGGGTTTGTTTGGCATGTTGACCCTTAGCTTCTTGATCACTGCCCTGCTTTCTTTCCTCGGATTCCTGCTGTATGCCGTGTTCTCTCTCAGGCGCCGTTTGATCGAACTGGGCGTACTGCGCGCTATCGGCCTTTCCTCAAAACAAATGGGTGCGACCCTCGCCTGGGAATTTCTCTCATTAATCTTTGGCGGCGCCCTGGTAGGCACGTTCATCGGCATCTTTAACAGCCGCTTCTTCGTGCCTTTCATGCAGATCGGCACCGATACATTCTCACAAACGCCCCCCTATTACATCACCATTGCCTGGGGTCGCATCTACCAGATCTATGGCTTGCTGGCTGTGTTGTTCATCATCCTGGTCTTTGCACTGGTGGCCTTTTTGAGGCGCATCAAGATCTTCGAAGCCATCAAATTAGGAGAAACGGTGTAACCATGGACCAACAACCCATTATCATTTGTGACAACCTGGTCAAAATCTACCAGTTACTGGGTCTCGAAATCGTAGCGCTGCAAGGCCTGGATTTCGTTGCCATGCCCGGTGAATTCGTTGCCATCGTCGGTGCCAGCGGCTCTGGTAAATCCACTCTCATGTCCATGATCGGCGGATTGGACCGCCCGACCAGCGGCTGGGTGCATGTCGCTGACTATGAACTCACCAAAATGAGTGAGAAAGAGTTGAACGATTACCGCCAGCGTGAGATCGGTTTTATCTGGCAGCATGCCTCCCGCAATCTTTTGCCCTACCTGACAGCGCGTGAGAACATTCAATTGCCTCTGTTGATCAAAGGCGCGCTCAACGCAGAAAACCAGGCTTATATCGAACAACTGCTTGACCTGGTCGAAATGAAAGAACGCGCTGACCACCGCCTTTCAGAACTTTCCGGCGGTGAACAACAACGTGTGGCACTGTGCGTCGCACTTATCAACCGTCCGCAAATCTTGCTGGCGGATGAGCCCACTGGTGAATTAGATTCCAATCTCGCCCAGCAAATGTTCACCACCCTGCGGCGATTACAGCGTGAACTCAATTTAACCATTGTGGTGGTCAGTCACGATATCGAAATTGCGCGCTTTGTCGACCGGGTTATGACCATTCGGGATGGCCGCGTGGCGACTGAGACCCTCAAGCAGAAAAATGAGGTGGCTGATGGCGATGAGAGTGATGGTCAATCTGAACACGAACAAGAAGGCATCTATGAGGAACTGGGCATCTTTGATTCTGCCGGCAGTATCCACATCCCCGATGAATTTCGAGAACGTCTGGGCATCCAGCGCAGAGCGCATATCGAATTGGTAGACGACGCCATCATCATTCGGGCGGTTGCCAACGATGATGAGACCACCTTGCAGACCATTCAACAAATCCGTGACAAAAAGACGGAAGCCTCGGTGAAAACCCAGGACAATGTTCTGGAGCGTATCTACCAGAAGGTGACCACCAGGCTGAAGAATCGCAAATCCATCAAGGGAAAATGAGCATGTCCGACAATACACAATCCAAGATTATTCAAGTAGAACAGGTTTCGCGCGTATATCAACTGCAAAGCTTTGCCCCGGTGCATGCGTTAAGTGATATCAACTTAACCTTACAGGATGGCATCTTCTATGCTTTCAAAGGACGCTCGGGGTCTGGCAAGACCACCCTGCTCAACTGTATCTCAACCCTGGACAAACCCACCGAAGGCACAGTGACTGTCTTTGGCGAAAGTGTAAGTCAATTCGACCTGGAAACCGCCACCAACTGGCGCCGTTTACACGTCGGTTTTATCTTCCAGACCTTTGGCCTCACCCCAACCCTCTCAGCGTATGAAAATGTCGAAATCATGCTGCGCCTGAACAATGTACACCCAGACGAACGTCATGAACGCGTGGTGGAATGCCTTGACATGGTGGGACTCAAACAGCGCGCCAACCACCGCCCGCATGAACTTTCCGGCGGCCAGCAGCAGCGGGTAGCGATCGCGCGCTCACTTGCCAATAAGCCTTCGATCTTGATCGCTGATGAACCCACCGGTGAACTGGATAGCAAAACCGCCTGCGATATCTTTGCGCTTTTTAAATCAATCGTGCAAATTGAAGGCCTGACTATTCTCATGGCCACCCATGACCCGCTGGCCGATGACTATGTTGACCAGATCATCAATCTCAAAGATGGCAGGATCATTGAATAGCCATAGTTGTTTACAGAATTGAAAAGTCGGTGGATTTGTAACAATCCACCGACTTTTTATAAGATTTTTTTAATCTGTTAACAATTTAGCTATTCTATTTATTTTATTTTTCATCTATAATAGTAATAATTGTTGAGGAAGATCTTCAGCCCACTGGGTAGAAGGCCGTTTTGGTTTATCAGACGGTTTTCTGGGCGCGGATCGGTTTATCGTAAGAAGGATACGTTATGGAAATATTTAAGTTAAGGCGCACCTTTGTCTATTTAATGGTCGTGGTGATGGCGCTTAGCGCTTTTACCTTTGTGCCCGCAGCGGGCACCACGGTTGAAACCGTGATCGTACAGGCGGCCAATGTCCAGGAAGCTGCTGCAGCGGTAGAACAGTTTGGCGGAGAGGTCACGTCACATTTTGACCTCATCAACAGTGTCGCCGCCAACCTTCCCGCCAGCGCAGTAAAGAAATTGGCTGCCTCCTCTGGCATAGTTTCTGTCACACCCAATTACCAGGCAAGCATTACAGGCCTATTGGAAAACCAAGCTGACACCAAACAGATCTCACCGGTCGATTTTTCAATCGCAGTCGGTGCAGACAAAGTATGGCAGCAAGGCATTACCGGCGATGGCATCACTGTTGCTATCGTTGACAGCGGTTTGGCGCCCTTCGATTCTTTGCTCTACAACACCAATGGGCAATCCCGCCTGGTGGCGTGGAAAGATTTCGTCGATGGCAGCCTGACCCCCATTGACCCGCAAGGACACGGCACTCACATGGCTGGCATCATCCTCAACGCCGAAGCCAATGCTGCTGGTGGTTTCAATGGCGTCGCACCGGATGCCAATCTGGTTGCCGTGCGTGTGTTGGATGAAAATGGGTACGGTTCATTGGAACAGATCCTCAACGGTATTCTATGGGTGATCCAACACCAGGATGAATACAACATCAAGGTCATGAACCTGTCGCTCTCTTCCGACGCAATGGCTCCCTATTGGGCTGATCCCATCAATCGTGCTGTGATGATGGCATGGGCAAATGGTATCACGGTCATCACCTCTGCCGGCAATACCGGTTCTGGTCCCTCCTCAATCAGCATTCCTGGTAACAACCCATACGTCATCACAGTCGGCACGTTCACAGATGCCTACACACCTACCGACTGGGAAGACGACTACCTGGCGGTTTTCTCCGGCGCAGGGCCTACCCTGGAAGGCTTCATCAAACCGGATGTGATCGCTCCCGGCGCACATATGCTCTCCTTAATGCCGGCTGACAACATGCTGTTGGCACAGGGAGAAACCACCCACTACAGCGGTGATTATTACAACATGGCTGGCACTTCGCAATCTGCGGCTGTTGTCAGCGGCGTTGCTGCCCTGATCTTGCAGCAGAACCCCGCTCTGACCCCAGACCAACTAAAGCATCGCCTCACCTCAACAGCGATGCCCATGATCGACATCAGTGAAGAAGTCGGTAATGCCGCCTATAGTATTTTCCAGCAAGGAGCTGGCCGCGTCAACGCGCCTGACGCTGTCTTTACCAAGTCTACAGAAAAAGCCAATGCCAACCTCAATATATGGTTTGACCTCAACAATTTACGCCATTATCGTGGTATGGCAACCTATAACAAAGCCAATGATGTCTATCATGTCGCCGGTATTCATCCTACCTCAATCAATCGTTACCTGGTATGGGATGGTGACTACACCCAAAGAACAGCCGGTTACGGCGTCTGGGCTGACGGTTACGGCGTCTGGGCTGACGGTTACGGCGTCTGGGCTGATGGCTGGGGCGTCTGGGCCGATGGTTACGGCGTCTGGGCCGATGGTTACGGCGTCTGGGCTGATGGCTGGGGCGTCTGGGCCGATGGCTGGGGCGTCTGGGCTGATGGCTGGGGCGTCTGGGCCGACGGTTACGGCGTCTGGGCTGATTGATTAAGAGAACATTTAGTAAGTTTGTAGGCACCTTACAACCATGTAAGGTGCCTTTTCATTTTTGTT
>Ga0334890_1002347_pt1 | contig 22109 bp, 18 predicted proteins | sample GraSluR1_MG_3_FD_207220 | JGI IMG/M metagenome (GOLD analysis project Ga0334890, IMG submission 207220) | Sludge microbial communities from methane-producing bioreactor in Wageningen University, Netherlands - Granular Sludge_31_08-R1 | ecosystem: Engineered > Bioreactor > Anaerobic >... | reverse complement strand
TAGTGGACGAACTGGGCTACGTTCCCTTTTCGAAGGAAGGAGGAGAGCTGCTGTTCCAGGTCTTCGCGGAACGGCACGAGCGCGGATCGGTCATCGTGACGACGAACCTCGGATTCGGCAGCTGGACCGAGGTCTTCGGAGATCCGAACTTGACGGCGGCCCTGCTCGACCGACTGACCCACAAGGCGCACATCATCGAGGCGCGTTGGAAAGCTACAGACTGAAGGAAACGCTGAGGGAGGGGAGAAAGAGAGGACAAATACTGCTCAAAATAGCGGACGAGGAAGAATGACCGGGGTGATCAAAATTCGGCTGTCGCTGGTGGTCAATTTTGCATTGAGAAAACTAAGAACTCCCTTGACTGCGAAACAAGGTCTCCCAAACACATGGACAGAAGTACCAAAGCGGCGCTTCTCTGGAGTCGCGGCGCGGATTGTCGTTCTTGAAATGTCCTATCGAGCAACCCGGCTTTCTTCGTTCTCCGTTTCCTACTTGAAAGACCGACACCCCTTCCTGTGTCACGGCCCATGTTCTTCCAAGGTGTTTTCTCTGACTCCTGACCTATCAAATTCATCATATGTCCGACGATACCTCCTCTACTCTGCCCCAGAAACCTGCAGATTAGGAGACTCATAGCTTCTTGATTGCCGATTGAATTGTCTTTCGTCGTGAATTCTTGAATTAGCGCAGCGTCCAATTACCTACCACCGTATTGGAGCTCCATCATTCTCCATAATTTTGCTCTTACAGATCATTTTGGATTTAGTACTCGAAAACTGATCAGTTGGGGTGGATGTGCGGAAGTAATTCTGAACAGATTCGTCCACAACACGCACATGATCCGGGTTCAATGGAAGGAATCGATGTGGTAGAAGATAGATATTTCGACTACTGCATAGCGTGATTCCGGGGGGGAACATCTGGTCACGAGATAGCTCCCCTTCCGGAGAGTCGGCTCCATGTCGTCGTAATAGCGGCTCTCTTTCATAGGAGAGAAGCCCGTCATGATCGGAACTGTATTGGCTCTAAAACAGTCCACACCCGGCTCTACAAATGGAGACAAGTGACTCTACGGAAACGTAATTATCACGAACGACGCCTTTACTTAAGGAAACTCTGATTAAAGGGGTTTTCCTCTTGAAGGAGATCGATTGCATTAAGTTCCTGCGGGGCCAACTCAGCTTTATTCAGAGATTCCTTAAGAACCTGCCGGACTTCAATATGCCAATCGGACAGACATATTGCACTGAGGTACTCAGAAGAATTCTTGATTCCCTTCTGTCTTAGGCATAAAGGAATTCTAATGAAATAGCCTTTCTAAAAACAGTCAACAATAGAGTGGTCTTGAATTCTGCGCCGAGAAGTGAACGTTCCAGGAAATACGTTCAATTGAAGGAGAAACAAATTCTGGATTCCTAACCGGGAAAATAAAGAAATAATTCCGGTTCAATGGAATTTGGACTGCCAGACCATTAGCACAACCGATTGAGTGTAAATTCAAATATGCTCGTTGAATAACTTCCGATACGTATTTCCTAGATCCGATTCCTGTAAATAAAAATTCAATCGGTAATCTTTTCCCAAGTAAAAAGCTGGCCGGTATTTCTCATTTCCTCAAGAACACTCTCGAAGTATGACGTCGATATTCGTGGCAACGAACAGACGATATCGACCTTTTCTCCGTAATACCAACACACATCCTCTTCTGTGGCGCCAAGCTGAGAAATCAAACGATTCAGCGACTTGATCCGTTCATATGACGTCACAATCTTATAAGTAAATTTTACGATGCGTTGCACAATCCCGGACATACGAATCGCCTCTGTTGCGGTGCTCCCATACGCTTCTATCAAACCCCTTACCCCAAGCTTTATTCCTCCGAAATAGCGGGTTACGACAACAAGCGTATTCGTCAGGTTCTGTCGTGAAATGGAACCCAGTATAGGTTTGCCTGCAGTTCCAGCAGGCTCTCCGTCATCGGAGTAATACTCCGTCACTGAATCTGCTCCGAGCCTATACGCCCAACAGTTGTGGCTTGCCTGCTTGTGCTTATCACATATCACCTTTAACTGCGATCTGACCTCAGCTTCAGCTCTGCATACTTTAACTTGTGCTAAAAAACGGGATTTCGATATTTTTAATTCGCATACCCCTTCGGAATAGGGTTCATTAAATCCGCCTTCCATCAGTCCCAAGCTTCCTTCATCTTTTTGTAGGTATCTGCAAGACATTCGGCAACTACACGCACATCGGAAAAAACAGGCATAAAATTTGTATCACCGTTCCATCTCGGAACAATATGCAGATGCAGATGGTCATCGAATCCGGCGCCGGCAACCTTACCCAGATTCACCCCAAGATTAAATCCTTGCGGATTCATTGCTTTCTTGAGAACCGATACACATTTCCCAGCCAAACGATGCATTTCCAACAATTCAACATCACACAAACCTTCGTATTCTGAAGTATGTCTATAGGGCGCAACCATGAGATGGCCTGGGTTATAAGGAAAAATGTTGAAAATCACAAAACACGATTCACCGCGAAAAAGTATAAATCTCTCTTCATCGTTCTGTTCCTTAGGGAAATCGCAAAAAATACATCCGTCCTGATTTTTTGAAACAGCTATATACGCCATTCGCCACGGAGCAAAGATATGATCCACAAGACCACTCCCCCTCAAAGAATTGTTTCACGTGAAACATGTTTTACGACATTTTAATGGAATATGTTAACGTTCACACTTTGTGTTTCATTTCACTTTTTTCCTTTTTGATTTTTCTGTAGCATTTCACGAATTACCCTGTATCCTTGATGAAGTCCTACAATAGCTCCTGCTGTCGGAAAGGCTATTTGCAACCATTCCGGCCATCCTCTTAAAATAAGTCGCATTGAAATGTAATAACCTGCTAATATGTATCCTATTATAAGGAGTGAAGTTGAAGTTATCTTTGCAAAAACTACAATTTCATGAGGAGGCTTCATTATTATCTCCATTATTTCCCGGGAAATACTTCGAAGCGGTCCGTTCTATATGATACAAAATTTCGTTCAGCAGTTCTGATTGGACACCCTCAATATGAAGTTTCATTTTCGAAGGTTTTCCGGAGATTTTGATTGATATTCCGAGTGCCTTTGCGGCATCTGATATTTGGATTGGGAGTTCGTAGAAATGTTGATTTCTGTGTTCATTTGGTTTATGTGTTTTCGCTTTCTTTACGAGATCTTCCAGTTGTCGGACTGAAAGTTGATTATTTACAGCGTCATTTGCAAAAGCAATCATGATATCGTTTGATTCCAGAGACAGAAGCAGTCTGCAATGTCCTTCGGTGAGTTCGTTATTATTCAAGTATGTCTTGACTTCGTCCGGGAGGTTCAAAAGCCGAATTTTGTTTGCGATTGCTGCGCGGCTCCATCCAATGCTTGAAGCAATTTCCTCCTGCGTGAGATTAAAAGAGGATAGGAGTTCCGAAAGAGCGAGAGCAGTGTCAATAGGTGAGAGATCTTCGCGCTGGATATTTTCAATGAGAGAAACCTCCCGCATCTCGATGTCTGTGCCCTCGATTACACGAACCGGAACTTCTAAAAGCCCGACTGTTCTCGCAGCTTTCCATCTTCTTTCTCCCGCGACGATCCAATAATCTCCGTCTTCATTTTTACGGACTATTAATGGTTGTATTATCCCGTGAGCGCGTATCGATTCGGCGAGTTCGGCTAGTGTATTTTCATTGATTTCTTTTCGTGGCTGAAAAGGGTTCTGCAATATTCTATCGATCGGAAGCATCGTGATTTCAGCGGTCTCTTCTCCTACGACCGACATCTGAGCCGAAGGGAGAAGCGCTCCGAGTCCTTTTCCTAATGCGCGTCCTTTAGCCAAAGGGACGACACCTCCTTGGCGAATTCTTCATATGCTTTTGCACCTGAGCAGGAAAAATCATAGTAACAAATCGGCTCTGCATAACTAGGCGCTTCCGCTAATTTTACGTTGCGTGGGATAATGGTCTTGAAAACAATATCTCCGAACTGGCGGCGAACTTCTTCTGCCACATCGTTTGAGAGTCTTGTTCTGGAGTCATACATTGTTAAGAGAATTCCGCTGATCTCAAGGTTCGGGTTCAAACTGTTCTGAACGAGAGAAATAGTACGGGAGAGCTGACCGACTCCTTCTAGTGCGAAATATTCGCACTGGATAGGAATTACAAGCTTGTCGGCAGCCACGAGAGCGTTTACAGTCAACATGCCGAGCGAGGGTGGGCAATCAAGGATCGCTATATCGAATTCCCGAATGCGTGAAATTGTCCGCCGCAGTTTCGTTTCTCTGCTTATCACACTCGCAAGTTCTATCTCCGCTCCTGCAAGGTCCAATGTGGCAGGAAGAATTGAGACGCCCTTCCATCGTGTTTTGTGGATAGCCTCTTCAGGAGGAACTTCACCAAGAAGCACATCATATAAACTCGGCGTATTTGCAGGAAGAGCAACTCCTAGACCGCTGGTGCAGTTTGCCTGAGGATCGATATCCACAGAGAGAACTGAAAATCCTTGCCGTCCTAGTTCCGCCGCAAGATTGATACACGTGGTTGTTTTCCCTACACCACCTTTCTGATTTGATACTGTGAGAGTAAGCACGCGCACATCACCTCCACCATTTATTTTTTTCTGCAATGCCTATCTTCCGGGGGAAACGCGACGGGGTCGGGGCTTCCTTTCTCCATAACAGGAAGAAACGTTCTTTTTCGTTTGTACTATATGCAAAAATCTCCGGAGCGCCAAGTCCTAGTGCGGACCACTTCCCGCTCAACGGGGAAATTTCGTCTTTGTATTGCGGTCCTTTGAAGGCAAGAATGCATCCTGAATGCATAACGAACGGCGCAAGGTACTCGAGAAGAAGATCTGTTGCGGCTAAGGCACGTGCAGCGGCTAACGAGTATTCTTCTCTTCGTTCTTTCGCGTACACTTCGCATCGAGCACATACAACGGAGATGTTGTTCAACTGCAAAGCGTTTTTCATCTCTTCGAGTGCTCCGCATTTCTTTCTTACACTATCAATCAGAGTGACTTGGAGGTCCGGTCTGCAAATTGCCCATACAAGACCAGGCAAACCGCCGCCTGAACCTGCATCCAACACCTCTCCCGATTCTGGAAGGTATGGTAGGGAAGCAAGACAGTCCATTATGTGTTCTTTCCATAAAATTTCCGGGTCGGTCGGGCCTGTCAGACGAATTTTACCTTCGTAAGAAGCCAGTAAAGCGACATATCTCCGGAGTTCCTTCTCATGGCTGTTCAAAAGAGCTATGCTGTTTTCCGTCAATTACGTTCTCCTTCCTTATTTTTTCTTTCAAATCTTTATCTAAAGTATCTTTATTTTCCGGATCACTACGTATAAAATATAGCCGCAAAGGAGGCGCGGAATGCGTTTATATGATTCTATTCTTCGGAATGCACTTCGATCTCCCGACGGGGAGGCCGAGAATTTAGTTCTTGGTTGGAAGGGTAGTTTTCTCTCCATCAAAGATGGGCGATGGGGTCTTGGCGCGCTCCCCCCCGCCGGAGAGCCTCTCTCCCCACGCGAAGATCACACGAGAAATATTCTCTCATGCAGAGCTCACGGCCTTGCCCGCCTTCTTGTATCCCCGTATCCGCAGGAATTCTCCGCAGCTTCAGCCGCTCTTGCTGCTCTTTCTCCTGCCGGACATGACGGAAAACCGCTTGAATATCTCCTTCCGCTACCATCCGGAGAAAACGTTTCTCTTCTTGCACCCGATCCCTGGGTCGTCGATTTTCTACGGGACTGGAACTGGAATATCTCTATTTTCGACGACTTCAGCCGGGGCGTCAATGTTTTTCCAGAATGGACAAGTTTTCAGCACCTGCACACAAGCAATTGGATTTGGTTCACCGCTGAAACTCTCCGAAACAGGCGTATTCTTTCGTTGATCCCCATCCTGCGGCAAAAAAAAGGCGTTATACTGCAAGGACCCGGAATTCCTTTCCTCCCCTCTGTCTTTCTGGAAGCGGGAGTAACCCACCTGGTCCTTCCGGTTTCCCGACTTGAAGAAAAAGAGGAGACAAGACGGTACATTGCCGCCGGAGGAACACCTTGGAATTGCCCTTCGCTTCTCTGGAAAGTCTTTCCTTTATTATATACGGAGAGAATGCCTTCATGATGGGGATAAAAAGATCTTTCGCCATCTTTTGTATGCTCCTTTCTGTTTTTGGATTGTTTCCTTTGCTGTTCCGCGATGATGAAGACGTTCTTCTCCCTCCCTCCGTTGTCCAGGTTTTTGACGGAGATACTATTGAGTTGACAGAAGGTGGCCGAAAGAGAAAAATCCGATATCTTCTCATAGACACCCCCGAGCTTCATCATCCTTCACGTCCCGCCGAAGAGCTCGGCGAAGATGCGCGTTCCTTCAATGCCCTGCTCCTTTCCAAGGGACAGATCCGCCTGGAATACGACAGGGAATTGGAGGACAAGTACGGCCGGCTTCTTGCGTACGTCTTCGTCGGCAATAGCAGTGGAGAGATCTTCATCAGCGAGGAACTTGTCCGTTATGGACTGGCTCTTCCGATGGTGATCCCACCGAACGACAAATACGCCCTTCGCGTTTTCCGTGCCATGGAAGAAGCACGAAACGAAAAACGCGGACTCTGGAGAAGAGCGGATAACCGCCTCTTTTCAGCTGCACAGGCTTGGAACGAAGCTCCTTTTCTTGCGGGATCCTTTATCACTCTTATTATGGCCATCGATAAAATTGAAACCAGCGGAAGGCGTATCTTTCTCCGGAACGGAAGAACTTCGATCTCCGCTTACAGGAGCCCTCAAACCGAATCCCTTTGGTATCTTCGGGAGGGAAATTCTTTGCAAGCCGCCGGGAAACTCATTGCATCCTATGCCGGATGCGAAATTCAGGTTGTTTCGGATCTTCAGGTTTCCCTTTTACCGGAATAAAGAATGCGGTGTTCAAGTCTTTCCCCTGACTGTTACGATCCGGCGCTCCTTTTTTCGACGGCATTTCAACAGTTCCGCCTCGTTCCGGATCTTCGTTCTCATTAGTCTTTCATATGCATCTCCGCCGATTTTCAGCTTGAATTCAGTAAGATTGCGTTTGCTTTTCGGCTTTGAATTGATATGATTTTTTTGTTCTTTATCAATGGATAGTTTTAGTAAATGTGAAGAAAGGATTATCAACATGACCAGGAAGACAAAGATATTTTTCTGGGCCTCGGCTTTTATCTGCATCGCCGCCGTCTCAGCGATGCTTTTTCTCTTTTCCGGCCGGGATGCGGGAACATCTTTTTTCAAGACTGAGCTTGAAGGAGCAGTCGGAGCATTGTCAGGATGGTCGCTGGAAACCGACGGGATCTCAGGAAATCCTGTCACTGGGTTTCATGCATCCAATGTGCGCATCTCGTTCGAAGGAACGGAACTTGCACGTGCAAAGCGCCTCTCCGTTACTCTTTCTTTGCTTGCACTTCTCCGTGGAAACGCGGGATTGGACAAAGTTACCGTTCAGGAGAGCTCTTTATCAGGTGAAGGGCTCCTGAACGCGCTGCGCCGCTCCGACTTCTCTCCCGACAGCGCCGCTATTCCGGGTTTCGTTCTTCCGGTCATCCTCTTTTCTCCGGTGACTATCACGACGCCGCTCGGCAATCTTGACCTCAAATCCCTCCGGCTGACTCCGGGGCAGGATACCATGACATTCCACGGGCAGGGATACTTTCTCGATTTTCCGGTGGAAGCCGGCGCCTCTTTCACCACAGGAGATCAGCTCTCCATCACCGACGGATTTCTTCGAGGGGGAGGGAGCGTCGTTTCCTTCTCCGGTCCGGTTTTTCCCGAGACTTCTCTTGAGGGCATCATCAGCGACCTTCGTCTCGATGTCATTTCAGAGCTCACCAACCTTCCCTTCACGACTAAAGGAAGCGTGGACTCCACACTGCATATCGAGCGGCCGAACGAAAAATTTCTCATCTCCGGAGAAGGGCGCATCGACAGCGGAGATATTTGGGACCTGCTCATAGACGGGAGTTTTTTCTGGTCGGCCGACGAGGAAAAAGCTGTACTGTCGCCCGTCGAAACAAACGTCTTTTCTTCATCCACTTCCGGAATGTTCGCTCTTTTTTTCGGCGAGGAGCCGAGGACGGAAATTGCGCTCTCCATTAGCAACATGAAGCTGAAAGAGTGGGAACGGTGCTTTCCGTGGCTTTCCTTCGCCCACGGAACACTGTCCGCCCTGAAGCTGAATCTCTACGGACCGTTCGAGCACCTCGACGGTTCCATCTCCTTTAATGCGCCTTCTATTGAAATACAGGGGGTTCCAGTCGAAGCTCCCCGGGGGGAGCTTCAGCTGATGTCAGGTGAAAAAATGCTGCTGAAGGGGGCGGGGAAGTGGGCAGGCTCCCTCTTCTCCTTCTCCGGTGAAAGTATTCTGAACGCCCCGGGAGGAATTTCCACCAAGATATCCCTTTTTTCGACTAATTTCGATCTGAAAGCCGCGGGCGAAGCTTACGCACCCGTTCTCTCCGCGCAGGGAAAAGGCGCGCTTGAACTCTCCGTAAGCATTCCTCCAACAGAAGGTATAACATTCGGAGGAACGGTCTCCGTGCCGAAAGCCTCCCTTTTCGGCACGAGCGGAGAGAGACTTTCCCTCGCCTTCTCAGGAAACCCTGAGCGTGTAGAACTCCCGTCACTCTCTTTTTCTCCATCCGTGGGAGGAACCATCTCAGGAAAGGGCTTCATAGCCGAAATCGGAGGAAATAATCCCGCCATTTCATTGGAAGGCGCCGGGCAGAACATCCCATGGTCCCTTCTGAACTCAATGATCGACGGAAATTTGCAGATGGGCGGACTCTTCGACCTTTCCTGGGGCGTGAAAGGTCCGCTCTCGGCTCCTTCCACTTTTTTCGAGCTGAAAGGACGCGATCTTCCGCTTATGAAGGACCTTCCTCTTCGTAATGTCGTCCTCGACGGACGCGTTGAAGGGGAAACCCTCTCTCTTACCACGGCCTCCGGCCGTCTTTTCGGCGGTACAGTTTCATTGGATGGCAGCGCACGCCTCGGGCGGAACCCAGCCCTCTCTTTCAAGGGCACATACAGGGATTTCTCCGCAAACCAGATAGCCGCATTTGCGGGAGCGGATCCGGACACTGCGGGTGGACTCCTTGCGGGAGATTTCTCCCTGTCGGGAACGCCGTCTTCTCCTTCGCTGGCGTTGACGGTCTCCTCGCCTTCACTTACCGTTTTGGACCTTCCGGTATCGGCTCTCAACACGCAACTCGAAGGCTCGTTCTCTTCGCTTGCCGTCACAAATTTCTCAGCCCGCTTCCTGGACGCGCCGCTCACGGCATCCGGCGCCATCGGCTTGTCCGCCGGAGAGAGAACAAACCTGAAGATGACAGTACGGAATCTCGACCTTCATGGCATCTCCACCGCCTTTTTCCCGGAAACCCGCTTTCTGGGAGGAGATCTCAACGCCGAGCTCAGCGTCACGGGACGCGCCGGGGGGGATTTCTCATTTTTGGCCTCCGGTACGTCTCCGTTTCTCTCATTTCAAGGAGTCCTCCTGGAAAACGCAACGGCCTCTTTGAAACCGGACGGAAAGAACGCTTTCTCTCTCTCCCTGGAAGGGCTCCTCGGAGAGAGCACCCTTGCTGTCGGCGGCCGGATGGTGCTCTCCCCGTCAGGTCCGGCATTCAATCTCAAAAACACGAAAAAACTCGACCTCGGCAAGACACTCGCAGCTCTCTCCACCCAAACCGCCGGTATTTTCGACGGAGACATCGATTTCCGGATCTCCGGACAACTGGGTTCTTCCCCGTTTTTCGAAGGAGAGGTCACATCCTCTTCCCTCGGCTTCTATCGGACGGAGGCTCAAGATGTATCCGTTCCGTTCACATGGAAGGACAACACGCTGCTCTTTTCGGACGGAAAAGCTCTCTATCACGGAGGAAAAACTACGTTCAGCGGCAGGATGGATCCGATGAACATGCGGTGGGAGGGTAATCTCGCAGTCAACGGAATGGATCTCGCAAGTGCTTCGGAACGTCTTCTCGAGGGAGAGGGGAAGATCTCCGGAAACGCCGACCTCACACTGAGAGGAAGCGGTACCGGAGGCATGCTCGGCCTTGTTTTCGGAAGCGGCCAGATCAGCGCCCGAGAGGGCTCCGTTTCCGGGTTCGAGGCTATAAATGCCGTTTCCAATACGGGAGAAATCCGCTTCTCTTCCGTCCTCGCGAGCTTCAACATGGATGGTCGAAACGTCTACCTCCTTCCCGGCAGCCGAATCTCCGCACCTCCGGGGGATAATGTTTATCGCTACTTCTCCGCGAGCGGTTCCCTGGGATGGAATGACACTCCCATCGACCTCAGGTGCGTTGGAGACATCAATGTCAGGGCGCTCAACGCCTTCCTGGGAGCACTGCAGGGTTTAATCACCATCGACGGCAACCCGCTGGCGGATCCTCAGTTTCTTCAGCGCTTCCTGACCGGGATCGTCGGCGGGATGACGCTGCGCGACTTCAGGGAGACATCGTTCAACATAAAAGGAACATGGGATTCTCCCGAACTTCTTGATCTGAAGGTATCGCAGGGATCGGCGCCCCTTGTGCTTCCGCCTTCCAATCCGGGAAGAAACGAGACGCGGATTAAGATAACCGTCGAGATTCCCACGGGGTCGGGAAAAGATACTTCCACAAGTCCGGAGGATCAGGTGAGGAAACAGCTCCTTGAGCAGATTATGAAATCGATCATCAGGCCGGGCACTCCGGAGGAAAACTAGGAACTGCAAGGCTTCGCGTCTTCGAATGCGGCCGTCTCCGTGAGAAGTCGACCTCGCGACCTGCGGTCCGAAACGTTATTGTTTCATTCGAACACAACAACCGTTACCGAAAGGAGTTATTCTATGACAAAAAGAAAGAGAGGAAAGGGATGAGTTCTCTGCGATACCGCTCCGTCTTCATCTCCGATTTTCATCTCGGAACGCGCTGGTGCAGGGCAAAGAGCCTGGCTTCATTCCTCGGATCGATGGAGTGCGACAAGCTCTACTTGGTGGGCGACATTATCGACGGATGGAAACTGAAAAGAAGTCCGGGTTGGCCCGGTTCGCACAATTCCGTGATAAGGAAGGTGCTCAAACTCTCGAAGAAAACGCCTGTTACCTACATTCCGGGCAATCACGACGAGTTCATGAAAGAGTTCCAGGGGTATTCCTTCGGCGGCGTAAAGATCCGCGAAAACGCGATTCATACCGGCACGGACGGGAAGCGCTACCTGGTCGTCCACGGGCACGAGTTCGACGTCGCGGTGATGTACAAACCCTGGCTCGCCTTTCTCGGAGACCGTGCCTACGATTTCGCCCTCCATCTCAATACCGGGTTCAATGCCGTCCGCTCGTTCTTCGGTTTCAGCTACTGGTCGCTTTCGGAGTTTCTGAAGAGGAAGGTCAAGGACGCCGTCAAATTCATCGGACACTACGAGGAGTGCGTCGCACGAACCGCACGGAAGTACGGTGTGGACGGAATTATCTGCGGTCACATCCACAATCCTTCGATTAAACGATTCGATGGAATCGACTATTTCAACTGCGGCGACTGGGTCGAAAGCTGTTCTGCGCTTGTGGAACACCTCGACGGAGCGATGGAAATAATCCGCTGGTTCGAGAAGAAACCGCTGGAGGGCGAGGAGCAGATCGTCTTCCTTGGGGAACGCCAGGCCGTCCAGGCGGCTGACTGAATCGTTCCTCTCCATGAAAGAAGGACCGTTCGGCACGTGCGCCCCGAACGGTCCTTCTTTCATGGAGATAGATTACGAAAGCGTAACACTTTCGTAAAAGAATTTCTCTGCTGTCGTAAAAAGGGTGTCTTGCGTGTAGGATGGATGAATATTCCGTGTGATATCATAAGAATAATGGAGGAGGTTCATCGAGATGCTTTCCACCTCTTCTCCTGAAAAAGGAGAGACCACGGAGGAGATCATGAGTCCTAAAAAGAGCCCTGAAGCCATGCCGCCCGATGATGTGCACAGCCTGGACGATCCGCGGCTCTACCTGAACCGTGAGATCAACTGGATCGACTTCGACTCGAAGGTGCTCGACGAGGCTATGGATCCCTCCACCCCCCTGCTGGAGCAGCTCAAGTTCCTGGCCATTTTCTTCAACAACCTCGACGAGTTCTTCATGGTTCGCGTCTCCGGGCTGCTGGAGCAGTATCGGAACGGCGTAGCCTCCCTCTCGCCCGATGGAATGTCGCCGTCGAAGCAGCTTGCTCTCATCAGGAAAAAGGTGCTTCCTCTGATCGCGGAGGCTCAGGAATACTGGTCAAAATCCCTCCGTCCCAGGCTTAAGAACGCGGGCCTGCGGTTTGTGGAGTACGAGGACCTCAGTGACAAGCACAAAAAGTTTCTCGAAGGATACTTCAAGAACGAGATCTATCCGATTCTCACCCCGCAGGCGATCGACCCCGGCCGCCCGTTCCCCGTGATCTCGAACCTCAGCCTGAACTTCCTCGTCCAGCTCGCCGATCCGCTGAAAGGCGGTCGTTTCGCACGTCTGAAGATACCGAAGAACCTCTCACGCTTCATCTTCCTTCCACGGAACAAGGAGGCGAAATCCTACGAAAGCCTCGGATTCTCCTCCAACGCGAGGCAGTGCGACGTCCTGCTCGTTGAAAGCCTCATCGCGGAACACCTTCACCTTCTCTTTCCTGGACTCCAGGTAACCGCCTCGACAACCTTCCGGATCACGAGAAACACCGATGTCGATATCGAAGAGGACGAATCTCCGGATCTTCTGGAAGCCGTAAGGGATCTCGTGGACCGGAGAAATTTCGGTGAAGTGGTGCGTCTCGAGGTCGCTTCCGGCGTTCCGAAGGACATCTTTCTGTTTCTCGTTCGGAACTTTCATCTGGCCCCGTTCCAGATCTACAAGCGGAAAGGCCCGCTGGCCTTCTCCGGAATGATGGATCTCTACAGCGTGGACCGGCCGGATCTGAAGGACGAACCGCTCATTCCCCGTATTCCTGCGCCCTTTTCGGAGAGGGTGTCCGTCTACACCGTTCTGAGAAAGCATGATGTCGTGCTCTATCATCCTTACGACAGCTTCGTGCCTGTTCTTGACTTCGTGAGGAGAGCCGCCACGGACCCGAAAGTCGTGGCGATCAAGCAGACATTGTACCGGGTGGGGAACGAGTCCCCAGTCGTGGACGCGCTGATTACGGCACGCAAGAACGGAAAGCAGGTGACAGCCGTCGTCGAGCTGAAAGCCCGCTTCGACGAGGAACGGAACATCAACTGGGCGGAGGCTCTCGAAGATGTCGGCGTCCACGTCGTCTACGGCCTGGTGGGGTTCAAGATCCACGCGAAAATGTGCCTCGTAGTCAGGCGGGAATCGGAGGGAATAAGGCGATACGCGCATATCGGCACGGGGAACTACAGCCCGGCAACGGCCAAGACCTACGCCGACCTTGGACTCTTCACCTCCGACAAGGCGATCTGCGCCGACGTCACGGACCTTTTCAACGCAATCACCGGGTACTCCCGGAAGGAAGACTACCGGCAGCTCCTCGTCTCTCCTCACAACACACGATCCGGGATCGTCTCGCGCATCGAGCGCGAGATCTCCCGCCACAAAGAGTCCGGAGGAGGTTGTATCGCCTTCAAGATGAACCAGCTCGTCGACAAGGAGTGCATCCAGGCCCTCTATCGCGCCTCGCAGGCAGGTGTCCGCATCCGCCTCCAGGTACGCGGAATCTGCTGCCTCCGCCCCGGAATTCCCGGAATCAGCGAGAACATCGACGTGACCTCCATCGTGGGGCGATTTCTGGAACATGCCAGGATCTTCTATTTCCGGAACGGAGGCGAAGACGAAATGTTCATCGGAAGCGCGGATCTGATGCCTCGAAATCTCGACCGCCGCGTCGAAGTGCTCGTTCCCGTCCGCGAGAAGAACCTTTGCAAAATGCTGAGAACCGACCTGCTCGACATTCATCTCGCCGACAACATCAAATCCAGACGACTTCTTCCCGACGGCGGTTACAGTCGAATCCAGCCGGGCCCCGAAGAACCCGGGATCGATTCGCAGAAGATCATGACATCCAGAACTGCAGGCTGGAATCCACCGGAAGGGGGTGAGGAAACATGAAGGAGAAGGAAACGCTGCGATCATTTGCCGTTTCGACGATCGTTCCCCTCCTGGAGAAGCTCTCTTTCCAGCTCAAGGCGCTCCGTACAGCGGAGGACATCGAATTCCTTCACCGTGCCCGCGTCTCCACGCGCCGGCTCCGTGCGGCCTTGACACTCTTCGAACCCTGTTTTCCGCCCGGCGACGCGAAACGGTGGCGCCGGACGGTGAGCAGGATCACGAGGACTCTCGGCGCCGCCAGAGATCTCGATGTCCAGATGGAGGCGGTAGACAAGGAGCTCCATGAGACCGACGGACGCAACAGAACCGGGCTCTCCAGGCTGTTGCTGCGCCTTTCGATGCGCCGGGAGAAACTTCAGCGGAAAATCTGCGCCGTCCTTGATGAAAAGGATCTGCGCGAACCCCTCGAAGAGATGGCGGAAGGTCTGCGGGAAGCAGTCCGCAAGGAAATTTTAAGCGAGGAAAACTCGCCGTCTTTTTCCATTTGCGAAGACGAAATACGCGACCGAATCGCCGACGTGCTCAGTTTCAGTCGTTTCGTACGCAATCCGGACTCGGTGAAGGAACTGCACGAACTGCGGAAGGCCGGCAAACGTCTCCGCTACGCCCTCGAGATCTTCGAACCCCTCTACGAAGGACTTCTTGTTCCCTTCATCGACAGGCTCAAGAAACTGCAGGATATCCTAGGAGAAATTCACGACTGCGATGTCTGGATTGATTTTCTTCCCCGTTTTCTGGAGCAGGAAGAGGCTCGGACGCTGAAATACTACGGCCACGTCCGCGTTTTTCCGCCTTTGAAAACGGGAATTCTCTTTTTTCTGGAAAAAAGGAGAGAGCTCCGTACAAAAAGTTTCTCCCGTTTTCTTGAAGAATGGAACGCCCTCGAATCCGAGGCGTTCTGGGGCAATCTGAAGACCGCGTCGGGAACGCTTTCTTCATCGCGCGGAAAGGAAGGGGTGGGGAATCCGTGAAAATCATACTGCTGGGAGACGTGCACGGCAATCTTCCCGCACTGGAGGCCGTCCTTGAGGACGGCCGGAAACGGGGCGGAGAGATCGTGATCAATACAGGGGACTACGTGGGACAGGGACCTTTTCCCGACGAAACCGTCTCTCTGCTGGCTTCCGTGGAAGCCGTGGCCGTGGCGGGCAACTTCGACCGCAACGTCCTCCGCGCCGGAAAGGACGGGAAAAAGTCGGAGCTGCACCGCTGGAACCGCGAACGTCTTTCAAAGGAAAACAGGAGATACCTCAAGAATCTCCCCCTGACGAAGAGATTCTTCCTGGCCGGCAAGCTGTTTCTCCTCACGCACGGCAGCCCGGAGGACATCGAGGAGAACATCACCGGGGAGACCGCAGGTGAACGTCTGGAGCACCTTGCGAAACTCGCGGCGGCGGATATTGTCATTACCGGGCACACGCACGCCCCCCTGTCGAAAAAGTTCGGGGATACATGGTTCCTCAATCCGGGAACGACCGGACGCCCTCCGGCAGAAGATCCCAGGGCCTGCTATGCGCTGCTTCACATCCAGCCGGGATACTTCCGGGCGAATCACTACCTCGTCGACTATGAAATGTCGAAAACCGCGGATGCCGCGCTCTTCAGGGGAATGCCGGGCGACTTCGCATCCTCGTTTCTTCCCGGGCGTGCCGTTCCCGGAGACCTTTCGCTCGAGGACGAAGCGGAGCGCATTCTCGAAAAGACGGTTCCGGTCCACGCGGACCACAGCCGTCACGTCGCCTCCATCGCGCTCGCTCTCTTCGACGACCTTCGGGAACTTCACGGACTTGACGAAAACGCCCGCTTCCACCTGCAGATCGCCTCGACGCTTCACGACATCGGCTGGCTGAAAGGGCAGAAGGAGCACCATAAGGTCGCAATGGATTTCATCCTCGGTCTGAAAAACGTCATCCCCGACGAGCAGGAACGGATTGTGATCGCCTCTATCGCGAGATATCACCGCAAGGCTGACCCGGACGACAGCCACCCTTATTTCGAGCGACTGCCCGACCAGGAGAGAGAGGCGGTCCGGAGGCTTTCGGCCATCCTTCGAATCGCGGACGGACTTGACTGGACGCACTCGTCCGTCGTGCAGGGAGTGCGGTGCGCCATCGACACCGACAAAGTCACGATCTTCTGCACCGCCTCCGGCGACGCGGAGGCGGAAAGGGTCAGGGCGATCGAAAAGGGAACGCTCTTTGAGAATGTCTTCAAAAAGAGACTGGAGATTCAATGGGCCCTCAGCTGAACGCGTCCGGCCACGTCGTCGGACTCATCGACCTCGGGACGAACTCCGTCCGGCTCTTCGTGGTGAGAATCAACGAGAACAAGTCCTACACCATCCTGAACCAGCACAAGATCATGGTCCGGCTGGGAGAGGGAGAGTTTCTGAAGCACCGCCTCAAGCATGAGGCGATGGAACGGACGGTCCTCGTCCTCGGACGTTTCGCCGATATGGCGCGGAACCTTGGCGCGGAGGAGATCTTCGCCGTTGCCACTTCAGCCACCCGGGACGCGGAAAACCGGGATGTCTTCCTCGACCGGGTGCGCAAGGAGGCAGGATTCGAGCTGAAGGTCATCTCCGGTCTTGAGGAAGCCCGCCTCATCTATCTCGGCATCGTCAGCGGCATGCATCTCGGCGACAAGACGGCGCTCATGATCGACATCGGCGGCGGAAGCACCGAGACAATCGTGGGAAAGCAGACCGAATACTTCCACCTCGACTCGCTCAAACTGGGAGCGGTCCGACTCTCATCCCTCTTTTTCCTCCCGGAAGAGACAGGACCGGTCTCGCCCGACCGTTACGCGCTGCTGCAGCAGTACGTCCGGAACGCATCGCTCCGGAGCGTTCAGCGCATACGGGAGTACCCGCTCGACCTCGTCGTCGGCAGCTCGGGAACGCTGGAGACTCTGGCGGAGATGACTTTCCGCAGGGCGAACAAAAAGCACAGGAGCACGCCCGCGGAGAAGGAGAACACTGAGCGGAGCATGTCCTATCATCAGCTCGACGCACTGGTGAAACTCCTCTGTTCGCTCCCCCTCGACGAACGAAAAAAACTGCCCGGCATGGTCCCGGAGCGTGCCGATATCATCATCGCCGGCGCTTCCATCATCCATACGCTCATGGAGGACCTGGCACTGGATTCTATCCGGGTCAGCTCCCGCAGTCTCCGAAACGGCCTGCTCGTGGACTATCTCATGCGGGGCAAGTGGGGGTACCTCGATTCCGGCTTCTCCGTCCGCGAACAGAGCGTCCTTCAGCTCGCGCGCTCGTGCGGCTTCCATGAAGAACACTCCCGTCACCTGGGAGAGCTCTGCATGCAGCTCTTCGACAGCGGCAGGGAAGCGGGGCTTCACCGTTTCGGGGACGAGGCAAGGGAGCTGCTCTACTACAGCGCCCTGCTCCACGACATCGGGCTCTTTCTTTCGTTCAGCAACCACCACGCCCACAGCTACTACATCATCCGCAACGTCGAGCTTCTCGGTTTCCACGACAACGAGATCGCTGCGATGGCCGCTCTCGCCTATTTCCACAGGAAACGGTCGCCGAAAAAGAAGGATCCGCAGTTTTCCGAGCTTGATCAAAACTCGCAGCGCCTTGTCTTCACCCTCAGCATGTTCCTCCGTATGGCGGAGAGCCTCGACCGCAGCCATCACAAGTATGTGCACGGAGTCCGCTTTGTTCGGGAGAAAAAGGTCCTTCTGCTGAAAATACAGGCCGACGAGGGGTACCAGCTGGAAATCTGGGCGCTTGAGGAACATCAGAAATATTTCGGAAAGACTTTCGGAGAACGTTTCGGAATTCAGGTGACCTCTTCCGGTTTGTAAGGTATAATGTATGGCAAATCCAGATGAAATATGAGGGGGCTTTTCTATGAAATTCCGGCCGGAAGTCAAGCCGTTCCTTCTGGCGTCTGTTGTTTTGGGTATCATCGTGTACGTGTTGTCGAGATTTCTCGGCGCATCGAACGGCCTGGGGTTCTTCTTCGGACTCCTGGTCGGCGGCGCAGGAGTGGGCTACATGCTTTTCTTCTTCCGCGATCCCGAAATGAACACGCCGGCGGAACCCGGAGTCGTCGTCGCCGCAGCCAGCGGCAAACTCGCAAAGATCGCCGAAGTCTACGAAAAAGACTATCTTAAGCAGGACACAATACGAATCAGCATCTTTTTGAGTCTGTTCGACGTGCATGTCAACCGTTTTCCGATAGGCGGCTTCTCCACTTTCCTGGGATACTTTCCGGGAAAGAGGCTCTTCACCTTCGACGAAAAGTCTTCGGACGTGAACCAGCACAACGCCATTCTCGTCCGCGGGGAGGATACCATGTGCCTCGTCCGGCAAATCGTCGGCCCGGTCTGCCGGCGTGTCGTCTACTGGCTCCGCCCGGACAAGATGGAAACGGTCAAGCGTGGTGACCGTTTCGGCATGATGAAGTTCGGATCCCGTCTCGACATGTACTTTCCAAAGGGAGATATCGAGATCGTCGCAAACCTCGGCGACCAGGTCACCGCAGGCGAGACGATCATCGCCCGGATCGTGAAGAAAGGGAACTGACAATGACGGGAAAACAACTCCAAAAACTGAGGATCCTCGCAAACTGGAGGCGGATCGTCCCTACGCTGGTGACGCTCTCCGCTCTCTTTTTCGGTTTCGCCAGCGTCCTCTCGACGCTTGAGGCGATGCGCCTCGGCAACTGGGAGCTGCTCGCCCGGTCGGCGCAGTACATCATGCTCGCTCTGATACTCGACGGACTCGACGGCAATGTCGCCCGCTGGCTGAAGGGAACCACGGATTTCGGCGCGGACTTGGACACCTTCGTCGATTTCCTGTCGTTCAGCGTTGCTCCCGCTGCGCTCCTTTACGCCATGCTCCTTCACGGCCCCAGCCCGTTCTGGCGCACGATGCTCCCGTCCATCATCGTCTTTTCAGGCGCTCTTCGTCTCTCGCGTTTCCGGCTGATGGATCCGCTGCGCGGTCAGGGAGGGTTCATCGGCCTCCCTGTGACCGTAAACTCCTCGTGGATCGCCCTTGCGGCTTTCTCGGCCCAGGTCATGTATCCCGAGGAGCACATCCTGGTCAACGGTCCGGTCGCCGTCGTCTTTCAATTCCTGATACTCGTGATGATCTCGCTCCAAGTCTCGAACCTCCGGTATCCGAAACCGTCGAACAAGGTCCGTTACTTCGCCCCGGCGGCGTTCATCGTCCTTCTGCTGTGGATTCTCAGCCGGACCTGGGCAGCGTGGATCGCGGCGGTTCTGGTTTTCTTCTGCTTCGTCTACGTTCTGACGGGCCCCATGATTCACAAACGTTCGGCTCTGCACCAGGCCCGCGAAAAATAACGCCATGAGAGCCGTCGGCGTCGATCTGGGAGGGCACAAGATAGCAGCGGCCCTCGTGGAGGACGGGAGAATCGTCCAGCGTCTCTCGGAACCCACCTCCGCACGGGAGCCTGAAATAGTGCTGGACCAGATCGCCGCCCTGGCCAAACGCCTCGGCGCATCTTCGGATTGCCCTGTTGGCGTGGGCGTTCCAGGAGTTCTCGACGCCGCACGAGAGGTATCTCTCCTGTTGCCCAACTTCACCGGATGGAACGGTCTACCGCTCCGGAAGATGCTTTCCTCAAGAATCGGCCTGCCCGTCGAGATCGAAAACGACGCGAACTGCTACGCCCTCGGTGAAGGGTGGGGCGGGGCCGCCAGAGGCATGAACGACTATATCCTGCTTACTCTCGGAACGGGCGTCGGCGGAGGCATTGTCCTCGGAGGACGCATCCTCAAGGGATTCCACGGCATGGCCGGAGAGCCCGGGCATCTTGTCGTGGGCGCCGGAGAACCCTGCGGCTGCGGATCCCACGGTCATCTCGAAGGGATCAGCGGCGCTGACGCCCTTGAGCGGACTGCAAAATCCATGGGCCTGCAGCCCGACCTCAAATATCTCTGGACCCGCCGGACCGATCCCGCAGTGGCGCCTCTCTGGGACCGGGGATTGGAACACCTGGCAAAAGGGATCGCTTCGTCGATCCACCTCTTCGATCCGCAGGCGGTGATCCTCGGAGGCGGTCTGAGCAGGGGAGAGGGGTTCATCGACGTGCTGAAGCCGCGTGTCCTGGACTATCTTGCCCTCCCGTTCCGCAAGACGCTCGACCTCCGCCTCAACCAGCTTGGAAACGACGCCCCGACCATCGGCGCGGCAGCTTTAACGAGGAAACAGCCTCTCAGTCAATGACGGAAACGTTCATCCGAACACCAGGATCTCCGGCGGGCAGCCTGCTTCCTCCGGAGACTTTTTCGTACGCTCCGCTTGACCGGAATCTTCTGGACATCCTTCCGCTCGCAAACCGGCATTCGCTCTCCGTGGCCGCCGGAAGAAGCGCCCTTGCGAAGGCCCTCGACACCGTCATCAAAGGAAGCTGTACAGGCAGAGCTTGGCTTCCCTCGCTCTGCTGCGCATCCCTGGCGCCTTCATTTCTCCGCAGGGGATTCTCCCTCCGCTTCTACAGCATCGAATACGGCCTTCCTCGGCTTTCATCCGGAGACATCTTCCTTTACATCCATTTTTGCGGCTTCCCCAACCGGAAAACGGAGCATGCTCTCGACACTCTGCCGCCGCAGAAGCGCCCCATCGTCATCGAGGACTGCGTCCACTCGCTCTTCACTTCCGGAACCGGAAGATACGGCGATTTCGTCCTGTACAGCTTCCGCAAGTTCCTCCCGGTCCCGGACGGCGCGCTTCTTCTGTCGCGGGACGAGCCCGACGGAACGCTCGAAGACCCGCTTGAGCAGTTCGTCAACATCAAAACCCTCGGCCTTATAACGGGTTCAGCGAACCTCCTCCGGAGGGGGGAGGACATTCTGGACGCCGACGAAACCGTCAGGTCTCCCTCCGCGATGGGCAGTTTTCTTCTCGACCGCCTCCCCTGGAAGCACATCCCGGAATTCCGGAGAAAAAACTATATTTCGCTTGCGGAGCGCATCGGCGCTCCTCCGCTCGATGATCACACGGTGCCGCTCGGACTCCCCCTGCTTGTTCAACGGGGAAAGGCGGAGCTCGAACGACGCCTCCGTGCCGCCGGCTTTGAACCTCCTCTCTCCTGGGACTCCCATCCGGACGCTCCGTCCGGCGGCGCAGACCGCATGGTGATTCTTCCCTGCGACGAGAGAATCACCGAACAGGACGTAGAAACAATGGGTCGACTATGCGCCGATTTCTTCCGGCGACACCCCGCATCGTTTTTTTCCTGACGGATATCGATACCGGAGGAACACAACGCATGGTTTTATTCTTTACCCCTTTCTCTTCCGTATATAAACTTCCATATTCTAGTTTCCGGGCTTCAATCGAAAAAGGAAATTCGAATACAGACTTTACCTCCGGCACAAAAAGGAGTAGAATGTGATGCGTAAAGAATTTGTATTTTCAGTGAAGATAGGCTTGAGAAAAGAATTCACACATTACCCTTTCAGAACAACCGTTCATCTCTTTTTTGAACACACCGGCTGAATTCCCGTTCGGTTTTCGGGAAATTTTTCAGATCTTCCAAAGGGCGAAGTCATCGGAACCGGAATTTCGGATCGATTGTCTTTCAGCATCCCAACCCTCCAGGTCGTTCCGGAAAGAAAAGAAGCACAATCAAAGAGGGGTGTTGCATGAAAAAAAGATCATGTTTTCAGCACAAGGAGGAAAGGGACCGCAAACAGCGAAGTCACCGGTTGAAAAAATAACCGATGACGGCGAATTATTTCGAAAATCTGCGACATTGCTTTAAAAAACACAGAAAAGGACGTGATCAGAGATGAGAAAAGTGTGTAATCGTGCTGTTCTGTGGATTCCGGCGATGCTCCTTCTTTCGCTTCTGTTCGCCGCATCCGCAGCGGCGAACGTGGACATGGACGTTCTGAGTTTGGCGCCGATGAATCCTGAATTCGTCGAATATCAGCAGGGACGGTTCTCCGCCGCCGGAGTGAAGGGCCCCGAGG
>Ga0334890_1002346_pt1 | contig 22110 bp, 17 predicted proteins | sample GraSluR1_MG_3_FD_207220 | JGI IMG/M metagenome (GOLD analysis project Ga0334890, IMG submission 207220) | Sludge microbial communities from methane-producing bioreactor in Wageningen University, Netherlands - Granular Sludge_31_08-R1 | ecosystem: Engineered > Bioreactor > Anaerobic >... | reverse complement strand
CCGCCGCTGGTTGGTATGGTAACGACGGTACTGTTAACGCTTACATGGTTCCGGCCGCTACTCCTTATTGGCATGCGACTGCAAATAACCTCACCCTCTGGGCGACTGACAGAGGCACTGGTTCCGATGATGATTTGTGCGACCTTTGGTTCGGCGCACAGATGCCATTCACCGGTTGGACAATGTTCACCGATAAACTCGTTACAATCACAGTTTACGGCGACATCTCGACTGCATCTCACTAAATTCGTTTAGCAAATCAGTTGCACCCCAAAGCTCCCCTCCCTCGAGGGGGGCTTTTATTTATCTGAGATTTGAGAGTGTAGAGGGATTCCGTAGGGGACGGGTTCCCGTCCCGCGCAAGCCCCCCTTTCTTCTCGTCGCATAGCTCCAGCTATGCGACGGGATTGTGTTCGAAGCTTCGCTTCGATTGGATTACACGAAGCAGAGCTTCGGAAACAAGGGCGTTACAGAGCTGGAGCTCTGTAACGAGGGGGCGGTTTCAACCGACGGTTAAGTGCACCCTTTCCCCCGCGCAAGCCCCATTTGTAGGGGAGGGTCTAAGACCCTCCCGCTTTTTTCACGCCGCACGGACAGGTTAGACCTTTCCCTAAATAGCCCTATACTGTGGGCGGGTTTCGCAAAGGCACAAACAACAATGTCTGCAATGGCCGACTCAGTCTATACAATAATCAATTCAGTGTCTGCAATGGCCAACTCGGCCTCCTCAACATCCAACTCGGCCGTTGCAATGGCCTTTTCAGCCAAAACATCGACAAATTCAGCGCTTGCAATAACCAATTCAGCCAATGCAATGGTCAACTCGACTGCTACATCGATGAACTCGGCGAATGCAATGGCCAACTCAGTCAATGCAATAATCAATTCGGCTTCTGCAATGCTCGCCACGCAAAACCGCGGTCATCATTGCAGACGCCGGCGAGCACGATGAATCGCCCGAACTCATCGACGAAAACTTTCATCCACGTCGAAAAAAAAGCCCCCTTGGGAATCCTTCGGGGGCTGATAACAACTTTTCGGAAATTTTGGTCGAGCTATTTGTCTTTGCGCGCTTTGACGATGCGCTCGGTCTCAGTTGCGATGACAAACTCCTCGTCGGTTGGAATGACAAAGGTTCTGACCTTCGCCTTCGGGGTCGAAATATCCATGGGGATTCCGTATGCGGCGTGGTTTTTGACCGGGTCGATGTCGATTCCGAGGAATTCGAGGTCCTGTGTAACGATTCCTCGGATTGTGTCGGAATTCTCGCCGACACCGGCGGTGAAGACGAGTGCGTCCAAACCGCCCATCGCGGCGGCATATGCGCCGATATATTTTTTGACGCGGTATGCGTAGATTTCCATTGCGAGAAGGGCGATTTTGTTTTCGCGCTCTCCTGCGGCGAGGATGTCGCGCATATCGGAGGAGATTCCGGTCAGGCCGATAAGCCCGCTCTTTTTGTTGAGGAGGTCGTTGACCTGTTCGGGGGTCATTCCTTCGTTCTGCTGGATGAAGAGGGCAATATAGGGATCCATATCACCGCAACGTGTTCCCATCAAGAGGCCTTCGAGCGGGGTGAAGCCCATAGAGGTGTCCACTGATTCGCCGCCGTCGATAGCGGTAATCGACGCGCCGTTGCCCAAATGCGCTGTGATTATTTTGAGGTCGGAGAAGGGCCTGTCCATCATCTTTGCGGCCTGTTTGGCGACATAATAGTGGCTTGTGCCGTGGAAACCGTATCTGCGGATTTTGTGTTTTTCGTATAGCGAAATCGGGATGCCGTATAGGAAGGCTTTTTTCGGCATTGTCTGATGGAATGCGGTGTCGAATACGCCGACCTGCGGGATTCCGGGAAGCTCTTCCATGCAGGCCTCGATGCCCATAAGGTTCGCGGGATTGTGAAGCGGGGCCAATGGGATACATGCGCGCAGTGCGCCGATTGTGTTGTCGTCGAGATAACTGCTACCGGAGAATTCCTCGCCGCCGTGAACGACACGATGTCCGACCGCCTCGATTTCGGAGATGCTTTCGAGGACTCCGTGGTTGGAATCGATAAGTGCTTCGAGCACCAGCTCGATGGCTTTGGTGTGGTCGATTTTTTCGCCGGGGCGAATCTCGGTTTTGTGGCCTTCAGCATTTTTATGTTCGAGGAGGGGTTCGTCGAGACCGATGCGCGAGACCATGCCTTTTGCGATTCGGCCTTTGCCGCCGGTGTCCCACATCTGGTATTTCACCGACGAACTGCCCGAATTTAGAACGAGAATTTTCATTTTTCCTCCGCTATCCTATTCGCTATTTTTTTAAATGAGAAATAACCGCTTAAAATACGGTTTTAATATCGATACGCAATAGAAAAGCTCGATTCAGCCCCAAAATTTCCATTTAATTTTGGGGTTGAAGAATTGTGATGGGTTTCGGGCTTCTATTTAGCGGCTCTCGACCCCGGTTTTACCAATGGGATGTCTTTTTTGCATAGAGTGCAATCTTCCGGTTCGAAAACCTCGATTTCGAGCTTCGCGAGCGCATGGAAGGGGACTTCCAACTTTACACCCGCGCTTCTGTCAACAATAGCGCAGGCCGCCACCACTTTGCCTCCGGCCTCCTCGATAACTTTGATGACTTCGAGGGTCGATTTTCCTGTGGTAACGACATCCTCGACGACGATGCACCGTGTGCCCTTTTCGATTGCAAAACCTCTGCGAAGAACTGGCACGCCGTTATCCTTTTCGACGAATATGTGCGGCACATCGAGAGTATGGGCGACTTCTTGGCCTATCACGATTCCGCCGATTGCCGGGCTGACAACGAGATCGATGCCCTTCGGCGGAAGCTTCTCGGCGAGTCTATCCGCGCACCACTCGGCATGTTCGGGGAACATGAGTAGCCTCGCGCACTGGACATAGCGGTTTGAATGAAGCCCGGAGCTCAGCAGGAAATGCCCTTCCAACATCGCGCCGGTTTCGGTAAGCCTGCGAATCGTTTCCGTCTGAACCATGATTCTCCTACGTTTCGATATATTTGTTAAGTGTGTCTCGCACTTTTATGGCCGCATTTCGTGCTTGGAGAGCGAAATCTTCGCCCGATCCTGCAGACCCCGCGGAGCCGGCGTATAATATGCCTCTCGAGCTATTCACGATTGGCGGGAAGCCGAATTCTGTGAAACCGATTTTCACTATAAATGCGGGGTCTCCACCCTGCGCGCCGATTCCGGGCATAAGGAAAGGAATTTCCGGCGCTGTTTGGCGAACTTTGGCGGCCTCTTCGGGATGAGTTGCGCCTACGACGAGGCCGATATTCTCACGCGTGTTCCACTCGACAGCTTTACTTGCGACATGGATGAATAGAGGTTTTCCGCCAAACTCGAGGGCTTCGAAATCGACATAGCCGGGGTTGCTCGTAAGGCATAGCACAATAACGCCGCGGTCTTCGCGTTCGATAAAGGGTTTAAGCGTGTCGCCGCCCATGTAGGGGTTTACTGTAACAGCATCGACGTTGAGATCGTCGAAAACGGCTTTTACGTGAGCTTGTGCGGTGTTGCCGATGTCTCCGCGTTTGGCGTCGAGGATGACCGGAATATCCCTTTCGAGGCCGTGGATATGCTCGATAAGCCGCCCCAACTGCTCGATGCCGCGGATTCCCTGCGACTCGAAGAAAGCGATGTTCGGCTTGTAGCATGCGACCAAATCGGAAGTCGCATCGACGATTGGCGCGAGGAAATCGTAAAGCGGCTCTTTCGAATTTGCTACCGATGCCGGGATTTTGGATATTTCCGGATCGAGGCCGACGCAAAGCATGCTATTATTACGCTTGGAGGCAAATTGGACCCGTTGAAAAAAACTATTCATTCTTTCGCCTTTCGTAGATTTCGAACACCTCGGCACGTGTCGGACGTCTTCCGCAGGATTGAATTTCCGGGCAATAGCCGAGAATATCGCATTTGGGGACGAGATATTTCGCAAGGCCGCTCATTTCATCGACCTTTTTCATTTCCGCTACGATATGGTGAAACAGCTCTCGAATCTCCCACTGTGCGCGTTTGCACAGGCGGATTCCGCATACCGTCATCAGCTCGCGGAAATTCATCGTCATCACGAGGTTCGTCGTCGAGGCGTTCGCGAGGAGAAAGCGTGCGTCCTCGGCGGAGATTCCGGCTTTTGTTAGCTCCTCGTAAGCAGAGACCGATTGCTCGATTAGATTTTGGAAGACTTTGTGCGCGTTTTCATCGAAGGCGACCATTTCAGGTTCCACAAAACCGGCTGGGCCTTTTGCGACGTATCTTTGCGACTGCTGGCTGAAGCTCGCAATCCTGTGCCGGACAAGCTGATGACTGCATGTTCGTGAGATTCCCTCTATCGCAAAAGTGAAGTAGATGTGTTCGAGCACGCTATGGTGGCCGGCATCGATTACTTTATCGAGAAGGTGGACCATCTTCTCCAGCGTTGTATTCTCGGCGAATATCTCCGAAGGTGTGTCGCCGGAATAGCATGTTCTCGCCGCAGTATAAGCCGTCTTAAGCGGTTCGGGAGTTTTATTTATCAGAACAACTCTCATGGGATTTTAAGATATGTCTTCGCGCGAAAATCGCAAATAAAAAAACCGCACCCACCGGATGCGGTTTCGAAAAAGCACTCATCAAGGCTATTTGTTGCCTTTGACGACTTCGCTGGTTTTGTCTTTGATTCCATATTTTCTGCGGAATTTCTCGACACGACCCGCTGTATCGACCATCTTCTGCTTTCCGGTGAAGAAAGGATGGCAGGCGGAACAGATGTCCAGCTGAATCTCTTTTTTGGTCGATCCGACTGTCCACGAGTTTCCGCAGGCACATGTAACCTTCGCCTGGAAGTATTCGGGATGTATTTCTTTTTTCATATCGTTAACCTCCGAAATTCTCGGTTCATTTGAACGCGGATAATATAGACACGATTTCGATTTGTCAAGCTCTTTTTTTGGGGACAAAGGGGGTAATCGCGAAATAGCGTGCTATTTTAGATAAACAATTCGTTTCGAAATCGAAACATCTTCGCTAACCACGCGGAGAAAATAGACGCCCGAACCTACCGAGGTCGCTGGAGTCCAGATTACCACTTTGTCATTCCCATGAAAATGAGAATTTTGAATTTCCGGCGAGTTACTTGATTCCCAATCAGATTCGGAAATGATATCTATTGTGCGCCCTGCGATGTCATAAATCTCGATTCGGGCGGGATTCAGCCCCTCCCCTACGGAAATTGAAACTGCCGAATTAAAGGGGTTGGGATGGGCGAAAATCGAATATTCGATCGGTTTGCCAACTCTTTCACCGATACTTAGGACGGTATTCGAACTGACGCCGATGTCGTCGAATTTGCATTCGCGAGTGAATGAGCCGGTGCCGAAATTTGGTTCAAGATAGAAATAAACTTGGCTTTCACCGGCGGCATATTCAGTAAAATCGATATTAACAAGCTCCCAGTCGCGAGAATGACCGGTCCCCATCGACAATGTGGTTGTGCCTCTGTAGCCGATCGGCTCGACCCATATATAGAACCTTGCATAATCGTTATTTCCGGGATCGGCGGTGTTCCACATCCGAAAACTAAGAACAACAGAATCCGCGCTGGAACAGTTTATGAGCGGTGTTCGTATGAAATTCCCCCACCATGAAGGCCAGGACATCGTCCCAGACCCAATAGCGGAATCGCTCTCAAATCCGGACGAATAGACGAATAATGGGGAGGAATAGTCCGGGGCGAACCAATAGAGGGGATTGCCGTATGAACCGTTTATTATTGTAACACGGTCCTCGAAACCTTCCGGGCCAAAAACCCAATCCGCCGAAAGGAAAGTTATCGAGAAAATGAAAATAATCGCTGAAAGTCTCATCATTTCAGAAGAATCACCTTCTTAGTCGATATTTGGGAATCGGTGTTTACCCGCACAAAATAGATGCCGGTGGGTGTATTTTCTTCAGGTTGCCAGATATATTCTCTCCCAGAGCGAAGTCGAAGGGTGCTTTTCGTTTCGGCTCCGCTGAATGAGCGGGTTTGGTCAATATTCGCGACCATTCGCCCGCTAATGTCGTAAATCTCGATTCGGGCGGGATTCAGCCTCTCCCCTACGCCTTCGATTGAAATGTGCACCGAGGAGTTGAAAGGATTCGGATGTGTCGATATAGAGAGCGAATTTGGAACCTTCAAAGAAGCCTCCTCCACCGGCATTATCCGCCAATGGTCGCCATATAGCCCGGTGCGGTGGAAATTGCCTTTTTCTGTGGGCCATGCCACGGATGTTTCGCCGTATGGGATTCCGGTGTTCCATATGTAGATGTATGAGTCCAAAGCACCTGTTGCGATATCGAGTCTGCCGTCGCCGTCGAGATCGCACAAAGTCGGCGCTCCGGCGCAAAGATCGGGCATCACTAACGGAAAGCCGGGAAGGGATTTTCCGGCGATGTCATAGGCGTAGATTCTTTTGCCCATCGAGAAAACGATGTCCCATTGGCCGTTGCCTGTGAGGTCGCCAATCGTCGGGTTACCGATGGTTTGCCCGGATTCGGGGACTGTTTTAGGCCAACCGGGAAGATATGTTCCGTCCGCGTGATGGACACCGACTTTGTTTACTCCTGCAATCACCGCCTCGCAGATACCGTCGTTGTCGAAATCCGCGACCGCTGTATGCGATTCGTAGAAAAGCAGGGCATATTCGTTTATCGGCCAACCCGGAAGAGAATCACCTTGGTAATCGAAGATAAATGTCCCCCCACGGTAAGCTGAGACGAGGATTTCGAGGGTGGTTGTGTCATCGTCGAAATTCGCGAGGGTCGGATTGACATTGGAGAAATCGGCGTTTCTCACTCGAACCGGCCAACCCGGAAGGATTTCGCCGCGGTAATCGAAGACATAAATAGTCCCCATAGCATTTTCGTCCTTGCCAAAACCCATCACGATTTCGACATAACCGTCGCCGTTAATATCACCGACAGCGGGCGATCCCCACAGAGGCCCTGTCATTCCCGTTTCCAACGAAGCGAAAACACCATTAGCTCCGGGAATATAGGAAGTGCCGTCAATTCGCCAGACATCGAGTCCCTCGTGATGTGGATTAAGGATTTCCATGATGCCGTCGCCGTCGAGATCCGCCATGACAGGCGTTCCCATGGATGAAACCGCAGTGTTTTGGGGCCATCCGGGGGCGTTTTCTCCGGTTATTGCATCTATAAGATAAACTTTGCCGGGGTAGGTTCTGTCATTTGTCAGCAGATAGCTTCTTCCCGGAATAGGAGAGCCTATCGCCGGGGAACTCCACATGCCCATTTCCGAGACTGAAGTATCTGTGCCGGAGATAATTCGGAAGGGGTCTGTAATGTCGTCGCCTTCGATTATCGGAATGCCGTCATAATAAAAACCCCAAACAGCGGAATATTTTTTCCCGACCGCATAGATTTCCATATCGCCATCATCATCGGCGTCGAAAACCGCCAAGGAAGAGTATATCTCTCTCGAAAGGCCAATTTGAATAGGCCAAGGCTCCATCATGGGCAAAGTCGTCCATGCGAGAATTGTGTCGCTCGAATGGCTTTCATTATACCACATATCGACAGAGGTTACATAATAATGGAATCGCGTTCGCTCGGGAAGGCCCTCATCGACGATTATCGCGGAGCTTATGGGAAGCGTCCTGACCTTGGCGAAATTCTCCGCAATGCTGTCGCCTCTATAGACATAATAGCCGATTATTGTAGAATCAATAGGCGGCTTCCAGTAAACCGTTATCATGTCCTCCGAAGGGTTCATTCTCAATGAATCCGGCGGCAATGGTTTTGAATAAACGAAATTGATCGATTCCGAAGTTGTGTTTATGAAGGTGAAAAGGAGGTCTGCGAGGAGATAGTGCGATGTTATTTCGATCGGAATAAAGACTGTGTCGTGGCTGTTGGAGGACAGATTTCCGATTTCGAAAAGGGTGCTTTCGGCAACAGCTCCGGCGAGTTCGACATGCACAATTCCACCGCGGAAATCTCCGGGGCCGATATTCGCGAACCCAACCGCGAGAATTCCGTTCTCGCCGGCCTGCGGAATTCCGTCGGCGCCATCGATATAGAATGTCGTCGTATGTTGGAAAATCGGGCCATACAACCCCAAGGCCAAAGTCTCGATTTCGGTATGGTTTTCGGATGAAATGGTAATAATCGGCCTGAGATTCACCGTTCCCCGCAGAGCCGGATCGACAACAAAACCGAATGCGACATCGAGTGTGCAATTTTCGGAAGACGCAATTATCGGACAAACCGATGTGGTCTCTATAATTCCAGGGACTGAGACATCTATAATGACAGATTCTGCGGGCGCAACACCTATATTGCGCAGGATAAGCGCACATGCGAAAGTATCCCCCGGTTCCGGAAGGATATCATGGTCGCCACCGCCCGGATAAAAAATACTGCTTAATAAAACGACATATTCTGTTTCTGCGGGGATTATCTCAATTGTGTCTGACACCGGAAAAGCACCATTCCCGGATGCCGTAACGACGAGATATTCGGAAATTCCGGGGCGAATTTTAAGCAAAGCCCTGCCATCTGTGGAGGTGCGAACCATGCAGTATCCGCCGTCGGGAGTATGCGCCACAACAAGCACATCATCGATTGGCAAAGAGGTAACTGCATCGAGAACCGCAACTTCGACGAGCGTATCCGATGACGAAATCGTGTGGGAACGAACATCGAGTTCAATCTCCGTCGGCCTCCCTAAATACATATCGAGGAATGGATAGCCAATCAGATTTAGGATGGTTTTGTAATATCTTCCCGTGTTCGATTCGCCGAAATCTATCTGAGCGCTTCGAACAGCCTCTCCTATGCGGACGGTTCTTCCCGCCGGAAGGAAACTTCTCCCCCAGAACGAATGGACAAGCTGTTTATGATTCGAATAGGCGGATCGCGAATGGGCAAGCATTGCGACAAAACCGCCCGCTCTCGATCTTACAGAAGCGCTTCCGACACATCCGACATCGAAGGAATTGACTTCGCAAGAATATGAATAAAAGAAGGGATAATATGGGCCGTTGGTAAGGCTCATAAACTGCGGAATATCGATACCGCTTCCGCGGTCGGTGTGTTTGCCGGTGTGAAGGATGTATCTGAATCCGTGGTCGAGATGGAAAACGATGTATTTGCCGTCTTCGAATGCGCGGAGAGTGTTTACCTCGGTAAGCTCGTCATCGCCGCCGGTGGTATCGGAGAAAGCGTAGAGCTTATAAATATCGACATCATCGGGGATAGGCCCTGCTGTTATAATCGAATCGCACTCTTTCGGTCCGGAAAAATCTGTCCCCTGAATACTCGCACCCATAAACATCCACCGGGTCGTCCAATCGAAATCGAGTTCCCACCTATGATAGCGCAATTTTGCGAGATATGCTTCGATTTCCTCGGAATTCTCCGCGGGAAATCGGCCTATAATAAGTTCTGGAACAAAATCGTCCTCTTCACTATTGCCGAAATATGCATCCCGATTCGAATTCCATTCGCCGTCCATCGCAGTGTAATACATATCCGAGGGAATATCGATGAATATCGGGGAATTTGGGGTTAGCCCATATCTAAATCTAACCGGAATATGTTCGGCATCGCCGACTAAAAACACGCCGGAAATCCCCCAGTTTGCGTAAGCGTCTTTGATGTATCTCCGAAGCTTTTCCGCCCTGTCGGAACTTCCCGGATAGGATGATATTATACGCGAAATTGGGACTATTTCGAGAATTAGACCGAAGTTTATCTCGTCCTTCAGCGGCTGAAGATGCTCGATATATCTATCGTCCGCGATAATCACGCCGTCGCATTTGTCATCCCCCGGAGAGGGTGGGAATGAGCGAGTCGGATAGTGAAGCTCTGAGAGATCGAGCGGTCGCGGTCGCGGAGGAAGATCCTCCGAATTCACAACGGAACTTAAAAGAATTCTATCGCGAATTTCCGAGGAAACTGGGGTTAGTCTTTCGAATTTGAAGGCTGTATCGCTATTGGGCATTGTGTTTATTCTGATTTCGATCGATCTGTTCCATCGAAGTTCGCCTGTGGTTGGGTTATATGTTACAGGGCGAAGAAAGATCTCCGCCAGAGGAACTCCATAAAGGTAAGATGTGCCGTCAAGCTGTGCGGGGGGCATCTCGACATTTGCCGGTGGTGCACTTTTTGCCCATGGATTATCGAACTCGGTAATATTGGCATTTCTAAGGCTCACTGCCGAAGCGAGAAGCTCAAAGTCGCTACTGATTGTGATACTCTCAGCGGTTGTGCCGGGGGGAAGGGCAATTCGAATGGCTCTGCCGGGAAGATCAGGCTCGTTGTGAATGCGGAAATCGTCGCCGACAATATTTACTGAAGCTTCACCATGGGAGATCGATACACTCGGGGGAAAATGCTCGATGTGTGTGTAGCTAACGATTCCCGCAAAACTTACGGTTACTGTGAGAATAGCAATCAAAAGCGGAAGTGATCTCATTTTATCTCCAGTTAGAGCCATTTTAGCTCGGAGTATCTTTCGTGCATAACATCCACCGCGCGGGATGGTCTATGAAACTCCCGCACCCATTTTTTACCGGCAGAGGCGATTTCGAGTCGTTTGGGTTCGTCGAGGATAAGTTCTTGAAGGATATAGGATAAGCTGTCATCATCGGCTGTTATAAATGGATGCTCGCCAATGAAATCTTCATGGTCGGGAAGAAGTTCGATGATTGTCGGAATTCCCATCGCCAAAGATTCGAGGCCGCTAATGCCATAACCAAGCTCGCCAAGCTGATCGACGAAAATATGACATGTGGATTTCAGTCTCAAAGTCTCGTTGTGTGGCACATTCTCGATTATCACAGGCTCGACATCGAATCTCTCGGATACTGCTTCGATAGCGGCGATTATTGCGTCGGTGCTTTTTGTCGCGCGGTTCGATGCAACATGCCCTATACGAATCGGTCCGGAGGTTGGCAAATCCGCCGGTGGAACGCTATCGGCATCGAAGGGGAAAGGTAGCCATTTAGCGCGTGGATGCAATGCAATATGGTCAAATTCGAGAACGAAAACAGCATCGGAAAACCGATCGATTTCATCTATAACGCCGTGCTGGCGAAGGTCTGTGCCATAATACACCGTCGCGAGTTTGCCGGTTGCTTTCGCCCAAGTGCTTATCCATTTGCCGTTGCGAAGAAGAGGCAATCCGCCGTCGAGGACGATAATATCAAAATCGGCGAGTCTTTTCGGAAAACCGGCCTGTTTTAACTTCGACTTCCAAATTCTATCGCGCATAGCGAAAAGCAAGCTCGTGGGGAATTTGTTGCCTTGCCATTTTGGGGGAAGCTCGGAGTATTCTCTGCGGATGTTGATTTTCTTGGGCGTAGTCGAGAGTAGCCTTTGAACCGTTGTTGTAAGGGGGTCGTCGATGAATGGAAGGTTGAGAGTCTCGTCCTGTCCGAAACCGAAGGGATGCGGTCGGAAGGTTAGTAGCCATGAATCGAATCCCCTTCGCCGTTCCTCTTTGACAATTGTCCATGGGACTCCGGCGGTGTTGCGTGGCGCGATATGCAGGATCGAAGTTTTCATCTTTATAAATATAGCAATTGATAAGCCGAATGCAACCAGCAGAAATATCGGAAATTGGATGCAGTTTATCGAGCTATAACAGCGGCTATTCTATTCGCGAACCGAAATTACTTCAGATATGTTATTCGTGCCGATAAGACAGTGCCTTCGGTGAAACTCGCACGAACGAGATATACGCCGGAGGGGATGGAGATGTCGGGGCGCCAGACGAATCCTCTATCCGTTCGGGTTAACGACCTTGACACATTTCCCGGGCGTATGCCATACGTCCCTACAGCAATGTTATCGACGATTCTGCCGTTCACATCGAATATTTCTATCGTGCTCAATGGTATCGACGATTCGCTCCGGTTGTCGATCCCTATCGTTACCGCCGAATTGAAGGGATTTGGATGGGCGGAAAGGGAAAGGGCTTCCGGTTTGTTTATCTCGCCAACCCCTACGCTTCCGGTTTCAAGCGGTATATAAGTTATGGTTGGGCGCAGAACTCGCGAAGGGTAAGCTCCTTCGTTTAAATAAAGACTAATTGATATCGTATCCGAAGTTGTTGAATGTAATCCTGACGGGATCGAATAGCTCGCGAAGAATGACCTGCACTCCCAAGGATCAAGAGAATAGAATGTATCCGTGTCTGAGATTACCCAACCTAAGATCGAATTAACAACCGTGCGAAGTGTGTTTGTATTCGAGCTGGAATTTCGGATTGTTATCAGAATAGAATCGTTGGTTGCCGTTGTTTCAATAACACTTTCCGCGAAAATATGGCCGAATGAATAGCTTATACTACCTGTCGAAACAACTGGGTCGGGGTCGCAAATCGTGTTGATTCCGACAACTGGTTGAATCAGGTTATTGCTCACAATTCGAATCAAACTCAACGATTGGATAGCGTCGGCAACAGTTGTAGAGCTAAAATCAGCAGTGGCAGTGGGGCTGTTTGTCGTTCTGAAATCCACGAGTGTAGAACCGAAAATCCCTCCGGTGGAACCGAGATCGACATTTATAGCTCTTCCCCACAATTGGACATCATTTCCCGAAAAAATCCCAGATGGCATATTCAAATCGATTTGGTCGGCAGTGATCCAAATATTCCCCGGAGGCGAATCCAAAGGAGACATCGACCCGCGAGAATCCCCTGTAGAGTGAACATTTCCGGCATTAATGAAAAGCTTAGCAACGACATCGAACATACCCGATGTCGATCCTGACCCACCGGCACCGGGTGATACTGTGCCTGCATTCGTGAAATTATCGGCTTCGACGAAAATATGATCACCCTGTTCTCCTATTCTTCCAGCACCACCGAATATTTCACCATCGTTGATAAATTGAGCATCTCCATATGGATTCCAGCATGTGAATCTCATATGTCCGGCATATTCTCTTTCTAAAAACTCGGTTATCGACATTCCTCCCCCGTTATAGAGTCGCTTCTTCGTGTAGATATACAAATTTTCGTCTGTAGTGATATCGCCTCTATTTTCAAAATTCTCCGCAGAGATGCTTATCGATTTGCCAGATTCGATTGTAGCTCCGGAATCGTTTGATACAGAGTCAGACTGAATTTCAATGTTGTCCGGCCAAGAAATCTCTCCGGCATTTTTAAGAGCCTTCAGGAAAGTTAGCCTCATAAAATTAGGCGATGTAGTATCCCATTCTTCGATCTCCGTGCTGTCGAAACCGATGAAGCCCTCATTTTCGATTACATCCGCAAAGAAATCTACTTCTTTCGAGATAACAATCTTAGCTTCTGTCCCATTATAGATCTCTGGGCTTTGAAATACGATTTTATCGAGGCATATTATCTTATGATGGTTTCTAATTGGGCCACCACGCACAAAAGTAGCCGATTCGGTCGAATCGACAACCAATGTTCCCCAGTTATCCATATAGTCGAAAATGCAAATTGCATTGCTTATATCGACTACCGCGCCATAAGGGATTATTACATTGTCTTCAAAAGAAGGCACTCCAGGCGGATCCCAATTGCTGGGATGATACCATTTCCCGCCCTCCGGGCCGTTCCATGTTTTTGAAACAGCGAAAGTGTTAAATACCGAAAATAAAAATAAAACCGCGATCAGTGTAACTAATTCCTTTTTCATAAATCCACCCACTTCTGTTTGCTTTTGGAAATTCATCAAGTTACAATTCAAGTAATTAATTGCTTGAATCTTAAAAATCAATAGATAAATAAGACGATGAGTAAGAAAATTTGTATGTCGCTAATATGAGATAGGTGTTATTACTTAATATAGATAATTCTGATTAACTCCGATTTCCAGCTATCCTCGATGTTTGCACGAACGAGATATACGCCGGAGGGGATGGAGACGTCGGGGCGCCAGACGAATCCTCTATCCGTTCGGGTCAACGACCTTGACACATTTCCCGGGCCTATGCCATACGCCCCTACAGCAATGTTATCGACGATTCTGCCGTTCACATCGAATATTTCTATCGTGCTTAACGGGTTCGACGATTCGCTTTGTCCGTCGATGCTTATCGTTACCGCCGAATTGAAGGGATTCGGATGGGCGAAAAGGGAAATCCTCTCCGGCAATGACGATGTTTCCTCGGTCAGAAGCGGTTCGTTTTCGAGATATACGGGTGCCGACCAAATCCATTGGCCGTCGGGTTGGCATGCGCGTACGAAAAGCCAATTCACTTCGGGAAAATCGAGAACGATTGTAGTGTCGAGATTTGTGGTTCGCGGCGGAAGCGTAACCAAGGCAATGTTTCCGCTTCCGCGAACCTCGACGATAGTCCAGCCCTCTTCATCGGGATCATAAAGGTCTATACGAAGGCGCATTATCGGGGCGCGAATGATTCGTGAACCCATGGGCGTAAAATCGAGTTCGATCCAAATTCGGGCGTTTTTGTCCAAAGTCGAGAAGGTTCTTCCTGCAACAATCGCCTCGAAAAGAGCTGTGCGGGTAAGCGCTGTCGCCCAAATACCGGCACGGCTGTCATTTTTGTTGCCCCAGTCAGGCGAATGATTGTCCTGATTAGACACCGGCGAAACATGCCATCCGGAATCCAAGGCCATTTGGTAGAAGCTGTCCTGATAGAACTCGCGAACCTCTATCAATGCGAAAGCCGAGTCAATTGCCGCGCCGACATAGGCAAAATTATCCCAATCGAGGGCTAATTCTTCGCGTCCCGGATGGTTAAACTGCGCAAAAGCGGGGTGTTCCTCGAGCAAATCCTCACAAAAGCCCGGCCAGTCGAGATAGGTCAGCGGGGTAACCATGTCTGGCGTGTTGAAAACATTGACATGATTAGTAAGCGGACAGCTCCATTCATAACCCGCGATACCGATAAAAACACCATCTACGGTTGCATCGTTAGCGGCGTTTTTAGTCAAAATCCAATTCCACGGCAGGAAATAAATCTGCTCGAGATGGTCTGTAACCGCGAGAAAATCGATTCCCGCAACATCTCTCGCATATGCGAAAGCCTGCGGCGGAGTTCCGGAACCGTCGGAATAGCTTGTGTGGCTGTGAAGATTCCCAAAATAGGGGGTATATTGCGCTATCGCGTTGGGAATTGCGATAAAAAGAGCCGCGAAGACGAGCAAATATTTCAGGTTTCCTTTCATCGCAATCAAAATAATTCCTCTAATTCAAAATTCAAGAACAATCGGCTTATGAAGTTATATTTAACACCTTTTAAATATATTTCTGCAAATCACAACCGACTGTTGCTTTTTTCATCGAAAAGCGTATTATGCATTAGATTGATAATTAGAAAGGAAATTTAGAATGAATAAGAAAAAGCATGACCTCAAACACCTTCTTCTCGTCGTAGAAAATTCACCACAGGATTTCGGAGATCCGCATAGAGAGACTATCGACCGATTAAGGCAGATGGTCGAAAAGAATCCCGATTTCTTAACCAATCCTCCTCAAGACATTGTAGATATTGGTTCTACAGTAACCCTTCGCGATCTCGCAAACGATTCGACATTGATTTTCACGGTAACCGACCCCGCAAACGCCGATGTTTTCGAGGGCAAAGTTTCGGTTTTATCTCCTCTGGGAATCACGGTTCTAGGCAGACGCCCCGGCGAGGTTTTCAAATTCGAGTCTCCGGGCGGCATTGTCGAATACGAGTTAGTCGAGGTCGAATAGCACCAAGCCGTATTCCTATTTCAAATATACCACCCGTTTCGTGGCCGATTCGTTCCCAATTGTCGTCCGGACGAGATAGATGCCCGAGGTGACGGAAGGGTCAGGACGCCAGATTAATCCCCCTAAATCCCCATTTGTCAGTTCCCCCCTGTCAAGGGGGGTTTGGGGAGTAACAACGCGACCATTCACGTCGAATATCTCTATCTCCGCCCCCACAGGGGCTTCGATACGCACTGCTCCGTTGAAGGGATTCGGCGAGATGTTCAGTGCGAAATCCCTTGGACGTGGTATATTCTCCTCCACAGCGAATGTGCCTTCTGTAACTATATAACGGGTGTTTATTGAAAGTCCTGTAGCAATTTCGACTATCCCCGACTGCCATCTTATAATTACAGAGTCAATCGATGTCGCTATTCCCAACCCGAAATGCGCGGCGTATTCTGACTGGCACCCGGAGCCGCCATAGCCTGTGCCTATCTCACGGGTTTGCCATAAACCGCCGGCTTTTACACTCACTTTCGTGCCGATACCGAGCTTGTTGCTGGATTCGCCACGGCAGGTGAAACGCGCCCAGTTATTGGTTATTCCTGATCTTTCGCTATATCTGTTGCGGCAGATATATTTTTTTGAACCAACTTCAGCGATAAAATCGAGGTCTCCGTCGTGGTCGATATCCGACCATGCACCGCCGCTAACATTTTTCAACCCGAGACCGGCATCGAAGGTAACGTCCTCGAAAGTGCCGTCGCCGAGGTTGCGATAAAGCCTCGCGAAGGATTTCCCGCTTGTCGAAACGACATAGATGTCCAGCCAACCGTCATTGTCGAAATCTATCATGAAAGGCAATGAACGCGAGGGCACAAATCCGATTCCGCGTTCCGCCGATTCGTCCCACATATAATAGTCCGGTGCACCCAAGTTTATATAAAGGAAGGACTTATCCGAGTTCGGCGATATCCTCCCCGGCGAATAATTCGCGACGAACAAATCGAGATCGCCGTCGTTATCGATATCGCCGAAACACGCGCCATAGCTCCATCCGAAAACACCGCCACCCTCGTTTACACCATCGACCCCGATGCCATAACCGACATCCATAAACCCGCCGCCCGTGTTCATCCAAAGATAATTCGCGTGGCCGTTGGTGTTTGCGACATAAATATCGGTGTAGCCGTCATTATTCCAGTCGCCCAATGCGATTCCCTGACCGTATTGCGGGCTATATATTGTCGATGACATCCCTGCGGCGTCGGTAACCTCGAAGAAATATGCGCCGTCGTTTTCATATAGATAATCGCGATAGTAAGTCCACGCGGAAGTCGTCGGGTTCTTTATTCCGCCATTTGTAACATAAAGGTCGAGGTCGCCGTCGTTGTCATAATCGAGCCAAGCCGCGCAGTTCGTGGGGTATGGGTCGTCGATTCCTCCGGCAACCGAAGTAACATCGTAGAAATTCCCTGCGCCGGAATTGTTCGCGTAGAGTTTGTCTGTCGTGCCTGCAATATAGGGGTCGGGATATAGGTTAAGGTCGAATTCGCCCCAATAGGGCGTTCCGGAGCCGGACATTCCAGTCCCCGGAAGGACAGTGAAGTTTCCGCCGGTGTTTCCAAAAAGCTGGCCGCCGGTAAGCATATCGAAATCGCCGTCGAGGTCGAAATCGCCGAAAGCCACGCCCCGGTTTGTCGTCGTTATTGTGCTGTCGATGTCGAACCAGAATTGATCTGGGACACCGTAATAGTCGCCATAAGCTCGAATCATGAAGGTAACATCCCATTGAACATCAAGAGTGTCGTCATAATAGGTCGGTTTCATCCATGTCGGCGAACCGCGCTTGAGGAAACTCCGGTCTTCGATGTCCTCCATTCTCGTAAGATAAACCGTTACAGGCTCGGTTGCACTCGTAACGCGCCTTCCCACAAGACACTCGCCAAAGGCTGGCATATACAGCGGCGTGGGCAAGGTTACCTCTTCCCAAGATGGAAAATAAGAAATCGAGTCGATATAAATCTTGTGAGGGGTTATAAGTTCGGTATTCAGCGGGCCGCCGATGGAATCGACCTGCCATATTCGCACTTCGAGAGTTCCCGGCCCCATGCAGTAGAATTCTAGTGTCCGAAGACTGCACGGATAAAGGGCGGAAATCCGCAATCCCTCATAGGAATTTGCGGTATATGAAGTGAAAAGGAGGCTTCCGATGCCGTCGTCATAAACGAACTCGTAGGGCAACGAACGGTCGGTGGGCGAGAAAGGGCGCGATTGCGGGCTATCTGCGATAGAGACATTTGAACTGGCCTCGACCGAGATAATCTCTCTTCCGGCAAATAGAGCGCCGAAAGCCAAAAAAATCAATGCTACAAACAGAATCGACCTCGTTTTCATAATCCCTCCGGAACTGATGGAACATCGTTGATATTACTCTACGATATCCGTTATATCCTTCAGGGTCAAGGTCTTTTTACCATAATGTTTCAATATTAAATGCGAAAGAACCAGCAGAAGCACAATCAGCCCTGAATAGCCGAACAAAGAAAAAATCGGAAAAGACATATCCTTGATGATTCCCCCTCGAATGAACCCAAGAGTCCATATCGAGAGAGCGACTCCGAACCAATTGCAGATAACATTTCCGACAACACGATAAACAAGAGCGAGCATTATCCCCATAAGCATCACAGCAGGAAACACGGTCCCGAAAAATTCCCCAATCTCCCCTATCTGCGATATGGCGGCGGGATCGGCGCCAAGATATGCAAAGGGTATAAGCCCATAGGCGATGCCGGAGATTATCACCGCTGGAACCCATCCGAAATCTTTCGACAACCGCCCTACCATATATCCTCGGAACAAAACCTCCTCGGCATAGGCATGGAACGCACCGCCAATCAATAATGCTAATACCGGAGCGAATTGCATCGACACCGGAAGATAGCCTGCGAATCGAGGGTCGAGGCTTCGAACCCCCATGATCCCAAAACCTACAATCAAACCAAGAGCGAGTGCGAGAAGACTGTATTTACGCGTGATACCGAGGTCTTTCAGCTCTCCGCCGGCCATAAGGGTTACGAGAATCGGGCCGAGTATCCATGCGAAATCGATAATCGGGACGACGAAGCCAACTGTTGAGGCATAGGCCTGCGGGTCGCGGACGATAACTCGGATAAGAAGCAGAACCGCCGTGCCGGCAAGCCAAAGGAAAAGCGGCCCGATACTCCAGTGGCTCGGTTTCCATCGAAAAGCCGGTGTTCCCTTCGCGCCGATTTTCATAATGATCTCTCTATTCTTCGAAATGCCAGTCGGTTGATTGCCGACGACGTTTTTTTCGATTGCCAATTGCATTCCGCCGATGGACTTTGCTCCTCCCTCGAAGAAATATTCTCAATCCCCAATGGGATACTTTCCTTCCCCGATGGGATATAATCCTTCCCCAATGAAATATTCTCAATCCCCAATGAGATACTCTCCTTCCCCGATGGGATATAATCCTTCCCCAATGAAATATTCTCAATCCCCAATGAGATACTCTCATTCCCCGATGGGATATTATCCTTCCCCAATGAAATATTCTCAATCCCCAATGAGATACTCTCCTTCCCCGATGGGATATTATTCTTCCCCAATGAAATATTCTCAATCCCCAATGAGATACTCTCATTCCCCGATGGGATATAATCCGCTCCGGCGATGGACTTTGCTATTCCCTCGATGGGTTTCATGGTTGGAATTTCCTCCACATGCGCTCGAATTCTTCCGAAAATATACGGGCAAGCTCTGTATCGTCGATTATGATGATGTTCTCATTATTGCGTGATTCAGCCGAGTTCGACCAGTTATAGCTTCCGGTTAAAAATGATGTGCCGTCGAAAACCGCGAATTTGTGATGCATCAACCCAAAACCGTCATACCGAACCCCTACACCGGAGTCATAAAGAAACTGAGCTTTGGAATCACGGCTCTGTGCGGTGGAGTTGTCGGATATGATACGGACTTTCACACCGCGTTTGTGCGCGGAAAGAAGCGCATTTGCAAGCTCGCGGTTGGTGATTGTATAGATTGCGAGGTCGATGCTCCGCTTGGCGGAGTTGATTCTTTCGAGGATTAGCGAACGGCAATCGCCCCCCGGAGTAAAACACACGGTGCAGTTGTCCGAAGAGATATTCGCCGTGTGTTTTTTCGCGGATGGTGAGTCCGCAAAGCATGACATCACAACAAGTATGAGACTTAAACCCACTACAGCAGAGAGCTTTCCGGCGTGTTTTGAGAAACCGAACCCCATAAACTGTCTTCCTCTGATTTTCATTTTAGATATATCACCCGTTTCGGCGGCAGTGCCGCTTCCGATATGCTCGAGGCCTTCGGCGATTCGCTTGTGGCTCGATAAGCTCTCATTTTAGATATACGATCCTTTTCGTAACCGATCCGCCGTCGCCCACAGTGGCCCGGACGAGATAGACGCCGGAGGTGATGTTGTCGTCGGGTTGCCAGACGAATTCGTAGGGGTCAACCGGTGGTTGACACGTCGAACGGGCGACCCGCCGGGTCGCCCCTACGGGTGTTTTATAGACCATTCGCCCGTTTACGTCGAAAATTTCGATTCGGGAGGGTTTCAAACCCTCCCCTACGCTGATTGCAACCGCGGAATTGAAGGGGTTAGGGTGGGCGGAGAGGGAGAAGGTTGTCGGTTGAATCACCGATTCGTCGATGTCGAGATGTGTGCAAACTGCATTGAATGTGGGGGTAACGTCGTTTATCGTCGGTGTCACTTCCGTGACCATAGGCATTATGACATTAACACTAGGGATAGTATCCAGAACCGTAGGTGTAATTTCCGTAATAGTCGGGGAAATCTCCTCGCCGAGGCAGGTGTTCCCCTCGGCGTCGAATTTTGCAAAAAACAAACCCCGATCACCCGGTCCATAGCTTTCAGTCCATCCCGCTGTGGCAAAACCGTCGTCGCTCGATTGGACAATCGAATAGGCACAATCATCGCCGGTTCCACCAACGACGCGAGACCATTCCAATGCGCCGGCGGGACGGAATTTCACAATAAATAAACCACGATAGCCCGGACTGAAGCTCTTTGTCTCGCCGGCAACCGCGAAACCGTCATCACTAGTAAGAGCAATCGAATTGCCCTTTTCGTCATCCGTTCCGCCAACAGCGCGAGACCATTCTAATGACCCGATCGAGCTTAACTTCACAAGGAACAAATCGTTGCCGCCGCTTCCGAAACTACGGGTATAACCAGCGACAACAAAACCGCCATCGTTCGCGCAAACAACTGATAAGCCGTAATCTGAATCTGTTCCGCCAATTGTGCGAGACCATTCAAAATCGCCCGATGAGCTGAACTTAACGACTAACATATTGCTCCAGCCTGCGCCGAAAGTCCAAGTGTAGCCGGCAACAAGGAAGCCGCTGTCATTTGTCTGCACAACCGAGTTTCCAGATTCCTCGTTCGTTCCCCCGATGGTGCGCGCCCACTCCAATGCTCCCGCAGAGGTAAATTTCATTAGAAATAATCCGCATGGACCAGGCCCGTAGCTTTCCGTTTTTCCGGTAACCGCAAAACCGCCGTCGCTTGTTTCAATTACCGAATGACCGTAATCTCTGCCCGTTCCGCCGACAGCCCGCGACCATTCGATAACTCCAGCCGGGTTAATTTTCGTGAGGAAAACATCATAGTATCCCGCGCCGAAGCTACTTGTCCATCCGGTTGTTACCAAGCCGCCGTCGCTGGTCTGCACAAGCGAATAGCCGTAATCTTCACCGGTTCCACCAATAGTGCGAGACCATTCTAAAGTCCCCGAAGGGTTAAACTTCACAAGAAGTTGCTTGTATTGACGCGGGCCGAAGCTTTCGGTCCTTCCACTCACAGCGAAACCGCCGTCGTTTGTCTGGATTACCGCCTGCCCCCAATCATAGTAAGTTCCACCGACCGAACGAGCGAATTGTGCTTGTGCAAGGCAAACACCGGTAAGAAGTAATAATGAGAGAATAGAAATTAATCTGGCTGTCTTTTTCACCTTGCTGGAGTCCTTTTGCTTATGATTTGTGTTTTACTGTTTCTATATGCATTTGCCGTTCTATTCTACGTCTTGTGTTCCTTTTTCTGTGCGGCGGGGAAGAGGATGTTGTTCAGGATAAGGCGGTAGCCGGGGGAAGTCGGGTAGATGTTCAAGTCGGTGGGTGGGTCGCCGATGAAGTGCATGTAGTCCTCCGGGTCGTGGCCGGCAAGGAAGGTCCAGAACCCTTTGCCATGGTTGCCATGAAGGTATTTATGCGCTGACTTATCGGGATATGTCCCCAACACAACCACGCTCTTTTTCACAGTGGCGGGATTAAAAGCCGAATTTTGGCCGAGAAAATCGGGGATAATATCTACATGGTTCTGAGTGAGCATTGTCG